>ERZ1046568.821-NODE-821-length-24114-cov-12.195893_pt1 | contig 24114 bp, 16 predicted proteins | sample MGYA00383092_ERZ1046568 | MGnify/ENA primary metagenome ERZ1046568 (study PRJEB29581, sample SAMEA5548362) | metagenome | biome: marine; feature: coastal; material: water | depth 1 m | study: Short-term variability in the microbial, nano- and picoplankton... | reverse complement strand
TGACGATGGTACATCTGATGTGATTGGCAATCCAGATCAAGCAACACACACATTTGCAAACGCTGGTATTTATATTATTAAATATTATGGGACTGCTACGAGTTTAGCTTGGGGTTCTGCAACTACTGCGCAAAAACAATTCTTGACTAAGATATTAGATTGGGGAATAACTGGAGCAACATCTGCGAATTTTATATACTGTAGTTCTTTGATATCAGTAGCTGCAAATTTAGAAAGTACTACTACAAGTTTATCAAATTGCTTTGCTAATTCAACAGGTAATGTAGATGTAACTACTTTAGATGTTTCTAATGTTACTAATATGTATGGTATGTTTTATAAAAGCTCAGCATTTAACCAAGATATTAGTGGTTGGGATGTCAGTAGTGTGGAGAATATAAGAAGTATGTTTTATTATGCAACTTCTTTTAACCAAGATATCGGAGATTGGGATGTGTCTAGTGTGACTGATATGAGAAGTATGTTTTTTAGAGCAACTTCTTTCAACCAAGATTTAGGTGATTGGGACGTAAGTAATGTTTCTGTCATGAATAGTATGTTTCAGCGTGCAACTTCTTTTAACCAAGATATTGGTGATTGGGATGTAAGTAGTGTGACTAGAATGGATTATATGTTTCGGATTGCAACTTCCTTCAATCAAGATATTGGTGATTGGGATGTAAGCAATGTGACTAATATGAATCAAATGTTTTATTATGCAACTCCTTTTAACCAAGATTTAGGTGATTGGGATGTATCTAATGTGACTAATATGGGTTATATGTTTAGTCGTGTAACTTCCTTCAACCAAGATATTAGTTCTTGGGATGTGTCTAATGTGACTAATATGGATCAAATGTTTTATTTTAATACTTCCTTCAACCAAGATATTAGTGGTTGGGATGTGTCTAGTGTTACAAGTATGTCTTATATGTTTGGTTATGCATATTCTTTCAATCAAGATCTTGGGGATTGGGATGTGTCTAATGTGATCAATATGTATGGGATGTTTAAAAATGCAGATGCTTTTACTTATGATATTGGTGATTGGGATACAAGTAGTGTGACTTCAATGGGATTGCGTTCTATGTTTGAAAATGCAGATTCTGCAAATCCAGATGTAAGTAATTGGGATACGAGTAATGTAACTTCATTAAATAGAACGTTTAGACAAGCGGTTTCTGCAAATCCAGATGTAAGTAATTGGGATGTGGGTAATGTGACAGATGCGTATAACGCATTCTTTTATGCAACATCTGCCGATCCAGATATGAGTTCGTGGAATTTTAGCTCTTTTACAAGTTATGGTTCTATGCTTAGAGGCTCTGGCATATCTACAACTAACTATGATGGATTTTTAATTAGATTAAATGATCAAAGAATTACTCATTCACTAACTGGTAGAGCAATAGGAGATATTCCATCTACATATACCACATCGGTAAGCGGAGCAGCACGAACTGCACTATTAGCTAATGGTTGGACTTTTACTGACGATGGTGGAATTTAAAAAAAATAAAAAAATTTATAAACAAATTAATAAATAAACATGACAGCAATTTTAATTACAATTTTAATTTTTTCTTGGATAGCTTCTATAGCTTTAATAGATGCAGAGCATTTACTAGAAGGAGAAACATTAAATAGCAACTCAAGAGCTTTTAATAGATTAGTAGTAATACTAATAATAGGACTTGTAAATCCTGTATTATCTATTGCTGTAGCTTTATTAAGCTGGGCTATGTATGATAGTACTATAAATGTATTAAGAACATTTTTAGGTAATACAAGCGTAGCATGGAATACAATAGCAGACTCTAGTCTAATAAGCAAGTATTTATCTAAAACTCCAAGTTTATACTGGGGTAGTAAAATACTTTCTTTACTTATTGCTTTATTAATAATTTCTAATATATTTTAAATGCAGACAGAATTTAAATGTTTTAATTCAATCTCTATCTTAAACCCTAATGGTGTTGATTTTGGTGGAGTGTATAGTTCTTTTGACTATATTGATCTATCTCCTTATGGGGGTAGTACTTTTACTACTGTAAATTCTGATGCAGAAGTAATAGCTGCTTTATCTATTTTAGGAATAGCAGTTAAAATGATAAATAACCAAATAATAATACTAAACACAACTACAGTAGCAACTGACATAACCTCTACGTTAGATCCTGCTATTATTTTTGTTAATGCTAGTAATGCAAGTACTAGTATTACAACTCAAACTAGGTTTAATTTAGCATTTTACGGAGGAGAACCAATAGAGTTTATATACTCTTTAGATGCTTTAAAAACAAGAATAGAAGAATTAACAGGAGTAACAACAAATGTAACTGCTAGTGGTATTTCTTTTGTACAGTACGACAGTCCAGTTGCTAATGTAGAAATAACTCCAGATCCTGTAGTACAGTTTAGTTACAATTTAGTAGATACTCCATTTGATAGTGCTGTTAATAATTCAATAGATTTAACACCTTACGGAGGAACTGTAGTACAAGTTAATTCATTAGAGGATGTATCTGCTCAATTTGCATTATTAGGAATTAATACTACTATAGATGACTCTAATATATCTTTAGTAGAATTTACTGACCCTACATACAATATAGAATTAGGAACAGTTAATTTATTTAATGTAAATGAATTAGTATTTGATAGAGTATTATTTCCTGTAGAGTATGGTGGGTCAATAAATATGACAAGCCCTACTGAAATAGTTAATAATTTAGAACGGTACGGAATAAACACTTCGTTTACTAGCGATGGTTCTAGTTATACATTTACAGTTAATAGTCCTATAGGAACTTCATTATCTGACTTACCTACGGAAGTATTTACTATACCTGTAGCAATTAATGATATTGTAGAAGATTGCATTACATCAGGAGAAACATTTATACTTAATTTATTAGGTAATGATTCTTTAGGTAATGGAGAAACAATTTCTCACATTAATGGTGTATCAGTAATAGATAACCTTGCAATACCAATAAATAATAATTTAACTATTAAGTATGTAACAAATGGTGTTATTGAAATACAATCATTTAATGGTTATGTAAGTGATTTAAATGAACAAGTATCTTACAGTATAACAAATAATGATAATCAAGTAAATACTGCAACTTTGCAGTTTTGTATAACAGAAACTCCAGTATCAAATCCAACTACATATGAGTTAGTATGTAACACTACCTCAGCACTTTTAGCAGTGTTAGCTACTGATTTTCCTGCTTACAATGGGTTATCAATAACACACATTAATAATATACCTATAGAAAACCCAGTAAGTGATATAGAATTATACCCTGGATTAACTGTAGTAGATATTAACCCTATTGCTGGATTTAAAATAGAAGTAAGTAATAATTATGAATTTAGTGGTACTATAGCATATACAGCTACTAATGTTTCAGGAAATATTACAGTAAATGGAGAAGTAAACTTTAATGTATCTTCTTGTGATCTTTGTATAGACAATAATATAACTTTTAATACAGATACCACAGTACCTGGAAAGTTATCTTGGGAAACTTTAAAGGTGTCTGGAGGTAATGTAAATAACTACGTTTTACAATTTTTAGATGAAGATTTAAACCCAGCAGAAAATGCAGAAGGTCAAACTATAAAAGTAGCAATGGGTACTTTTTATGATTTAGCAACTACTTTTACAGCAAATGAAACTATACCATTTTTAGCAGGTACTTATACATTAGAAATAATAGACTCAGATATAGGTAGTAATTTAACATGTAGTAGTGTAGGATTTACAGTTTCAGCTATTACTTGTAATGCTGAAGTTAGTACTAATTACAATTACCAAGGACTAGGAGGTATAGCTTCTAGCTCACAATTTAATATTGAAGTAGGTGACTCTTCTACTATTAAAATCTTAGGGTTTAACGCACTAGACGTTCCTGATGGATTAGTAGTAGAGTACAATGGTAATGTCATTTATCATACTGGAGAGTCTGCAAGTATGCCATACATAAGTACTAATGTTAGTTCTTTTGAATGTGATGGAGCTGTATACACATCAGTAATAGTGCCAGATCCTGTAGTAGTAGATATACCAATTAATTATGTAGAAGGAGTTGATTTAGCAAAAGTTACTATAAAAGGTAACGCTTGTTCTAGTACTATTTGGAATTTAGAAATAGAATCAGAAGGTTGTCCGTATGTAGGAGTCACTGATTTACGAGCTCAATTTTTCTTACAGGGTAGTACATACGCTGTTGGTGATTTTAAAGATCAAGTAATACGTGTTAGAAATACTGGAACTGAAGATTCTGTAAATGAAATAAATGTATTTGTTTCAGGACTTACAGCATTTGATGTAGTATTTGATCCTAATATGACTATAGCAACTATGCTAACACAAAATACTCCTGTAAATAATTCAAATTGGACAGCTACTGTAAAAGCCGGTGGTGTTTTATATACAAGTTCGGTAGTAATACCAGCTGGTAGTGAAAGTAAAATTGGATTATCAACTGAAGCTTTAGTAGCTGGTCAAAGTGCAGATTTTGTTGCTACAATAATTGCAGAAACTGGAGGAGATAATAATAGTAATAATAATACAGCTACTAAGATTTTAGCAATCTCTCCCTAAATAAGAACATTATAGTTAGGATTTATATAGCCTTCACTAAAACATTTTATAGTATAAACTATTAAAAAAATAGTATGTTAAATTACACATCAAATTACATTGAAATTGAAAATGAGTACGTCTCTAAGATATTTAACTCTAAGGAGTTAATATCTATGAGCATAGAAGGGCAAAAAAATTGCTGTACTCCTATTGCTTCACAAAAGTTTAACCTTGAGTTTGACCCAACTTGTACGTATGTTGCAAGTTACCAAAACTATGATGAACAGTCTGGTTGTATAGTTCCCCCTAATGGGTATATAACAAGCAACTGTGAAAGTAACCCTTTATCAGTTTACTATAGTAATGTAGTAGAACTTTTAATGTTTATAGACGGTGCATCTACAAACATTCTTTCTAGGTCTTACAACATGACTGATATAGCTGAAGTAGCTTTATTAAAAACAGATATAGATTCTTACTTTATTAGCAAAGGTATTGCAGCTTCTGTAGTTGTAAATGCAGAGCTTAGTACTAGTAATTATTTAAAAGTAGAAATAAAAATAAGTAATTTACCAACTAACGTAGTATTTGAAAGTTTTATTTTAGCTAATAATGAAACATGTTATGTAGATATATCTGCTGAGTGTTTTTTAGGAATTCAATGTAACAAAAATAAGTTTATACTTCCTGCTAATGTAGGAATATCTTCTTTTGTTACAGCTAATGGTACATATACTCCTCCTACTATATTTAATACAGCTTCTATTGAAACTGCACAAGTAGGGTTAATAGAGTTTTTAAATGATACTAGATATTCATTTGAATATGAAGGTAATGATTTAATTATTAATGGTACAGATAATCCTATTTTATATGTTAAATATAATTTTAACAATATTGTTACAGGAGCTTTTCCTAATTGTGTAGGGTATGCAGAAGATATTACATCATGTAATTACACTGTAAAAATACCTACAACAGGGTTTATAAACTCTCTTACTGGGTATAATAATACAAATAGTTTTACAAGTCCTATACTTACATCTTCTTTAAAAATAGATGCACTAACAATAGCTAGCTCTATAACTGCACTATTAGCTACAGGGTCTGTAGAAGCTATATTAAAAAACAATTTAATATTTCTTACGTTTAAAGATATTGACTTTGTACCTTTTAAACTAGAAGTAGACAATGAAAATTACTATTTCCAATGTGACCAGTTAAACTACTTTGAAGAAAGCTATAACTCAGACTCAATAGAGTTTGTAGGAAATGGTTTAAGATTAAAGTCAGATTACTTAGGTACTATTACAAATGGAGTATATAATTTTACATTAACTACAGAAACACAAACTCAAGTTATAACAGATTCTTACTGCGTATTTGTAGATTTAGACTTAAAATGTAAAATAGCTAAGTTAACAGATCTAGATAAGCTAGAAGAAGCTATCTTGTTATATGAAGCTCTAAAGTCAATACATGAGTGTATAGACTGTGAATGTGAGTCTGCATGTGTATTGTACCAAGAGCTTAATAACATTTTAAAATCCTATAATCTTGTAAACAATGACTGTAACTGCTAGTATAATAAAAGATAGAGTAGACAACATAAAGAAAAAACAATTTCTTATGGAGTGTACTAACAATAACTTAAAGTACATTAAGCATTGGTTAGAAAATAGTAACTGTGCAGAATTAGAATGTAAAAAAATAGAAGTTGATAGTTTATGTCCTACACAAGTAAAGACAAAAAGAACTATAAAGAATAAAATTACAATCAAAGAAATTTCAAATAAGTGCAATGATTAATATCACAAAAGTTTATGAATTACAAAATTTAACAGGAGCATTCACTTATGAGTGGATTTTACCTGATTGTGTTACACTCATCTCTAGTGTAGTATTAGATAATACTATTACTGCAACTTTTGATTTTTGTGACAACGAATGCTTACTTAACTTTAACGAAATAGGTTTAAAGATAGTAGATGCTGACGGTTGTATTACTACAATTGACAGTGTGTTTGAAGATGTATGTGCAGAACTACAGTTTACTCAAGGAGGAATATCTCCTTTAGAAGATTGTAACGAATGTACTATAGCATATAAAGCTCCTACTAATGAAGCTGGTATTACTTATCAATGGATAGTAGATTCTGAAATATTTACTACTACAGCAATAAACGATAGAGTAGAACTTGAATATGTAGATGGTGCTTTTATTAATACTTCATCTACTCCTTTAAAAGTAATAGCTACTAATAAATACGGATGCTCAGTAGAAGATACTATAGATATTGCAGTATGTATTAATGACGAAGTTAAATATAACTTTGACATAGTATGTAGACCAAGAGCTATAGATACAAGTTATACTACTTCAAGTATAAGCCTAGGTACACCTTGTAGTAAGCCTATAGATTATTCTACAGTAGAGTTTTTACAAAACCAACCAGGTCTAGTTATAACTACTGCAGAAGACTCATTTAAAATATCTACATTTCAGATATCTTTAAGTAACAACATTATAGTTGTACCAATGAAGGCTAAAGATTGTGCAGGGCATACTACATACTTTACACTTTGTTTACAGCCTATACAGTGTACTGTTGTACCTAATATAATACCTTATAACCACACGTTTGGATGTCAAGATTGTATAGATAGAGAAGACTTTAGATCTGTAGCTTCTAACAGAGGAGACGGTGAAGATGCTTGTTTATCTAATTTAAGTATTAACTTAGAAGATTTAGTAGAAGGAAATGTAGATTGGACTTCATTTACTTTTATACCAAGCTTAGGTCAAACTTTAGTTACTAACACAAATATGTTAACTCCACACGGAGAGCTTAACTTAACTATTAATAGAGAAGTACTATATTCTTATAGTGGAGGTTTAGTAAACGTAGAGTTTGTTAACTACTCTCTTATAATAGATGGTGTATTAGCTACAGGTAGACTTGAATTTCAAGGAACACAATGTGGTAGTACTCCAGTAGCAGTAGACAATGAAGTATGTATGCTTTCTGATAGTAGTTCTGGATACATTGATATAACAGCAAATGATTCAGGTCAATTTACAGAGTTAATAATAACTGAATATCCTAATGTACAAACATTACTTAACGGAAATTCAATTAACTTTATAGCAGGAGGATTTGTAGGTACGACTGTACTTAAGTACAAATTAAGAAATGAGGCAGGAGTAGAGTCTAACCAAGCAGATGTAATTATAACAGTAGCAGATGCTAACTTACCAACTTCTAATATTTCTATTTGTTTAAATGAAGTAGTAGATCTTAACAGTTTAGTAACATCAGAAGAACTATTACCTTGGTCATTTATAGGATATACTACTGAAGTCACAGATATACCAGGAACTTTAAATTCACCAGAGTTTATTGTAGGGGATATTATAGGCGATCCTAATGTTGTATTTAATAATGCAGGTATTTATACTTTTCAATTTGGAGAGTCAGGACCTTGTAATGCATTTACTACAGTTAATATAGAAGTTATTGCTTCAGAGCAATCTGTAGATTTAGATGCTTCAGTATGCGCTACTAGTAGTACTCCAATTAACCTAAATACATTAGCTAATGTAACTGGAGGTACTTGGACAGATTTAAATCAAACTAATGTACTAAACCCAGATGGTATTACTATAATTGCAGATGTTACTCCAGGAGTTTATAGCTTTAGATATAACATAACTAACTCAGGTATATACAATGAAACAGGATGTAGTAATACTTTTATACTTACATTAGACATACAAGAAGAGCCTGTTGATATACCTTCACAATGTTTAGTATACTGTTCATATGGTCCAGACCCTGCGTTAGATCCAAGCTGTACTACAAATCCTGTTATTGTTAATAATACTGCAACTACAGGATGTGAGTATGATTTATATACTGAAATGGAATTACCAGCAGGTAGTAAAATACAACTATTAACTGCACCTTACACTCCAATATTTTTAAATATAAATGGGTCTGAAATATTGTTTAATGCAGGATCATTCTTACCAGAAGGTATTGCACTTTGGGATAACGGTAAAGCACCATTAGGTACTTACTTATTTAGAGCTTTCTACGGAGATGCTTGCCCTAAAGAAGTAGACTTTGAAGTAAATATATATCAAGCTTCTTGTGTAATAACAGATACTACAATAGAAAAATGTAATACAGATCCTGAGTTTAATATTTTTAATGAGTTAAACGGTGGTTCTAATTGTTTAGACAATAACTTTACATCTCTAGTATTAGTAAGCGAGCAACTTGCAGGAGAAGGTGATTCTGATTACAATTTAATCACAGGAGATTTTAACCCTACAGTCCCAGGACAATGGGTATTCTCATTTACTTCTACTGTAACAGGAACAGACGGTACTTGTTCAGCTTGTAATACAGATGCTACAATAATAATTAATGTAACTCCTTTACCAGGATCAGGAATACCTCAACCAGGAGCTGTATGTAACGATGGAGCTTGTGTAGTAGATGTTTATCCTGATATGTTTACACCTAACACTAGCGTTATAGGTACTTTCTGTTATGATGGATTTTCAACAGTAGCTATAGGCACTCCTGGTACAGGGGGATGGGGAGGAGTAGAACCTACTTTAGCACCAGGAGATATTTCTGGTCCAGCTTATACTTTTGAAGGAGCAGCAGTAGGATTTTACTTTTTTAGTAATAAAGTAACAGTAGACGGTTGTTCTTCTACTTCACAGACAGTAGTACAAGTTGTATCTGCAGGAACTGCAGGTAGTGATATAGGGGCACAATTAGTTTGTGAGTTAGAGCCAGAATGTCTTATATTAAGAGATTTGCTTGTAGGAGAAGACGCAGGTGGGGTATGGACAGCAGGAGGAGATTACACAATAGCTTTTAATAATTGCAATCCAGGACTATTTATCCTGGGTGACGTAGCTACATTTAATACAGACGGTATGCCAGTTGGCACTTATACTTTCACATATTCTGTGTCTACTCCGAATAACATATACCCAATTTTTGAAGGGTGTGTGTCTTGTGGGGGAGCTGCAGAAACAGTAACAATAATAATAACAGAAGCAGTATCTGCAGGGAATGGAAGTTCCCAAATGGTATGCTCTTAACTTTTTTAAAAATTAATAATAAAATAAATTAAAATGGCTTGTTCAATAAATTTAAATGATAGATTAACAAACGCTTCGACAGGAGGATACTTTGTATACTTAGGGTGGGCTGTCGATGCCAAAATTGATCCTAACTCGGAAGATTCTGATTGTCACGATATAGCAGATCTTTTGGATGCTGCTGATGGTAATAATCCTTATGGGGTTAATAGTGGTCAAGATATAGATCCAGATGCTCACGTACCAATAAATCAAGATCTAGGTAATGGTAATAACATTGATTTTGAAGATGTAAACCCTGGGTTTTATGGGTTTGCATATGTAGTAGGAGATTCTGATGAAAGCGGTGATTTAGTTGCTCCAGAATGTGGAGACTTCACTTGTTTTGAGATAGAAGTAGTTGATGCACCAAATATGACAGCACCTACTTCGGATCTTACTTTTTGTGAAGCAGATGTTCCTTTAGAGTATGATCTTACTCTTGAAATAGGTAATTATATAACTGGAGGAGAATGGGCAATAGGAGGCAACATAGGTACAATAGATGAATTAACTGGTGTTGTTACTTTTACTGTTCCTGCCGTAGTTGGTTCTGTTGCTGTAACTTACACATTAACAGTCGTTGGTACAGAACATACTGCAGATGAATCTTGTGCTGATTGTACACAAGTAATTTCATTTAATATTACAATTACAGAAGCATTAGAAGCAGGTAATGCAACTTCATTAGCAGTTTGTAACTAAAAGTTTTATATTAGTTTATATCCTTAGAGTATAACGTAATTTACTCTAAGGATATAACTATTTTTTTTCAGTTTGATTATTAAATATTAAAAAAAATACAATGGCGGATTTTTGTTTAAATAGTTTATTAGACCCAGGTTATACTCCAGGAGGAACTTGGGTACAGACATCTCAACCTGCAAATGGGTTTATATTTACTATAGATGGTACTGAGCAAGGTTGTTTAGATGGCGTAGATTACACAGGTGATACCTTTACTGCGTACTCTTCAAATAGTTGTTTAACAGAAGGAGAGTATATTTTTGAATATTCAGTACCAGGTTGTTATGCTCCTATAGAAGCAACTATAGAAATATATGACACATCTACAGAAATTGGACCTGCTGAAAATATATATGTATGTAGAGATGGAACAGAACAAGTAGATTCTGATTATAGTTGGATGTACTCTGATGGTAGTTTTGTAGACAGTGGTAATTTTGGAGTTCAAATTATAGATTTAGATACTATTATTGGAGGGTGTGATGGAAATACTATACCTATAGCTCCAGGAGGAGCTATAGAAATATCATATCCTATTTCGGGGTCAGTTCTTGTTTTTACTTCATTACCTTTTCGAGTTTTCTTTTTATATTTTAGTACATTAAATATACCAGGAAATCTTACTTCTAATGGAATATCAGACGATAAACAAACTTGTGGAGAATTAACTATAGCTAAATGGGTTATTAATAATGATCCAGGTTGTGGAGTTGAAATAATACAAAAATTAATTATATCACCTATTATAAGTGATTATAGTGAAACTATAGAAACTTGTGAAAATTCATTAAATCTTTATGATAATATGCCTAGCGGTTTGCTAAACATGATATCACTAGCATGTGATGGTACTGCTACATTAGGAGGAGGAACATTAGCATTATATGAAATGTCTACGATTAATGTTTATTGTACTTTACCAGGAAGTACTTTGCAGATATTTTACAAAGATTTATTATCTACTGGTCCTTTTTTACCTTTAGAAACAACTACTACTTGGAATGCTACAGATGGATCAGAAGTATTGTTTCAAGTAGAGTGGACACCAACAGGAACAAATGGATTTACTTGTGGTCAAGAAACTGTATTAAGTTTTGATAATGAAGATTGCTGTGATCCTACAATTAACTTCCAAATTAGCGGTGCAGGAATACCTGAAACTTTAACTTGTACTAATTTAAATATAGGAATAACAAGTTTATCAGATGGTTCTTGTGAATGTGCAGATACTACAGTAGATATAGATTTAGATTATACTGTATACGTAAATAATGTATCTTATATTACTGGAAATATTGATCAAACATTTACAGTTAATGGTAACACTACAGTAAACAATTTTGATATACCAATAGATTTTTGTGACTTTGCAATTGGAGATGAAATAGGAATAGGATGGCAAGTTAATACTTTAGAATCAGCAAGTGGGTGTACTATTACAGGACAAACTGATTCTAATGGAGAGCAGTATATAACAACTGTAACTGAAACTCAATCTGCAGATTGTGGCTGTTGTATAGATGATGCTATAGAGAATTGTCAAATGTTTTTTATAGAGGAGTCATCACCTAACTGGGGAGTAACAATAGCAGGGACACTCGAAATTTATTATGCACCTACTTCTTCAATTTTTGATCAAGCTAATCAAGATGCATTATTAGAATATTTACTAGCTACCGGATGTAGTGGTGCTGCGTCTATAGAAATAATAACAGCAGAAAGTACCGGTGCTACTTATTTAAAAATATATAATTTTAACGGTCTTATAGATAGTATAAGCTCTGGTTCTAGTAATAATAACATCTACCCTAGAGAAGCAGATTGTTGTATACCTGAAACTCCAACTATAACAATTACTAACCTTGCTGACTTATGTGACGAAACTATTTGCTTTGGCAATAGAGGTGAAGATTATAGATTTAAAACCGGTAGTGGGGATTGTACACCTGATGTTGATCATGCAGTTATTACTTCAGACATTCCAGTAACTTGGACTGTAACTGATACTGAAGGATCAACAGTTATACTTAGCGAAGATGAGTATGAAATTGATATACAAATAGCTTCAACTGGTACTGTTGTTGGTTGTAATACCACTAATATAGATCTTCGTGATTTTACAGTAACAGCAACTACTTGTGAATCTACTACAGATGAAATACAAATAGTATGGACTCAATATTATTAATAATAATAACAATTTAACATGACATGAAAAATATTATTTTTTTATTTATTTTTATAACTTTATCCTATTGTTGCAGTGGGCAAAGTTTAAAGCACAGACAAATGATGGCGGTAGCAACTGTTTTACATAAATCTCCTATAGAGTCTGAAGTACCCTTTAGACAGGCTATGTGTAGTTTTAAAGCAATAGATACTATATTTTATAAACATTCAAATCAGTCTCCAGTAGATGGTTTTGAGTTAGTAAAAAAAGATATAGATTTATCTATAAAAAAAACAGCTATACTTGCTAATAAATATGTTCAAGAATTACCAAGCTCTAGTAACTCAAAAAAATTAGATTTAGTAATTAAGTACGAGTATATGGATGGGATAGATGGTACTTTAGCAAGAGCTACTTATCCTAATTGTGACACAAGTAAAATACAGCATATTACATTTGACAACTATGACATGCCTCCAGGAAAGAATACTCCTGATAGTCTAATGATTTATTATAAAAATATTAAAAACATAAGTAATATTACGGCACATGAAATGGGTCATATTTTTGGTTTAACGCATAGTGACAACCCTAATAGTATGATGGCTCCTTTTTATAGAGCTAACATGGATTGGACATTTGATGAAAAAATATTTTTTGGACTTAATTTTGGACCTAATAAATTTATAGAAATAAATAAATCTGATAATTATTTTATAACTAATAATTTTCATATATCTGAATTCTTTTCTAAATGTGCAGGATTAACTAAACATAGATTAGATAACCAACTTATAATTTTTGCACAAAAGCTCAGAGCTGTTTATGGAAGCTCTATATTAATTAACTCTTCATATAGGTATAGAAAATGTAATACACAAGCAGGAGGAGCAAAATATAGTCAGCATTTAGCTGGTAGAGCTATTGACATTTCTTTTATGAGCAGAGTAGCTCATGAAAATTTTGTTAGTGATGTAATTAATAAAGATTATATTATGAAAATTGTTAAAAATTCTGGAATTAAAGGTATAGGTTTATATAATACACATATACATTTAGATACTAGAAAAGGAAATTTAGTTGTATTTGACAAAAGATCTTTAATAAAAAGCAAAGAATATCATGGACAATGTGAACATTAAAGTACCTATTCCTTATATAGCTGCTAAATGGATATGGAATATATTATGTTTAGGAGCTATAGGCTCTTGTTTGTATATTTATTTTTATATGCAGCCTTTATACTCTACTTTAAAAAAAGAAAAAAAAGAATACCAAATATTTAAAGATAGTGTTGATTCTAAAATAAAAATTCTTATTACTGTAATAGATAGTAAGAATAAAAATATACTAAAAGCAGAAAATAATTTAGAAAAAATAAAAATAAAAAATAATTTAGCTTACGCTGAATTAGCAAAAAATAAAAAAATATTAAATAATATTTACAAACTTAGAGATTCTTTAAGTAATAATAACAAAACACAATTTACAGATGATCAAAGAAACATTTGGCTTAATAATGAGTTTTATCTTGGTTCTACTATTAACGACAACAACAAGTAGTGCTCAAGACTTTACGTTTAAAAATCCTAATACAGGTTTGTATGAGTTAGCTCCGTGGCAAATAGATATGCTATACAATCAATCAAAAGAGCAAGATTTATTAATATTAGAAGTATTAGCACAAGAAAAAAGAATAAATTTAATGGTTTCTTTAATAGAAGGAAAAGATAAATTAATACAAAATTACTTTAGACAAATTATAAATAAAGATATTATAATAGATAAAAAAGACGAGCAAATTATTTTAATAGAAGATTTGTACAATACTTGTTCTAATGTACATACAACATACAAAGAAGAAATAAAATCTCTTAAATGGCAAAATTCTAAATTAAAAGTAAAAACTAAATGGTTAGAATGGGGAGGAGGAGTTACAAGTATGCTGTTAGTTGCTATAATAACTAAAGAACTTATAGCAAAATAAAGATAAAAATTTAAATTTATTAAATTTAAATAATTAAATTTAGATAAGATTTCTTCATAGTCTTTTGATTCTTAAGGAGTTAGGTCAGTTGGTTGATTTAACTCCTTTTTTTTAAAAAAAATAACTAGTAAAATATTTGGTATTGTCAGTTATTTTATATATCTTGTGGTTATATTAATAACGTAAATAAGTTTATACTTACATTATTAAATGTAAATAACTAACTTAAATAACAAACAAACTTAAAATGAATTTAACAGAAAGACGAGTAGAGTTTATAAAAGACTTAATCTCTAATGACAAACAAGGAACTTGGAATGATTATGCAATTAAGTATGATCTTAAAGATTCTAAACAAGCAAATGATTTTTGGAGATATTACGAAAGAACAGGTAATTTAGCACCTGACTATAGTGGTCCAGAAATAGAAGATAGCAGTAACAACTATTACGCAGGGGTAGAAGGAATGGATATTCCTGATGGATTTAGAATAAAAAAAGCATGGGGTCGTTCGGGAAGCATGCAGATGTCTTTAGAAAAAATAGAAGATGCTGAAGCAGAAAATAATAAGATTGAAGAACTTATAGAATCTCTTAAGAAACATTCACCAAACCATCTTGAATTAGAAGTTAAAGAAAAAGCTAATCAAGCAGTGTTATTATCTATACCAGATTTACACTACGGAAAAGGACCTTTAGCAATAACAAGTAAATCTTTTAGAACTGCAGTAGCAGAATTAGTAAGCAGGTATAATACAGATACAATAGAAAAGTTTATTGTACCAATAGGAAACGATATATTAAATTCAGATGGAAACAGTAAAGCAACTACTAAAGGTACTCCTCAGCATGATTCTGCTGACGCTTATGATTGCTTCGATACAGCTTTTAAAGATTGTATAGATGTTATTTCTTGGTTAGCTACTATAGCACCTGTAGAGGTTTATCACATTGCAGGTAACCATGATAGATACGAAAGCTTTACATTGATTAGAGCAGTAGAAGGATATTTTTGGAATAACGATAACGTAAATATTTTAAATAACAAAGACAGCAGACAGTATTGTCAGTACGGAGTTACAGGATTTATGTTTGAACATGGAGAATTAAAAATGGCTGATTACCCTAACGTATTTGCAGCAGAGCAACCAAAGTTATGGGGTAATACATTATACAGAGAAGCTATACTTGGTCACACACACCACCAACAAACAAAAGAGTTTAGAGGTTTTGTAGTAAGATACCTTACATCATTAGGAGTGACAGACAAGTGGCATAAAGATAACGCATATATGTCTATGAGAGCAGCACAAAGCTACTCATACGACAAAGAAATAGGATTTACAGGTATGCAAGAATACCGAATCAAATAACATAAGTTTGTTAGTTAGACAAGGTTGAGCCAAATGTGGTTCTTCCTTGTTTTTTATTTAATACTTACTTAATAAAATCTATATGCAAGATATCAAAAAACAAATCTTAGATGCCTTTCCTGGCATAGAGCTAGAGCCAATAGCTCATAAATATTACATAAACAATAAAGACTTAAACCTTAGTTCAGTATCAAAGGCAAAAGCAAGATTTAAAAAACAGACTGATTGGAACTCTATTCAAAAAGCAATAGCTAAACGAGATAATAAAACAGTAGAAAGTATACAAGCAGAGTGGGACTACAAACGATGGTTAGGAAACACTAAGGGTACTTACTTACATGAATACATTGAATTTGCACTTGAAGAAGAAGGGTTACCAAAGTGGGATAAAGCAGTATTTGATTTACATCCTAAAGATTTATATCTATACTTTGACCACATGAATTATATTATAATGCAAGCTGATGAATACTTAAAAGATTTTAGTCAGTTTACTTACATAGGTTCAGAGGTAATGATGTATGACTTAGACTACGGTATTTCAGGGACTTTTGATAAGATCTTTGGAGATGAAGAAAGGGGGGTATGTATTAGAGACTATAAAACAGATAAGCAGTTTCGTATGCAAGATGACCCACACAAGTTTAGAAAAAACCTTACAGGACCACTTAGTCATTTAATTGAATGTGAGCACGTTATATACTCTTTACAACAATGTATATACAAAAACATATTAGAAAAGAACACAGATATTAGAGTACCAGTAGAGAATATCGAGCTTGTTTGGTTTCATCCTGAAAATAGAACACATAAGATATACCCTATATTAAACCTTACAAAAGAAGCACAAGAAATATTAAATTTATATGGGAGCGAGTACAACGGAACAATTAAGCCTAAGACAGCAGATTTACTTAAACTGCCTAAGTTTTGATAATGAGGATGGCAAATTTGATTATTTAGTTGGTGAATTAGAAAGATTGGCTAATAAATTACCTTACAGTAAAAAAGATCAGTATTATAAATCTAATGATAACAGGTGTTATTATAATGATGAATGGAATAAATAAATAAATTATGAAAATAGTTGAAGGCATTAGTTTACTTAGAAATAGGATAAAGAAGTTCCAAGACGATAGTACGTACTCAGACGAGTACTTATGGAATGAGCTAAAAATATATATAAACAAGTATCAGTCACAAAGAATAAAAGAAGCATATAGAACGTCTGATAGATTAAAAGCAGTCTATTGTACTCCTTTAGAGATTGATAGCTCACACGACTGTGATTGCGTAGACGTAGGTTGTAAGGTACAGAAGACTGTATTTAAAATACCTAAGACGTACTCTGGAAAGTATAGAGATGAAATAAGAGTATATACTTTAGACTACAAAGAAATATTTCCTGTAAGTACACAAGAGCAAAAAACAAACCAATTAGTAGATATTAAGAAGGGAGTAGTAACTTACACATTCCTTAATAGAAAGATAATTCTTTGGAATACAAATACAGAGCAGCTAATACCTGCAATACTAGTAGAAGGAATATTTGAAGATGAAACTGAATGGGATGGTATTACTTACTGTGACTACATAGAAAACCCTGACGAAGATATAGCTGTAAACTGTTTTAACATTGATGAAGTAGAAATAGGATTAGAAGGAGACTTTGTAGCTTATGCTATAGACGAAGCTTCACAAGCTTTACTAAGAAGCCTAGGAGTAAGAGAAGATGTAACGAATAACAGAAACAATGAGCTATAAAGGTTTTCATGATTTTTATAAAGAATACCCATACAAGTGTCAACCAGTAAAAGTAAATAAAACAATAACTATACCTTATGTAAAAGAAGCAGACATGGTTTGCGACCATAAGTTTAGTTTAAGCTATAAAGAATACATAACTATATTAAAATGTATATTTAAATTTACTTTAGTATACCTTAGACAAGGGTCTAAATTAACTTTACCACATAGGTTAGGTTATTTAATAATTAAAAGGTATCAAGGCACATACAGAGATTTTAATGAAGGTACAGTCAGAAAGAAAAACTTAGGACTTAAAGGGGGTAAGTTTAAACTAATATGGCATAGGAAGCACAAAGACAATGGAGTTTTAACCAACAAATGGAAATGGCGAGTATTATTAACTAAATATTCTTGGAAGTATATGTTTGATTATTACAAAGATAACTTTTTAGAATTTAGAAACCTTAACGAAAGTTCAAGATGAAAAACGTAAAAATAGAAAAGGTGTTAGCCTATGTATCTCCTAGTGTCAGGAAAGAAGTATCAGATATGGATTTAATGTTCTATGCTAATACAGCTTTTAAATCATTAGATGGAAGGTCTGATTACGAGACAGTATGTTGCATTTTACCAATAAGAGATCACAAAGTAAGATTACCTGAAGACTTAGTATCAGTACAAAGAATATATTACACAGATGAGTTAGACCCTAACTTTCCATGTAAGTATAGAGTAAAATGTAAATGCGGAGAAGAGCTCTGTGACAATGTAACAACAACTAACAATACTACAAGTTGTAGCTCTTGCAAAGAAGAAGTAAAGACAGGGTCTGGTTTTTCTACAAGAGAAGATAAAATATGCAGACACACATTGTCTTACCAAGTATTTCTAAGTTACTTAGAAGAAGATAAACAACTAAAGCCTTTACAGTATGTAGGTACAACAAGAGATTTAGTTTCTAAGCAATGTATGAATAGTTGTAATGAAACATTTTCATCTAATGCATTAGGTAATGAGTTATTATTTGATTTAGAATCTGGATGGATAAGTATAGTATACAAAGCAACTCTTAAAGATGGTGCAGATACATTAGTACCTGATGACACTAAATTACTGAGAGGATTAGCTGCATATGCTACAGGAATGTTCTACGAAGATAAGATAGGAATGAATCCTAACAATATGAATATCTCAATGAACTTTCTACAAAAAGCAGAGACTTTACTTATGTCTTATAGATCAAATAAGATAATGTCTAAGATTAAACTATCAGATATAGATTCTATAGTTGGAAGAAATACTAACGCACAAAGATTAATGAAATATGGTGACTCAATTCATAGAAGGAATAACTAATGATTTTGATCCTAAAGTAAAAGATTTTATATCTTATGCTAGAGGTACATTAGATCAATCAACAAATGGGGACTTACTAGCTAAGTCATCTGAACCTGGCAATACTCTAGTAAAAGAGTATGCTGGGTATTCTTTATTAGGGGAGTGTAATGGGGAAGAAGAAGTATACTTGTTCCTAACAGGAGAGAAAGATATAATACTAGGAGTTAATAAGACTAACGTTGTAGAGTACCTAGTAGAAGACTTAAACTTTAAAGATCCTATTAGAGCTACATTTAGAGTAAAGAATGGTTGTGAGAGACTTATCTACTTTGTAGATGGGCTTAATCCTGACAGAAGAATAAACCTAGATAGATTAGATGAATTAAGTGTAGATAGTACTTTTTCTTTAGAGAGATTAAACCTATCAGTAACATCTGATTCTGTAGAAATAAAATCAGTAAAGAAAACTAACCTAGATGGTAGTTTAGAAGTAGGTACATATTCATTTATTGTTGAGGCTTTAAATGGTGATTTAGATGTTATATACAAAACTAAGGAGTCACTATCAATACCTGTATTCAATGCTACTAAAGGAGCGTCTAATGCAGAAACTACAGGAGCATATAACATAGCATCAGCTGACGTTAACATAGGTGGTATACCTAAAGTAAATGGTTCAATAGAAGTTATAGTAGATGATTTTCCTTCTACATTTAAATACCTTAGATTAGTAGTACTAAGAAAGACATCAGGAGATGGCTTACAAAGAGATGCAATAAGAGTATCTAAACTGTTTACTAACAAGAAGCTAATATTTAAAGGTATAACTAACAAAGATGGGTTTATAGATATAGCAGAGGCACTAATACCTTTTGTTATCTATGATACCTCTAAACAAATAACACAGATAGACAACAGACTAATAAGAGGTAACTTAACAGAGAGTGTATACAATTGGAATACATTCCAACCTTTTGCATCTAAGATAGGTGCTAAGTTTGTAGTAGGAGAACAAACAATAGATAAAGATCCATCTACATATGTAGAAGGAGAAGGTTTTATGCCTGACGAAGTTATTCCTTTTGGAATAAAGTATAGATTAAAGAATGGTAAGACATCTCCAGTATTTCCTATTATAGGTCAATGTACTAATAAAGGTTTTGATGGAGATACAGTAAAAGTAGTAACTGATGTACAAGCTATTGTTAATGCAAGGTTTGACATACAGAACAATTTAGGGGAAGATATAGTTGTAACTATAACAGCTAACTACTTGTTAGATGGAGTACCTACTACTAAAGACATAACTATAAATGCAATCTTTGGTAACTATGATGAACTAGAATACTATACAGAATTTCTAGACGAAGGGTTTGTAACAAATGTAACATTTGATTATGATTTCCCTGAGTACATAACAATGATTACTGCATTACCTTTTTTCTTACCTAGTGATAAAACTATAAATCAAACATTACCACCATTAGGATTATCAGGATGGGATACTACAGTATACCCAACTTGGAATGAAGATATGTCTTGGTTTATTACTGAAGAAAGATATATAGAACTTGCAGGAGATCTTTATGGTAAAACAGATACAGCATCTTTAGAAGCTTTAAAAGAAATAGAAGGTTTACCTAAGAGGTATCAAATATACAATACTGCTTACCAAATTAATGAACTAGAAGGTAGGTTTGGCTATTACCAAAATGAAGACAATGTATATGAGTCACCTGATTGCTCTGAAGATTTTTGGGGTAAAGACATTTGTGGTAATGATGTAGCAGGTAGTCCAATAAGACACTATAGATTTCCAGACAGAAGATTAATACCTGAAGGTAAAATAGGAATACAGTTCTTTAATGTAGAGTACCCACATGAAGATGTAATAAGCCACGAGTTTGTAGTTGCTAAGTTAGATGAAAACTTTATACTAGACCAAGGAGTAGCATCAAGAATGAGAGGTAGAGGGGACGCAGATAAAAGAGAGTATGGGTTTAGTTACTTAGAAACACAAGGAGAAAGTAGAGACCGAGATACATGGAATGCAGTATTTACTCCTAAGACATTACAGAAAGAATACCAAAATGCAACCTTTATAAAGAACATAGGTCTACATAGTGGTTTATCTTATATGCAATCTATTAACAATGATGGTACTGGAGCTGGAAGCTTTGATAGTGATTGGAATTACGTTAGTAAAGCAACAAGGTACACTGAGATAGAACAATCAGCACAGATAAATGTAAACATAATAACTAATAGATTTCTAGATAGGTTACGTTATGATACTGTAGGTACAGATACTTTAATTAACGTTAGTGTAGCTAACGGTATAAACGCAATAGAGACAGATAGAATCCTTACAATGCCTGCAGGAAGTGGGTTAGCAAAGATTAGTTTAAATACTTATAACAAGAATGCATACTCTAATCCTTTAAACCTAGAGTATGAAAGACTACATAACCAAACAATAAAAGGTAGCGGTAGTTTCCCTATCTTTAAAGGTAACATATTTAACTCTGAGCTACAACTAAACAACTATATGTTAGTAGCTAGAGAAGGCTCTTGGTTTAGATCATTATTTGGTATAGGTCAAAGTTTGTTTGCTAGTATTGCTAGTGTATTTGCAGATGTATCTAAGTATGAAAGTTTCTTTTATAAGCAAGGTTTTAATTACTTTGCAAATGATAATGTAGTACCGTACCAAGGAGGTGGATCATCAGAGTTTCACAGTGAGCACTTATACAATCTATTTGTAGATAGTACTTACAACTTTAAATTAAACCACACAGGAGAGAGTAATGCTTTTGCTGCTATGCAGTTAGAGTTTACACCATCTACTATGGTTGAAGATAGTACAATTGGGGGTATCGGTGGAGAAACATTTGTTTTAGCTGGTAATGAAGATGATATACCTGCATATTGGGAAGGAGTAAAAGCTTATTTAAATAGTAAGTTAACTTCTTATGATGAAGAGAACAATTCCTTTGCAGTAAGTATGACTCCTTATGGAGAACCATACAACTACAATAAAGATTACAATTACACAGATTTAAGTGCTAGTTATTCTTTAGGGTTTAACTATGACTTCTGTAGTAACTGTTTAAATAACTTCCCTAATAGATATGTGTTTTCACCTGTATCTTTCTTAGAGGAGTCACAAGACTTGTTTAGAGTTACTTTAGCAAACGACTTTAGAGACATGACTTCTAACACAGGAGAAATAACAGGACTAAATGCTAAAGCTAATAAGCTAGTTATTAATACTACGTACTCTTCTTTTGTTAAGTCTGTAAACCCACAAACATTACAAACAAATGAAAGTAATGTATTTGTAGGTACAGGAGAGTTTTTAGCATTACCTGAGATACAGTTTAGAGAGACTAATACTTCTTATGGTGGTAAGCAATATGCTTATGCAGAAAGTAGTAATGAATTTGGACTACAATGGGTAGATACAATTAATGGTCAAATATTTAACTTTAACGGACAGGGATTAGATGTACTTAGTGATAAAGGTTGGTTACATTGGTTTAAGACTAACTTACCTGTACAAGGAGAAGGTAGTGTACACTTAAACTTTGACCCTTACTTTAAGAGGTTAATACTTACTAAGAATGATGTAGTAGCTATTAATGAGTTTGTAGAATATCCTGCTTTTCCAGATGTAACTAATCTTAAGTCAGCATACTTAAAAGTATTAGGAGTATACTACTATGCAGTAGGAGATACTATAGAGGTAGTTGAATATGGAGATCCTAAATACTTTGAGGACAACTCATTTACTATTTGTTATTCTTTCCTAAAGCAAAGCTGGGATAGTTTCCAACCTTATGTATCTGAGTTAGGATTTAATAACATAAACAGAATGTACTCATTTAAAGAAGGTATTTACTTACACGAGATAGATAAAAACTTTAATACATTCTATGGTAAGAAATACCCAATGATTATAGAGGTAAGTATGCCTTTAGTACAGACTCAGTTCTTATCTAGTGTAGATTACGTAGCTGACTTTGAGATACTAGATGGTAAGAGATGGGAGCCAATAGAAGATAACTTTAATTACGTATGGGCATACAATGATTTTCAAAGTACTGGTAAACAAAGTATCAATACTATTAATCAAGTAACAGATCCATTTGGAAATATAAATTATAATAATACAGACATTAGTTGTATTAAGACAGATAACAATTTTAAAATAGCTCAACTTTGGGATATTAGTAGTAACAACAATATTTATTCTAATGCTTATACGGATATAGTAAATGACTATCCTATAGATAAAGTACCTACCAACATAGTAGATAAAGGTCAATACCAACTATCTAAGATAAAAGGTAAGTATGTTAAAGTAAGATTGTTCTTTGAATCTGAACAAGACGTAAAAGCTACTATACATTTCTTAGCAGTTAATAATAAACAATCAATTAGATAATAATGGCAGACATAGGAAAAAAAGCAGCAAAGATAGCTAAAGCAAAAGCAATAACTTTTGAAGAAGCATTAGACTTTTTAAAAAATGAAAGGGGGTTAAACATAGAAAACTTTCTAGAATACCAAAGTAAGGTACGTAAGGCAGAGTCTAATGGTGACTATACTGCTATACAGAAGCCAAGAGAGGGTTATACAGCATCTCCTGGTCGTGGAGGTTACCAATATGAAATAGAAGGCGATGGTGGTTCTGGTAGTGCTATTACAGCTCTAAATAGATCTAAGACATATGCTAAAAGACATGGGTTAACTTTACCTGATGATATCTTAAATAGTGATGGAGATTTTTCTAAGATGTCTGCTAAGTCTCAAGACATGGTTGATCTATTTAATATGAGAGAAGCTTCTAGTGGAGATATAGATGCTATTAATAGAGGTGACTATGGTAATGTATATGTTAACCATCATTATGCAGGTCCTAAAGAAGAAAGAGCTAAGAAGCTAGAGTACTTTAATAGTGTAACTTCTAATATGAAAAAAGCAG
>ERZ1046568.820-NODE-820-length-24130-cov-7.751734_pt1 | contig 24130 bp, 20 predicted proteins | sample MGYA00383092_ERZ1046568 | MGnify/ENA primary metagenome ERZ1046568 (study PRJEB29581, sample SAMEA5548362) | metagenome | biome: marine; feature: coastal; material: water | depth 1 m | study: Short-term variability in the microbial, nano- and picoplankton dynamics... | reverse complement strand
TAACGAACTAGTAGGGATAGACAAATCAAAATCAGGAGCAATTAAAATTTGGTTATCAAATAATGAAATTGATGAGATGAAAAAATCTAACCAAATTGGAGGAAAAACTTACCCTGAACTGGACTTTCCTGAAAATGAAAAATTTATTCGTGGATTTAATTGGCGGGAATCTGAACGACCAAAAAGTAAACTTGACTTATTTAAAGACGACCCTCCTTTAATCTTGAAAGCTATAAAAGGGCTAGATGCCTATGCGCCTCCGGTTGAATTTTTTGACTCAAATCTTTTGGATCGAGTAGAGAAAGCTCAAACGAGACCATCTATAAATAAAAAAAATAATGAGAATAACAATAAATCAGCAAGGAAGGTCCCTAAGAGCTTGTTTAAAAAACAATAATTAAAAATTGTGATTAGTAACGATTTTATTAAATATCAAGCACAAACAACCCCACATCCCTTAGGGATGCAAATATCCTATGCTGAAGGTTCATTTATATATGATCAAAATAAAAAACGTTATTTAGATTTTGTTGCGGGTGTATCTGCATGCAGTTTAGGGCATCGACATCCAAAAGTTATTAACGCCATTAAAAAACAACTAGATTCCTACATGCATGTGATGGTATATGGTGAATATATTCAATCACCTGCTGTAAAGCTCTCAAAATTACTTTCTGATCATCTGCCACAAAAACTTAAAAAAACATATTTAACAAATTCAGGGACAGAAGCAGTAGATGGTGCCATGAAACTTGCACGACGTTATACAGGACGTTCAGAGATTATTGCTGCAAATAAAGCCTATCACGGAAACACTATGGGAGCCTTGAGTATCATGGGTTATGAAGAAAGAAAACATCCCTTTAGACCACTGATCCCCGATGTACGATTTATAGAGTTTAACAACCACAAAGATTTATCAAAAATTACATGTAAAACAGCTGCTGTAATTTTAGAGACCATTCAAGGGGGTGCTGGTTTTATTCAGCCCCTAAACGGCTATTTGACTAAGGTTCAAAAAAGGTGTAATGAAGTTGGTGCGTTACTGATACTAGATGAAATTCAACCTGGAATTGGAAGAACCGGAAAACTGTTTGGTTTTGAAAACTACAACTGTATCCCAGATGTAGTCATAACTGGAAAAGGACTTGGAGGGGGGATGCCTATAGGTGCATTTACAGCTTCAGAAGAAATGATGAACAGTCTATCTCACCATCCTAAACTAGGTCATATTACTACCTTTGGTGGACACCCGGTAATAGCAGCCGCTGCCTTAGCAACTCTTAAAGAAATTACAAGAAGTACTATAGTTCCAGACACACTTTACAAAGAGAATTTAATAAGAAAAGAGCTAAAACATCCATTAATCAAAGAAATCAGAGGGAAAGGATTAATGTTAGCCTTGATGGTTGAGTCTGCAGAGATAGCCAATAAAATAGTACATCAATCTAAAGAAAATGGTTTGATCTTATTTTGGCTTCTATTTGAACCAAAAGCAATTCGTATTTCCCCCCCACTCACAATAACTAAAAAAGAATTATTACTTGGTTGCGACATTATTGTTAAGGTTTTGAATTCAATTTAGAATACTAATGTTAATTATTTTGTTGAAAACATTAAAATTCTCTAGGTATTTGGTGTTATTATACTTCTATTTTTAATGTTATAAAAAATATTTATGGAGTTCGATCAATCAGAAGAAAATCAACATCTTACAGTTTCAAAGTTTGAGTCCATGTTAAAAACAAATAGTGTGTGTTTTTTTGATTCTAATGAGTTTGAAAATATTATCAATCATTACCTAGAAAACGGTAAGGTTTCTCTTGCTAAAAAAGCTATAAAACTTGGTCTGAGTCAGCATCCATCTTCACTAAATCTTAAGTTATTTCAAGTTGAAATATTGATCTTTGAGAATAAATTGAATGAAGCAGACAGGCTACTATCCCCCCTATTCGAAATTGAGCCTAACAATGAAGAACTTTACATCCAAAAAGCGAATATTTATTCAAAAAAAGATCAACATGAAAAAGCGATAGAAATTTTCAAAAGTGCTGTTGAAATTTCAGACGATTGTGCAGATTTATATTCACTAATTGGGATGGAGTATTTGTTTTTAGATAAATTTAACGAAGCTAAACACAATTTTATAAAATGTATTGAATTAGACTTGGAAGACTATTCAGCACTTTATAATATTATTTATTGTTTTGACTTTTTAGATGATTCTGATGGAGCAATTGTTTACCTAACAAATTACCTAGAAAAAAACCCATACTGCGAAGTCGCATGGCATCAATTAGGGAAACAATATGCCAAGACTAAGGAACTGTTAAAGGCTGTAACTGCATTTGATTTCGCAATTATTTCAGATGAAACTTTTGTTGGGGCATATCTTGAGAAAGCTAAAGTGTTAGAGAATTTAAATCGTTTTGAAGAGGCTATCGAAAATTACAAAATTACAATAGCCATTGAGAACTCAAACCCATTTGCTTTAATAAAAATTGGATATTGTTTTGAGAGACTCGATAAATTAGAACTAGCACTTCAACACTACCTCAAAGCAGTTGAAGAAGATCCTGCTTTAGATAAAGGGTGGATGAGAATCACTAGGTTCTTTAACTCCAAAAAAGAATATTTAAAAGCTCTATATTATATAAATAAGGCGATTGAAATTGACCCCGAAAACTCATCGTATTGGATGCTATATTCAAATATTAATGAACGGCTTAACAAGTTAGAAGAAGCAGAACGTGGCTATAAAAAAACATTAGAGCTTGGTGATGTCAAATTAAACACATGGCTTTCTAGAGGAGATATTCTAATTAAACTAGGAGAATATGAAGCAGCAAAGTTTAATTTTACTCAAGCTTTGGAATATCACCCTAAAAGCGAGGAGTTGGAATATCGTCTTTCAGGAGCTTGTCTTAAACTCAATAATAACGAAGCTGGGTATGCCCATTTACTAACTGCCTTACAAATTAATTCTGACTATGTTTTTATTTTAGAGGAATTATTTCCAGAGGTTTACAACCGCAAAGCTGTCTTTCAATTAATTGAAAATTTCAAAAATACTTACAAGTAAAATTTCATATATTTACTGTAACATCTACAGTATAAACAATAGAAAATTACTTAAAACAACACTGATCACTCTAGATATGAAAAGATCTCTAATTGACTATCTTGTTATTTCATTGAAAGGAATGGCTATGGGAGCTGCAGATGTAGTTCCTGGAGTTTCAGGTGGTACAATCGCTTTTATTTCTGGTATCTATGAAGAACTCATTGAATCCTTGAACAACATCAACAGTTCAATTTTTAAAGAATTGAAATCTAAAGGATTTAGACACAGTTGGGAAAAATTGAATGGCCCATTTTTGATTGCACTTTTTTCTGGAATATTAATCAGTGTTTTTTCGCTCGCCAAAGGAGTTAAGTGGTTACTTGAACACCAAGCTATACTATTGTGGGCATTCTTCTTTGGTTTAGTCGCTGCAAGTATAGTTCACATAAGTAAGCAGATTAAAACTATTTTGTGGAGTCTTGCAGGGCTTAAATTGTTTTTAGCAATTACTATTGGAAGTATTATTGCTTACTCTGTAACTATCCTAAATCCTATTCAAGCCTCAAACTCCAATTTATTTTTATTTTTTGCTGGAGCATTAGCAATTTGCGCAATGATACTGCCGGGTATTTCTGGGGCTTTTATTTTAGTTATTATAGGCGCGTACGAACCTGTTCTTGAGGCAATAACAAATAGAGATATTAAAACTATATTGGTCATAGGTACGGGAACTATTGTTGGACTCCTCTCATTTTCAAAACTTTTAAAATGGTTATTTAAGTCCTACCGCCAATTAACCTTAGCGGTTCTCACAGGTTTAATGATTGGATCCTTAAATAAGATATGGCCATGGAAAGTAGCGCTAACCTACCGTATAAACTCTGAAGGTTTAGAAGTCCCCGTAAATGAGAAAAGTATTTCTCCTTTTAACTACGACGGAGATCCTCAATTTATACAGGCAATTGCCTTGATGTTATTTGGTTTTTTCATTATTCTATTTTTAGAAAAAATAGGTAACAAAACAAACACAATTGATAAATAAGTATCGAAAATCTAACTCACTTTCTTTAGTTTTGAAAGGAATCATTATGGGAGCTGCTAATAAGGTTCCTGGTGTATCTGGTGGAATTGTCGCTTTTGTAATGGGCTTTTATGAGACGTTGATATATTCCTTACAAAGGTTTAACCTAAAAGCTGCGAACTTATTTTTTAAAGGACGCTTTAAAAGTTTCTATCTTTATATCAATGGACGTTTTCTCTCACTTCTTTTTCTAGGAATGATAATTAGTTACTTCAGCATATCCAAACTACTGGATTACTTAATAAATCGCTATGAGATCTTTGTATGGAGTGTGTTTTTTGGAATGATCATTGGATCTGTTCTTTACATATATAATGATTATCAGTCCTGGAATTTAAAAACTTCTATCTTCGCTTTAATAGGTATAATAATTGGCACTTGGATTAGTCTTTTAGATCCAGCAACACAAAACGACGACCTTTGGTTTGTATTTTTTTGTGGTATTATTAGTGTTTCAGGAATGGCATTACCTGGCTTTTCTGGTTCATTTATATTAATATTACTTGGGAATTATGTAATGCTGCTTGTAGATTCTGTAAATACGCTTTTTGATACGTTTGTATTTATATTTACTGGTGACTTTAGTTTTACTTTAGACACTCAACACATGCGCTTGTTAAAAGTCTTAATGGTATTTACCCTAGGTTCTATTATTGGACTAATTAGCCTGTCGCATGTACTGACCTATGTACTCAAGCGCTATAAAAATATAACTTTAGCTCTAATTATGGGGTTTATTACAGGCTCTTTAGGAATAGTTTGGCCATGGAAAAAAACTATTTTTAAAAAAGATGAATTTGGAGAGATACTCGTTGACGCTAACGGATCACATATCATAGAAAACTATCAACGCTATTTGCCAGAAATTAATGTTCATACTATTTCATTAATACTTTTCATTATTTTTGGGATTAGTATCATAGCTGGTCTAGAGTGGTATGGAAAAAAGCGAAAAAAAAATATATGAAGATTTTTGGACTGATAGGGAAAAACATAGATTACTCTTTTTCAAGAAGTTATTTTAAAGAAAAATTTGAGGTTAACAAATTGGACTATTCTTACAATAACTTCGATCTTAAAACAATTGATTTATTTACTGAACTAAAAGAAAATTGCAAAGCTTTCTCGGGATTCAACGTGACCACTCCTTATAAAGAAGTCATACTACCCTATTTAGATTACATTGATAAAGAAGCTAAAAAAATTGGTGCCGTTAACACTATTAAAATTAAAAATAACCAGTTAATTGGCTACAATACTGATCATTATGGTTTTAAAGAAAGCATAATTAAACATATAGAACCACATCACAAAACAGCTCTAATTCTTGGAACTGGAGGGGCTTCAAAAGCAGTGGCTTATGCGTTAAGAGAATTAGGAATAAATTTTGAATACGTATCTAGAGCAAAATCTCCAGATGTAAAACATACGTATGATACATTAACATCTAACGAAATTGAATCCAATAAACTAATTATCAACTGTACCCCTTTAGGAACCTATCCTAAAATAGAAAAGTATCCGGAAATTTCGTATGATCAACTCGATAAACGTCATTTACTATTTGATTTAATATACAATCCGGCTGAAACTATATTTCTTAAAAATGGAAAGTTAAAAGGAGCTAAAGGAATTAATGGTTTAGAAATGTTAATAAATCAAGCTGAAAAATCGTGGGAAATATGGAATTCTTAATGAAAAATAGATTTAATATAATTGGATAATTTGTAGTTTAAATGGATAATGTTATATTTATGTATGATATTTAAATTAAATATTGAAAGATATGTCAGAGCATGATAACCTGCAGGAAGCAGATGGAAATAACCCGAAAGTAAGTCCCAAAAAAAAAGATATTCAAAAAGAAATAAATTCTTCTACTGAGAATATTAATCAAAATAAAACAATCGAAGATCCCACTTCAAACAAGGACAAAAATAGCTCAATAATTGAGAATACTGAAGATAAAAACCGTCAAATAGTTTCTGAAAGTGAAACTAAAGATGATTTTGAATCGTTTTCTTTAGAAGAGCTTGTAATTAATTTTGAATCTCTTTTAGGAAAAGAAAATTCTCAAGATATCCGAAACAAAATTAATCTAATTAAAAATAGTTTTAATGCTGCATTCGCTTCATTAATAGCAGAAAAAAAAGAAAAATTTTTAGCTGAAGGCGGAAATGTTATTGATTTTAATTTTAAAAGTCCACTTAAAAAGAAGTTTAATGATTTATCAAAAGCTTTCCGGGAAAGGCAGAAATCCTTTCAAGAAAACAAAACCCAAAAACTGAACAAAAACCTTAAAATTCGACTTCAAATTATAGAAGATATCAAAGGGCTTATTAATATTGAAGGAAATATTAATACTTCTTACAAGACTTTTAAAAATTTGCAAGAACAATGGAGGAATACAGGACAGATACCTTCAGCTGAAAATAATAATACATGGAACAATTATAGACACCATGTAGAAATTTTTTATGGGTTTTTACACCTCAATAGAGATTTAAGAGATTTAGATTACAAGCATAATTTAGAACAAAAACAAAAGATTATAAAAAGTACGGAAGAGTTAGCATCTGAAACTGACTTGAATAGAGCTTTTAGAGAACTTCAGGCACTCCACAAAATATGGAAAGAAGAATTAGGTCCAGTTGCTAAAGAATTTAAAGACGAATTATGGGATCGGTTTAGTACCGCGACTAAAGTAATTAATGACAAGCGTCAGGTTTACTACGGAAATCTTGAAGTTTCGTACAAAAAAAATCTGGTTGTCAAGAATATTATTATTGATGAAATTAATGCCCTTTCGGAAAAACCAACTCTAACTCATAAGGATTGGCAAGTAAAAATAAAAAAGATTGAAGCTCTTAGAGATTCATTTTTTAAAGCAGGTAAAGTCCCTTATAAGCAGAACGAAAAAACATGGACAGCCTTTAAAAACGCTGTTAGGACTTTTAATAAAAATAAGAATACTTATTATAAAACATTAAAAAAAGACCAGTCTGAAAACTACCTCAAAAAGCTAGAACTAGTGGAAATAGCTGAGAAAAATAATGATAGTTTAGATTTACAGACAACTTTGGTTTTGATGAAAGATATTCAAAATCGCTGGAAAACTGTTGGACATATTCCTAGAAAAGATAGTGAGAAGTTATGGAAACGATTTAAAAGTGCTTGTAATTTATTTTTTGACCGATATCACGAACAAAAAAATAATGGTTCTGAAGAAGAGAATAAGTGTTTTGAAGAAAAAAGTATTTTACTTAATACACTAACCGCATTTATCCCTGGCGATAATAAAGATACTAATTTGGAAACTTTAAATCAAATATCACTTGATTGGAAAAAAATTGGAAATGTAGCACAGAATAAACGTTTTATTGACGGTAAGTTCTATAAAACTCTTGATAGTTTCTATTCAAAAATAGGACTTGATAAAGAAGAATTAAAAAACTTAAAATTCAATCTTAAACTCGATACAATCTGTAAAGATCCTCGTTTACTAAATAATGAAGTGATTTTTCTAAGAAAAAAAATAGATGAAATAAAAAGTGAAATAAACCAACTTGAAAACAACCTGCTATTCTTCTCAAATATTAATGATGACAACCCTCTTGTAAAAGAAGTTCATAAGAACATTTGTAAACACAAAGAAGCTTTAAAAGCTTGGGAGTTGAAGTATTCAAAAATAAAAAAAGTAATAAATTAGCTATTTATATTTTTTTAGCCTCATCCCAATAATTTCCCATCTCGGCCAAAGTCATTTCAGTAAGCGATTTTTGAATTTCATTTGCCTTTTTCTCTAGAAACTGAAAACGTTTAATAAATTTCTTATTTGTGCGTTCTAAGGCGTTTTCTGGGTTAATATTTAAAAAACGAGCATAATTAATTAATGAAAATAAAACGTCACCAAATTCATCTTCCATAGCGTCCTGATTCATATTTATAATTTCTTTCTTTAATTCCCTTATCTCCTCTTCTACTTTGTTCCATACTTGATCAGTATATTCCCAATCAAATCCAACTCCAGCTACTTTTTCTTGTATTCTACTAGCTTTCACAAGTGCTGGAAGGCTGTTGGGGACTCCTTGAAGAACACTTTTCTTTCCTTCTTTAAGTTTTAAACTTTCCCAGTTCTGCTTGACTTCAATTTCATCCTTAATTATTTCATCTCCGTAAACGTGTGGATGCCGATGAATCAATTTTTCACAAATTGTGTTTATGACGTCTGTAATGTCAAAATCATTAGTTTCACTACCAATTTTAGAATAAAATACAATATGAAGTAAAAGATCGCCTAACTCACCTTTAACTTCATTTAAGTCTGCATTTAAAATGGCATCACCTAATTCATATGTCTCTTCAATGGTTAACGGGCGAAGTGTTTCCATAGTTTGCTTTTGATCCCAAGGACATTGTTCACGAAGGTCATCCATAATTGTTAATAAGCGATCAAATGCTTCTAATTGCGTTTCTCTATTTGTCATTACTAGGATTTATGTTAATTACTGATATACGTGATTTACAAGTGTTAAACTCAATTAAAATTGAATTTACAATTTCAGAAACAGAGGAAATATCGTTGATTAAGCTAGAGATTTGTCCAATTTCTAATTCACCTTCTTCTAAATCTCCTTCAAACATACCGCGCTTGGCACGTGCTTTTCCCAGTAGAAATTGTAAATCCTTTTTAGAGTGAGTAGTAGTATATAAATTATTAATATCTTCAAAAAATTTATTTTTTAAAAGACGAACTGGAGATAATTCCTTAAGAGTTAATAATGTATCTCCTTCTTTAGCTAAAAGTACAGCTTTTTTAAAAGCTATATGAGCAGAAGACTCAATACTAGCTACAAAACGGCTCCCAATTTGAACTCCGTCTGCTCCCAAAGCAAAAGCAGCCATCATACCATTACCAGTGGCGATTCCACCGGCAGCGATTAAAGGGATTTTTAGTTTGGAACGAATCATTGGAATCAGTGTTAATGTAGTAGTCTCATCATGACCATTATGACCTCCCGCTTCAAAACCTTCGGCAACAATTGCATCAACTCCTGAAAATTCAGCCTTTAATGCATGTCTTAAACTGCTCACTACATGCACAACTGTAACTCCTCTTTCTTTTAGCCAAGAAGTCCAAATAGATGGATTACCACCAGATGTAAAAACTATTTTAACTTCCTCTTGTACAATAATTTGCATCAAATTTTCAATATTAGGATATAACATTGGAACATTGACTCCAAAAGGTTTATCTGTAGCAATTTTACATTTACGTATATGTGTTCTTAGAACATCTGGGTACATTGATCCCGCTCCAATTAACCCTAATATACCCGCGTTACTAGAAGCAGAGGCTAATTTCCATCCACTGTTCCAAACCATTCCGGCTTGAACAATTGGGTATTCAATATTAAAGAGCTTAGTAATATTGTTTTGCATAGCATAAAAAACATGTGTTATAAAAATATAGTATTTAATTCTATGAAATTACTCCAGAACCAATTAATTCATCTTCTAAATACCAGGCAACAAATTGGCCTTCAGTAATAGCAGACTGGGGCGAATCAAAAGCAACATATATCCCCTCTGAAGTGGAATGCAAGGATGCAGTTTCTAGTTTTTGTCTGTAACGAATCCGAGCCATCACTTTTAAGGACTCTCCTATTTTAATCATTAAATCAGGTCTAACCCAATGAACTTCTGATGACTTTATTAAAAGAACAGATTTATATAGCCCAGGGTGATGTTTTCCTTGACCAGTATAAATAATATTATCCACAACATCAGTATCTATTACAAAAAGTGGTTTAGGAGTACCGCCAATAGCTAAACCTTTACGTTGTCCTTTAGTAAAATAATGTGCACCTTGATGCGTACCAACTACAGCTCCGTCTGAAAAAGAATATTTGGTTTTTACAGCCTTAAAAGCTAATTCTTCTTTCAAAGATTTAAAAGTAGGTTGATTAATTGAATAGGATTCGAAACTTTCAGGTATTTCGATAATTTTTCCCTCCTTAGGCTTTAGTTGCTGTTGCAAAAAATCAGGTAACCTCACTTTTCCTATAAAACATAATCCCTGAGAATCCTTTTTATTCGCAGTTATCAGGTTTTGTTTAGCAGCGATTTCTCTAACTTCAGGCTTCGTTAAATTTCCTATGGGGAATAATGATTTTGACAATTGCTTTTGTGATAATTGACATAAAAAATAAGATTGATCTTTATTGATATCACTTCCAGAAAGTAGTCGAAATACTGGAAAATCAGAGTCTGTTTTGATTTTATCCTTCCTACAGTAATGTCCTGTAGCTACAAAATCCGCTCCAAGAGATAGAGCTATTTTAAGGAATATATCAAATTTAATCTCACGATTACAAAGTATATCTGGATTTGGAGTACGTCCATTTTTATATTCATTAAACATATAATCGACGATCTTATCCTTGTACTCTACACTAAGATCAACTGTTTGAAAGGGTATATTTAATCTTTCTGCTACCAACATCGCATCATTACTATCATCTAACCATGGACAATCATCAGAAATAGTCACAGAGTCGTCATGCCAGTTTTTCATAAACAAACCTATTACGTTATATCCTTGTTCAATTAACAAATAGGCAGCAACACTAGAATCTACTCCTCCTGAAAGACCAACAACTACTGTTTTCATAATGTAAATTTACGAAATAATATATTGGAAGACTATTTAACGAGTTAGCGTAATAAAATTAAAAGCCACCCAGTAGTTGGATAGCTTTTTAAAATAAATTACGAGATGACTTATTTTTTTCGCTTTTGTTGTGCTTGCTTTTGCGCTTCAGCTTGTTCCATTATTTCGGCCATTTTCTTTTGAAAACGACTTTGTTTTTTAGGCTTCAATTTACTCACTTGTATTTGAGCTAGTACTTTATCTTCATCAATTATGAAGTTTTTAATCACAAGCATAAGTGCAATACTAATTAAATTAGATATAAAATAATACAAGCTCAATCCAGAGGCATAATTATTAAAAAATATCAACATCAATATAGGAGAAAAATAAATCATATATTTCATCATTTTAGCCATATCTGGCATTCCTTCTTGGGTAGGCGCCTGATTAGCAGCCATCTGTTGGCCAGTAGTCATTTTCATGTAAAAGAAAATCGCTACAGAAGCTAGAATGGGAAATAAACTAATGTGATCACCATAAAAGGGAATATAAAATGGTAGCTCTGCAATAGAATCATAAGAACTTAAATCCTTTACCCATAAAAATGACTTTTGGCGTAACTCAAATGCAATTGGAAAAAACATAAATAGTGAGTAGAATACTGGCATTTGAATGAACATAGGCAAACAACCGCCCAAACTCATGGGATTTGCACCAACTCTAGATTGCAAAGCCATTGTTTCTTTTTGAGCTTTCATTTTATCTTTTTTATATTTTTCTTTTATAGCATCCAACTCTGGCTTTATTATTTTATTCTTAGCCTGTGTTAAAAACTGTTTATATTGAACAAATGATAATAAAATTTTAACAAGAACAGTCATCACAATTATGGCGATTCCATATGATAAGTAGTTTGTTAACCATCCATATAAGGGGCTGAAAACTGATTTATTAATCCAACCAATAATACCCCAGCCAAAAGGAATACTAGCCTCTAAATTTTTATTGTACTGATTTAAAACTTTATCATAAGTTGGACCGTAATATATACTCATATTGTGAGTTAATTCTCCACCAGAAAAATCTAACGGAAGGTTAACTTCATAACGCTTAGTAAACAGAGTATCTACATTTGCGTCATTAACTAGATTAAACGATTTTAAATTAACTTCTTCAAAAGGGGTATCTGGGACTAAAATAGTGCTAAAAAAATGCTGTCTGAAAGAGATCCATGAAACATCTATAACAGATTCATTATCATCTCCAGTTTGAGATAATTTATTCGTTTTATCTCCTTCATGTTCATAGGATAATCTAGTATAGCGATTTTCAAAGTCTATACTTTTTCCTTGACGGTGTGCGTCAAATTTCCAATCTAATTGAACATCTTGAGAGTTGTTAAAAATGGATGATAGTCCTTGAGAGCGTACCGAAAATCCGAGCATATGATCATTCGGCTTTAATTCGTAACGGTATTCCAAAAATTGAGACTCTGATACCTTTAGCCGCATTGAAAGAATTTGATTATCGCCTGATTTTATAAGGTTTGGCTGAAAATATAATTCAGAAGAATTTAATGTACGATTATCAGTTGTTACAAAATTTAAGTTGAATTGAGAACTTCCATCTTTAATCAAAAAAACTGGGACAGAGTCATGATTAACATAATCTTTTAACTTTACTTCTGAAATAAAACCACCTTTGTTATCAATCTTTAGTGACAACACTTCGTTTTCGAAAGTTGTAAATGTTGAAGTTGCTGATGGTAAAGACATTGCGTAGGCAAAATTCCCAACTTTTGACTTAAAGTCCTCTAAGTCCTGTGAGCTATCAAGCGTTTGACTAATGTCTTCCATTTCGATTAGAGTTTCATTATCTAAAGACGGCTCATTAGAAAGTTTTTCTTTTCTTGTCTGATCCATAGAAGCTAATTCTTCAGCAGATGGTTGCTGTTGCCATAGCATGAATAACAAAATTGCACCAATAAGAATAAAACCAATAATAGTATTTAAATCTAATTTTTTTTCTTCCATAGTTAAATTTTTAATAAAATTCAAAGTTGAACAATAATATAAAATGAATTATTATTGTTTGTTAGTTTTATAGTTCAGAGCCGCTTTTATAAAAGATAAGAACAAAGGGTGCGGGTTTGCAACAGTACTTTTATATTCTGGGTGATATTGTACTCCGATAAACCATGGATGGCTTGGAATTTCTATAATTTCAACTAGACCTGTTTGAGGATTTAAGCCAGTTGTTAACATTCCTGAGTTTTCAATTTGCTCTTTGAAATCATTATTAAACTCATATCGATGTCTGTGTCGTTCAGAAATAATATTTTTATTATAAATAGTTGCAACTTGACTATTTTCTGAAAGATCGCATTCCCATGAACCTAGTCTCATTGTCCCACCCATTTTAGTTACCAGCTTTTGAGCTTCCATTAAGTCGATTACTGGAAAAGGAGTTAGTTCATCCATCTCAGATGAATTAGCTTGTTGTAAATTTAAGACGTTTCTTGAGAATTCAATAACGGCCATTTGCATACCCAAGCATATTCCAAAAAAAGGAATTTTATGTTCTCTAACATATCTTATAGCCTCTATTTTACCTTCAACTCCTCGCTCTCCAAAACCAGGAGCGACAAGAACTCCATCTAAACTTTCTATTTTTGATTTTACATTTTGTGCATCTATAAATTCAGAGTGTATCGAGACAACTTTAACTTTTACCTCATTAGCAGCTCCGGCATGAATAAAAGCCTCTAAAATAGATTTATAAGAGTCTTGCAGCTCGACATATTTACCTATTAGTCCGATGACAATATCACTTTTAGGGTTTTTAAGCCTTTCAACAAAATTATTCCACGATGTTAAATCTGGAGTGCGAGATTCAAGTTGCAGTTGGTTTAACACTACCCTATCTAATCCTTCCTCAAGCATCATATTGGGAACATCGTAAATAGTAGAGGCATCAATTGACTGAATTACAGACTCTTTTTTTACATTACAAAAACGAGCTAATTTTGTTCGAATACTATCGTTTAATTCGTGTTCAGTTCTACAAACTAATACATCAGCTTGTACTCCACTTTCCATTAATGTTTTAACACTATGCTGAGTGGGCTTAGTTTTGAGTTCTCCCGCAGCAGATAAGTAAGGAATCAATGTGAGATGAATAACTATGGCGTTTTCATTGCCCAGTTCCCATTTTAATTGCCTAACAGCTTCTACATAAGGTAAAGACTCAATATCTCCTACAGTCCCGCCTATTTCAGTTAATATAATATCATAGTCACCTGATTTTCCCAAAATCTGAATACGATGCTTAATCTCATCTGTAATATGAGGGATGACTTGCACTGTTTTTCCAAGGAACTCTCCGCGTCTTTCTTTGTCAATCACACTCTGATAAATACGACCAGTGGTTACATTGTTAGCTTGAGATGTAGGAACATTTAAAAAACGCTCATAGTGACCCAGGTCTAAATCTGTCTCAGCACCATCGTCAGTAACATAACATTCTCCGTGTTCATATGGATTAAGGGTACCTGGATCAATGTTTATATAAGGATCCAACTTTTGAATTGTAGTGCGATAGCCTTGTGATTGAAGCAGTTTAGCAAGAGAAGCAGCTATGATACCTTTTCCAAGAGAAGAACTTACGCCTCCTGTAACAAAAATATATTTAGTGGTAGTGTCAATCATTATGCGTTGTTAAACGCGAACAAATTTACAAATAAGTATTGAAACAATTAGTAAATTTTCTAGTTGTTTGTAAACAAACAATATAAAATAAAAATAGCTCCTAGAGGAGCTATTTTTATTAATGTGGAGATAATTATTTGACGTCAATTAGCTCAACATCAAAAATTAAATTTGCATTTGGTGGAATAGCTCCGCCAGCTCCTCTACTTCCATAACCTAAGCTACTAGGTATGACAAAACGGGCTTTATCTCCTACTTTCAAAAGAGTTATTCCTTCATCCCATCCAGCGATGACTTGTCCCATTCCTAATTTAAATTCGATAGGCTCTTTTCTTTTGTATGATGAATCAAAAACAGTTCCATCAGTTAGTTGACCTTTGTAATGTACTGAAACTGTCACACCTTTAGTCGCTTGAGCACCACTACCTTTTTGAAGAATTTGGTAACGAAGACCACTGTCAGTTTTTTCAAATCCAGCAGATAATTCGTCAAGTTCAGCTTCAATAGAAGCTTTTTCTTCAGCTAGTCGTTTTTCTCTAGATCCTTCAAAGATTCTAAAGGCCTCAACCGCTTGAAACTCTTCTGCAGCGTTACCTACTGGAATAATTTCGACAGTTTCTAAAGAATCACCTTGAGTAATAGTGTCAACAATAGGTTGGCCTTCAATAACATTTCCAAAAACTGTATGCTTACCATCCAGCCACGGGGTTGGGATATGTGTAATAAAAAACTGACTACCATTTGTTCCGGGGCCTGAATTTGCCATTGACAATATACCAGGTACATCGTGCTTTAAATCTGGATTAAATTCATCATCGAATTGATATCCTGGGTTACCAGTCCCAGTCCCTAATGGACATCCTCCTTGAATCATAAAGTCCGGAATTACTCTATGGAATTTTAATCCATTATAATAAGGGTCTCCTTGTTTTTTTATTGAATTCTCTAAATTACCTTGAGCTAGTGCTACAAAGTTCCCAACAGTTCCAGGTGTTTTCAGGAATTCTAAGTTAACTAAAATCTCTCCTTTAGAAGTGATAAATTTTGCGTATAAACCGTCTTTCATGCGTTTGTTTTTATTTTTTAACAGCTGCAAATATAATGAGGAATTACTAAAAATTAGACTCTTCTCTAGTTTTGTTATCAAACATGTTAATTAGCTTCCTCACTTATAAATTTTATGCGATATAATCTGAGTTCTAGTTCGTCATATTCACCATCAAATTCTTCAATAGCAGATTCAATATCGTCAGATTCAGAATCCATAAAGTAATCATGAATTTCTTCTTGTTGATCTTCATCAAAAAGCTCATCAATCCAATAATTAATATTTAATTTTGTTCCAGAAAAAACTATTGCTTCCAGCTCTCTAACAAAATCAGACATACTCATCCCTTTAGCTGAGGCAAGGTCATTTATAGGGAGTTTTCTGTCAATATTTTGAATTATATATAATTTAAGAGAAGAGTTAGATCCTGTAGATTTAATGACCATATCTTGCATTCGATCTATTTCATTTTCATCAACATAACGTTTAATTAGCTCTACAAAATCATCTCCATAACGTTTAGCTTTACCCTCCCCAACTCCATGAATATTATGTAAATCATTGATTGTAATTGGATATTTGAGCGCCATATCTTCCAGTGAGGGGTCTTGAAAAATAACAAAAGGGGGGACACCCAATTTTTTTGCATTTGCCTTTCGAAGATCTTTTAACATTTTTATTAAATTCAAGTCTGATACAGCAGTAGAATTACTAAACACATTGTTTGAATTTATTTGATTAAAAGTATGATCTTCAGTCATTTTAAATGATGATGGATGTTCTAAAAAATTACGTCCTTCATTACTAATCTTTAAAACACCATATGTTTCGATGTCTTTACGTAAAAACCCTGCAACTAATGACTGTCTAATTAATGCCATCCAATACAGTGGTAATTTTTCTTTTCCTTTACCAAAAAAAGATTTTTCATCTGTCTTGTGAGATTTAATTAGTGCATTCTCTTGACCAGTAAGTACATTAACTAAATCCTTACTTTTATACTTTTCATGAGTTAAAGAAACTATTTCTAGTAGTAAATTTAATTGATTCATAGCCTCTGATTGTGGCTTAGGGTTACGAACATTATCATCCATATCACAACCATCTCCAGTTTTTGAATCAAAGTATTCACCAAAATAGTGTAAAATAAATTTTCTCCTTGACATTGAAGTTTCAGCTAAAGCCACTACTTCTTGTAACAATGCAAAACCAATTTCTTGTTCAGCTACTGGCTTACCAGACATGAACTTTTCTAACTTTTCAATGTCCTTGTAAGCATAATATGCCAAACAGTGCCCTTCACCACCATCACGGCCTGCACGACCAGTTTCTTGATAATAACTCTCTATACTTTTTGGAATATCATGATGAATTACAAAACGCACATCTGGTTTATCTATTCCCATACCAAAAGCTATTGTAGCAACGACTACATCAACATCCTCCATCAAAAACATATCTTGATGTTTTGAACGAGTTTTTGCATCTAAACCCGCATGATATGGTACCGCTTTAATTTGATTCACTTGTAGAATTTGTGATAGCTCCTCAACTTTTTTTCTACTCAAACAATAAATAATACCCGATTTACCCTGATTTAGCTTGATAAACCTGATTATATCATTATCTACTTGTGCTGTCTTAGGTAATATTTCATAATACAGATTTGGTCTATTAAAAGAAGCTTTAAAAGTATTAGCATCTGTAGTTCCTAAGTTTTTTAAAATATCTTCCTGAACTTTTGGGGTAGCAGTAGCAGTCAGTCCTATAATAGGGATATTATCACCTATTTGTGATATAATATACTTTAAATTTCTGTATTCTGGTCTAAAATCATGCCCCCATTCACTAATACAGTGAGCTTCGTCTACAGCCATGAAAGAAATAGTTTGATCTTTTAAAAAAACTATGTTTTCAGCTTTTGAAAGGGATTCAGGTGCTACATACAAAAGCTTGGTAATCCCAGATTCAATATCAGTCTTAACTTGTTTAATTTCTGATTTATTTAAAGAAGAATTTAAAACATGAGCAATTCCTTCTTGATCAGAAATACCTCGAATTGCATCAACTTGATTTTTCATTAAGGCAATTAAAGGAGATACTATAATTGCTGTACCGTCCTGCATTAGAGCAGGAAGTTGATAGCAAAGTGATTTTCCGCCCCCGGTTGGCATAATTGCAAAAGTATTTTTCTTGGAAAGAATACTAATTATTACTTGCTCTTGAAGGCCCTTAAATTTACTAAAACCAAAATAAGTTTTTAGTGCTGAATGTAATTCTTTGGTCGAAATACTCATTGATAGTTAAATTTCTTAACCGTATATTAAGAAATGTTACCTTATTTAATCAAAAACTAGAATAAACTTAAGAAACACTCCTTTTTATTTTGTTATTTTTGTAACTTATTTAAAGGTAGAAATATTTAAATAATTACACAACCAAAATATATAAAATTTGAACTCGAAAAAAAATATATTATCATACGCCAAAAACACTATTATTGATGAAAGTATTGCAATTTCAAAAGTTGCTGAATTATTAGATCAATCATTTGCTGATGCTGTGGAGTTAATTTATAACTCAGAAGGACGTGTAATAATAACTGGAATAGGAAAAAGTGCTATTATTGCTAACAAAATTGTAGCTACACTCAACTCTACAGGTACTCCTTCAGTATTTATGCATGCTGCAGATGCTATTCATGGAGACTTAGGTCTTGTATTGAAAAATGACGTTGTGATTTGCATATCCAAAAGTGGTAACACTCCAGAAATAAAGGTTTTAATCCCACTACTTAAAAAAGCTAAAAACCCACTTATTGCAATCACAGGAAATATGAAATCTATGTTGGCAGAGCAAGCAAATTTTGTTTTAAATTGTTATGTAGAAAAGGAAGCATGTCCTAACAACTTAGCTCCGACCACGAGCACAACAGCTCAACTTGTCATGGGCGATGCCTTAGCGGTTTGCCTTTTAAAAATTAGAGGGTTCTCAAGTGATGATTTTGCTAAATATCACCCTGGAGGAGCACTAGGGAAAAAATTATATTTAACTGTGAAGGATTTGCTTACAATTAACGAAAAACCTGCTGTATCTTTAAATTCGAAAATTAAAAAAGTGATTATTGAAATATCTGAAAAACGTTTAGGAGTCACAGCTGTTACAGAAAACAATAGAATAGTAGGGATTATAACTGATGGAGATTTGAGACGCATGCTTGCCAACACTGAAGACTTCTCAAAATTATTTGCTGAAGACATCATGAGTAAAACTCCCAAAACAATAAATATTGATGCAATGGCAATAGAAGCGATGGAATTAATGGAATCAAACGAAATATCACAACTTTTAGTTGAAGATAATGAACAATATGCAGGCGTTATTCATCTTCATGACTTAATTAAGGAAGGGATTATTTAACAATGGCACAGGAAAAAGAAATGTCTTTTTTAGACCATCTTGAAGAATTAAGATGGCATGTTATTAAAGCTACAGCATCAGTTATCGTTGCGGCTACTGTAGCTTTTTTAGCAAAAAATTTTCTGTTTGATGTTCTAATTTTTGGCCCAACTAAAGCTGATTTTTTTACATATGAGCTACTATGCAATGCTTCCAGGCTAATGGGATTTGATAGTTTTTGTGATACTAACTTCGATTTTGAAGTTCAAAGTCGTACCATGGCTGGACAGTTTTCAGCACACATATGGACTTCGATAACTTTTGGTTTTATATTAGCTTTTCCATATGTTATTTATCAATTTTGGAAATTCATTAGCCCTGGCTTAGATCGCAATGAAAAAAATAGCTCAAGGGGGTTTATATTTGTTTCATCTATTTTATTTTTTATTGGAATATTATTTGGTTACTACATTGTTTGCCCTCTTTCTATTAATTTTTTAGGAACATACTCTGTCGCAGAGGTTGTTCACAATGATTTTGATTTAAACTCCTACATTGGACTCATTAGAGCATCTACTCTAGCATCAGGGCTCATCTTTGAATTACCAATAATTATTTATTTTCTAACTAAAATTGGGTTGGTAACTCCCAAATTTCTTAAAAAAAATAGGAAGTATGCATTGGTTATTGTCTTAATTTTTGCGGCTATCATAACCCCTCCAGATATTGCCAGCCAGGTAATTGTAGCAATTCCTGTGCTAATACTTTACCAAGTAAGTATTCTTATATCTAGAATCGTATTAAGAAATCAGAAACAAAAAGAATCCAATGGCTGACCAAGTAGAAGAATTTAATGCTTATCGCAAGAAAATGAACTCTAAAATTCTTGCTGAAAACAACACGATTATTAGGCGTATTTTTAACTTAGACACAAACGCCTTTAAGCAAGGCGCACTAGACACGAAAACAAAAGAATTATTAGGTTTAGTAGCATCCACCGTGTTGAGATGTGACGACTGTGTGCGTTATCATCTTGAAAAATGCCATTCTGAAGGATTAAATAAAGAGCAAATTGCTGAAGCTCTCAGCATAGCAACATTAGTTGGAGGTACAATTGTAATTCCTCATTTAAGAAGAGCCTATGAGTATTTAGATTTATTAGAAGACTAAAAGAATTAAATAGTATAGTTAATTTGTATTTTATATATAACGAGTTGATGAATAGTTGAGATCATTTCACTATTTTTAAATAATTTTAAAAAAATAATGAAATTAAGAGTTCAAAATTTAATGAAGTCCTACAGTGGACGTAAAGTTGTAAAAGATGTTTCTTTTGAAGTCAATCAAGGAGAAATTGTAGGTCTTCTTGGACCCAATGGTGCCGGAAAAACTACCTCATTTTATATGACTGTTGGGTTAATTAAACCTAATGGTGGTGCAATATATTTAGATAATAAAGATATCACTTCATACCCTATGTACAAAAGAGCGCAAAGCGGTATTGGATATTTAGCTCAGGAAGCTTCTGTATTTAGAAAATTAAGTATTGAAGACAATATTTTGAGTGTACTTCAAATGACTAAATTATCAAAGATAGAGCAGATTAAAAAAATGGAATCACTAATTGACGAATTTAGTCTTAATCATATTCGAAAAAGTCGAGGAGATTTATTGTCAGGTGGTGAGCGAAGACGCACAGAAATCGCAAGAGCTTTAGCTACTGACCCAAGCTTTATTTTGCTTGATGAACCTTTTGCAGGAGTTGACCCTGTTGCCGTAGAAGATATACAAAGAATTATTGCCAAGCTTACTAAGAAAAATATTGGGATTCTAATCACTGATCACAATGTACAAGAAACTTTAGCTATTACAGATCGAACATATTTAATGTTTGAAGGAAGCATTCTAAAGGCTGGTAGCCCTGATGTATTAGCTAATAACGAAATGGTAAGAAAGGTTTACTTAGGCCAAAATTTCGAACTTCGTAAGAAAAAACTAGAATTTTAATACGCTTTAGACTTTACTATTAAATTAAAAGATTTTTCTTGAAAGCTTTACAAATAGAACTGAAATCAATCCAACTGAAGCGCCGATAATTAAATCTCTCAAAGCACTAGGGATATTTTCTAAAAAGTCGTGAAAAAATGGAATGTTATGTACAAAAATTCCACCGGAAACTAATAATAATGCTACAGTCCCAACTATTGATAAAAATCTTATAACGACTGGCAAAGCATTAACCAGTCCCATGCCTAAATAATAAAAACTGTTTTTTCGGCCTTTACTTGCTTGTACTAGCTTAAAGCCCAAATCATCCATTCTTACTATTAACCCCACTACTCCGTAAACACCAATTGTAGCTATCATAGAAATTAAAGTCACTACAATAAGTTTTATTTCGATCGATTCATTAATAACAGTGCCTAATGCAATAATAATAATCTCAATAGACAGAATGAAATCGGTTAATATGGCTGACTTAATTTTTTTATTTTCTAAATCTTGTAAAGTCTGTTCTGAAAGCAACTCAGCCTTGAGCTTAGCAGAAACTGTCTCATGAGGGAAAAAATAGTCTAATATTTTCTCTACACCTTCAAAAGACAAATAGATACCACCGATTATAAGCACTACCAAGATTAAAGAAGGTAAAAAAGCACTCAACAAAAAAACGAAGGGTAAAATAATTAACTTATTTAAAAAAGAACCTTTAGTTATAGCCCATAATACTGGTAACTCTCGAGAAGATGAAAAGCCAGAAGATTTTTCTGCGTTAACTGCTAAATCGTCTGCAAGAATACCAGCAGTTTTTTTGGCAGATATTTTAGTCATTGCAACAACGTCATCCATTAAAACAGTAATTTCATCAAGTATTGCAAAAAAACCAGAAGTCATATATTTTATTGTTTACTGGAAATTAAAGACAATACCAAATACCCCATTATTGCTATAGGAATTCCAATGAAATGAAAAAACATAATTACTGTTATCGAGAATATAATTAACATGTATCTATACATATTATCTTTAAAATTCCAGTTTTTAAATTTCAATGCAATCAACTTAATTGGAGCATTTAACAAATAACTACTTGCTAGTGTAAATAGAATTAAAAACCATGGATTTAAAATAATTTCTTTAACAGTGTCGTTTGATTGATACTCTAAAATTAATGGTAAGGCTATAATCCACAAGGTGTTTGCTGGGACTGGTAATCCAACAAAAAAGTCTGATTGATTGTCAGAAACATTAAACTTAGCCAATCTATATGCAGAAGCAAGAGTAACTGTTAGTCCGAAATACGGTAATACCCCACTAGTGTCCCAGGTTAATTGTGTAGTAAGACTAAATAAATAGTAAAGAACTAAGCCAGGGACCAGTCCACTAGTTACCATATCTGCTAAAGAATCTAACTGAATCCCTAAGGTACTCTGCACTTCTAACTTTCGAGCTAAAAAACCATCAATAAAATCAAAGAATATACCTACACAAACAAACAAAGCTGTGAATTTCATATCCCCTTCAATGGCATATATAACGGCGATACAGCCAGACAATAAATTTAATAATGTTATAAAGTTTGGTATATATGCTTTCACATTAAATTGTATTTAATTAGTAAAAATAATAAACTATTTTTGTTTTACGTTAATAAATAATATTATCTAAAAAGAAATCACAGATTATAATTATTTTACTTAGAAAAAAAATCTTGCAAATTTTAAAATTAATCTTCTTGTTTTTAACCCCTTTTTTAGTCATTGCACAAACTGGGCGTAAATATTCAAATGAATTCATGAACATTGGGGTTGATGCTTCAGCTTTAGGAATGAGTAATGCCGTAGTAGCATCTTCAAAAGATGTCAATTCAAGCTACTGGAACCCAGCAGGACTTGTACACATAGACGATAGTCAAATAGCGGTCATGCATTCAAGTTATTTTGCAAATATTGCTAATTACAATTATTTAGCTTTTGCTATGCCCTTAGATGATCTAACTGCAATTGGCATTTCTTTAATAAGATTTGGAGTAGATGATATTCTCGACACTACCAAATTAATCGACCAACAAGGTATAGTTAATTACGATCGTATTAATTTATTTTCTGCAGCCGACTACGGACTTGTATTTTCATTTGCTAGAAAACTTCCTGTTCAAGATTGGAATTACGGAATTAATGCAAAAGTAATTCGACGTATTATTGGAGATTTCGCAACTTCATGGGGTTTTGGATTTGACCTAGGAATTCAGTTTGAATCCAATGGATGGAAATTTGGATTAATGGCTAGAGACATAACTACAACTTTTAATGCCTGGGCTATAGATAAAGAACAGCTAGAAGATATTCAAAACGCTATTCCGGGTGAAAACCAAGAAGCACCTGAAACTACCGAGCTAACTCTCCCAAAACTACAACTGGGAGTATCAAAATTATTTACATTCAATTACGACTATACAATAAGAACAGAAGTCGATTTCATAGCAAGATTTGAACAAAATAATGATATTTTATCCACTTCTTATGTAAGCATTAATCCAGCTATTGGTTTTGAGTTTGGATATACAAATCTTGTATTTTTAAGAGGAGGTGTAGGGAATTTCCAAAATGAATTACAAATAGATAACTCAGAATCTCTAACCTTTCAACCAAATTTTGGGGTTGGATTTAAGTATAAAGGTATACATTTAGATTATGCATTTACTGATATTGGTGATCAAAGTACTGCTTTGTATTCTAATGTATTTTCTCTAAAAATTGATTTAAGTATATTTAGATGATGATATTAAAAAAAACAACCACAATCTTCATTTTATTAATATCGCTATTCTCTAGCGCGCAGCTTAAACTATCAAACGCATCAGAAATAAGTGTTTTAACCATTGGTTCAGGTCATTTATTAAATGATTCTTTTGGACACAGTGCCATTCGAGTAAAAGATTCTTTACACAACTTTGATTTGGTATTTGACTATGGACGTTATGATTTTGAATCGAAAGGCTTCTATTTGAACTTCACAAGAGGTAAGCTTAACTATATGGTCGGCCGTAGTGCTTTTGACGATTTTTTATCGTTTTATAAATACCAAAATAGACAAGTAAAAGAGCAACAACTCAACTTGAGTACAAAACAAAAAACAGCCTTTTATAATTTTCTGACAGAAAATATGAAACCTGAAA
>ERZ1046568.813-NODE-813-length-24193-cov-15.660370_pt1 | contig 24193 bp, 21 predicted proteins | sample MGYA00383092_ERZ1046568 | MGnify/ENA primary metagenome ERZ1046568 (study PRJEB29581, sample SAMEA5548362) | metagenome | biome: marine; feature: coastal; material: water | depth 1 m | study: Short-term variability in the microbial, nano- and picoplankton... | reverse complement strand
GCAACGGTAACTCATCCGTCGCACATCGCAATTTATAGGGGTGTAATGCGTCAAGACGCTCACGCCGACCATACACAACGCCTAAGTGAGGGCCGTAAAACTTATAAGGGGAGCACGCTAAAAAATCGCACTCCAGGTCTTTCACGTCGATCAAACGATGCGAGGCGTACTGCACGGCATCAACATAAACCTGCGCCCCAGCCGCGTGCGCCATTGCCGTTAACGTTTTAACATCGTTGACGCCGCCGGTCAGGTTACTTGCATAGTTCAGCGCTAATAACTTTGTGCGATCTGTTAGCAGCGCCTCTAACATCGGCGGCTCGACCACCCAGCTATCGCGATCGAACTCCAACCATTTGACTGTCAGGTCATTGTCTTCCGCCATCTGCAACCACGGTGACACATTGCCTTCATGCTCCATGCGAGTAATGATAATTTCGTCACCCGGTGAAAATTGATGCGCTAAGCTGCGAGACAAGTGGTACGTCAGGGTCGTCATGCTGGCGCCGATTAAGACCTCGCCAGCGTCGGGCGTACCAAGGAAATCTGCCATCGCCTGTGTTGCCTCAGCGTACATCGCGTCTACCGCGACTGAGGTCGGATTGAAGACCCCTGTATTGCTGTTGTAGCGCTGAAAGTAATCGACAACGTGATCGATCGTCTGCTGCGGCACTTGTGTGCCCGCGGCATTATCAAAGTAGATACGCGCCTGCCCTGCGTCGGTCGTCGATAGAGAGGGGAACTGCGTTCTCACGAGGTCGATCGGAAATGTCATGGCGTCACCTGAGTAGAGTCTATTGGTCTGAGTCTATTGGTCTGAGCCTATTCACTGGTCTGAGCACGATCATGAGGGCGCGCAGAGCGGCTCGGCGACTCACACTCATTGTGCATCACTTAACGTGAATGCTGGTCAAAAAAATCGAGTATCAGCGGCCACGACCACGATAGCCCATAGGCGTGCCCCATATCTCGGCGGCAATCCAGCACGGGGGGCCACTGAGTTTCGCCGCGACAAAATGACCATCCACGGCAGTCCACGTCAGCGACACCCACGTCTATGGGCGCCGCGGCACTACTGGTATCGCAACCATAAGCCTCCGCCCACGCTTTGGTAATCGCCGTTGCGCCGGTGTAGTGGTAGCGATCCCCATCGGTCGTTGTGGTGAAAGAAACCTCACCCCAATCGCCCGGCGGTACCGTGCGGTCTCGTGATCCAGTAATAGACATAACGGGCATCCCGGCAGCCGCCGTGGGTGGTGCCAAGTAACCGCGGTGAGGCAAGCCAATGAGTGATGCCATCGCGGCAAAAATACCTAAGCTGCTCTCCTCACGCGCCAAATCCCAAACAAACATGCCGCCATTGGATCCCCCCAACGCATAGATACGATCGGTATCAACACAGTAATGCTGCTGAATGTCAGCGACTAAATCCGCTGTAAACTGAAAGTCGTCGGTGGTGCACTGGGTCCAAGAGCAGCCATTTTCAGCGGTGCCTTGGCAAGAGGGATAACCGTAATCCGCCGTGACCGTATCGTCACAAATGGCGCTAGAGTCATTGGGCACCAAGGCATTCAAGCCATCTCCGTCAAGGCCCGTCGTCGACCCGCTAAATGACCAAGATGCTAGAGGGTTGCCTGGCTCTTCTTGGCCCAAACCCAGTGGGGCGACCACAATGTAACCGCGTTGATCACTTTCTGATCGCACCACCGCATTATCCAAAAATTCTCCCGTATCACCGCCCCAGCCGTGAAAGGCAATGATCAGTGGATACTCGGTCTCAGAGGCGTAGCCTGTCGGTGTGTGAACGCGAAACGCCCGTTCCACACCCTGAGAATTCAGCGTGTATTCTCCCGCTGTCCGGCTCGGACCAGAACAACCCACTCCGGCAGTGGGCGACTCCTGTGGCGTGATCTCAGTAAGCTCAAAGCCTTGAGTCGCCGTATCAAAACTCAGCGCAACATCGAAAGTCTGTCCTTCGACTCGTAATCCTTTTAATTGCAACGCAGACTTTGTCAGTGTGACATCTGATACCACGCTGATATCGACCTCAGCTGGGTCAGCAATAAAAGACGACACAAACCGGTCTACCGTAAACTGTACTTGCCGAATCGCCACTGCTCCGTCTTTTGACAGGGCACGAGCCGTCACCTGATGCGAGCCCACTGCCAAGGCTTTGTAATTAAAGGCCATAGAGAAGCCAGACTCCGCTGAATTCGGAAAATCCGGATAGGCAGACCCCACATCGCCTCGATTCCCGCCCATTGGGATGTCATAAGCGTAAACACCGTCGATATCCAGCTCGATCTTATCGATACCAGACTCAGCAATTGCCCATCCGCGAAGGTTAGAAATACCCGTATAGGTGCCGCCCTCTTGCGGCTCCTCCAGCGTGAGCACTATGGAATCGGCAAGCGCCGGCACAGACACTGAGCAGATAACACTCATGGCAAAACGACGGAGCCGCTGTTTTTCTTTGTCGAAATTCATGACTGTGAAGCTACTTTCTCTGTCTAATATTTGCAACAATCAAGCCATTACCCCTATTAGGAATCTCCATGCAACTGACCGGTAAAGTCGCTATTGTCACCGGCGCCGCGCGCGGGCTGGGCCGCGCTTACAGTGAGGCGCTCGCCGCTGAAGGCGCGGCGGTCGTCGCAGCTGATTTACACGACTGCAGCGCAACGGTCACTGCTATCGAAGCAGCAGGTGGGCAAGCCCTCAGCGCTGTCGTCGACGTTGCTAATGGAGACAGTTGTCAAGCCATGGCGGATCTAACCATGGCAAGCTATGGGCGGATCGACATTGTGATCAACAATGCCGCACTGTATGCCGGTCTTCAAGGCGCGCGCTTTGAAAAACTCGACGAGGCACAGTGGGATCGCGTGATGCAAGTGAATATCAAGGGAACCTGGCTGACAAGCCGCGCGGTCGTTGAGTACATGAGAGCGAGCGGCGGCGGATCGATTATTAATATCGCCTCGTTAGCCGCGGTCTTCGGTTTGCCTTATGGGCTTGATTACGTCGCCTCTAAGGCGGCTGTCATCGGAATGACCCGCGGCATGGCGCGGGAGCTCGGGGCAGATCATATTCGCGTGAACGCGGTCGCGCCGTCTGCTGTTATGACCGAAGGCACGGAGGAATTTTTTGGCGAGAAGTTTGAGAAGGCAAAAGCCGTGATCGCCGCCAATCAATTGATCCCGCGCAATCTAGAAACAGAGGATCTCACGGGTACCATCATTTACCTCGCTTCCGATGCCAGTCAGTTTGTCACGGGGCAAACCCATATGGTGGATGGCGGCTCTTGGTTTTTGTGACAGTACTAAGCGGGATCCCTCTCGTCACTGCCTGATCGGTGTCGTTATGGGGACCACTGAGTTCATCAGTGACAACCCCTGCACCTCGGAATCCCTCAGTGAACTCCCATCACTCTTGTCTCGTAATACCGTTTCTTAAAACCGATTCGTGTCACCGATCTTTTATTATGAGCCCCTAGTCTGACGCCGCTGGCGACGGTTCCACAGTCGCCGTGTCCGTATTGAAGTCGAAGGGCAGTTGATCGGTATTGGCTTTCGCTGGCCGCGTCTTCACTTTGGCCGGCTTATCGGGCAGCCACGAATAGCGCACACCCGGCGCCAGTGTCTGATGTTGCATCTTGCGACGCAATTCCGCGGGGGAAAAAGGCGTTGCGCGAGACCACTCGATAGGGTCTATCCCGGACGTCACCGCATCGGGTGTTGGCGCCGCATGACGGTTGCGAAATAACCGGGACCGGCAAGTGGCACTGCAAGTCTTCTGATCTGGTCGGCCCAAAAAGACTTTGCCGCACCCACCGCAGGTTACTTTGATTTTTTCGGCCACTGGCCGCCGAGCATTATGAAAAGCGATCCGGCACGCCACACTGCAAAATCGTTGTTTGGCCTGTTTTCGACAGCCGTAGTGCTGGCAATGCTTCATTTACTTTCTAGTCAATTCAAAAAGGTGTTTAAGTAAGAATATGTTAAATATTGTTGTTACTCAATATCTTATATATAAATGAAACGTTTTATTGATATTTTTATAGCCGAAATTATACGGTTTTACATGAGGTTTGGAATACCGCCAGGCACTGGGGTGGTCACACAGCGCGGTCCCCGCCAGTCAAGATTTTGCAAAAGCAGGGGCATCGCTGAGGGTCTTATCACCGATTTTTCTTGTCACTATTAGTTGAATCGAAGCGACAACCTTTACGCGCCGCCCGGTGGCGTCTTGACGCAGGAGACGTGGCAAGGCAATTGCCGAGGACCTATTACCGTCGACCAACCTGAGCGAATGAAGGTCTACAGGGGGTGCTTTGGGCTCGACAGATAACCGGTTCTCACGCACCCTTTGCTCTAAGCTATACGCTAGGCTGGTATGGCCTAACAAACTCACCATGACAAAGGAGAGGCCTATGAACCCCCTAAACACGACAGTGACATCTCGTCTTGGTCGGATACTGCTGGCGGTGATGGCATCAGGTTACTTACTGATCGGTCCTATCAGTTTCGCCGCTGAAAAGACTAGCAGCCCAACAATCAGCAACTCACCCGCTACGATTCTAGTGACAGGCGCTAACCGCGGCATCGGCTTGGCATTAGCTCGCACTTTTCATCAACACGGGTTCTCGGTCATTGCGACAGCGCGCAAGCCCAATGAGGCGCTGGAACTGAAAACCATCGGCGTTGAGACCCTACAGCTTGATATCACCGACCCCGCCAGTATCGCAGCCTTAAAATCCGACTTGAGCGGTCGCCCAATCGACATTCTGCTCAACAACGCGGGAATCAAAGGGCATAGCGCTGCCGCATTAGACGATTTGGATATTGAACAGCTCAAGACAACATTTGATGTCAACAGTTTAGGGGCACTTCGCGTCATTCAAGCATTAATGCCTAACCTGAAGATCGGCACACAAAAAACCGTAGTCAACATGAGCAGTCGCATGGGAAGCATCGCAGATAACACTGGGGGTGCCATCGGTTATCGTGCCAGCAAGGCTGCCCTAAATAACTTTAATAAGTCATTATCGATTGAATTCTCAGAACAGGGTTTTGTCTTTGTAGTGCTGCACCCCGGCTGGGTAAGAACTGACATGACCAGCGATCGAGCAACTTATTCAACGGATGAAAGTGCTGAAGCACTTTTTGGGCTAATCACCGAGCTGTCACAAGACGATAACGGACGCTTTTATGATTTACATGGTGAATCGATTGCTTGGTAGCGCTCATGAGTCACTCCGCGCGAGGCAAACGAGCCTCTATGGCGGCAAGTAAATTAGCCTGACATTTTCCGCGTGGCCCAACGCCAGCATTTACACTGACTTGACCGCCTCCAATAGGAGGCTTCGCTTCGCCACCCACCGTCTTTTACCCCTCATCTCGATATCTACTATCTGTATGCGGTACTCCTCAGATCTTTTGGTAACGCCCAGACTGTTGTTACGAGGCAGCCGACTCCTTGACACGATACAGTGCGGCATAAAAGACCGGAACGACGCATAACGTTAGCGCAGTCGACACCAACAACCCCCCCATGATGGCCAGTGCCATCGGCTCCCACATCTCTCCACCGCCTAAGTAGAGCGGGAGTAAGCCCAGCACCGTGGTCGCAGTGGTAAGCACGATGGGGCGGCAACGCTGAAGCGCCGCGCTTACAATGGCCTCAAAGTGATCCTTGCCTGAGGCCAGCTCCAGACCAATACGCTCTAATAAGACAATGGCATTGTTGATCACAATACCTGCCAGCGAAATCACCCCTAGCAGCGTCATAAAACCAAAGAACGATTGACCCAACAATAATCCTGCGATAACGCCGATGAGCCCAAGCGGAATCGTGATCAATACCACCAGTGACTTTCTCATTGAGTTGAACTGGCTGACCAATAGCAGCAAAATCAAAAATGTAGCGATGGGGAGTTTGTCGGTGATTGCCGCATTAGCGTCCCCTGAGCTTTCACTCTCTCCACCCAGCTCTACCGTAACTGAGCGACCCCATATCGCACTCTGGTCACTCAGCCAGGGCGACAGTAATGCGGCACGATCCGCTGCTCTCACACCCGGGTCAAGCTGCGCCCCCACAACAACAGAGCGAACGCCATCACGTCGATAGGACTTAGCGATATCCCAGACTAAATGAATATCTGCCACTTGCCTCAGCGGCACAGCCTGCCCACTCGACTGATTGTAAACAGACAGAGAACTCACTTTATTCATATCATTCAGCGTGGCGGTTTTCGATCGCAATACAACGGGAATGACATCTTCACCCTCGCGATACTGCGTTAACTGAATACCCGACAGACCAGCTTGCATCGATAAGGCGATGTCTTGATTGGTTATTCCTGCACGGCCTGCTCGAGCCTGGTCAATCCGAATCTCTAACTTCTTTTGCCTCTGCCCCCAATCGTCAGCGACATTGCGGAGTCCCCCCATCGTTTGAAGCTGCCCCTTTACGGCATCAACCGCCTTAAAAAGGGCTTTAGAATCAGTGCCTGACAACCTGACTTCGACAGGGTTCTTGACCGCCGGGCCATTATCAATCAGCCGCGTCGTAAGATCTAAATCTGGATAGCGATCGACAACAAATGCTTCCATTTGCTCCCGCATGGCGGCAATCTGAGTCGCAGAGGTCATGTTAATCACCATCAGCGCAAAGTTGGGTGAAGGCGCGGTGGGGTTATGCGATAAAACAAAGCGAGGCCCACTGCTGCCTACGTAAGCAACCCAATTCAGAATCCTGTCACTGCCTGCAGCCGACTGCTTGAGTTGATGCAAGTGCTCCTCTATCTCATTAACGACCGTCTCGGTTCGTTCAATCGACGTGCCGGTCGGTAGCTCTAGTTCAACAATAAAATACGGTCGGTCCGACGGAGGGAAAAATAATTTAGGCACGTATTGAAAGCCTGCTAAGGCCACGCAAAAAACCAGTGCCGTCACAAGCAGCGTGATTTTTTGATTATTCAGTAACCGTCGCAGTAAGGCAGCATAACGTTGCTCGATCACAGAGGTCTCTGTCGTCGCTTTTGTTGCGGCACGCAAAAACAGCACGCACAGTACTGGCACGATGGTTAATGCAATGACCCATGAACTGAGTAGCGTAATCGTCACCACCTTAAACAAGGAACTGGTGAACTCCCCCACACTCGACTCGGCCAGATAAATTGGCAAGAAAGCGGCCGAAGTGGTGAGTGATGCGGTTAACAAGGGCATCCACAACTCTGCGGAGGATTCTATTGCCGCATCGAATGACGATTTGCCCTTCTCCATGCTCACCATAATGCTCTCTGACATCACGATGCCATTGTCGACGAGCATACCCAATGCAATGATGAGGGCAGCGAGCGAGATCTGATCCAATCCAATGGATAATGCAGACATCGCAATCATGGTCAAAAACATTGTGACCGGAATCAGAGCGGATACGATTAACCCGGTTCTCAGGCCCAAAGTCAGCAGCATGACAACGGTGACCACCGCAATCGCTTGCATCAAATTAGTGACAAAGCCTTTTACCTTGTCGTCAACTTCCTGTGGCGAAAAGCTGACGAGCTCGAAGTCAACGCCAATGGGATAGATTTGATAAAAATCATCAATGGCTCGCTGAACGGATCGACCAAGCGCGATATTGTTACCGCCCTCCCGCATAGCCACGGCAATAGCAATCGCTTGCTCACCGGACACACTCACCAACTCTGTTGGCGGATCGACGTAACTACGAGTCAGGGTAGCGACATCTCGCAACTGAAATAGCTGATTCGTATTCGGCAAGCGCAGTAACGTATCACCGATCTCTTCAATGGACTCAAAGTTGCCGCTGGGCTCGAGCGAAATGCGTTCTCTACCCAGATTAAAAGCTCCACCCGACACCACAATATTGCGCTCAGCCAAAATCTGAGTGAGCAAACCAGGCGAGAGGCCCAAATCTGATAATCGAGCATTGTTGTAATCGAGAAAAACGCGCTCATCCTGTACACCGAGAATATCGACCTTCGCCGTATCTCTGAACTGCAAGAAAACCGCTTTAACCTCTTCGGCGATCGTGTCCAGCTCTCTGGAAGTAAATCCTTCACCCGTTAGTCCAACGACAATGCCGTACACATCACCAAAGTCATCATTGACTTCTGGCGTACTGACACCCTCTGGCAAGTCATCAGCGATACCGTCGATTTTACGACGAAGGTTGTCCCAGATGGGGCGCATCTCCGAGTAGGATTCGCTAACGTTGACGGTCACTATCGAAATCCCGCTTCGCGATTCGCTTTTGACAAAATCGAGCTCGGGGATCTCTTTAACAACCTCTTCGATTGGCGCCGACACGAGCTCTTCTACCCGCTCTGCTGCTGCACCGGGGAAGTACGTCACCACTTGTGCTGCTCGAATAATGAACCCTGGATCGTACGCGCGAGGCATGTTTTTGAAAGCCTGAAGCCCAGCAATAACGATGACACCCAGTAACAGCCAAGTGACTCGCGTATTGGTCAGCGCTAAGCGCGTGAGGATCATAATGCCGCGCCCTGCCCCAACCTGACGACTAGCCCGTCTTGCAATTTGCTCATGCCGGCGGTGACCAACTGATCACCTGGCAACAACCCTTCGATAACCTCCAGCCCACCTCCGGTTAAATTGCCAATCTTCACATAACGCCTTTTCACGGTTGCAGTGCCGTCTGCATTAGGGATTGCGACAAAAGCATAAGGGCCCGTTGTATTGGCCAACACAGATTGAGCCGGCACAAATAATGTGCCCGAAGCCGCAGTCATCGACTCGCTCTGCAGTCTGACCGTCACCGACATGCCAGGGAGAATATTGAGCTCCCCCGAATTCGCAAAGTCCAAGGTCACTTCAAAAGTATTCGTGCCCGATGATGCCCGTGTCGCTACCTCGGTTAGCGTTAACGAGAATTGGCGATCGGGAATCGCATCAAACGAAGCACTGATTTGGAAATCCTGATTGCGTTGCGCCTTAATCATGAGGCTTTCGGGCACGTCCACTTTGACCGACAGCGTCGAGATATCTTGCAGCGTATAGATCGGCTCCATTGCCGAAATGTCTTCAAAGTTCTCCACATGGCGTACCGCAATCAATCCCGAAAACGGGGCTCTTAAGCGCGTCGCATCGAGATCACGCTGCGCTGCCTCAAGATTAGATTGGGCGGTACTCGCCGTGGCTTCGAGACGCTGGTAATCGGAACGCGAAATGCCGCCGCGCTCAATGAGTGACTCCCCTCTCTGAAAATCGGCAAACGCCTGGTCATACTCTCCCTGACGTGCCCGCAATCTGATTCGCTGGTCTTCGTCGTTAAGGCTGGCCACCAGTTGGTCTGCAGCGACGGCATCGCCCTCACGTGCAGGTAATGCCGACAACTCTCCTGACACCCTAAACGACAGGGCGGCTACCTGAGACGCCTCGACCTTTCCTGGGAATTCTTGGTACGCGCCGTCGCTCGCCCCACCTACCGTCAATGTCCTGACAAGCCGCGTTGGACTCACCTCCGCAACAGGCTGACCTGACTCACTACAGGCCAGCAACGTGCCGAGCATGATCACACTGAACATGTTTTTCAAAACACCGAATGGCATTGCAACTACTCCTCATCAGCGCGCACAACGCTGCCGATTAACGTGTGAATCTATTGTCGATGGACTGTTTCGTCAGATAGTGAGTTTACATGAGAGGCACGCCCGCAAGCCGCTCTCAGTGCTGCGAGACTGAGCAGCATCGTAATTTTTACATGCGTTAACCAACAGCGGTAGGCCTGTATCGTCAAACAGCGCAGCCCTTACCGCTGTCAGGCACTCTATATGACCACCATCATCAACCACCATCATGAGGTACCATGCCATATCGCGGAGGAGGGAATCACTATGAACATGAAAAACGCCACAGCTCATTCGGGTCGACTGCTGTTAGCCCTGTATTTCTTCCTTCCTGGCATCATGAAATTTATGGATTGGGATAGACACGTCCAACTCATGGAAACCCACGGAATGGTGTTGGTACCTTACTTGCTAGGTCTCGCAGGCGTCATACAAGTCGTCACCAGCTTAAGTCTTTTCATCAATCGGCACGTTGCAATCTGTGCGCTCACACTCGCTGCGATGACACTCGTTATTAACGTGAACCTCCATGACTTCTGGAATATTTATGAAGGTGTCGACGTGAAGCACGAGACTCAGAATTTCGTCAAAAATCTGGCCATTTTTGCCGGCTTACTGCTGCTCGCAGCCAATGCAATGAAAACGCCACCTCAAGACAATTCGCATTGAGCCAGCGCACTGTTTCACAGTGAGGTGCAGGCGGTTAACCTGCAGGCCGAAGAAATAAGCGGGGCGAGGACTAATAGCATGGCGAACGCCTTTTGGGTGGACACATTGGGCATACGCCAGGCTCATCGTCCGCAAAGATCGGTGAGCGACTGCCGTCAGCGCGATTGGACTCAAAGGGCACTCGGCGTCCTGAACGTTAGCCACTATTTGCCCGATATGGGTGATCCCTCATGAGGGACCCTACACAGGAGGATGAAACACCATGCAGTTAAATTTTTTTTATGATTTGTCGTCCCCCTGGACGTACCTTGCTTTCAATAATATTCAACCCATTATCAAAGAAACAGGCGCCGCTGTTCGCTGGCGGCCCTTCCTCGTCGGCGGCGTCTTTAATGCTGTGAATCCCGAAGTTTATGAGGCACGCGCGGTACCCACTGATCCGAAAATCATTCATAACTTTCGATGGTTACACGAATGGGCGCGACTGGCAGATCTACCACTGGTATTTCCGACCGAACATCATCCCGTGAAATCCGTTCTAGCCATGCGCGTATGTTGCGCACTGGAGTCACAACAGGATGCCCTGCAACTATTTTCAGCGGCCGCCTTTGACGCGTATTTTGCTGAAGGCAACAATATCGACGACCCCGCAGTGTTGGCAGGTGTTGCGGACCGCTGCGATCTGGACGGTAACAGCCTCATTGAGCAGGCTTCTCAACAATCGATCAAGGATCAACTGCGCGCCAATACCGAGGAGGCGATTGCGCTTGGCGCCTACGGGTCACCCTCTCTGTTTATCGCTGACAAGCTGTATTTTGGCAACGATCAGTTACCCCTTGTCAGGGACGTCTTATTGCGTGGGCAGGCTAACGAGTCCTCACTCTAGCCGGCACGGGAGCGATACTTGAGTGGCACTGAGGTATTGTCCCGCCTAAGATTTTAAAAAGATTTCGCAGTAGACTCTGGGTCACCACTCTCTGACGTGAATCTTATGTCTGTTGACTTGAAAACACCCGGTGAAATCTTGGATCGCATCAGCATCCAAAAGCCTGACGAGATTGTCATTACCACGATCATGCGCGACGGCTCTGACGACGCCATCACCCGCCAAGCGCTCAAACATCGGTCTGACAGCATGGGTCAGGCCTTGCGAGACGCCGATGTCAGCCCCGGCGATTTTGTCCCGATTCACCTACCCACTTGCAGCGACTTTCTCGTTGCGACGATTGCGGTTTTCAAAGCGGGCGGCACGCCGATGCCCGTCAGTGACCGATTGCCTGATAGTGAGCTGGCGCAGTTACTGGCACTGGCTGAGCCCAAGGTGATTATCAGTCGCACGCTCACTGCACCGGTCGTGCTTAATCCTGCCGATTTTGAGGCGAACGCTTCGCCTCCATCAAACCTGCCCGTTCTCATCAGCAACCCCATCAAAGCATTGGCGAGCGGTGGCTCCACGGGCAAACCCAAACTGATTATCACCACAGGTGATGCCCTGTTTCATCCAGACAAACCCATCATTCCGATGCTGATGCGATTCCAGCCCAGCGACCTCAAGTACTCACCAGGGCCGCTTTATCACAATGGGCCATTTTGGTTTTCGGTGAACATGATGCTCCGCGGCGGCCGCATTCTTTTAAACGAGCGTTTTAATGCGGCGCAGTGTCTGCATGACATTGAAGCCTATCGTCCCACCGTACTGAACCTTGTGCCAACTATGATGCAACGGCTGCTGCGTGAAGACAGGTGGGCTGCAACCGATCTCTCTTCCGTCCGGGTTGTATGGCACCTCGCCGCTCCCTGCCCAGCCTGGGCAAAAGAAGCCTTTATTGAAAAGCTGGGTGAAGAGGTGGTCTTGGAACTCTGGGCTGCAACTGAGGGTAATGGGTTAACCATTATCGATGGTGCGCAATGGCGCTCACATCGCGGCAGCGTCGGCCGGCCCGTGGGCACTGATATCCTCATTTTAGATCAAGACCGGCGCCCCTTGCCCACTGGAGAGATTGGCGAAATCTTCACCAGAATGGCGCAAGCTGCTCCGCCCTGTGAGTATCGTGGCACTCAGGATCTCGAAGTCATACTCGATGGCTTCAGTAGTGTCGGCGATATGGGTTGGGTCGATAGCGAAGGCTATCTCTACTTAGCGGATCGACGCACTGATCTCATTATTTCGGGAGGCGCTAATATCTTTCCCGCTGAGGTTGAGTCAGTGGTGACGCAGCACCCCAAGGTCAAAGATGTGGCCGTGGTCGGTTTAAAAGACGACGACCTAGGTCGTCGAGTGCACGCTATTGTGGAGAGCTTCGACGAGGCAGACGCGCCTACTATCGAAGAGCTGACCAGTCTCTGTGCAGACCACTTGGTCAAATACAAAGCACCGCGCTCCTTCGAATTGGTTCGGGCACTGCCCCGCAATGAAGCGGGCAAGATTCGACGCAGTCAACTACGAGAAGAGAGAGGCGGATAAGCCACGCCTATCAGCCCAGCGCACCACTATATGATCAGCGAGCTGGACGATCAGTGGGCTGGGTCTTTGATACGACATAGGCGATACTCTGTATCCGCCTACCGAGTCTAGAAAAGGCCCCTTATGCAAGTGATGACCGTATTGCCTCAGGAGGATCTGCGGGGCATCGAACAGTCGACGCAAGCGGCCGAGTTAGCGGGCTATGACCAAATTTCGAGCATGGAAAATCGCTATGACCCCCTGCTGCCCTTAGGCATCGCCGCCGTCGCATCGAAAAAAATCAATATCGGCACCGCCGTTGCTATTGCCTTTCCTCGATCACCCATGGTGGTCGCCAACAGCTGCTGGGACCTTCAAAAAGCGTCAGAAGGGCGCTTTATTTTAGGGCTGGGGCCGCAAATCAAAGCACATAATCAGAGTCGCTTTTCAGTGCAATGGTCTGCACCCGTGCCAAGAATGCGGGAGTACGTTGCTGCGTTACGCGCCATTTGGCGCAACTGGCAACTGGGAGAGCCGCTCGATTTTCGAGGCGAGCACTACAAGTTCACGTTGATGACACCGAACTTTGTGCCCGAGTCGACGAACCAACCCCCGGTCCCCATTACCATCGCCGCAGTCGGCCCCAATATGCTCAAGCTGGCGGGGGAAGCCTGCGACGGCGTGCATCTGCATCCTTTTTGCACCCGCGCGTATATCGAAGACGTCGTCACACCCAGAATTGAGTCAGGGCTCACCGAATCGGGCAAGTCACGCGAGCACTTCCAAGTGGCTGGCGGGGGGTTCCTGGCGACAGGCGAAACTGACGAAGCAGTCGCCGAAACGGTTGAATGGGTGCGATACCGCATCGCCTTTTATGGCTCGACTCCTGCCTATTGGCCCGTGCTAGAACATCATGATCTGGGCGATCTCGGACGCAAACTCAACAGCATGACCAAAGCGGGTCAATGGGATCAACTCTCAGCAGAAATCGATGACGACGTGCTATCGCTCTTCACTGCCATCGGTCGCTATGATGAAATTACAAACGCAGTGAGAGAACGATTTGGCGGCGCAGTTGATATGCTCTACGCGAGCCTCTCTGCCGACAATATTCCCGACATTCCCCATGATGTGTTGCAAGACATTCAGGCGATTGATGTGGTCTTCACCGGTTTTCAGCGCGATTGGTGAAGGCTGATTGGCTAGTCTTCCCTTGCATCCTCTTGTAGACGCTCTAAGCGATCTTGTTCTGCTTGCAGCGCGGCCTTAATTTCCAGCATCACGCTATCGGTATCCGCCGCGATCAGTTCTGTAGCAAACACGCCCGTGAGTTGTGTCTCGGGGTGAAGCGCGCCGTCTTCATACAGCGCCCACATCTCTTCCGCATATTGACTCTCTAACAGTTCAGGCGCCGACTGACCGTAATACGCCGTAATGTTGTCGACATCGCGCGCCAGCATCGATTTAGCGTGATTGTTGCCCGCCGCGTTGACTGCCTGCGGTAAATCAATAATCACGGGGCCGTAATCATCCACCAGCACATTGAATTCAGACAGGTCACCGTGCACTAACCCCAAGCACAGCATTTTGACCACGTAACTCATCACCGTGGCATGATCTTCCAGCGCTTGTTCTCGAGTGAGCAAGACGTCGTTTAATCTGGGAGCAACATCACCGTCCTCAGTCGTCACTAACTCCATCAGCAGAACACCCTCAAAACAACCAAAGGGTTTAGGCACCCTGACCCCTGCCGCCTCCAGCTGATACAGCGCATTCACTTCGGCGTTGTGCCACTCTGCTTCTTGTTGTTTACGGCCGAATTTCGAGCCCTTGTCGATCGCTCGCTGTCGCCGGCTATTGCGCCCCTTGCGGCCCTCTTGATACTCCACTGCCTGCTTAAAACTGCGCTTAGCGGCGTCTTTGTACACCTTGGCGCAACGGATTTCAGTGCCACATCGCACAATATAAACGGTCGCCTCCTTGCCGCTCATCAGCTGCTGGAGCACTTCGTCGATGACGCCGTCTTCGATCAACGGCAGGATGCGTTTCGGTGTTTTCATATTTCCATTATCTTCGCCGCAGGGCCTGAGCGCACGTTAGGTTCACGACTGTCGAGGCGCCATGACCCCGGTTCAGGCATAGTATGCGGCCAAGCGCTCGTGCTGCCAAATAAACGCCACCGCGCCGTCTCAGTTAAAGGGGCATATCGGCAACCGCGAGGGGTGTGAGCGCTGCGGGCGCTGCTGCTATTGATGCTATTGGGCCGCCCAAGACTCGGTAGACCCCCGGTCCACAGACGCGCGAGAGTTTACCTTAAAGCAGGCTCGACACCTTTTTTCAATGGCATACAGACGATGCATGCGAGGTGCCTGCTTCGTGAGAACGCTCGGAGCCACTTTGATAAGTCAGGTTCAAGCAGGGTCGTTTGAACGACGCAATCTTTCCCCAACACACACCTTGTACCCTATACTCCGCACCTCACGATAACCCAGTGATGCGTCTGCGGCGAATCGATGACAGACCCCACGCGCTTGCCCACCAACAAAAGAGAATCCTAATGTCAGACACTAACGCCAGAGAACTCCGTTCCACCTTGACCGACGAAGGAGTGATAGAGCTGTCAATTGTGACCCAAGAGCGGCCGGTTCCCGGAGACGACGAGGTGCTGCTTAAGGTAGAGGCATCGCCCATCAATCCCTCTGATTTGGCGTTATTGATTAGTTTCGCGGCGAACCTAGAGGCGCTGTCGACCGCGGGCTCAGGTGATCAGACCGTCACATCCATACCCATACACCCAGCGATGATGGGCGCGTTAAAGCCTCGGATGGGGCAGTCCATGCCCGCAGGCAATGAGGGTGGTGGCGTCGTGATAGAGGCCGGCGTTAACGCCCAACACCTGATCGGCAAAACGGTGGGGGTCGCGGGTGGCGCCATGTACAGCGAGTACCGCTGCCTTCCTGCACAAAGCTGCCTCGTTATGAACGACGGAACCAGCTCGGAAGCCGCCGCATCGTCCTTTGTCAACCCGCTCACCGCCCTCGCCTTCGTTGAAACCATGCGATTGGAAAATCACAGCGCGCTGTTGAATACTGCTGCCGCCTCGAATCTGGGCCAAATGCTGGTCAAAATCTGTCAAGAGGACAATATCCCCCTCATTAATGTCGTACGAAAGCCCGAGCAGGTTGCGGTGCTTAAAAAGCTTGGTGCTGACTATATTTGTGACACCAGCGCCGATAGCTTTATGAATGACTTGGTCGACGCCCTGGTTGCGACCGGAGCCACTTTGGGCTTTGACGCCACCGGTGGCGGTAACGGCGGCAAACTGCCGGGCCAAATACTGGCTGCCATGGAAATAGCAGCGAATAAAAGCGCGACGGAATACAGCCGGTACGGTTCTGACATTTACAAGCAGGTGTATATCTATGGCGGGCTTGATATGTCGCCCACCATTCTCAACCGCTCATTTGGCTTGCAGTGGGGCTTAGGTGGTTGGTTGCTCACGCCCATGATTGGCCGCATCGGCATGGAAAAATTTCAGCAAATGCGCGAGCGCGTAGCGCGCGATATTAATACCACCTTTGCCAGTCACTACACCCAAGCCATCTCACTCGAGGACATGTTGCAGCCAGAGATCATTAGGCAGTACGCAAAGCAGGCCACTGGTGAAAAGTACTTGGTGAAGCCCCACCAATAAGGCGTCACGCGGTCACGCTGAGGGGGCCTTGCTGTTCAGCAAATGAGCGTTGCATTGCGGTGTCCTCGATTCGGCGGTCTTTGATTGGCCGGCCCTTGATTGGGCAGTCCTTGATTGGGCAGTCCTTTTCTGAACTGCCCTCCAGTGATCGGCCCCTTATTAAAGAGTCCTTTACTGATGGGCCATTGACCACGCGGCCCGTTACCAAAGGATCTCGAGATTAATAGCAAGCCCCCGATGTCGTGAAGAGAATCCCTTGTTCGGTTCGGTTCGGCTTGATGTGGTGCAGTTTGTCCTGACAACTCAGCGGCTGTGCATCAGCCACCACATCGTGACATCAATCGACGGATCAACGAGCTAGCGTCCGAGCCATGTGATCACCTCAATAATGATCACTGCCAAAAGTATCAGCGACGACAGCGCAAAAATCGCTGCCCGCCAAGACACGTTATTCACGCTGAGTTGCACCACCGAGTGCACCACGCGAGTGGCCACATAGGCCCAAGCTAACGACACGGTCAGTGCAGTCGCTGTTCCAGCTAAATGAATATAAACCACCGTTGCATAGAAGAGCGTAGGCTGCTCGAGAAGATGGTTATAGTTGTCGGTCACGTACCGCATTCTCGCCGGCAGCTTCGGTCGCATTTCGTCAGAATGCATGGCCTGCTGAAGCTTTCCCCAGTATTTAAGCACCACTGGAATCCGCGTTGCCATGAGCATCGCCATCACGCAGCCCGACCACGCAATCATGGCCAACATTGGATTCAACACGTCCACGAGCACTCTCCTCTCACGTCACGCCAGCAAACATACCCAACTGCCAGATGGATTTAACTCGATCCTATTGGGTGACCGCAACTGCAAAGTATTACAGCGATGCAGCGTGATTTGAGAGGTAATCAGCAACCCCTTCAGCCGTATTGACCATACCCGCATCGCCTTTCTGCCAACCAGCGGGACAAACCTGCCCGTGCTCCTCAAAAAATTGCAGCGCCTCCACGACCCTGACCACCTCATCGACACTGCGCCCTAGCGGCTCATCATTCACTACTTGGTGTCTCACGATACCTTTTTGGTCCATGATAAAAGTGGCCCGCATGGCAACACCAGCTGGATAAAAAGAGTCACTGTCATCAGCTAAGATGCCATAGGCAGACGAAATATCTCGGGTCATATCAGAGACCAGCGGGAACGGAACCGGACCAATGCCGCCTTGCTCCACAGGGGTATTGCGCCACGCAAAATGGGTGTGATGCGAATCCGTGCTCACTGCGACCACTTCGCAGTTGAGGGCGTTTAGTGCGGGTGTTCTGTTGGCAAAGGCGATAATTTCTGACGGGCAGACGAACGTGAAGTCCAATGGATAGAAAAACAGCGCCGCATATTTACCCGAAATGGCCTGCCCGAGATAAAAATCGTCGACGATTTCTCCATTGGCAAGGACTGCCTGTGATTGAAATAACGGGGCCTTCTTTCCCACTAAAACGCTCATGATTTTTCCTTTGGTTTGTTGATCGGAGAATTGATACAACCAAGCCTCAAACCAGGTTGACCTGTCGCAGTCTATTGCGAATGGGAATGATTATCAATAGTATAAAGGGCTTAAGCCGAAGGGGGATGCAGTGTGCTGAGCTCTACCAAAGTCATCGAAAAGATTTATACCGCAGCGGGCCGGATCACCGTTGAAGATCTGTTAAGCCGATCGAACTATCAGGAGCTCAGACAAGACCTGTTGAGACTCGTGGTACAGCACAAGCGCAAGCGCAGAGTCCGGCTCGACGAGAATTTATCCATCGTGTTCGAGAACAGGCTAACCGCTTGGTTACAAGCGCAGGAGGAACTCAGATGGCTTACCCGACCCGACCCGAGGGATATCGATGACATCTTGGACAGGGCTAATCAGTTGGTGGCTAAACCAGGTGATCTCACCGCAACGATTTTTGTCGACGGTGCACATCGCCCCGCCGTAAGTGATTATGTCGCTGCCATCGCCTCTCACGAGTTCAATCTCGGGGTTCATTTTGACGGCCACATTATGGAGGGACAGTTCGTGGAGGCGCCACATGAAGGATGGAACACCGTTCATCCTCTGCGATTCAGCCCCACCGTCAGGAAGGCCGAGCATCCCGCAATCGTTTGGGGCAATGGCACCACCCAAGCCATACCGCTTCCAAACTATGTTCAAACGGCGCTCGGTATGGATCTGAAGCGATCACCCACTCCCTACTTCTTGTTTGCGTGAGCGTTTTCGCCAGTGCTGCCCGCAAACAAAGGTCGCTTCGCCTCATCAAAGCCGTCCAGGGCGCTCTGTCACAACACTTCGTTGACTTCAAAAGCGACTTGCCATTCTTATTGATAATGACTATCATTATCATCGCTGGCATGGCCGTGCGGTCAAGCAAACAGTCGACATGCGCTTACAACTTGGTCAAACATCACCGCCATACCAGCATGGCTCCGCTCAGTCCTCAAACCCCTGAGCGACGCCTCTCGCCCCATTCAGGTCCTCTCAGCCTGACTGGGGCGATCCTTTTCACCACCTAGCTGCGCGGCTTTCACGACTGATTAGAAAGCCACCGCGACTGGTTTTCCTTGGCGGCGGCTGCCGGCAGCCACCATATCGTCCCACCTTGATCTGAAGTTCTCTCTGCGCCTTCGCTCTCGGAACTCCCTCTGAAACCTTGCGCTCGCCGCTGCCTTAACGTCTGGCAGGTCACCGCGGGAAATTTGCTACCATGTCGAACTTCTCATAAAAACAAGGCGTGATAGTGAAGATGACGTGGCTGATTAGAACAAGTACTTTTGCCCTCATATTAACGTCAGCGCTATCGGCGTGCTCAGATTCGGGTGGCTCTGGGTCTGCGCCACCGTACGACCCACCACCCCCTCCCACTGTGGAAGCGACCCCTTTTGAGGCTTTGTACGCACAGGGCGTTGACCAATACCTCGGCGAATTTACACCGATGCTGTCGGAGGCTTCGGGCGACATTGTCCAACATACTTTCGGAGCGGGCGAGGGCCCTCGGTGTTTACTCGGTGACGAATACACCATGGCAACTCGCGAAGGATCGAGTAGCGAGTTAATGATATTCCTCGAGGGCGGTGGTGCTTGTAACAGCCTTCTGTGCCAAGCCACCACCGTTGCACTCCCCGGCATGCCACGCTTCGGCATACTCGATCCAGGAGCCAGCAGTAACCCTGCTCGCAATTTCAATGTGGCCTACTTACCTTATTGTGATGGCTCAGTATTCTCCGGTGATACGGCCATTGACACCAATGACGATGGCGCCGTTGATCGCTACCATCATGGCCTAAAAAATCTTTCCGCATCGATTGATGTCATTGCCTCAACGTTTCCCGCACCGGACCGTATACTGCTCACGGGTAATAGCGCGGGGGGTTTCGGCACCGATTACATGCTGCCATTGGTGCGGAAATTATATCCGGACACACCGATCGATCTGGTCAATGACTCAGGCGTGGGCATCTCACGTCCAGGTTACGTCGACTTTGTCAGTAACGAGTGGAATGCCACTCGCTTTTTTCCCGATGACTGTAGTGATTGCGTGAGTGAGGCGGGACACACAACGGGTTACCATATTTATCAGCTCAATGAGGACCCTAACCTTCGCATGGGGTTCATGAGCACCAAACAAGATTCCGTCATCGCTGATGTGTTCGTTGGTATTGGCGGCGAAGCGTTTGAAGCGGCGTTGCTGCCAGAGATGGAAGCGCTCGCGACGGCGCATCCGGAGCGCTTCAAAAGTTTCATTGCCGATGGCACGAGCCACACCTTTCTGCAAGCCCAGTTTTCTCGCGAAGTCGAGGGGGTTCCAGCCTACCAATGGGTGTCCGACATGTTGAGTGGCTCAGCTGACTGGCGAAGCCTGTCTGATTAACCGATTCTCCAGTGGGCGCGAGGCGGAAGACTCGCGCACCGGGCGGTGCTGCGCAGCTGCAAGACATTGTCTTTTTTTGCCTTAGATGACCACCTTCATATCCAGCATTAGTGCGCTAACCACTGAGTCAGCACCGCGCGTAGCGCGCTCACAAAGGCAATCGGCTCGTCTAACATCAAATGATGACGGGCGCCGGGAATGCCAATCGTGGGTATGTCGGTCGCACCACACTCTCGAAGGTAATCGGCAGAATCATCATCAAACAAGACACTGTCTTGTCCGTATACGACGGCTTTACGCCCCGGTGTTTCGGCAATGACATGACCGAGCCGTAACATTCTCTCTTGCTGACCGAACTCGCCTTGAAACACGCCTGCATCAAACTTCCAACTCCAACCACCCTCAACCTGCTTGAGTGAGTGATAGGCCATGTAATCGAACAGAGCAGAAACCGTCACGGGTTGCGGGGGTGACAGCACGAAACGGCTGCGGGCCGTCTCATAGTCAGGGTAGATGCGATTGGGGCGAGGCGCTCCCCCCCGGAGGGGCTTCTCCGCTTCAAAAAAAGCCTTCACGCGCTCGGGGCGAAGCAACATTAAATCGCAAATAATGACTCCACCAAACAGCGCATGCTGGTCCTGCATCGCCGTTATGGCCACATGACCGCCATAAGAATGCGCAATCACGATGGGCTTTATCGCGTGGTCAAACAGACCCGTCGCACGGGCCACATCTTCGACCTCGGCGGCACGTACGACATCGGTATACTGGTCACGCGAATCCGAATCGCCCATGCCAGAAAAATCAAACGCCACGACGTGATAATGCTCGGCCAAAAAAGGTGCGATAAAGGCGAAGCACCGAGAATGCGCTAAGAATCCATGCATCAGCAGTAGCCCTGGATTCTCTGGATTGCCCCAACGAAAGTAATGAATATTGGCGCCGCCGGACTCGACCCAGCCCTCCTCGCGGGGCACTCGTAGCGCGTTTTTTAGCCACTCGGGCGGGTCGGCCGTATCGGCCGGTAGCTCGCGTTCGAGATCGGGTATTGCTGTTACGACTGTTTTCACAGGTGTCCTTTGTCGGCCGCTGAGGCGAGTCAAAAAAGTGCTGGGTACCACGGCGTCGATGCAGACACTGCGCATCAGGGCAGTTTACAAGAGGAGGACCTGCGGAGCCACACAGGATCTGATGTCGCTTGCCACACAACCTCACGCGTCATCCAGCGGCATGACTCGCCTAACAGCCCCGGCGCCTCACTGACCTAGGCTAGACAAGGGCACCCGCGCAACCGCGGTTGTGGCACGATGGGTGAAGCTTGGTGTGTGTTTACAGGACTTAGCCTGATTGACAATAGCGCGGCATACGCTTGGCATTAAAAAGTCATTTCAGGTATCTCACCCTCAACGACAAGCGCTCCCTCGGTGAGCGCTATGATCTCTTCAACCGTGACGCCTGGCGCTCGCTCTCGCAAAATAAATTGCCCATCATCAATATCTAACAAAGCTAGGTCTGTCAGCACGCGTTTAATACAACCCTTACCGGTCAGCGGCAACGTGCATTCTGATAACAGTTTTGATTGCCCTGATTTAGACGCGTGCGTCATGGTCACGATGATCCGCTCAGCACCAGCAACGAGGTCCATCGCACCACCCATTCCTTTCACCAGCTTCCCTGGGATCATGTATGACGCAATGTTGCCCATGCAATCGACCTCAAAAGCGCCCAGCACCGTCAGGTCAACATGACCGCCTCGAATCATCGCAAAAGACTCAGCGGAGCAAAACAAGGACGCCCCCGTCACCATGGTCACCGTCTGTTTGCCGGCATTAATGAGATCCGGGTCCACTTCTTCTTCTAACGGAAACTGCCCCATTCCCAGCAGCCCATTCTCAGACTGCAACATGACCTCCATCCCCTCGGGAATGTAATTAGCCGCTAAAGTGGGGATGCCAATACCGAGATTGACGTAATAACCGTCTCTAAATTCTTGCGCAACGCGTTGCGCTAGTTGTTCACGCGATAGTGCCATCGTTAGACCCCCCTCATGCGTCACGCACTGTTCGTTGTTCGATGCGCTTCTCAAACGTGCCTTGTATCAGCCGGTTGACATAAATGCCGGGCAAATGAATTTCATCCGGATCGAGCTGCCCCACCTCCACGATCTCTTCAACCTCCACCACGGCGATCTTGCCCGCGGTAATGGCCAACGGATTAAAGTTGCGCGCGGTTTTTCGAAACATCAAATTACCGTAGCGATCAGCCTTCCACGCCTTAGCGATGGAAAAATCGCCTCGCAGGGCCTCTTCGAGAATGTAGTGGCGGCCATTAAACGACCTAACTTCTTTACCTTCGCCAACCGGAGTACCGTATCCAGTGGCCGTGTAAAAAGCGGGAATACCTGCGCCGCCCGCGCGCATTTTTTCAGCCAAGGTTCCCTGAGGAGTGAGTTCAACTTCTAGCTCGCCACTCAGTAATTGCTGCTCAAACAACGCGTTTTCTCCCACGTAGGAAGCAATCATTTTTTTGATCTGCTTATCTTCCAGCAGCAAGCCCAAACCGGCACCGTCGACGCCCGCGTTGTTGCTCGCAATAGTGAGTCCCTTAGTGCCGCGGCGCTTGATTTCTTTAATGAGGTTCTCAGGAATACCACAAAGACCGAAACCGCCAGCGATGATGGTCATATTATCATCAAGGCCAGCCAAAGCCTCTTCATAGCTGCTGACCGTCTTATCCAACCCAGGCATATTGCACTCCCATTCATATTGCACCGGCATGATTGTCAAACGTGCAAGAGCCAGTGATAGTAATAGAGTTGCTTATTTTTATACATTCATAAGTTGCGATATTTACAACGCCCCCCATTGTGGGCGTCTACCACACTATCGCAATGGCTCCTCTCCGCTCTGATCGATTCACTGAGAGTTTGATGACGCAAACCGTCATCAGTCACAGCGGAAAGCTTGGGGCACTTTGCATGTGGAGCGCGTTACTTTAGAGGCGCACACGACGCCGCCTTCACAAAAAAGGCGCACCGGAGTGCGCCTTTTACGATAGCCTGATGATCACGGTCTGCGCTTACTTCACGACATAGACATCGTGAGTCAGTTCACGAGTGAACGCATTAAAAACAATCTTGTCTAGGTTCTGGGTGCCGTCATTAATCCTGAACAATACGTGCATTGTGAATGTCGTGCCATCACGAGTATAGGCACCGATGCCAGCACCAGAAGCAAAAGAACCATCTTGCAATGCGCCTCTGCCCTCCCCTATTACCGTACCGGACAGGCCATTTGCATCAGCCGTCAACGCGTAGGTCAGATAAACTCGTCCATACTCGCCCATTTCGCCCTCGGCACTGATCGTGCCACCGCCTTGATTTAAATTGACCGACGTCACCGTCATCTCAGTACTATCTTGCCGCTGCTCAAAAGAGAGCATATTGCCGTGGCCGTCACCGAGTGCCGAGCCAGCGAACCCTAGAACCAGGATGGTTAAAAAAAAGTGCTTCATTTTGAACTCCTGCCGTTGTTACCGCATTGTAAAACCTGAGTCACCCTCTGCTGGCCAATTGAGCTCGCAACGGCAACCCGCTCATTCGTGAGTATGCTCTCAGCTCACCGGCTCAGTAAACCTCTACTGCCATCCGGCGCGGTCAAACACCATGATCGCCGTCGATTGATGAACACCCAACTCTGCTGCGTTGAGTCCATCTTCTTTAAAATCCCCCAATGCCGCCACGTTAGAGGAGGCGCCCACACGGGAGACCGCCGGATATTCGTTATTGCCATCGGCAAATAACGATTGTGCTCGATCACTGGTCAAGTACTCAAGAAATCGAATCGCGTTGTCTCGGTTTGGCGAGGTGCTGACCA
>ERZ1046568.811-NODE-811-length-24221-cov-13.772408_pt1 | contig 24221 bp, 23 predicted proteins | sample MGYA00383092_ERZ1046568 | MGnify/ENA primary metagenome ERZ1046568 (study PRJEB29581, sample SAMEA5548362) | metagenome | biome: marine; feature: coastal; material: water | depth 1 m | study: Short-term variability in the microbial, nano- and picoplankton... | reverse complement strand
ATGATCATGATAGGCGGTGCAGTGCTGCTGCTGACACGCATTGCGTCGTGGCGTGTTGTTGCAGGGTGCTTCGCGGGCATGATTGCATTCTCTACCTTACTTAACCTGGTGGGCTCTGAATCCAACCCCGCATTCGCGATGCCTTGGTACTGGCATATGGTAGTGGGCAGCTTTGCTTTCGGTGCATTCTTTATGGCGACCGATCCCGTATCGGCGGCGATGACAAATCGTGGCCGATGGGCCTACGGTGCGCTCATCGGTGTTATGTGTGTACTGATCCGAGTCATCAATCCTGCATTTCCCGAGGGGATGATGCTGGCGATTTTGTTTGCCAACTTGTTTGCGCCGTTGTTTGATCATTTTGCGGTGCAGGCCAACATCAAAAGGAGGCTCGCTCGTGTCCAGTAACAAGGAAAGCTTGGGGCGCATCATTACGGTAGCACTCGCCCTGTGCATTGTGTGCTCAGTTGTTGTCTCCACGGCGGCGGTTGTGTTCAAACCCGCTCAGGAGGTCAACAAAACACGCGACCTCAAACGCAATATTCTCATGGCTGCGGGTCTTTACGACCCTGAACTGACGGTTGAGGAGCAGTTCCAACGGGTCGATTCGAGGGTTATAGACATTGAGTCCGGGGATTACGTCAGCGGCATCGACGCGACGACTTTCGACCAGAGAGCTGCTGCTAAAGATCCCGCAACCTCTATACCGTTAGAGACGTCTGCAGACATCGCTAATATTGTCCGTCAATCGAAGTACGCCCTGGTGTATTTGGTCAACGATGACAAAGGGGGGCTTGATAAAATTATCCTTCCCATACACGGCTACGGATTATGGTCCACGCTGTACGGCTTTATTGCGCTGGAATCAGACGGCAATACCGTTGCCGGCCTAGGTTTTTACGAGCACGGTGAAACGCCGGGACTCGGTGGTGAGGTAGACAATCCTCGTTGGAAAAACCTCTGGAAAGGCAAGCAGGTTTACCGTCAGGGCGCCGTTGCTATATCGGTGAAAAAAGGCACGGTAGATCCGCAGGCCGCCGATGCAGATTGGGAAGTCGATGGACTTTCAGGTGCCACACTTACAAGTCGTGGGGTCAGTAATTTAGTGCAGTACTGGCTGGGTGATAGAGGCTTTGAGTCGTATCTCCAGAATTTACGTGAGGGAGATGCCTAATGGACGTTAAAGACACACTGTTTCGACCGGTTTTTCGCGATAACCCGATTGCGTTGCAAATTTTAGGCATCTGTTCAGCATTAGCGGTCACCTCATCAATGCAGGTCAGCTTGGTCATGGCGGTTGCCTTGACCCTAGTGACGGCTTTCTCCAGCTTTTTTATCTCTGCGATCCGGCACTACATTCCATCGAGCATTCGCATCATTGTTCAAATGACGGTGATTGCCTCCCTGGTAATTGTGGTAGACCAAATACTCAAGGCATATGCCTACGACACGTCTAAGCAACTGTCGGTGTTCGTTGGTTTGATCATCACCAATTGCATTGTGATGGGGCGTGCCGAAGCCTTTGCCATGAAAAACCCGCCGGTACCGAGTTTTCTCGATGGCTTTGGTAACGGGCTGGGTTACTCGTTCATCTTGATGGCCGTTGCATTCGTGCGAGAGCTTTTAGGGTCTGGCAAGTTGTTTGGTATGGAGGTTTTGCCCCTGGTGACCGAGGGCGGCTGGTACGCGCCGAACGGGCTTTTATTATTGCCGCCCAGTGCATTCTTTCTGATTGGGCTGTTGATCTGGGCGATTCGTAGTCTGCAAAAAGACCAGGTTGAAGAGCCTGAGTTCCGCATCGCGAAGCACACACCCGCCATTGAGGAGGGCGCGTAATGGAACATTATTTGAGCTTGTTTGTACGTGCTGTATTCATTGAAAATATGGCGCTGTCATTCTTTTTGGGAATGTGCACATTCCTTGCGGTATCCAAAAAAATTCAGGCCGCCTTTGGTCTGGGGGTTGCGGTTGTCGTTGTTCTCACGATTACCGTTCCGGTAAATAATCTCATTTATCAATATTTGCTCGCAGATGGGGCGTTGGCTTGGGCTGGACTGCCTGATGTAGACCTAAGCTTTTTAGGGCTCCTGAGTTACATCGGGGTCATCGCTGCACTTGTGCAGATATTGGAAATGTTCCTAGACCGCTATGTGCCTGCGCTTTATGCCGCTCTGGGCGTCTTCTTGCCGCTGATTACGGTTAACTGCGCTATTTTGGGTGCCTCTCTACTGATGGTGGAGCGTGATTACACCTTCGGCGAGAGTGCCGTATTTGGTGCGGGCGCGGGGGTAGGTTGGGCTTTGGCGATTGTCGCTCTCGCGGGTATTCGGGAAAAGCTAAAGTACAGTGACGTTCCTGACGGGTTGCAGGGACTGGGAATAACCTTTATCACAGTGGGATTGATGTCTTTGGGCTTTATGTCCTTTGGTGGCATCGACATCTGATGATGCTGACAAAGGCGAGGAACTAAACAGTAATGGATATAACGATTGTATATGGCGTCGGGATGTTTACAGCCATCGTGCTGGCATTGGTTATGGTCATCTTGGCCGCGCGTTCAAGGTTGGTAAGCTCCGGGAATGTCAGCATTGAAATCAATGGTGAAAGGACCATTGAAGTGCCTGCTGGTGGCAAACTTCTGCAAACTTTGGCAGATGCCAATTTATTCCTCGCCAGCGCCTGTGGTGGCGGTGGCACATGTGCACAGTGCAAGTGTCAGGTAAGCGATGGCGGCGGCTCCATGCTGCCCACGGAAGAGTCTCATTTTACCCGTCGCCAAGCTCACGATGGTTGGAGGTTGTCCTGTCAGACACCCGTTAAGCAGGACATGCGCATCCAAATTCCCGAAGAGGTATTTGGGGTTAAGCAGTGGGAGTGTACCGTCGAGTCAAACGATAACGTCGCGACTTTCATTAAAGAGTTGGTCCTACGCCTACCTGAGGGGGAGAGCGTTGACTTTAGAGCGGGTGGCTACGTGCAGTTAGAGTGTCCGCCTCACAGCGTCAATTTTGATAATTTCGACATTGGCGAGGAGTACCGTGGGGATTGGGAGCGCTTCGGATTCTTCAAGTACGGTTCTGCGAGCGACGACACAACAATCCGCGCTTACTCGATGGCCAATTACCCCGAAGAAAAGGGAATTGTGAAGTTCAACATCAGGATCGCGACGCCGCCTCCGGGCAGTGAGGGCATTGCCCCCGGCATCATGTCGAGCTGGGTGTTTGACCTGAAACCCGGGGATAAAATCACCGTTTATGGGCCCTTTGGTGAGTTCTTTGCCAAAGAAACCGATGCTGAGATGGTGTTTATAGGTGGCGGCGCCGGCATGGCTCCGATGCGTTCGCACTTGTTTGACCAGTTGAAGCGACTGAACTCGAAGCGAAAAATTTCCTTTTGGTATGGTGCTCGTTCGCTGAAAGAAATGTTTTACGTCGAGGACTACGATGGATTGCAGGCTGAGAACGAAAACTTCACCTGGCACACCGCGTTGTCTGATCCTCAGCCCGAGGATAATTGGGAAGGTTTGACGGGCTTTATACACAACGTGCTTTTTGAGCAGTACCTTAAAGACCACCCGGCACCTGAGGACTGTGAATACTACATGTGCGGGCCGCCAATGATGAATGCTGCGGTCATCAAAATGTTGGTCGATTTAGGCGTGGAGCGGGATAATATTTTCCTTGACGACTTTGGTGGCTAAAGCCCCTAGACCGGTAGTTCTGCGACCAGCCATTGTGCTGGTCGTTTTGCTTTTGGGGCTCATGGGCTGTGGTGAAACTTCCAAAGTTGTTGAGTTGCAGGGAAGCATCTATGGGACAGGCTGGTCCCTCGTTTATTTGCCCGATGAGTCTGCGCCTGCTTCGCAGGTTGTGGAAGCTGAGGTGCTGGCAGCTTTTGACGTGGTCGACATCAGCATGAACACCTATGACCCGCTTGCCCTTATCAGCGAATTTAATGCGCTGCCCCCAGAGAAGGCCATGGAGGTCGATTGGGATTTTACCTACGTGTTGTCTGAGGCCGTAAAAATCACCCAGCTTACAGAGGGCGCCTATGATGTAACGGTGGCTCCGCTAGTAGAGCTTTGGGGTTTTGGTCCCGGTGGGCCTACCAACATCCCAACGGAGGCTGCGATTGCAATTACTCGTGAGGCGGTCGGGCTGAATCGGCTTGATTGGCGCCCCAATATTCGGAGTTTGAGTAAACGGGTGAAAGGTGTGTCCTTGGAGTTTTCGTCGATAGCCAAAGGTTATGGGGTCGACCTAGCGGCGGATGCGCTCGATGAGTTGGGCATCAAAAACTTTATGCTCGAGGTTGGGGGAGAGCTGCAGCTTAGAGGGCACAGCCCTCGGGGTGATGCTTGGCGAATTGCCGTTGAGCGTCCAGAGCAAGGGCGGGGTAACTTTCAAACAGCCGTCAATGTTTCGAACGTGGGCGTTGCCACATCAGGGGACTATCGGAATTATTTTGAACACGAAGGTCAGCGCTATTCCCATATTATTGATCCTCGCACCGGCTACCCGGTACAACATGATTTGGTGTCCGTGACGGTCATTCACCCGTCTACCGCTCTCGCTGATGCGTGGGCCACGGCGCTTTGTGTGCTGGGTACTGAAAAAGCATTGGAGCTCTCCGAGCGTTTGGGGCTTGCGGTATATCTTGTCCATCGTGAAGTAGACAGCCTTAAAGCTGTTTGGAGCACTAAGTTCGCACCCTTTCTGGCGTCTAACGCCGCATCGGGATAGAGTGTTGTCTTAAAGACAGAGGGGTACGTTTGTGACTTTTGTGGTTACCTTTTTAGCCTTCGCAGCAATCATGACTGCGATGGCGGTAGGTGTCATTGCTGGAAGAGCTCCCATTAGTGGGACTTGTGGTGGCATAGGGCGTTTAGGGATCGACAGCAAATGCGATCTTTGCGGCGGGGACCCACAGGTGTGTGAAACAGAGACACGCCAAGCCGGCAGCAGTGCTGGAGTGCAAACTTATGACCCTCGAGACTAACCTCGACAGCTAGGCTGAGGTGTCTTTCACCCGCGACATGATGATCCGCTATACCTTCACGGCTAAGCGGCAGAGCTTTGCCAGGCTGGTATCGCGGGCATCTATGCTGGGAATGGTTCTGGGCGTTGCCAGTCTTATTACCGTTCTATCAGTCATGAATGGCTTTGCGGCGGAATTACGAGATCGAGTTCTGTCACTGGTGCCTCATGCAGTTATCGTGTCCTCCGAGGGTGCTCTGACTCAGTGGCAGTCTCTAGCCATCGAATTACAAAGCGTCCCCGTTGTTAAGCACGTTGCCCCTTTCATCGATGATGTCGCACTGATTCAGTCCTCGTCCCGACGGCTCGGTAGTCAGGTCAGAGGTATCGATGTGCAGGCCCAGAGGGGCGTCAATAACCTCCACGAACGGATTGTTTCGGGGAATTTAAAGGAGTTGCAAAGCAGACCCTTCACGATTGCTCTAGGCCGGAGTTTGGCAGGTCAGCTGGGGGTGATGACGGGTGACGTCGTCGAAGTGGTGTTGCCCACACTGTCGGTCACGCCGCTAGGCGTATTTCCTCGGGTTCGCAAACTGCTTGTCGTGGCTGAATTTGAGGTGGGGTCTAGTATCGATGCCCTTCAGTCTTATGTCAGTTTGGAAACTGCCAAGCGCCTTTTTTCTAGGGGCGGTATAGACGGCTTGCAGCTCGATCTGGGCAGCCCCGATAGGGTAGCTGAAGCAATACCCGTGCTGCGGGAAAAATTGCGGGACATGCCGGGACAAAGCACAGCGCCTCATTTGACCATTGCAGATTGGCGAGAGTCACAAGGCAGTTTGTTTGCTGCCGTGAAGATGGAAAAAATTATGGTCGGCGTTCTCCTGTTGGCGGTCATCGCTGTGGCGGCCTTCAATATTATCTCGACCCTCACAATGTCCGTTACCGAGAAAGCTCGCGACATCGCAGTACTCCGTGTTATGGGATTTACCTCTTCGGGCGTCATGGCTTTATTTCTTGGGCATGGGTTACTGATCGGGGCGGTCGGTATTGCAGTAGGGGCCGGTTTGGGGGTGTTCCTAGCCTTGTGGATTTCTGAAATTGCCACCCTGCTCGAGCAGTTGATGGGCGTCCAGCTCTTTGACCCCTCGGTTTACTATATCGGACGATTACCGTCGGAATTGCAGTGGGGCGACGTTGCGATTACGACTTGCCTAGCACTGATTCTCAGTGTCTTGGCAACGGTTTATCCTGCCTGGCGTGCTTCACGAATTTCACCGGTCGAGGTGCTCAACAATGGCTGATACCGTACTTAGCTGCTCTGGTTTAGACAAAACCTATCAAGACGGTTCCCGCTCGGTAAAAGTGTTGCAGGGCGTTGAGTTGGCCCTTGCTCAGGGTGAGCGCGTTGCTATTGTCGGCCGGTCTGGCTCTGGGAAATCAACCCTGCTGAACCTGCTGGGCGGATTGGATGTTCCGACGGCGGGTGAGGTGCGGATATCCAATAAGTCTATGAGCCGCATGGGAGAGCGGGATCGCAGTCAATGGCGCAATGCCCAACTAGGTTTTGTTTTTCAATTTCACCATTTATTACCTGAGTTCACCGCTTTGGAGGGTGTTGCCATGCCAATGCGCATAGGCGGCAAGGCGAAGGACGTTGCCCAAGAGCGTGCGGCGATGCTGCTCGATACGGTTGGTTTAAGCGACCGAATGAACCATAAACCTGCTGCCCTTAGTGGTGGTGAGCGACAGCGTGTCGCAATCGCGCGAGCGCTCGCGAATAAGCCGAGCTGTGTATTAATGGACGAACCAACGGGTAATCTAGATCCGGAGTCTGCAGAGCTTGTTCTGAATCTGATCGAGTCTATCGATTGGGGGGGAACAGCATTCATTGTGGTGACCCACGATCCAAAGATCGCGGCAAAAATGGACCGTCAGCTTCTTTTAGAAACGGGTCAGTTGGCGGAATTGCCGCGTGCCCTGGTCTGAGCGACTTAATTTTGCCCTGCGTCAGGTCCTTGATCGAGGCAGGGGACTCTCAGGATTCCTCTCGAGGCTTTCAGTTGTCGGTTTGACCCTTGCCGTTGCCATATTACTGGCGGTTCTGGCCGTGATGAATGGTTTTGAGCGGGAGATGCGCGAACGTATATTAGGAGTCGTTCCCCACGTCAGTATCCATGGGTTTGCCGATTTAGAAACATGGAATGAACTTCAGGCCGATGCCGAGCGAGCAGCAGCGGTGAGGGAGGTGGGCCTCTTTTATGAGCGTGATGTACTTGCCGTGCGAGGTGTTAGGGTCACTGCAGCAAAAATGTTGGGGGTGACGCCCTCGGTTTGGCGGCGCTGGGAAGTATGGTCCAAACCTTCTGGGGTAAGCATCGAGCCTGGAGAAGTGGTTTTGGGCGCCGGTCTGGCCCTACGATTACAGGTTAAGGTGGGCGATAAGCTGAGCGTTATAGTCCCCGGCGACACCATGAAGCCAGGGGCTCTGCCGGTGACTAGCGTGTTGCGGGTAGCGGCACTTGTAGAGTCTGGAACAGAACTCGATGAGGCCTTGATGCTGGCCGACTTTGAATACACCGCAACAATGTTGGGAGACAGTGTCACAGCAACGGGGTTGGCCCTGCAGTTGCGGCAACTTTTTGACGCGCCCAGGGTGCGCTGGGACTTTGCCACAGCGTTGTCACCCACGTTTTACGTGACTGATTGGACGCTACGGCACGGTAATTTGTACGCTGCGATAAGGTTGTCCCGAGATCTAGTGACGTTATTACTGCTTTCGATCATTGCGGTCGCGGCTTTTAATGTGGTCTCGTCTCTTGTATTGGTGGTCACAGACCGCCGTGGGTTTATTGCTATGCTTCAGGCTATGGGGGCTAGCCGGCAAGATATATTGTGGATTTTTTTATTCCAGGGGCTCTGGATAGGTGTTTTGGGTGCTTCTGTAGGTTTGCTGTTGGGTGTAGGTTTGGCGCAGCTCATTCCTCTAGCCGCCTCAGGCTTAGAGTGGTTGCTAGGCGGCAGGTTATTGAACACTGACGTCTATCCACTGAACTTTTTACCCATTGATTTGAGAATGGGCGATGCCATTTGGTTGTGGTCTACCTCGGTGCTGCTCTGCCTTGTCGCGGCAGTGATTCCTGCTAGGCGTGCAATGGCAATACCTATCGCTCAGGCACTCGCAAACCAATGAACCGGTACTTTTAGGAGGCGTGTGTGCTTCGCTCAGAGGCACGTTGGCGCCACGCGTGCCCAACACGCCACCGCCATAAGACATTGATCATGACGTAGCTGGACAATGCCGCAATCGAGCCAATCACAGAGCAGCCCAGTAAAAAAGGCTGCCAAATGCCCCCCAAACGCTCGGTTAGCCAGCGCCAAGTAATTTCAAACTCAATAATTTTGACGGGAGTGTCCAACAAGAAGGCGCCAAGTTCATAGGCGGCGTAGTAAATAACGGGCATCGTCAGGGGATTGGTGACGAAGATGAGACTGATGCTCAGTGGTAGATTCGCCCCAAGCCTCACTGCGGCATAAGCGGCAGCAAAGATTTGCCCTGGTACGGGCATCATGGCGCAGAACAGTCCTATGGCGAATGCCCTCGCGGTGGAGCTGCGATTGATGTGCCAAAGGTTAGGTTCGTAAATCCAGTCTCCCAGCAGATGTAACCCAGGCATATCCCTGAGTTGCTGCTGAGAAGGTACAAACCGCTGAAAAAGCTTTCGTGCCATGGATACAAAACTTTAAGAGATATAGGAATCTGCTGACCCGGCTAATTTTCATCCCAGACCATCACCGCTGTGGGGTCAAGTGTTGGCAAATGTTTCACTGCTTTATGCCATCAGACCCGCATTAAGTATGACGACTTTTTTCGTGAGTCACCACACCGGTACTTTGGGGATATGCCGCAATTATGCGCTCCCCATGTTGGTTGTATTGATTTCGTCATTGTTACTGCCCATTTATTGGGCTGCGCTATGTTTTCCATTTTTGGGGTATGTAGGTTTCATTGCGGGACATCGCAAGGCGGGGGTTTACATCGCGATCGCAGGGGGCATCGCGTGTTACTGGGGCTGGTACTGGAATGACAACTTAATCGATCCCAGCTGTTACCGAAGGGAAGTTGGCGCTACTGGGACGGTGAGTTCGCTGCCACTTAAATATAAGTCGGTGTCTGGTGAGGTCGTTCAAAGTTTTAGGTTGTCGAGCACATTAAACACCGCTGAGGGCTGTGGTTCCCCGAGTAGCCTCATGGTTTATGGTGTCAATGGCGAACAGTTCATTCCGCTGGGCGCTGAGCTCACGGTTAGGGGGCGATTAACGCCCAACAGTTCTCAATGGAATCTTGGCTCCGTTCCCGATCAGGCACGTTCATTAGCGCAGGGGCTTCACGGGCGCTTGACCGCCTCTCAGGTAATAGTAGCGAGAACATCCAGCGGATACCTGAGTCATGCCCGTCAACAAATAGCCAATGCTTTCGAAAGTCTTGAAGGACCACCCAGAGTCATTGGAGTGCTAGAGGCGCTGGTCTTGGGGACTGGACGCGGCATCGCGGATTCAGATTGGGAGCGTTTCCGTTTTCTTGGCATTACCCACGCATTTGTGGTCAGTGGCTTGCATCTCAGTCTTGTGTTTATGGTGGTCTGGTCTCTCAGCCGTCGACTGTTGTTTGTCACCGCGCCTCATAAGCTGGTGAGGCGAGATTGGGCCATTGTTCCTGCTTTGGCTGTGGCGTGCTTTTATGCGGGTCTAGCGGGTTTTAGTTTGCCGACTCAGCGTGCGCTAATCATGCTGTTTTTGGTTGGCATACTTAGGCTTACAGCAAGAAGAACCAAGATGCGGCACATTTTTGTGGCGGCTGCTTTAATTATTTTAATGACGAATTACTTCTCTATTTTAGGCCGCAGTTTTTGGTTGAGCATGGTGGCTACAGGCATTTTGATGTGGCTTGTTACCCAGCAAAACTTCAAGGCAACTAATAATTTTGGTGGATGGTTCTATAGGGTTTTTCTCACGCAGACAGTGCTGGTGCTTCTAATGGCGCCGGTAACACTTTTCTGGTTTGGCCAAATGACTTTGGCGGCTGTTGCTGCAAATGTGATTCTAGTTCCTGTTATCGCAACATTACTGGTTCCTTTGGCACTTCTGGGCACTGCTTGCGTTCTATTGTGGGGAAGCGTTGATAACCTACCGTGGCGGCTGGCAGTTGAAGTGGGAGCCGCGTCGTTGGGTGGTTCACGAGTACTTGAGCACGTCATTCCCGATGCCGCAATGTTCAATCCAATTTCCGGTGTGAGTTTATTTGCAGCCAAGGAGCACACGGTAAAACTGGCGGTGCTTGATGTGGGGCAGGGTTTATCGGTTGTTTTAAGTGCTGCGGGTAAGACATTAATTTACGACACCGGTGATGCGCCGCCTATAGGGGTAAGTCAGGCGCAAAAGGCGCTCATTCCTTATTTGAACCGCATGGGAGTCAAGGATGTCGCTATGCGGGTGATCAGCCACTCAGACCGAGATCATGCCGGGGGGCTAGGGGAGCTTGCGGAACAATTTGATGCTCAACGGGCAATAGGGCACGCGGGCATACCGTGTCGTGTGGGTGAGGTGCTCTATCAAATGTCGGATATTACGGTGACGGTTCTCAACGGCCCGGGTGACAATAACGACGGATCTTGTGTTTTGCGGGTTATGACTGATCAAGTGACAGTCTTACTTGCCGGCGATGTAAGTGCTGCTCGTGAACGGGAGCTGATTCGCTATTGGCGAACCACACTACGGGCCGATATCTTGGTTCTTGCACATCACGGCAGTCATACTTCGACTGCGGCATCTTTTCTAAAATGGGTCGACCCTAATGTGGCTGTTGTGAGTGCTGGCCGCGCCAATCGATTTTCCCACCCTCGTGCCAGCGTGCTGCAGCGTTTGGAGGCACGGGGTGTGAGGATTTTGAATACGGCGATAGATGGGGGCGTTATGGTGACATCCACGCCGCATTCACTGACCGTTGGTGGCTTGCGAGATGGCAATATTCCCTATTGGCTAAACCTCCGCTGAGTGGCGCTAAGCGGCCTTGCCACAGGTATACTGCAGGAAGACCGGAGGGCGTTATAGTGTTTGAGTTACTTGCCGCAGGTGGCTGGGTTATGCCTGTCATCGTTTTATGTTCAGTTATTGCCTTGGGCATTTGTATCGAGCGCTCTGTGGCACTGAACCCTGATCGGATAGCGCCTCCCCATTTATTAGCAAACGTATGGAAGCAACTCAAAGCCGGAGAACTTGATGCGCAACGGCTTAAGGCATTGCGACAGGGGTCACCACTGGGCGCAATTTTGGCTGCAGGGCTCGTTAACCGCAGCCAGGGCCGCGACGTCATGAAGGAAAGCATTCAAGAGGCGGCGGGACATGTGGTCCATGACCTTGAGCGTTATTTGAATACATTGGGCACTGTGGCGGCCGTAGCGCCACTGCTTGGCTTGTTGGGCACCGTGGTCGGCATGATACGCGTTTTCACCGAGATAACCGTTCAGGGGACAGGTAATGCCAACGCTTTGGCGGGAGGTATTTCAGAGGCTTTAATCACTACAGCTGCGGGGTTAGTTGTGGCAATTCCGGCGCTGGTAATGCACCGTTTTTTTACCGGAAAAATCGACACCATTGTGGTGGGTCTGGAACAAGTTTCAATCAAGCTCGTCGATGCGTTGCACACGGGTAAGAAAACGGAATACGACCTTTGAAATTTCGTCGCAAACGCACAGATGAGTTGTCAATTAATTTGACGCCTTTGATCGATGTCGTTTTTTTGCTGCTAATTTTCTTTATGGTATCGACTAGCTTCACCAAGGCGACGCAGCTGGCTATTAATTTACCTGAAGCTGAGGGTGAGCCCGCGCCTAAGCGCGCCACTAAACTGGAACTTATGATTGCTGCTGATGGGTCATTTACTTTGAATGGAACACCGGTGTCTAACCAGCCCATTGACCTACGTCGTGCGTTGCGTGATGAGGCGGGGGAAGATCGTGACATTCCGATCACTATTGCGGCGGATGGTGAGGCGGCACATCGCTTTGTTGTTACTGCTCTTGACGCAGCGAATGCACTGGGTTTTCGGCAATTAACTATCGCAGCGCAAACGCCAAGTGGTAGCAATGGCTGATCCGACAAAATATCAGGGAAGCGACTGGGGGCTTTATCGGCGCCTGTTGTCTTATGTCGTCCCATATTCAGCGGCGTTTGCTTTTAGTGTGGCTGGATTTTTAGTGTACTCGCTGGGTAGTGTCCTACTGGCAGATCTCACCCAGTTTCTGTTGGATTCATTAGGGCAGAGCAGCCAAGTTGAGTTGGGCTTGGTTTCAGCCGCTGCACATTGGTTTTGGCCGCCCGGGGATAAAGATCCACTAGATTACGCGCGGGTGGCAGTACCTGTCGCCGCGGTTGTACTGTCACTGGGCAGAGCGCTGGGATTCTTTGTCGGCAACTACTACATGAACGTGGTGGCTCGTAGTGTTGTCCATACGCTTCGGGTTGAGTTATTTGAGGTGATGATGGCGGCGCCGAGGCGCTATTACGACGCCAACACCAGCGGTAATTTGCTCAGCAAGATTACCTTCAACGTCGAACAGGTCTCGGGAGCCGCAAGTGATGCGTTGAAAGCGATTTTACGCGAGGGCCTTACAGTTATGGCCCTTGTCACCTACATGCTTTATCTCAACTGGCGTTTGACCCTTATATTTTTCGTGGTCGCCCCTGCAATTGGCCTCGTTGTGGTGGTCGTAGGGCGTCATTTTCGACGGTACAGCCGCCGTATTCAGGATTCGATGGGTGCTGTCACGCAGGTGAGTAGCGAATCACTGGGGGCTTTCGAGGCTCTTCGTGTCTTCGCCGCGACGCGACAGCAAGTGGCCAAATTTACGAACGCGAGCCTATTTAATCGAAACCAAAGTTTGAAATTGGCCTTTGTTCAGGCGGTTTCGACCCCAGTCATACAAACGTTGTTAGCGTTGGCTTTGGGCGCATTGTTTTGGTTTGCATTAGATCCAACGATTCTTGCGGGATTTTCTGCGGGCTCCCTGGTGGCATTTATCACCGCAGCCGCTCAAATGGGGAAACCGATACGAACCCTCAGTGGGGTGCAGAGCATTATTCAGCGAGGGCTTGCCGCAGCGGAAGATGTGTTCGCTCAAATTGATATCTCGCCTGAGCCTGATCGTGGCACAACACCGTTGGCTCGCGCAAAAGGTGAAATTGTGATGGAGCGGGTGAGTTTCCGTTATCCAGAGGCCAACGAATATGCTTTGGAAAATATTTCACTGCAGCTGAAACCGGGTGAGACGGTCGCGCTTGTCGGACGTTCTGGCAGCGGGAAGTCCACGCTAGTTCAACTCTTACTCCGTTTTTACGCACCCGATCACGGTGAAATCCGCCTTGACGACCTCGTGATTGAGGAATACGCGTTGGCCGACTACCGAAGCCAATTTGGCGTTGTCTCTCAAAATATCAGCTTGTTCAGCGATACCATTGCTAACAACATCGCCTTTGGTCAAATGGCAGACGCGTCCTATGAATCTGTTCTAGCGGCGGCTCAGCAGGCCCATGCCATTGAGTTTATTGAAGCCCTACCACAAGGCCTCGATACCACGTTAGGTGATGGCGGTGCAGGGTTGTCTGGAGGGCAAAAGCAACGATTGGCCATCGCTAGAGCGCTACTCAAGGACGCACCAATTTTAGTGCTTGATGAAGCGACCTCAGCGCTGGACACTGAGTCTGAGACCTATATTCAGGAGGCTTTGGCAGAGTTTTGCAAAGACCGGGCAACGCTGGTGATTGCCCACCGTTTGTCGACAATTGAAAACGCCGACAGAGTCATAGTGCTGGACCAAGGCTGCATTGTCGCGACTGGTCCACATCAGCAGCTGCTTAATGACAGTCCCCTGTACGCGCGTCTTCATAAGCAAGAAATTTCTCAGTCGTGACTGCTTTGCGCCAGCGCATTGAGTCCGTAGTTACACGCGCATGGTACGAGGGCGCTCTTTGGCTTTGGCTTTTGTGGCCCCTTAGCTTGATAACCGGTTGGGTGGTCCGCTGGCGCCGCTATAGGATCACGCCCGCCTCCTTATCGGTTCCCGTAGTAGTGGTGGGGGGCATTACTGTGGGGGGCACAGGGAAGACGCCGGTTTTGCTTGCACTTGCCAAGGCCTTTGAGCAGCAAGGGCACCGAGTGGGTATCGTCAGTCGTGGTTATGGTGGGGTTGTCGGTAAAGGCCCCTGCGAGGTGCAGCCGACATCATCTGCAGCTGTAGTGGGTGACGAGCCTTTGTTGCTGGCACAACGCGGTAATATTCCGGTGGTGGTTGGACAGGATCGATATGCCGCTGCACAACGATTACTTGAGACGCATGCGCCCACCCTGATTCTTTCTGACGATGGCCTGCAACACCTTAAGTTGCCCAGAGACTTCGAAATTGTAGTGCTCGACGAGTCGCGAGGCCTAGGTAATGGGCGTTTGCTCCCTATGGGGCCCTTGCGGGAGCCCTCAGAGCGGCTAGATAGTGTGGATTGGATCCTCATGCGCAATGGTCGAAGCAAGGATACGGGCTTCCATTACCGTCTAGAGCATTTTAAACATTTGTGTTCAGCGGCGCCGTTAGCAATAGAGGGAATCGCAGAGCAATGGCAAGGTCAGCGTGTGGCTGCTGTGACCGGCCTCGGTCAACCCGATCAATTTTTTTCTGTGCTGAATTCTCTGAACCTGAATGTGCGTCCTCATACGCTTCCTGACCACTATGCCCTGACTGAACAGGATCTTGCAGCGATTCAGGCTGATATTATTGTTGTGACTGAAAAAGATGCCGTTAAACTCACAGGCACAACCGACGATCGTATTTGGGTGCTAGTGATTTCTGCAGAGCTTCCTGAAGCGTTGTTGCATCGTCTTGGCACACAGTTTAAGCAAGCGGAGATGGCCCCCTGTTCAACATCGTAATTCCAGCGCGTTTTGGCTCCACGCGATTGCCAGGCAAACCCCTATTAGAGATTGGGGGAAAGCCTATGGTGTGGTGGGTTTGGCGACAAGCCTGTGCAGCAGGCGCTCAGGCTGTTGTTGTTGCGACCGACGATGCTCGTATTGCTGATGTGATGTCGGCTGCAGGCGCTGATGTTGCCATGACAGCCAGCGAGCACCTCTCCGGTACAGACCGGCTTGCAGAGGTTGTGCAGCAGCGCGGGTGGGATGAGGGCAGTGTTGTTGTGAACGTTCAGGGCGATGAGCCACTCATGCCGGTTGCAAACATTCAGCAGGTGGCTAAAGAGCTGATTCAACACCCTGAGGCGAGCATCGCAACCTTGTCTGAGCCGCTGACGAGCGCGGAACAAATCGGTGACCCCTCTGTCGTCAAAGTCGTTGCCTCTGCATCTGGCAACGCGCTGTATTTTTCACGCGCAGCGATTCCCTTTCAGCGCGATCCTAGTGACGAGTCATTACAGGCTCTCATGGCAACAGCGCGGCGGCATATTGGGTTGTACGCGTATCGTTGTGGGTTTTTGCGGGCTTTCACCACGTGGCCACCATCGGCAACTGAGGTTCTAGAGTCGCTTGAGCAACTGCGGGCTTTGGACCGGGGGCACAGCATTAGAATTGTTGATGCGGTTGAGTCAGTCCCTGCCGGTGTCGATACCCCGGCAGATCTTGAGCGTGCTCGAAGGCTCCTGGTAGGTTGAGCCATGGCAGTTGAGGCTTCGTTTTCTTTAAAGCGCTGCAATGCTTTACGCTTATCTGCAACTGCACAGTGGTTCGCGCGAGCCGAGTCCTTGGAATCTTTGCAAGCATTATTGCCATGGGCGAGGGAGCGCAATTTGCCGGTGTCGCCTCTAGGGGAAGGCAGTAATGTTGTCCTCCAACCCCGGGTTGAGGGCTTGGTGTTGCAGATGGCCCTCAAGGGGACCTTGCTCCAGCGGGATGACGGGGAGCAAGTTCGACTCCGTGTGGCCGCCGGTGAGAATTGGCATGACCTCGTAGCGTGGTGCTGCGAACAAGGGATTTATGGTCTTGAGAATCTTGCACTGATACCCGGTTCGGTAGGAGCTGCTCCGGTACAAAATATTGGGGCGTACGGTGTCGAGGTAGCGCAACGGATCGTCGGTGTCCAAGCCATAGATATTCAGACCGATGCACTTGTTTATTTAACTGCCGAAGACTGTCAGTTCAGCTATCGTTCGAGTGTATTTAAGCAGCCGAAAGGACAGTCTTTAATTATTACAGCGGTCGATTTTCAGCTGCACAGGAACATGGCAGTCGTGGCTTCATACCCGACGTTGCAGGCTGCCCTGCACGGAGCAGAGCCCAGCCATGAGGATGTCTTTGATGCTGTCGTGAAAGTGCGCAGTCAGCGTTTGCCCGATCCAGAAAAAATTCCAAACGTGGGTAGCTTTTTTAAAAACCCGTTGGTGCCGACCGATGTGGCGAAACGTCTTGGTGCACGCTTCCCTGATTTGCCGCAGTACGACACAGATTCTGCATTAATCAAATTGTCAGCGGCGTGGATGATTGACGATTTAGGTTGGCGAGGGAAAGAAGTCGATGGCGTGGCTGTGTCGGAGGCTCACAGTTTAGTTCTGGTGAATCGAACAGCGACTTCATCTGCAGCTGTACTGGGTTTGGCAGAGGCTATTCAGCAGTCGGTCGAGCAGAGATTTGGCGTTGAGCTGGTACTTGAGCCCGAGGTTTTAGGCGTCTCCGACGATAAATTGCAATGACCGATTTTGATGCTGAGAGCTACTTAAAAAACCTGACAACCCGACCTGGTGTTTACCAGATGTACGGGAAAGAGGGTGATCTGCTGTACGTGGGCAAGGCTAAAAACCTTAAAAATCGCGTCACCAGTTATTTTCGTGCGAGTGGACTAACTGCAAAAACGATGGCTCTCGTAAATCGCATCAGGGACATTCAAGTCACGGTGACCAGCACCGAGGTCGATGCTTTACTGCTCGAGCACAACCTGATCAAAGAGCATAGACCTCCTTATAACATTAGCCTAAAAGACGATAAGTCTTATCCTTATATCTACCTTAGTACCCACGACCGATGGCCAAGATTGGCGCTGCACAGGGGCCCAAAGCGGCGCAAGGGCGAATATTTTGGTCCTTACCCCAGTGCCGGTGCGGTTCGTTCGACGCTGCATTTGCTGCAGAAAGTTCTCAAGGTCAGGCAGTGCCAAGACAGCTATTTTCGCAACCGCTCCCGGCCCTGCCTGCAGTACCAGATTGGTCGCTGCAGTGGACCTTGCGTTGGGTTGGTCAGTGACGAGGACTACGCCGAGCAAGTTGAAAAGACTGACCTTTTTTTGACCGGAAAATCTCAGGAGCTCATGGGCAGACTTGCGGATGAGATGGAAAGCGCCTCAACAGATTTGCGCTTTGAGGAGGCAGCGGAGCGGCGAGACCAACTGATGCAACTGCAAAAAGTGCAGACTGTGCAGGGTATTGAAGGCGTACGCGGGAACCTCGATGTTTTAGCGGTGTCAGTCGCCAATGGTTCAGCATGCGTGCAGGTTCTATTTATTCGTGAGGCACGAGTGTTGGGGAGTCGCACTTATTATCCGCCAACCCGCCTCGATGAGGACGCGAATGCCGTTTTGGAGGCGTTCATGCCGTTGTTTTATCTATCAGGCAAACAGGTTATTCCACACGAAATTATTGTGACAGACCTTCCCGAGGGTGCAGGGCCATTAGCGGAGGCTCTCAGCATTCGTGCGGGGCGCAAGGTGGAGATTCGTTCAAAGGTTCGTGAGGCGAGGGCGCGTTGGCTTGAAATGGCTCAGCAAACTTCTGATACGAATTTAACTGCGCACCTTAGCGGCAAACAAACCATGGCGGGTAGGCTTGAGAGCTTGAGGCGAGAGTTAGATCTTGATGCGCCACCGACGCGAATGGAATGTTTTGATATTAGCCATAGCTCTGGTGAAGCAACGGTGGCGAGCTGTGTTGTGTTTGATAACACCGGCCCCCGAAAAGCGGATTATCGAAAGTTTAACGTTGAAGGCATTCAGCCCGGTGATGACTATGCGGCTATGCAACAAGCATTGGAGCGACGCTACAAGCGACTCGCTGCTGGTGAGGGGAGTTTGCCGGATGTATTGTTTATCGATGGTGGTAAGGGGCAGGTCTCGCAGGCTATGAGTGTGCTTGGGCATTACGGTATTGAGAATGTTCGGGTTTTGGGGGTCGCTAAAGGAACCACTCGTAAAGCCGGTTTTGAAACCCTTGTCGATGGTGAAACGGGTAAAGAGTCGGTACTTCGTGGTGACAACCCTGCGCTTCACCTGATACAACAAATTCGCGATGAAGCGCACCGTTTTGCAATTACGGGGCATAGGGCACGACGTGCAAAGGCTCGTAAAACGTCGACTTTGGAGGGTATTCCGGGGGTAGGCGCCAAGCGGCGTCGCGAATTGCTGCGACATTTTGGCAGTGCATCGGGGGTGTCAGGAGCTCGTGTAGAAGAGTTGTGCAAAGTCGAGGGCATTAATTCCAGTCTTGCGCAAACAATTTATGACCACCTACATAGCATTAACGATTGAAGCCTTTTTGATCGAGGCCGGGTGTGCCACACTCACAAGGGTTCAAGCTTAAAAGCTTGTGACATCATCATTTTGAGGATTAGCCTTTGCCGCTAAATTTGCCCAACATACTGACGCTGCTGCGTATCGCAGCCATCCCCGTCTTGGTGCTTTTTGCGCATTTAGGGTCACCCTGGGGTAACTGGGGGGCAGCGGCTTTATTTGGTGCCGCCGCGCTCACGGATTTACTCGACGGCTGGTTAGCGAGGCGCTCTGGGCAGACCACGATTTTTGGAGCTTTTTTAGATCCTGTGGCCGACAAACTCATTGTTGCTACGGCACTGGTTTTGCTGACGGCAAGGTTTGATGACGTTTTAATTACCCTTTGTGCGTGCGTGGTAATAGGGCGCGAAGTCGTGGTTAGCGCCTTGCGGGAATGGATGGCTAGACTGGGTAAAGAAGCCTCGGTGGCGGTAAATCAGATTGCAAAAGTGAAGACGACCTTACAAATGATTGCAATCTCATTCCTACTGCTGCTGTTACCAGAATATGCGACCACCGGCTGGTTTATCTTGGGAAAGACGGTTCTGATCGTCGCGGTGTTGCTGACGTTGTGGTCTATGATGGTGTACCTCCGTTCATTTTTTGCAGTGATTCAAGAGAGTGAATCGCAGTAATCGTCACTGCAGCGGTAGGAAGCTCGGTCGGCATTTAGACGCTAATTAAATAGCAGCATGTCTCGCGCATCGCGCTGTAGGTGCTCATGGACTTGCCACCATATACGCCCATCCATCGAGACATTTCAGACTAAACCGTTGCCGCTGCGTCACGGCATGCGTATACTTCGCGCCTGCTGCAGCGAGGCTGTAGCAATCTCTTAGAAAGTTTCTCCAAGGCTCGGTGGCAGAGTGGTAATGCAGCGGATTGCAAATCCGTCAACGCCGGTTCGATTCCGACCCGAGCCTCCAATTTATCTCCCAAGTTGCAAGCAGCTGTAAGAACAACAGTTGCTTTGTTTGTGGTGTAATCTGAAGTCGCTGTATGGCTTTTCCCGCATTAACTAGCGCAGGGGGTTCCATGTCGACCGATCATCAGGAAATAGAAAACGTTATTCAGGTGTACTTTGCCTGCATGTACGAATCTAGCAGCGATAAAGCCCATGCTGCTTTTCACCCCGATGCATGGATATCCGGCTACCTCCCAAATGGCTACCAACACATGACGGTATCGGAGTTCGGCGATTTTGTGGCGGCTCAGCAACCGTCGCCCAAATCAAAAGGGGAGCCGGCTAGGTTAGAAGTTATTTCTTTGGAAGTCGCAGGACAAACGGCGGTGGCTCGCGTGCGTGACGGCTACCTTGGGCTAGTATTCCTCGACACGTTGTCCTTCATTAAGCTTGAAGGGCAATGGCTAATCCTAAATAAGTTATTCCATGTTGAGACTTAACGGGTTGTGATTTCGACGGGGACAGTTCCCGCCGTGGGTTTGCTAACGTTATATGCTGGTTTCACTTTCTGAGGCACAGCTGCGTTAGCATCTCAGTTACATCAGCAACTGAGAGTAATAAAAAACCCCACGTTGAGGTGGGGTTTTTTTATCGATGACTGTTAAGCACCTGCGGTGAAAATAATCCTCGTATCAAAGCTTGCTGGATCGGTACAGCTTGCGTCCACCTGCTCTTGACTCGAATGCTCAGAGGCACCGTAGGCCGAGTAAATGGCTTCGCGCTCATTGTCAGAGGCGAAGAAATTAGCCCACATGTAGTCAAAGTTATTTTCTGCTGCCGGTTCAAATAGTGGATTCATGATCGCCCACCAGTAACTGCCTGCACCCATTTCGGCCTCATAGGCATCTACGAAATCGCTGTGCATGCTTTCAAAAGCCATGCGTTGGGCTTCGCCCTGACCCTCTCGGTAAGAACAGAAAAGGTATTCCACAATACCCGTCCCACTGGTGTTCATTGTGGTGGCTGGACGTCCGGAGGTTGGGGCAAAGCCGTAAGCATTATCATCCGAGTAAGTAAAGGTTTCACTGGTAAGCTCGAGCCAGGCGGCTTCATGATTTTCGGCCCAATCGCTCCAGGCGTTGTCACGGGCTTCGACAGTTGGCCAAACCATGACCCAAAGAAAATCAAAGTTTTCATTGGCAACACGGGGCGTGTGAACGGCTGCTAATCGGAGATCCCAACCGGCTTCAGCCGCAACGTTGGCCCAGTATTCAGTATGTGACCACAGTGCGTCATCACTGAATCCCTCGGCTTTACTGTGCCACACAAATTCGACCATGGCTGGAGCTGACGAGGTCTCCTGAACAACTTCGACAACAACTTCTTCAACGGCTTCGACGGCCGTCGCTTCAGGCTCCGACGGCTTTCCTCCGCATGCGGTCATAATTAACGCAATCACTAATACAGTTATTTTTTTCATGATTCCCCCTAGGAAATAAAATGGCCATCAACAGGCACCTCCCCAAGATACGCAATTTTGGTCAGTACTCAACTTTTTCTAGGGACCACAGTCTATTTATGCGCCGACTGTGAGCTACTTCTCCAGATTAGCGCCCTTGTGCTTAAGCAATGAGGACAGTTGGCTCTGGCCTGGCATTTCATTGGTTAGCTTACAGACGCGGTTGCATCGTCGATAAACGCCGCGGTTTCATATGGGGAGCCGATCTGTTTTAGAACTTTTTTGAGGTAGAGCAGTGAAGTGATGGTTGTGACTGTAATAACGACTCGGGTATCTTGTCGCTCGAACATTTTTTTAAGACGGGATGCCGCCACGTGTTTGTATCAAAGTTAGATTCGCGCCTTTTACTCGTTCTGCTGTCGTCATCGGTTATCGCTGTAAGTGCTGGGGTGCAGGGCGCCTCGAGTGGTAACCCGGGGGGTCACTTTTCCGCGCTAAATGATGTCATTCAACAACGTTCTAGCGTTAAGCGAGTAGATGCCGGCGCGGGAGATCTTTGCGGCGATTCCAATTGGATTTCTGGAGTTTATTCTCTCGAGCGGAATGGTTTGAGCCGTGATTTTCGAGTTTTTGTTCCGGAGTCCTATGATGCGACTGAAGCGGCGCCATTAATTGTCGCCTTTCATGGATGGGGTGGTGGGGACGGTGAGTTTCTCGACAAGGGAGTGGTCAGTGCTGAACTCGAAGCCCGAGGGTACGTCTTAGTTGCACCCGTTGGCCTGGGGCCAGAGGAAACCGGCCGCTCGCCTGCCTCGTGGAGCTTTTCTGGATCAACGACCGGTCTCGATGGTGATGGTTTAAATATGGCGGTAAGCGGTGATACTGACGCGATCTGTGATGACGCCCGAACGGCTAACTACGGTTATGGTTCTTGTGCTGATGTGGCTCAAAACGGCTGCTCTTGGACGCAATGTACCGATAACGATATTGACTATGCGGTAGCGCTTGTGGAGGCTGCGGCGGAAAATTTGTGCATCGATTCAGATCGAGTGTTTGCTGTGGGTGGTTCAAACGGCGGTATGTTTACCTGGGATCTTGGCCGAACGGCGTTGAGCGCTCAGAAGTTCAGAGCGATTGCGCCACTTATTGGTCTGCCCCATCGAGGGTACCTAGATCCACCGGTTAAATCGGGAGGTATGCCAGCCTTGCTGATTACTGGAAAGCAGGACCGTACAGTGCCGCCAGGGGAATGGTCAGATCTCGGATTTACGACCACGACTGACGGCGACGTTTTTTACTACACGGGAGCTTCAGCAATTACCAAGGTTTGGGCGGAAGCCAGCAATTGTGACGTCTCTAAGCCCCCGGGATTGATTGATGTTGGCGTTGCCAATGTTGAGTGCCGAGCCTGGAGCGGGTGCGCAGGTGGCAGTATGTGGCCCCCTGTCCTAGATTGTCGCAGCGACATGGGGCATGTTTATGGCTTGAACTGGTCGTGGCCCTTGATTATGGATTTTTTTGATCAATACAAATAACGATTTGGATACGATTTTTTATTGCAGCGCTGCTAAGTCTTTCTGTTTTTAACGAGGAAAATAATGACATTCCCTATCGAGCAAGTCCGAGCTAACTTCCCTTCGCTTTCGACGACCGATGATGGCCAGCGGCGAATTTATTTCGACAACGCAGCAGGCACCCAAGTGCCCCTGCATACCATCGATCGAATTACCGATTACTTCCAGCGCTATAACAGTAATACCGGCGTGTTCAATGCCACCTCTGTTGAAGTTGACGCAATGTTTGCTGAAACGACCGCAGCGCTGGCTGACTTTTTAGGAACTTCAGACCCCGGTGAGGTGATCATCGGAGCCAATATGACAACATTGACCTACCAGTTGTCGCGCAGCTTGGCACACCGATTTGTCCCCGGTGATGAAATTATCATTTCTCGCATGGAACACGAGGGCAACGTGACCCCTTGGTTGCAAATGGCAGAGGATAATGGCCTGACCGTTCGCTGGCTCGACTTTGATCGAGATACCTGGTGCGTTGAGCCCGAAGCGCTTATTCCTTTGCTTAACGAACGCACGAAACTTCTGGCGCTTAATTACGCGAGTAACATGACAGGAGGAGTCAACGACGTGAAGGCTCTGGCTCGTCTTGCCCATGAGTCTGGTGCACTGGTTTATGTTGATGCGGTGCAGTTCGCCTCTCACCGCCTTATTGATGTCAAAGATTTAGACGTCGATTTCTTAGCGTGCTCACCTTACAAGTATTTTGGGCCGCATTTAGGGGTCGTTTATGGTCGCCGTGACTTATTGGAGTCGCTTCATGCGTATAAATTGCGCTGTGCCAGTGAAGAGCTACCCTATCGCTTTAGCGTTGGAACTCCCGCATTTGAGCTCATTGCGGGCTTGCTGGGGACGCTTGAATATTTTCAGTGGCTGGCGGGGCTCATGGGGGTGACGGGTAGTCGCCGGGAACTTTTTTCAGCGGCCTACAGTGCTATGGGTGAGTACGAGGATCACTTGTCCTCACTGTTGCTGGAGGGTTTGCTGTCGATACCAGGCCTGCGGCTTCAAGGGTCAAAATCCGTGGCGCGTCGCGTCGCGACCTTTTCGTTTGTCCACGATCAACACGCCCCCAGCGACATTGCTAAAGCGCTATCTTCTCAAGGATTATATTGCCACTGGGGCGATAATTATGCAGTGGAGGTGGGCAAAGCCTTAGGGCTAGATCCGGTTGAGGGGGTTTTGCGCCTGGGCCTTGCGCATTACAACACCGAAGGCGAGGTATATGAGGCACTCGAGATCATAAGGCGTGTGCTTGCTTAGAGAAAATTCTAACGTTGCCTATATTGCTTCGAACATGTCATCGATGTCAGCCGCTCAAAGGGCGCCATGATTTCTGCTGCTACGGAAAATAGCCATGTCACAAAATTTACCCTCAAAGGCAAAAGTCGTGGTGGTCGGTGGCGGCGTTATCGGTTGTAGCGTTGCTTACCACCTTACTAAGCTGGGCTGGTCTGATGTACTGCTCCTCGAAAAGGCACAGCTGACTAGCGGTACAACGTGGCATGCGGCGGGTCTTATCGTGTCAGGACTTCTAAACGACGAAACCAGCGCCGATATTTTTACTTATAGCCGTAACCTCTACGCAACATTAGAGCAAGAGACCGGGCTCTCTACGGGCTTTAAATCGATAGGTTACCTGCAGGTTGCCTGTGACACCGAGCGGCTGGAAGAGATGCGCCGTAGTGCTGCGTTTATGCGTAATTTCGGCATTGACTGTAA
>ERZ1046568.808-NODE-808-length-24242-cov-12.914127_pt1 | contig 24242 bp, 21 predicted proteins | sample MGYA00383092_ERZ1046568 | MGnify/ENA primary metagenome ERZ1046568 (study PRJEB29581, sample SAMEA5548362) | metagenome | biome: marine; feature: coastal; material: water | depth 1 m | study: Short-term variability in the microbial, nano- and picoplankton... | reverse complement strand
AAAATTTGGAAAGAATGGGCGTTCGATGCAGATGAGGGTAATGACGAAGGTGTACTGCGCGTAAATAATGTGCGTTATCCTAGACAGCTAGTTCGAATTAAAGATGGAGACGTGCTTAACGGTGTATCTGCCAAATTACTTGCGAAATATAGTGGCGTTCCATCACCCGTTTCTGCCGAGGCTATCGCTGCAGCCCGAGCAGACATAGAGACTGGTAACAGCTGGATTTTTGAACTTGCCCCGCGCTAACACTAATGGAAACCAACTATGAAATTACGAAAATATCTTATCTTTTGCGCCGCCGGATCATTTGTGACTATGCTTACCTTATTGTTAGTGCCAAGCTTAGGGGTGTCTATTGAGGGTTTATTGATTGCCTTTCTTTCTTCGAATGCCAACTAACTCAAATATAGGCAGATTAAATCTACATAGATACGTTATGGCTTTTTGGAGCCGCTTTCTTATCAATTCTTACTCGGTTTTCTAGATCGACTAGATTGCGCAGGTTTGTGAATTCTAGTTAGACAAAGTGGGATCACTAGAAGGTGCTTTTTTGCGGTCAGGCTTTGTTCGATTATGGATCTTCTAAGCGTCGGCCTACGCAGGCTGATCCGTTTATCGCAGTAACCCTGAGTAGATCAACGCCCAGATTGGCGAACGCGTCCATGTCGGAACAGGGTGTATGGGTGAATCGCAGATCGACTTCATCGCCATCTCCTAGACCTGAGTTAAGCAGCAGTGGTTTCACATCATAAAGAGACCAGTTGCGCGCCAGGCTCAGTTCGCCAAGCAGGGTCATTCCGGTGAGAGCGCTCACATCTGTAATGTTATTGTTCTCAAGCCTTAAAACTTTCAACGCATGCAATCGCCGTAGCGGGGCAATATCTTCGATCTGATTATAGCTAAGAAACAAGTGCTCCATATCGATCATGTCGCTGAGGACGCGAATATCTGAAATGGCATTGTTATTCAGACTAAGCTGCCGCATGCCGGTCGTGCCGCTCAGTGGGCTTATATCCTCTATCTGATTGTTATGAGCCCACAGCAAAACTAGGTCATCAAGATTAGCCAGAGCACTAATGTCTTTTATTTGACTATCATAGATGCGTAGATGGGTAATCTTGGTGAGATTGGCAAGCGGACTTATATCGGATATGGCATTGAGATGGATACGTAGCAGGCGCATTTCAGTTAGACCTGCTAGTGGGCTTATGTCGGTGATGCCATTAAAGACTACGCTCGGGTCGCGTCCATCATCCATGTTGAGATAGTGTTGGAGTTGATAAGGATACAACCCGTGCACATGTAAACGGCGAAGTTTTGTGAGCCCAGCCAATGGCGCAATATCAGAGATTGGATTCTCACTAACAATGAGTTGCTCTAAATTAATCAGTCCACTTATCGGACTGAGATCGCTGAACCAATTGGTATGCAAATTCAAATTAACTAAATTTGTTAAGCTACTAAGCGGGCTTATGTCAGTAATAAGTCGATTCAGTAAATTAAGCCTGGTAAGGCCAGTGAGGTTTTGTATCCCGTCCAGATTCTCGAAGGGCTTTTCCGGCGAGGGTCTTAAAGTTCCACCATAGACTACTCGTTCAATCGTGGTGCCGACAACCAACTGCTCCAAACTCGCTGCTTCTCCGCAGCTCAGTGCTACTCGTGCATCTAGCCCTAGCGCCTCATTAACCACTTCGGCTAAATCCTTATCGGCAAAGGTAACAATTGCATCTTCCGAAAAATCTCGGCAGTGCTCTGTGGGAGATAAGGTAATTTGTGCTTGAGCATTTGCTAAGTTGGCAAAGGAGCAACATAGCAGAAGCAGTGATGCCAACTTTGGTAAGTAGGAGAGGCAATTCATGAGTTCTACCTTTTAATAAGCATCTTCGTTCTTATATGAATGTGATCACTGAAGTTAATTAAGGCTTATGGAAACTGATTTCAGCGATAGCGATGCCGCTCTCACCAGCAACGGCATAGAGTAAATAGGTCTTATCGCCTTCCTGATAGATAGCCGGATCTCTGAGTTGGTGAACCCGCTCATCGATGTAACCTCCCCTTGAAGCTTCCAAAGGCAAGTCGGCACCTTCATAATCCATTTCAGGTCGCAACACTTCTATTGGCTCAGTTGCAGCCCATTCATTCCAATCATCTGTTAACTCGATTGTAGAAAGCATTATGCGTTCCGGGGCATCGCCCCGATTGGTAAAGAATACATAGAGGCGTTCATCTCGAATCAGCAGGGCCGAATGGCGCATGTTAGGGGTGAAAAGCTCGGGGCCCGCCTCGAAACTCGTCAAGCCGTCGCGCGAGCGAAAAAGGTAGCCTGGCATGCTCATCGCGTAGTAGAAACCCTCATGCTCAATTACGCGAAAATACGCACGCCCCAAGTCTTCTTTTCTGCCTTCGAAGTGAATACCGTCTTCAGACACCGCTGCACGGGTGAATTGTCTGCCTACACTTTGGCCATGGTAATACATTACTATTTGTTGAAGATCTTCGCGCACCTGTACGTCAGGTGATGCAATATGCGCATACAGTGCTCCAGTCCTTCCGGGCCTATGTGAGCAGGGCGGGCAAGTAGTGGGAAAAAAAGAGTCTTCGAGTCTTAAGGAGCCCGGTGAATACACGGTCCACGGGCCAGTCACTTCATCGGCGTAAGCCATGCGAATATAAGTGCCGCGGTGATCAGCAAAGTACAAATAATAGTTGCCAAGAGGATTCTCTATCCATTCAGGTACCTTGATTAACGAGGGGCCCTGGATATTGCCGCCCATTCGCGTATCCATTTCAGGCACGATGATCGGCCGATCGCCAAGTCGGGTCGCAGTGACATCAGCTGGTTCTGCAGCTTGCACAGTTGCAAATAAAACAGACAGTGAGCACAAAATTAGGGCGCGAGTTTTTAGTGTTTTCATCATAGTAAGTTCTGAAAATCCTTATCGTTGTCTAGTGGCGGTGGCGCAAGAAGAAAATAGTTCAGTACGAACTTCCACCCCTTTCTCAGCCAGTCGTGCCTGCTCTGTGCATGACACGTTGGTATGCCTAAGTTCGACAATATCCCCAGCCCCAATACCTGGGTTTTCAAACAGTGCCTGAATATTCGTTAATTCAGGATTGAATCGGAGGTCGAGCGCCACTAGGTTTGTAAGTCCGCTAAGTGGAGTTATATCTGTTATGTCGTTCCCGGTTAGTTCGAGATATTCAAGCGCGGTGAGCCCGCGCAATGGACTCAGATCAGTGAACGAATTGGCGGCGAGTCGTAGCTCTACCAGAGAAGTAAGTCCGCTTAAAGGCGATAGATCGCTGATATCCTGAGTGTGAATATTAAGATCCACCAGCTTGGTAAGATTTGCCAGCGGGCTTATGTCGGTCACAGCATTGGTAAACAGTATTCCTGTCGCGCCCATGTGCATCCTGGGGACCTGTCCACCGATGAAGTTGCCGTGACGGTGCATTCTAAGTACTCTCAATTCTGTAAGCTCACTCAGCGCGCTGATATCTGTCAATGGGTTCTCGGCAATACGCAATCGAACCAGATTGCTCAGGCCTCGCAACGGGCTGATGTCAGAAATCCAGTTTGTATGAAGGTTCAGATTTATTAGTCCGGTGAGTCCGGCCAGCGGGCTAATGTCTGACAGGTCACGGTTTCTGAGTGCGAGGTCGGTTAAGCCTGTGAGATTCTGTATACCGGCCAGGTCATGAAATGAATGCTCAGGATTTTGCCATTCCGGTGAGCCTGAAACGGACCTTCTCGCACCTGGACCAGAGGCATCCAAATTGGTTAATTGCACCGCTAGATCACAAGTGATGGCATCTTGTGATCCAAGCAAAAGCGCTTCACGCACCTCATCTTCCAGCACTGAATCTGCAAAGGTCACGATGTCAGAACCGGTGTAGTCTCGACAATTGTCTGTGGGTTGCAGGGTTTGTTGTGCCGAAGCCCCAGCACAAAAAAGAAGCGAAAGGACAGTAGATAGTGCCGTGGCAGACACAACTTTAGAAAGGTGTTTCATTTGCTCTCCTTTTCCAGGCCCGTCCTCCACGCCAGCATTCCAGAAGTTCTTCCCAATGAGCTGGAAAGGGATGCAGAGGTAACTGATGTTTATCATAAACTATTTCTAGCTTGAATCTGCAAGACAAGTCCAGGACTTGTCGTTGTTGTCTCGACGCATTCTTCGTTAAAATCCTGGAGTGATGCGGTGTGGCAGTGGTTCCCTTTCTCAGGAACGAGGTTGCTCAACGCCCATTTGGTATCTGTCCGCTCACGGAGTAATATTAATGAAAAACAACCCAAGCACACTGGCTAGATCAGTTCTGATCGTGGTCCTGATTTCTTTGCTCAACCTATCTACGGTCAATGCGCAAAGCTTTGATGGTCTCAAGGTTTTCTTCTGTGGCACAGGCGGTCCCCTAGCAAGCTCTGGTCGTGCCCAGCCTTGTACTGCGGTACTTGCGGGAGACTCACTCTACCTAGTAGATAATGGGGTTGGCGGTTGGAATACTCTGCGCGGAATGCGGGCGCCCGTTACTAGTTTGAAAGCGATCCTTATCACTCATCTGCACAGTGACCATATTGCTGGTATAGGCGAGGCGGCCGAGCAGAGCTGGATCAATGGCCGTGTCGTCCCTTTGACCTTTATCGGGCCCGAAGGCGTCGACAATATGGCCCGGGGGTTCAACCTGGTTTATGAACAAGACCGGTTGTTCCGTAAGGCCCATCACGAACAGGGAGGGATCATCTTTCCGCTGGATGCCGCGCATATTCGATCTCGAACCATCACTATTCCAAATCCTGATGGAACGGCACTAGCCCTGGAGGACGGCGAGTTGACCATTACAGCAATTCGCGTGAACCACGATCCGATCAGCCCGGCTTTCGGTTATCGGTTTGATTACAAGGGTCGCGCTGTGGTGATCAGCGGCGACACCATAGCCTGGCCGCCGTTAGGCATCGCCGCCAAAGGTGCTGATGTGCTCATCCATGAGGCGCAGAGTAACGTCATGCAGATGGCGGCTTCCCGCCGAGCGGGTCCAAGAGGCGGTGCGCTACTGAAAGACACGGTGACGTATCATACCGAGCCCCGTGAAGCTGCGGACCTTGCCCGCGAGGCAGGTGTGAAGATGCTGGTGCTGAGCCACCTCACCCAAGCGGGTATGCCGGGGTTCCCGGAAACATTTACCGAGGGCATTGAAGATGGCGGTGAGCTTGACTGGCTTCTGGCCCAAGACGGCATGACGGTGGAGCTTCCTGCAGGAGGAATAGAAATCAATGTTTCCGAGTGAGAGCTTTCTGAAAAGGAATGTTTTATTTTTGTAGTACAGAGAGTGCGCTAAATGCAATTACGTCTTGTTTTATGCGAGTTGTACTAGATAGATTTGCCTTGGGCAGCGCAGACAGGAGATGCCAGTCAATGAAACGCAGACAACTATTAAAATGGCGGCGGCAGGTGCTGCAGTATTTCCCTTTACTGCCTTTGCTCAATCAACAGAGTTCACATTCTATTCTTCCCTGGCAAAAAGCTGGCATGATGAAGGGCGTTATTTTTCCTGGACCTCTACCACTGAATTTAATCACAATCAGGAAAATGGCACCCGCGGGAACTTTATTAAGGCCGGTATTGTTCTGAAACAAAGACTCTTTTACTATCTATTAAGAATCGTGCTGTAAAAGCGAGGGTCTGATGGGTCAAGAATTTGTCAAAGAGCTCAGAAATCAAAAAGGGTGGTCGCAAAATGAGCTGGCCACGCTATCTGGCTTAAGTGTCAAGACCATTCAAAGAATAGAACGTGGTCAGGGAGCACCGTCTTTGGATACGGCAAAGGCGCTCGCCTCGATTTTCGATAGGCCGTTTGCAGACTTTCTACCTGCGGTACTCCCTACAGAAAAAAGTGCGCAGCGGCATAGCGATAGTACTTCACCCAACGAGACTACTTCTTCTCAAGGAAGCGCCGATGTGTCTGCAAATATGCTACACAATGCTGAACGTTATTGGCGGACTACTGTAACTACGGTGTTTGTAGTAACGCTTTTTGGGTTTCTTACTAAGTTGTATCTTAATATGGAGACTCTTTCGCAAACTGTTACTGATTTGGCATCTGTGGTGGCGAGTGATTCGGCTTACGGCATTTCAGGGGAATCCACTGCTACGTTTATTTGCTCAACAAAGAACAAATGTGAGAATGGTAGCTTTGACGATTATTATGGAAACCAAGCGTTAATATATGCGTTTCAGGGCATCGAGGGAAACATAGACGGTGCTGGCGGAGTGACGCTTTTAGAATTGCTCATGCTGAGGGATACCGCAAGAATAGTTACTGTTTGGGAAGGGTCTGCAAAGAAAAACTCCGACGTCAGTTCATCTCTGGCTTTGAGCAACTATTTGCAGTGTTATAGCAATTCACGTTCGATGTTGTTCTCAACCAGTGAGAGCATCGAGAAAATGCAGGGTTGTGTTTACTCTGTTTTGACCGATGCTCAGTGGGAAGTGGGCTCTGAAATGAATCAAGCCCTAATAAATCTTGGCCAAAGGATGCAAGATTCAGGTCCATACCGAAATCAGTTCAGGCTTCCGATTACTGCTGATATAACAGGCTACTAGATATTTACTAACTACAACTTGGTTAATTTTTTGCTCAGGCGCTTTTTTAGCCTTTGCGTTCGGTCCAAAAATTTTCTATTCAGGATTTAGTACTGTCCTAAATCCAATATGACTGGTGCCAAGTCCGCTATCTTGGGCTTCTCTGGCCGCAGGTCTGAAACGAAGACAATAGTTTTCGGCGCATAAATAAGAACCTCCCTTAATTACTCGAGCTATGGCATTCCCATGATTGCTGCTCACGCTTTCCTGCTGCGAAGGTCCGGTTGGATTCAAGGAGTCAGCTGGGTCGTGTTCGGGGTAGTACCAGTTTGAAGTCCACTCCCACACATTTCCGATAAGATCATAAATACCGTAATCATTTGATCCAAAACAGCCAACCGGCGCAAGGCCTGCATGACCGTCTTCTGATTCATGTTCTACAGGAAATGAGCCCTGCCAGGTATTGGCATGATGATGGCCATTAGGAGCGAGCTCGTTACCCTCCCAAGCGTATCGGCTGTCTCTATTGTTGCGCGCCGCGAGCTCGAACTGTGCCTCTGTTGGCAACGATCGTCCTGCCCACTTCGCATACGCTGCTGCGTCTTCGAAGGCGATATGAATAACCGGGTAGTTGTCTTTGTCTACTATGTCGCTACCTGGGCCATCTGGATGGCGCCAGTTGGTTCCCGGCACCCAAGACCACCAGTTTTCTGCACGTTGACCTGGAAGGGGTGGAACAAACAACACGGAACCAGGCTGTAGCAATTCTGCTGGCACATCTGCCGGCCAGTCGGCTGGATCGGGACTCTGTTCAGCAGCAGTGATATAGCCCGTTTTTTCAACAAATTTGCCAAATTGAGCATTAGTCACTTCATGGGCATCCATCCAGAATCCAGAGACGGAAACTGCGTGAGCCGGCCCTTCCTCTTTATAAGTTGAATCGTCACCCATAATGAATTCGGCACCCTCTACCCATGCCTGATCAACCTGCTCTGCTAAACAGGCGCTAGCGGAATGCGCATCCATCGCGGACTGTGCAAGCGCAGATTGGCACAGTAAAAATAGCCCACAAGAAAAGTAGCCATAATGTTTTTTTTGCATATTAAGTGCCTATTTTTGGCGTGCCCATTACGAGTGCTGACAACAATGTACGAGAGTAGGCCTGATGACCAAAGATCAGTTGTCGGAGCTGGGTGGTAGCTCTCCCGGCCAGCCAGTGGCGAGTCTCGCAGAGAGTTCAGCGACCAGATCAGCGTGAGTTGGATCGTCCTTGAGATTATTATATTCCATCGGGTCCTGCTCGAGATCATACAGCTCCACCAAGATGTCACGCTCGCCATCCAGTGGCGTCCATTGGGTGTATCGATACCTGGCGGTTCTGATAGTCTGGCCGTCATAGCCTTCTTCATTTATCAAAGGAGAATTCGTTGAGCCAGAACCCACCATGCGTCTGGATTGGGAGAATGCCGCAGACTTCCAAGGGCTATCTGGGGCATCAAGCAAAGGCACAAAACTTGAGCCTTCCAGATCGTGTGCTGGATCAGGCAATGATGCCAGATCGATCAGGGTCGGATAGAGATCGACCAGCTCCACGATGCCTTCAGAAACTGACCCTGCACCCCTGCCAACGGGCAGACGCACGATCAAGGGCACGCGTATTGATTCATCGAACTGAAATTGCTTGCGCCAGAGCCCGCCATGTTCATTCAATTGAAAGCCGTGATCGCTGGTAAACACCACGATCGTGGAATCCGCGAGACCGAGGTCCTCTAAGCCTTTGAGCATTCGGCCAACATGGTGATCTGCCATTGTCACCATGGCATGGTAGGCCGCAATTGCCTGCTTTTTCTGAAGCTCTGAGTGAGCGGCATCATCCTCTAACACCAGCGTCGAGGGTGCGGGAGAATCACTTCTGTCACTTGCAGAGATTGGGGGCAGCACAATGTTTTCCACAGGGTGCTGATCGAAGAACTCCACCGGTCCGACCCAGGGCTGGTGCGGCTTATGCAGGCCCGCAGCCAGGAAGAAGGGTTTGTCGCGGTTCTCTGCCATAAGCTGGATAATTCTTGTCGCCGTGGTTCCATCGGGGGTCATTGGCGACGATTCGCGGGTGGCACGCCAGGTCAGTGGCAGACTCAGGGTTCGGCTACTTCCAGCGAAAATATCCTGACGCGACATGCCGTTTTCCGAACCCTCTTTCCAGGTGTTGTCCCGCACCTCGGAGAGATCGTCGCCCGGCAGGTAACCTGGAGTATGGAAGAGTTGTGCCGGATCTCGCGACAGGGCAAACTTCGATTCATCCCAACTCACCGCATGCTCAAAGGAGTTGTGACCGACTTTACCGACCCTGCCTGTAAAATAACCATGGTCATGGAAGTGCTCGGGCAGCATTCGCAGTTCGTCGCCTACCTTATGCCGTGGCCAAGTTCCGGTGGTGTGCACATCGACCGTGTTGGGTCTAAGCCCGCTCAAAAGAGAGGCGCGGGAAGGATTGCACAGAGGATTCTGCACGAAGGCGTTCTCGAAACGAATTCCCTCTGCTGCCAGCCGGTCCAAGTTTGGTGTGTTGGCTGTAGCGTAGTGAGGCCTAGAACCTGACTCAATATAAGAACCTAAAGCTGTGTTCAAGTCATCTACGATGATGAACAAAACGTTGGGTGGATCGTCGTCCTGAACCTCGCGAAGTGGCGCGGCCGTCTCGAGAAGAAATCTGGCCGTTCGGTCAGCGGTTTGCGCAAAGCTAGATACACACAGTACCGCTGTCAGTAGCGCCCAAACTGATGTCGTCAGTTTTGAAACTCGATTCATAACCAAACTCCCAAAGCTTTACTCATGCTCAGAATTATAGCGCTAAAAATATTGAATTGGTGGAGACTAGTCTCGGACTTGTCCCTCAGTCATCAGGCGGAACTAAGTTATCCTGAGCCCTCCAAGCAAAGTGTCTCAACACGCATTTTGAATACCCACCAGGCTGGAGATATTTCAATGCCACTAAGAAGTAATTCTCTACTGACGGCAATAACTGGGAGAAATAGACAATCACGGTCTTATCGAAATTTACTAATCATACTCTTTGGGTACTTTGTTCTACCTATTGCCGTTCAAGCACAATCAACCGATCGCCCCAATGTCGTCCTGATTCTTGCAGATGACCTTGGTTATACGGATATATCTCCTTTCGGTAGCGAAATCAGGACGCCGAATATCGCGCGACTCGCTACTCAGGGACTGTCGTTTACTAACTATCATACCGCTGCTAATTGCGCGCCAGCTCGTGCGATGCTGCTGACTGGAGTAGATAGCCACCGCAATGGCGTACCGAATATCCCCGAATCGATTCCTCCTGAACAAATGGCTTATGATCATTATCAGGGTGTACTTAGCGACAAAGTCGTCACTCTTGCCAGCCTATTGCAAGACAATGGCTACCATACCTATATGACTGGTAAGTGGCATTTGGGGCATACGCCATCTCTATTGCCTTCTGCTCGCGGATTTGATCGCACAATAGCCATGGCCGACGCAGGCGCGGATAACTGGGAGCAGCGTATTTTCCTCCCAATCTATGACCAGGCGAACTGGTATGCAGATGGAACGCCACACACATTGCCTGACGATTTCTACTCATCGGAATACTTCATCGACAAGGCCATCGAATTCATCGATTCAAATGAGAGCAGTGATCAACCTTTCTTTGCATACATTCCGTTTCAGGCCGTTCATACACCGGTGCAAGCACCGAAAGAGTACTCGGACAGATATGCCGGTGTCTATGATAAGGGCTGGTCAGTGATGCGCGAGAAGCGGCGGCAGGCCGCAATTGCTAAAGGCGTAATACCGGCTGACTCTCAAGTTAAAGTAACTCCGGGGACTCCGGACTGGAATGAAAGCACGGATGAACAGAAACGCTATGATGCTCGTCGCATGGAAGTCTATGCCGGCATGGTGGATGCTATGGACGCACACACTGGACGCCTGATGTCGTATCTGGAAAGTATCGGTGAGTATGACAATACGATTTTCATTTTCACCTCAGACAATGGCGCGGCAGCTGGGGGGCTGGATGGATTGAACGGGAATGCCCCGCTCAATAGATGGCTTGAGCGTGTGGGATACAGCACGGAGTATGAAACCCTGGGAGAAAAAGGATCATGGGTAGCACCGGGTATCGGTAATGCCTCGATTTCTAATTCACCGTTGATCCACTACAAATTCCATACCAACGAAGGGGGGCTGCGTGTGCCCTTGGTGATGTCCGGACCGGGCATTTCGCAGCACGGTGAATTAACAGATGAGTTCACCTTTGTGACAGATATTGCGCCCACTATTCTCAGTTTGGTTGGACTCTCTGATCACGAAGGCAACTTCAATGGTGATTCAGTTGAGCCCATAGTCGGCGCGAATTTCTCTGATTATCTGGTGGGAACTACGCAGCAGGTCCATTCCCCCTCTGAACCTATAGGCTATGAGTTAGGGGGAAGTAGTGCGCTATTTAAAGGCGATTATAAAATCGTGATCAATCGGGTCGAGCAGAACGAGACTGAGTGGCATTTATACAATATTAAAGTTGATCCAGGTGAGGTAAACAATTTAAAAGCCGAACTGCCACAGTTGTTTGAAGAGATGCTGGCGGACTATGAGTTGTGGGCGCAAACTAACGATGTGTTGCCAATGCCCGAGGGATACAATCGCGCGGGCGCTATCTTCAGAGGAGGAATCAATTAATCTTTCGACTCGGCGGTGAAATGGACTTGTTAGAATTTGCTAAATTCTCTTTAATCAGAGTCATGCTCCTAAAAGAGTTGAGTGTTGGGCGGTCGCTAGAAAAAAAGATCAACCTAGCCCAGTGAAGGGTCTAACCAACTAGGGCTTTACGAATTTCTAGTTACCAAAACCCATCTGATGCTCTAATGAATTCGGTATTGATTCCAACATCAAAATGGAAAATAGGAAATATTATGAAGGTTCTTCAATCTATCACGTTATTATCTCTTTTCATCATGCTGCCGCTGGTTAGCTTTGCGCAATCTACGAGTAACAATGATGAACAGGAAGTTTTATCCGTACTTGATGATTTCATGTCTTCTTTCAGCGGGAGTGATCCTGTTGGACATTCTGAGACCTACCATGTTCCTCATTTTCGTCTTGCCCGCGGAAGCATGTCGAATTGGGCAACAAGAGACGACGTTGTAACTGCTCATATAAGAATTTTTGATAATTTGAGTGATACAGATTGGCATCATTCTGAATGGGTAGAGCGGGAAATTATTAGCATTACTGATACGAAAGCTCACGTGGCTACTCGCGTTCGTCGTTTTCGCGACGATGGATCGGAAATAGTAACCTTCGAATCTCTTTATATTCTAATAAAAGTAGAGGGACGCTGGGGAATAAAATTCCGATCAAGTTTTCTATAGTTCGCTAATTACTTATTAAGCAGAGAGACACATTATGATAGAGCTTCGTTAGAAATTTTGCTATCTCTACTCGACTGAATCCATCGGATAAAGTGATTTTATGGAGATGGCTTCATCAGCCCTAGGAAATTTTCACTATGGAAAAAAACAAAATAGTTCTGATTCTCTGGTTTTCTTTTTTATTTACCGCACCAGTTAGTGCGCAGATGATGACCGAACAGGAAGCGGACGCGCTTTTTGAATCGCTGTCCAACTGGGGTCGTTGGGGAGAGAATGATCAAAAGGGTACGGTTAATTTCATCACGTCAGAAACGAGGGTGTCGGCAGCGCGCCTCGTTCAGACGGGTACGTCGGTTTCTATGGCACATGAGGTGTTAGATGAGCCGGCGGCAGATAATTTCAGCCCCTATGATCATCGCATGACGTCGATCGGCAGTAGCCCCGGCCCTTGGTCCGGAGACTTTATCGGGGTTTCCTATCATGGCTACGCGCATTCGCACCTAGACGCGTTATGCCATCGGTTTCAATTTGGAACTATGTATAACGGCTATTCAGAAGATGAAGTAACAGAAGCCGGCTGTGGTCAACTGGCGATTACTGCCTTTCAGGATGGTATTTTTGGTCGTGGCATCGTTATGGATTTTCCGCGATTACGCGGTGTGGAGTGGCTGGAAAATGGCACTCCTATAACTTCGGACTGGCTTGAGGAATGGGAAGTGGCAAATAACATTAAAATAGGATCTGGCGACATTGTGTTGATTCGCACCGGCCGCTGGATGAGAAGAGCGACGCTAGGTCCCTGGAATCTTGCAGCGGATTCGGCGGGATTACATGCTAGTTCGGTATCATGGTTTAAAGATAGGGAAGTAGCACTAATCGGTAGTGACTCAGCGCTGGATGTAAAGCCTTCGCTAGTTGAAGGTTACGATTCGCCGGTGCATGCACTGGTTCTGGTGGCTTTGGGAATGCCTATTTTTGACAATCTTGATTTAGAAGCGGTATCCGAAGAGGCGCAGCGTCAGGGGAGGGCTGAATTTCTTTTTACTACTGCACCATTGCGCGTCAATGGTGGTACCGGATCACCATTGAATCCAATTGCAACGTTTTAAAGTCATCAAAGAACAGGTAGTAAATTAATAAATTGCAAATAATGTGACTAAGCATGACATAGCTATTAGAGGAAGACATGATAAGAGGAAAAATTATTGTTCTTGCAGTGATAGGAATTGCTTCAGTTACCAATGCACAGAATCCAGTTGGAGACGCATTGACCCGCGCCCAAGCGGCTGACGGCAGTTATATAAGTTGGCGTGAACATCTCATTGATGACCCCATTGAGTCTGGCATTCCATTCAGCGGCAGTGATGGCCTGGTAGTTGGTGATATCGACAACGATGGCTTCGAAGATATAGTCTCTGTTCATGAATCTGATTCCACCTATGATTCTGCGACATTTGATGACGGGTTCGACCCCCCGGCTGCCGGTCATGTGCGTATTGCGTTTGGGACGAGAGACCCGAGAAAATGGATTAATATTACTCTTGCCGAGGGAGCTGAAGTAGGTGCTCCTGAAGACGCTGTGTTGGTGGATATTAATCGTGACGGTTATCTAGATATTTTTGTCGCTGCAGAGCTTGCTCATCTGATATATCTAGAAAACCCGGGAGTTAACGTGCGCTCTTCAGCGTGGAAACGTTTGATTCTTCCTCAGAGTTTGAATCGCGGGTCTTATATTCGTGTCTTTTCTGCCGATTTTAATAGTGATGGAATTCCTGAAATTATAGCGCCCAACAAAGGCGCCCAGCGTCCTAGCCCAGCTGACTATGCTCGCTCAACACCGGTTGAATTATTTACTCTGCACGGCGACCCTCTGGAAGGTGATAGTTGGCAGAGAGAAATCCTTGGGCGCTATAGTATTCCGCAGAATTCAGAAACCATAGATCTTGATGGCGATGGTGATCAGGATATCGTGGTGGGAGCCAGGGGAGAAAATCGTATTCTCTGGTACGAAAATACTGGTGAGCTAGAATTTGTTGAACATGCCATAGGCATTAATGGCGGGATTATGCAGGGCTTCAATCTGGAGTATGCCGATCTCTCGGGAGACGGTCGTCTAGATATAATTGGTGCAGGCAGACCGCCGGGCTTGATGTGGATTGAACAGCCAGCGGCGCTCGGCGATGCCTGGAACGGTTTTCAAATAGGTACATTCCTGCCCGACAGCGTCACTGGCATGGAGCTCGCTGACATTGACGGTGACGGTGACGCTGACGTGATTGCTGGCAGTTACAGCAGGGGAGATCGCATGGGAGATGACTCTACAATGGACATAGGTAGTGCATTGGGAAGAATCGGCTGGTTTGAGAACCCAGGCGATGCCAAGACTGAATGGATGCGTCATGATATTTCTAGGCGTAAACGTGGCATGTTCGATAAATTCATTGCTCGCGATTTGGATAATGACGGTGACATGGATTTTATTGGGACTCGTGGAAATAGCTATCCTTATGATGGTGTGTTCTGGCTTGAGCAAGTGCGAACTGTAACACCGGTTGCTTCTTTTGAACGCGCAAGAGATATCGAAAGTAGCGAAATGCCCCTACCCTGAGTGACGTGCATTCTGCCGTGCCAGCGTTTTGCAGAATCCCACCTGTCGCTGGTCAACGTGGGAGGCTAATCGACAAGGAAAAGAAGTATGAGACGGATTACTTTTGACTATTCTGGAGCGCGCGTGGTAATCGTCCATCTCGGTTAAGCCCCAAAAGAGCCTCGTTAATGGACAAGGAAAATTAGATATGATGGACTTGAATCAGTATATGCAGCGCGCTCAGCGTGGTGTCTACACTAACGCCATGACGGCGTTTGCTCTGCTATTGAGTTTAGCGTCTACAGCGCTCGTCGCTCAAGATGTGGGGAAGCCTGCGTTTACGAGCCACAGGGTTACTCAATCGATAGCGATGCTTGAACCCGCTGACACCAACGGCAATGTAGGTGTTTTTTTTGGCGACGAGGCAGTGTTATTAATCGACTCGCATTACGAGCGCAATGTTGAGGCGCTCGTCGCAGAGGTCGCTAAGCTAACCGATTTACCCATCAGCTTTGCGGTAAACACGCACATTCATCCAGACCACATCGGAGGCAATGCGCGATTGGCAAGCTATGGCGTCACGCTGGTCGCACACGATAGCGTCCGCCTGCGCATGCTCAAGGAGCTGCGCATTCCGCGCAGAGGCGGTATCACCTTTCCGCAACCTGCAGAGGCTGCGCGGCCTGTTATCACCTACAGTGAGGCGCTAAGCTTTCACCTGAATAACGAAGAGGTGCGTGTCTTTCTTGCGCCGCCCGCTCATACCGATGGCGATAGCTTCGTTCACTTTGTTGATTCAGATGTGCTGCATTTAGGTGACGTCTTTCGAACTAACATGTATCCGATCATCGATCAGTTCAATGGTGGCAGTTTTTTGGGCATGATCGCGGCGATGCAAATCGCGATCGAGTTGGCTGGGCCTGACACGAAAGTTATACCGGGTCATGGGGGGGAGGTGAGTGATCGCGCAGGGATGATCGAGGTGCATGCAATGCTCTCGTTATTGCGCGATCGAGTTCAGACTGCGATCGAGTCAGGTGCCTCGCTCGACGAGATTGCTGCGATGAATCTTTCGCAAGATATTGATGGCCGCTGGGGTAGTGTGCCGTCGTGGACGTTTACCGATTTGTTACCCATTATAGAGTCAGAATTACGCGCACAGCGCTAGGAAGTAGTATGCAAGGAAACCGCACAAGTACATTCGCGTCGCTCGCCTCATTTGCCTCTTTTGCTAAGGCGGCCGCCATCGTGGCAACAGGCTTGTTGGTTAGCGGTCATAGCATGGGCCAGCTGGGAGCGATGATGAATCCGGGCCTTGTCGGGCGTGATCAGACTGAAGCGATTCGCATCAACGACGCTATTTTTCAGGCGACTGGATTTGGCAATACCACAATGGTCGCAACGCCTGCGGGCAATGTCATTATCGATACCTCACTGATTGTTAACGCGTCTCGTCACAAACGGCTGCTACAGGCGGAGGATGATGGTCCTGTTAAATACATTATCCTCACCCATGCCCATGGCGATCATATCGGCGGCGTGAATGCGTGGCGCGAAGAAGACACAGAGATAATCGCGCAGGACGAACACTACGAATTCGTCAATTATCAAAACCGCTTAAAAGGCCTGTTCTCGCAGCGCAATGCGGCGCAGTTTCCAAGCCTGAATGTTGTGCAGCTGAGTGAGCTCGAGATCGCGGAAGGGGTTGACAATTTTGGCGCTGAAATCGTTCCGACGATTATGTTCGAAGAAGAATATAATTTCGAACTCGGCGGTGTCGAATTTAATGTCCTGCACACTCCCGGCGAGACCTATGATCACCTGAGCGTGTGGGTGCCAAAATACCGCGCTGCGTTCGTTGGCGACAATTTTTACACCTCGTTTCCGAATATGTACACGTTACGCGGAACCAAGCCGCGTTGGGCGCTAGACTATGTCGATTCGATTAACCGGATATTAGCGCTGGAGCCTGAAATTTTAATCCCGAGTCATGGCGATGCAATCATTGGCGAACAGCAAATACAACGCGAACTGACACGCTATCGCGATGCTATTTTATATGTGCACGATAAGACTGTGCTTGGCATGAATCAGGGCAAAGATGTGCATACCCTGATGGCTGAGATAACGTTGCCATCTGATCTGGATATCGGTGAGGGGTATGGGCGCATTTCATGGTCTGTGCGCGGAATTTATGAAAGTTATATGGGCTGGTTCGACGGTAATCCTACCTCGATGTTTTCGACGCCAGTCGACGAAGCCTACCCGCAGCTGGTCGAATTGGCGGGCGGTGCAGAGGCGGTTGCCATGCTTGCCGAGGCGCAGATCGAATCGGGCGACTTCGAACTCGCACTGCATTCGGCGGACATAGCGCTGAGCGCCGAGCCCAAAAGCGTGAGAGCGTTGCAAGCTCGACTCGCGGCTTTTAACGCATTGCTCGCCGCGTCAGACAACTCGAATGAGATTGGCTGGCTTAGCTTCGGTGTACGCGAATCGCAAACTGCGCTAGACGCCGCATTGGCCCCGTAGCCTAGATTACGCGCGCTGCGGCCAGCGCGTCGATTTCTTCGCCTGTGTAGCCGAGCTCTTTGAGAATAGCGCGAGAGTTTTCGCCAAGCGCCGGCACTTTAGTTACAGAGGCTTTGAATGAGTCGCTGCGCGCCGGCGGCTCGAGTGCTTCGAGGAGCCCGGCTTCGGTTTCTACTTCGATAAACCTGTTTAGTGCGCGTAGCTGAGGGTGCTGCCATAGCTCTGCTATCGAGTTGGCTTTCGCACAGGCGATGCCACACACCTCTAGCGCCTCGATGACTTCCTCAGCTCGTAGGCCTCTGAATTTTTCTTCGATAATAACGCGGAGACTCTCTCTGTTCTGTGACCGATCGCTGTTGTTGGCGTACTCGGGCGCTGCTATCAATTTTTCATCGCCAAGAACGTTTCTGCAAAATTTTTCCCATTCCCGCTGGTTCTGAATGCCGATCATCACCTCGCCGGCGCTGGCTTCAAAATCACCGCCGGTGCGGAAGCATCCGTAAGGATATATTGTCGCGTGGTCTGTGCCAGTGCGAGCCGGTTGTGCTGCCTCATCAAGCGAATAGTAAAGCGGGTAACCCATCCATTCAGTCATCGCTTCGAGCATCGATATTTCGATATGGCTGCCGAGACCCGTCTTACCTCGTTGGATGAGAGCGGCTAGGATGGCGGCATGTGCTTGAGTTCCTGCGGCAATATCAGCAATCGATATGCCGCTTTTCGCACCCTGCGCCTGGTTGCCTGTTATTCCCAAGAAACCAGCCTCGGCTTGAATAAGCAAATCATAGGCTTTGCGAGACGAGTGTGGGCCGGAGCTTCCATAGCCACTAATATCGCAGACGATTAATTTTGGGTTTCTAACTGCGAGTGTCTGTTTGTCCAGCCCCATTTTTGTCGCAGCGCCGGGAGCGAGGTTCTGGATAAAAACGTCGGCTGTACTCAGAAGTGTATTGAGAACGTTCAGCCCTGCGGCCTGTTTAAGGTCAAGGGTGAGGCTCTCTTTCGATCTGTTTGTCCAAACGAAATGGGACGACAAGCCGCGTGCCCGCGAGTCATAGTGACGCGCAAAATCTCCGCCGTCGGTGCGCTCGATCTTGATGACACGGGCGCCGAGTTCGGCGAGTTGGCGCGTCGCGAGTGGCGCGGCTATCGCATGTTCGAGTGCGATGACGGTAATGCCGGCTAGTGGGGGTGAATGCTGTGCCATTGTCGGTCTATATTTTTAGTTATTGGGGGTTCTAATTTGGTTGCCGTCTCAGAGGAAACGCGCCTCGGCGCGCATGGCGACGACGCCATCGTCTTTTACTATCCATAGGGGGACGCATCCGTCGTCAGCTTCAGAGCCTGCGCAAAGGGTATAGTGTTGCGTATCGATTACGGGGCTTACAGCCTTAAAGTCGAAGTGACGCAGGGAGCGACCGTCATTTGCAAATCGTTGCTCGGCAAACTGCGCAAGCTGGGTAGCTAATAAAGGTCCGTGCACTACTAGCCCCGAATAGCCCTCTACCTGAATAGCGTAGTCGCGATCGTAGTGAATACGATGGCTGTTAAAGGTGAGTGCCGAGAATCGAAAGAGGGTGACAGCGTCTCCGCGTAAAGTCTGCGAATGAAGAGGGGTAGGCGTTTCTTCGGAGAGAGGCAAGGTTGTTGTTTTGCTCTTGGCTGAGGCTGTGTTGCCTTTAATTGCGGCCTCACGAAAAACTAAATCTTGTCGTTCGGTGATTAGCTTCGTTTCCTCCTGCCAGTAATCGTGTGTTATCGAGACGAACACGAGTTTGCCGCTGCGGCCTTCCTTAGCCTGAATAGAGCCGATCGTCGAATGGCGGCTAAGTGTCGCGCCGATTGGAATCGGTGCCAAAAATTCGAGCGAGCCACCAGCCCACATACGTCGAGGCAGTGCTATGGGTGGCAGAAAGCCGCCGCGCTGCGGATGACCGTCTTCGCCGAGTAAATCAGCAGGTGCAGGAGATTGGAAGTAACACCAATGCCCGAGTGTTGGCAGAACACCAGTAGCGGGTGTCTGCTCTATGCGCAGGAGAGTCGTTCGAAGTCGCTCGGCCAGCGCAGGATCGATGATGTCGTAAGATACCTCGGTCTTGCCGCCCCAGTCGCTAAAGTCTTGTTCGTTAGCCGCCACTGTAAATTCCTCGAACTATGCTATTTTGGGTGCCTGTAATGAGGGTCAAACATACTGTATGTCCTAATGAGTTTCCAATGACTTTCACTTAATGAACCGAACGCAAAGTGATTTAGAAGAGTACGAGGGGGAGTGCGAATGGCAGGAAAAACATTTGAAGAGTTAACGATCGGTGCGGTTTTCGAACACGAGATTACCCGCACTGTTACCGAAACCGACAACTTGCTGTTTAGTGCGATGACGCATAATCCGCAGCCGCTGCATATCGATGCGGAGTTTGCGCGTAAAAGCCAACACGGCCAGATTCTAGTAAACAGTCTTTACACGCTGGGGCTTGTGATCGGTATTTCGGTTGGCGAGACAACGCTAGGCACGACTATTGGTAATTTAGGTATGGAGAACGTTGAGTTTCCTCACCCCGTATTCATCGGCGATACGATAAGAGTTACAACCGTGATAAAGAACAAGCGGGCGTCGGAAAGTAAGCTGGACAGGGGCGTGGTCTGGTTCGAGCATAGCGCACACAATCAACGCGGCGAATTAGTCTGCCAGTGCCTTCGCAAGGGCATGATGATGCGCGATTCGCACTCCGATGCCCAAAAATAAAAAGCCTCCATCAGTAACGATTGGAGGCTTTTAGAGCTGCATTTTAGGCGTTCGTGGCTTTAGAGTGCGAAATCAACTGAGTAAGATAGAACGAACTTGATATTGTCGTTATCTCTCGCGCTCATGCTAGCGTAGTCTTCCTCGCCGTCATTATTGTCGTCGCTGCCTAAGGTGGTGCCACTGATAGTAAATGCAAATCCATCCTTGGCGAGGGTGACTCCATAATCTAAATAGTCATCAGTTGTACCATTGAATGCTTCAACGAAGTCGCCTGCATGCCGACCGACGTGGAAGCTGAGCTCCGCTTCATTTGCGAGTTCAATAGCGTAGTCACCGTAAATATAGGTAGCTTGCCCAAAACCAAAGTCTTGGCCCACTCCCTCAGCGGCCTCTGTGTCGGCAAGAATTTGTGCGCCAACGGTGAAGGCTCCAAAACTCAGTGAGCCGTACACTTCAGAAAAGTCGAATTCTGCGTTCGCATCATAGTTAAAATAGAGATAGCCCACGTCATAACCGATACCGCCTGCTTCACCAGAATAGCCGAAGTAGACGTCATGCTCGTAAGAGAATGCGTCTCCTGCATCGTATTCTACGTTAGAGATCCACGTACCGACATAAAATCCATTGTCGGCAGAGTAGTCGATCCCGCCCTGAGTGGCGGGCAAATTGACTGATTGAGTAAGGCCGCGCCAGAGGTAGTTGTTAGTAATGCTGGCGTTCGCACTGAGTTCGGCTTGAGCGGCGACTGAGGTGAGCATCAGGCTCGCGCCGAGTGCTGTTGTTGCTAAGAGCTTAGCGTGGGTTGATGTTCTCATTGCGTTAAATGCCTTAGTCATCATGTGGTCTTCTCCATTGAGTTCGAATGCTTTTTCCTGCGTGAGTCCTTTGAGCGGATCGCCGCTAGGTTTCTTGTCCGACGTTTGCCCAGCGAGATGTGGGAGGGCAGAACTTGGTACACGTTAGAGATAGCAAGCGCTGTGCCAATTATGTAAAAATCATATTAATCAGCTGGTTAGATTATTTTTCGAAGAAGAGAGAGTTGTGGCGCTGTTGTGCTGCCTCGTTATAGCGCGCGCGACCGTGCGCTGTGCGCCAAAGCGGTGCAAACTGTCAATGAGATGAGTTTAAGTAGCGTTTAGGCTGCACTACTAAGGTTCAACTCGGTAGAATAAGAAGCGACAGGCTCATCGTTCCGCCACCTTGCCGCGTGATTATCACCCGGTATTCAGGTCGCTACTGGGCCCCACTTATTGATCTAAAGGATGACAGGATGCGCCTTCGCCGCTCACTCCACTTTGTACCCGGTGCTAACGAGAAGATGATGAATAAGGCGATAAGTCTGCGCGCAGATGCGCTCATCTTTGATCTTGAAGATTCTGTAACGCCTGAAGCGAAGCAAGCAGCGCGAGACGCTGTATGTGCTTGGCTCGATGAAAATAAGGGCTGCAGGCAAGAGCGGTTGGTGCGAGTTAACCCATTCGATTCAGAATGGGGCCGCGACGATCTCGAAAAAATTGTGCAACATCAACCCGACGCTATCGTTTTGCCTAAAGTCTTGTCTCGAGAAACCGTCGCCTCTGTAGATTTGATTCTTCAGCAGGCCGAAAAATCGCTGCCAGAAAATTTTACGCGCCCACGACTAATTCTTATTGGTACAGAGGAAGCCGGCGCTGTGTTCAATCTGCCGCAGATGACTAACCATCCGCGTGTCGACGGATTAACTTGGGGCGCCGAGGATCTGTCTGTCTCACTGGGTGCACGTCGCAAGCGCGACTTGAATGGCAATTATCTCGAGGTCTTTGGTTTTGTCAGATCATATTGTCTGCTGGCTGCCGCTGCTGCGGGTGTGCAACCCATCGATTCGGTCTACACAGACATCCGCGATATTGCAGGCCTTTGCCGCGAGAGCGAGACTGCTGCAGACATGGGGTTTACTGGGAAGCTTACTATTCATCCCGATCAGATCGAAGTCGTCAACGCTGCGTTTACGCCGAGCGCTGAGGAGATCGAGCGAGCGGAGATTTTGGTGCGAGCGTTCGATGAGAACCGACGCGAAGGAAAGATGGCGTTTACCTTCGAAGGATCGATGGTCGACGTGCCACATTTAAAGCGCGCGGAGCAGTTGCTCGCCATAGCGGCGCAGATCGCCGCTCAAAATAGCTGAACGATTAGTTAGAATAAAAGGGCAACGAATGGATTTTAGTGAAAGCGAAGAACAACGCCTTATTCGCGAATCAGTAAGGAAGCATTGCAGCGATTTCCCCGATGAGTATTGGGAGCGGAAAGATGCGGCCGGCGAATTCCCCACCGATTTTTTCGATTCGATGGCCGCGGCGGGATGGCTCGGCATAGCGATGCCCGAAAAATACGGCGGTGCGGGTAAAGGCATTCAAGAGGCGGCGATCTTACTCGAAGAGGTTGCTGCTTCTGGCGCTGCAATGAATGGAGCGACCCCTCTTCATCTTTCTATTTTTGGCATGCACCCGGTTGTAAAACATGGCAGCGAAGCCCTTCGTAATACCTATCTACCGAAAGTTGCCCGCGGTGAGATGCACGTGGCGTTCGGTGTTACCGAGCCCAATGCAGGCACCGACACGACCTCTATAGAGACATCGGCAAAGCTCGATGGAGATCATTATATTGTTCGCGGTCGTAAAGTATGGACGACCAAGGCAATGGAATCCGAGCGTGTGCTATTGCTCGTGCGCACGACGCCGCGTAAAGAGGTGCAGCGTAAAACCGATGGAATGACACTTCTACTCGCTGAATTGCAGCGCCCTGAGGTAACTATTTCACCGATCCCTAAACTCGGTCGAAACGCCGTGCGCACGTGCGAGGTGGTTTATGACGACCTGCGTGTCGCGGTGACCGATAGGGTAGGGGAGGAAGGAGAAGGCTTTCGTTATTTGCTCGATGGCCTCAACGCCGAACGTATATTGATCGCTGCAGAGGCGTTAGGCATTGGACGAGCGGCACTCCGGCGCGCAGTAAATTATGCGAACGAACGAGTTATATTCGATCGGCCGATTGGTAAAAATCAAGGCATTGCCTTTCCGTTGGCGCAGGCGCGTACGCAGTTAGACGCGGCCGAATTGATGATCAAGAAAGCGGCGTGGTTAATCGATAATGGCAAACCTTGCGGAGCAGAGGCAAACATGGCGAAATATCTTGCCGCCGAAGCTGGTTTTTTCGCAGCCGACGCGGCAATTCAGACACACGGCGGTTTTGGCTATGCGCGCGAATACCATGTAGAGCGGTATTGGCGTGAGGCACGACTGATGAAGCTTGCGCCGATTTCTCAGGAGATGATTTTGAATTTCGTTTCCGAACATGTGCTGGGTCTTCCGCGATCTTACTGATAGTCTTTGACGCGCTTTAAGCGTGATCATTTAGAAGAAAGCGCTCGCAAAAGTGCTCAATAAGAAATTTACAACCGGCCCGCTTCACGGGGGCAACCAGGAATTAAGGATCACACATGAGTAACACCATTCGGTTAAATCTTGTCTGCGCGTTCATTGCCTTCTTTGGATTCATGTCCGTACAGGCACAAGAGATCTCCCCGCTCGATGACCCTAAGTTTCAGCGTGTCGAGCCTTTTCAGGTGTTCGATAATCTTTACTATGTTGGTGCGAAATGGGTGTCTGCTTGGGTGCTCGAAACCGATCAAGGCCTCATCCTCTTCGATTCTCTCTATGGCGAGTTAACGGATATCGCCATCGATGGCATTCGTGATTTAGGCATGGACCCAAATGACATCCGTTATCTGATTGTCAGCCATGCCCACTTCGATCATATCGGAGGCGCTCGGCGCATTCAGGATGAATTTGGTGCAGTGGTGTTAATGACCGACGAAGACTGGCAGATGACCGATGAGCCCGCCATCTATCGAGAATACCCTAAACCGATTCGTCATCTCACGGCGACACACGGTGGCACGCTTAATCTTGGACGCGAGAAACTCACGTTTATGAAAACGCCTGGCCACACGACTGGCGTGCTGTCGACGAGTTTCACCGTGTACGACAACGGTTATCCTCATGCTGCTGTGATGTTTGGCGGCGCGGGACTCAATTTCGACGGGGTTGAGCGTACTCAGATGTATCTCGACAGCATTGCCTTTCTTCAGTCTCTCGAAGGCGTCGAGGTAAACATTCCCAATCATCAAGACTCGGGGGAAGTATTCGAGCGACTCGAAAAACTCGTGCTACGTGGGAAAGATGCGCCGCATCCTTTTGTAGATCCTGAGGGGTGGACGCAGTGGTTAGACGAGTTGTTGGCCGCTGCCGAAGAGAAAATGGCCGACGAACAAGCGAAGCGCTAAGCGATAAAATAGCTCAGGGGAAAGGCGCAATAACAATGAAAAGGCGCATTAAAATGAAACAACG
>ERZ1046568.799-NODE-799-length-24440-cov-6.484150_pt1 | contig 24440 bp, 16 predicted proteins | sample MGYA00383092_ERZ1046568 | MGnify/ENA primary metagenome ERZ1046568 (study PRJEB29581, sample SAMEA5548362) | metagenome | biome: marine; feature: coastal; material: water | depth 1 m | study: Short-term variability in the microbial, nano- and picoplankton dynamics... | reverse complement strand
GATAGCGATGGTACTATTGCAAAGGCTTTTCCTGTAAAGGAAACACATACAGTTAAAGAAGTTGAATTAAAGGGAAACCTAGTAGAATTAACCAATAACTTCAATAAAGAAGGAAAGTTGTCTCCTTTTCAAAATTCAGGATTATTTATAGATGGTAGAGCTATTACGGTAAAAACTGAAGCACATTATCAAGGAAAACACACTGTGCTAAATGATATACTACAAAATGGTGAGGTTACTGATGATTTCTTCATCGAGGATAAACCATTAAAAAAGGTAAAGACAGTTGTAAATAAAGATGGTAGTTTGAGAACTACTTCTACAGAAAAACAGATGTGGGAATATTTAAAGGGTGCCAAAAAAGAAAAACGAAGAACTAGAGATGGATTTGAATATAATTATGCTGAAGGTAGTATGATATATCCAGATGCATTGGACAATGCATCTAGAACAATAATTACGGGTGAAGGAGGTAAATCACCTTCAAGATTTAAACATGTTATAGAAACTGAAAAGGGAGAAAGACGACTAACACCTATTGAATTAGAAAGACTAAACATGTTCCCGGATGATCATACTAAATTAGATGGAATAACAGACACTAAACGTGCCTTTTTCATGGGAAATGCTCTGGTAGTTGGGGTTATTGATAAAGTTGCAAAAGAACTTTATAAGCAACTCAATGTCTAAATTTAATTATGATTTAAACCAAGAACTAGCTAAGAAATTCTATTATGTTTAATCCTAAATCAGTAAATTCAATAGTTTCTTATGCCAAAGAACTGAAAGGTTATACCTTAAGAGAAAAGTGTGGAAGCAAAATTGGAAAGCACGATTACAAAGGAAAAGGAAATTTTGGACAACTAGTTGAAAAGTTCTATTTCGGCTACGAACCTAACTCTAAAGCGGAGGCAGATTTTGTAGATGTTGGCATGGAGTTAAAATGTACTCCGTTAAAAACACTTAAAAAAGGAGACTATCGATCAAAGGAAAGACTTGTTTTAAATATTATTAACTATTTAGAAGTACATACAGAGAATTTTGAACAAAGTTCTTTTTGGAAAAAGAATGCACACCTGCTATTAATTTTCTATTTACACGATGAAGAAAAAGATTTACTTGACTACTTAATCAAACTTGTTGAAGATTGGGAATACCCAAATCAAGATTTAATAATAATAAAGAAAGATTGGGAATTAATTAATCAAAAAATAAAAGACGGTAAAGCACACGAACTATCTGAAGGAGATACATTTTATCTTGGTGCATGCACTAAAGGGTCTACAGCAGCAAAATCATTAAGAAAACAACCCTTTAATGAAATTAAAGCAAAACAAAGAGCCTACAGTTTAAAGCAAGGCTATGTAAATCATATAATTGCAAGTATCGCTCAAGAGGAACAAGAAACGTTTGGTAAAATTCTAACTCAAGAGTCTATACTTACTCATTTAAAATCAATAGAAGAAATTGTAATTTCTAAGTTTGAACCCTACTATGGTAAAACACCAATAGAAATTGAAAATATTTTTAATCTTGAATTAAATAGAAAAGCAAAAAGTTATTTTGCTAACCTAACTAAAGCTATTTTAGGAATTGGTTTAAATAAGAAAATTGAAGAGTTTGAAAAAGCAAATATTCAAGTAAAGACTATTCGACTAGAAGAAAAAGGTTCACCCAAAGAACATATTTCATTTCCGTCATTCAAATACAAAGAACTCATAGAAACTGTTTGGGACAACTCTGATTTTAAGGATTTACTAGAAAGTAAATTTTTCTTTGTTTTCTTTCAATTTAAGGGTAAGGAGTTGATTTTAAGAAAAGTGAAGTTTTGGAATATGAATCATTCAGATATACTTGAAGCAAAAAAGGTTTGGGAAGAAATGGTAGAGACAGTTTCGAATGGAAAAATAGTAAAAGAAGTAACCGAAAAAGGTATAAGAAAGTCTTATTTTCCCAAGCAGAATAAAAACAGAGTAAGCCATGTTCGACCACACGCAAGAAATTCATCCGACACATACGATTTGCCTATCCCTGATAAATTGACTGGGTTAACCGAGTTTACAAAACATTGTTTTTGGCTAAACGCAAGTTATGTGAAGGACGAAATATATAACAGGTAATTATGGGTGTAATTCTTCTAAATAACTATCCCAAAATCAATTTAGACAAAAGTATTGTCCATAAAGATGGGTCCCCTCTTTATGGCGAGCTATGGTTATATAAACAATTTTTAAATTTTAATGAATATAATTTTTTGCCAGAGAATGAATCTTGGATTTTTAAACATGATTATAACCTTTCAACGCATCCTGCGAGTAAAGGCAAGGTTGAAGGACAAATAGATTTCATATTACTTTCTAAATACGGGCTATTGATTATTGAAGTTAAAGGAGGAGGGTTAAGAGTTGATGAAAATGACCAGTATTTTTCTTACAATAGAACGGAAGAACGAAAAACACAAAATCCATTTAATCAAGCTAAAGAGTATACTCATACGTTAAAAGAATTAATTGATGAAGGAGTATTTATTTATAGAGCGGTGGTTTTACCAAGTGAAGCTGGATTTGTACTAAAAGGCCCACAACTAGAAGGTTACAAGAATCTACTATTTTCTAAAAAGGATTTTAGTCATTTGAACAAGGACGACGATGCCAAATCGATAAGCAAATTATTTTTTAATTTTTTAATCGATTTAGCGAAGTCTTCAAGAAGTAAAATACTCAAGGAGTTAAATCCGAGTTGGTCGAACGAGAAAATAAGTAATAAGAAATTTGAGAAATACCCCGAGCTTTCTTCTAAAAGGATGAAATCTTTAAAGTCGCAGTTGTTTCCCGTTCAAAATTCCTACGGGTATAATCCAGAAAGAATAAATTCAGAGATTATACTGAAAGAAAACTATGAAACTTTAAAAGGTTTACGAAGAAATAGAAAGGTGATTGCTCAAGGGGCCCCTGGCACCGGAAAGACTGTTTTAGCCAAAAAATTTTTAGCAGAAAATATTTTAAAGCAACAAAGAGGAGCCTATTTTTGTGCAAATAAGCTAATTAAATCAAAAATTGAATATTCAATTATCAGGGACCATGGTATAAGTAATGATCTAATTGAGTTTAAGGTTTATCATAAAAATTTTATTAATGAAGCTTTTGCCAAAGAAATTGAGTTCATTATTTTCGATGAAGCACAAGAGTATTTTAATAAAGGATTATTCGAATTGATCGAGAAGTTTGAAAACAAATTGGAATCTCCAAAATTCTTAGTGCTATACGACCCAAAACAAACCATCATTCATAACTTTAATGACATTGCTTTTTACACTGATTTCTATATAGAGAATGGATTTACTCATTATTTATTTGATGAAACATACAGATGTGGGCAAAATGAGAAAATCATATCACTTTCTAATGATTTGCTAAATAGTAAAGATATTCAACCTGATGTGTCTGTGTCAGAAACAGTAGGTAAACTAAAGGTGATTAAAGAAATTATTGCTGAAACAAAATTTGTGAAATCTGAGCAAATAATTTTAATAAACAGTTCATTAATTGAAGACTTTAAAGAAATAGCGAAAGATTACTTTAACGATTCTTTAGAAGAGATGGTTGAAAGTAATATCAATATTCTATCATCTAAAATAAGGTTTACAACACCAATTAAATATAGAGGGTTAGAAAATAAATCAGTGTATTTAATTACTGATAATTTAAATGAAAAGGCAAAGGTTCAAAACTACGTAGCAGTTACCAGAGCAATGGAGCAAGTAAAGATTATATTATGGACAATATAGAATCTAAAAAAATCCATAGTGTTCTAATTGACTTTCTTAAATTAGAGAACAATTACGAAATAGATAAGTTAGAAATTCTAGGCAATTGGTATTTCCGCTTCCTTTTATCATCTGAAGAAAAGCTCAATTTACACATCCCTTTTTACTCTGTTGATTTCACATTAATAGCTTATCGATACATTAGGTGTTACACTGTAATTTACAACCTGTTAAAACAGGACAAAATCACTCAATTTGAAGGGACTTGTTTGTTTGACATCTTTAATAAATCTGCACGCGCTGATATAAATGATTTAATCTTAGATTTTTTCAGTCAAAAGGATGACCTAAGCCTTTGGGGTGAAAATACACTAACGAAATCAAATAATTTCTTGCCTGTTTTTGATAAAAAAGAAATTATCGAAATTGGTGATTCTAAAACAATAAGGAACACCTTCGAGTTATTTAAGAGTATTCGCAACTCAGATATTGTTGACTTTCCAATACAAATTAGCCTAAAGGAACAAATATTGTCTTTTAACAACATTAATGATATTGACGGTGACTTTATTTCTGAAAATCAATTAATTGTTGACAAAAAAATAGATGATGACTCCGCAGCTAAATTAGAGGAAGAGTTAATAGGTGATGAGTTAAATAATAGAATAGCTATAAAATACCCATATTCTAAAAATCCACATAGTTATTTAATGGAGGATATTGGGAAGAAGAAATTTAAATTAATCTTCAATAATCGCTTTGCACATAATGATATTTTAGATGAGGATATTTTCCTTTTAAAGAATGAAAACAGCCTGAAAACTAATTTAAAATATACTATAGTCGATACAGATCACAGTAAAGAGTTGTATGATGATTTTAAATATTTTAGAGAAGAATGGGGAAGTTTAACATTAAATAAATTTACTACGCCCTTCCCTAAATACTGGCTTCTTTTTTTAAACCGGTCTTTAACGAAAGAAGAATGGGTTGAGCAATTCAAAAAAGATTTCCCTGCAGTAGCTCAAAAACCAATAATCAGAACTATTGAAAAAATCATTGAACAAGTTATTGGATTGAATTGGATTGAAAAAGTAATAACAGATAAAACAAAGATTTTTTTTCCGGACTTAAAAAGTAATAGAAAAAGGAGGTTAGAGATTGTCTATGATAATTTCAAAAAATATGTGTGTTCTTTATATCCAAATGTGAAATTTATCAACTCGATGGATTCTAATAATTATGAAAGTGTAATAGTCCTTGACGCTTTTAATATTATAGATTTAGTCAATAAAAATGATAGTATTAATGGTACAGAAATAAATATTACAGTACCTGATTTTTTATACTTTGGATACGAACCTTGGATTAAATATCATTTGCACAAGTATCAATTTACACCTTTGATAAATGGTTTGAGAGAAAATTTAGATGATAATTACCTTCTAAATAAAGAAGAAATAGAAAAATTAAAAGCGCTTGTTTTAAAAGAAATTAAATCAGATTTAAAAAAATACAGGAATAAATACAAAGAGGATTTTAAAGAAAATGAAGAAGGGAATGAAGATCCTTCAAGTGAAGATATCGAGTTTACTAATGATGAGGAAATTGAAAATACTGCTGCTACTGTAGAAAATGAAAATAATAAAGAAACCGTAATATTAAACCAAAACCTAGAAACTGAATTAACGATTTCATCATCAGAAAAGGTGTTATTACAAAGAGATTATTTATTAGACGTTAAAGCTGGTAGTATTCGGGTTGGAGATTTTATTCTTAGATATGCTGACATAGTAGAATTGTATAAATCCAACAACTTTTATGATAATTTAGCCAACATTCCAAAGAATGTAATGGAATTTCAAAATGAATTATTTAAGACTAAGAATGTCTATGAAAAGCTAAGAAAAGAGGGGATTTCGTATGTCGGACAGAATTACTTTGATAGCACATATGTTGTTGAAACTAGTGGTGATAATTTTAAGATACCAAGAAGAAAGAATGATTGGGCAATAATTTGTAAGCATCTAAGTATTAGCAAATCTGATCAACAGCTTTCATTTATAGCCTATTATGGAAGAAGTAGACGGAATGAGTTAATAAAAATGTATAAATCAATTTTACATTTATTATTAGAAAATAATTGGATTGGAAGTATATGGAATCCTGAGATCGTAACAGCTGTTGCAAAAGTAGTAGACCAATTTGACTTTATTTTTAAAGACGTAATTGACTTTTCTTCTATCAGCGAAGCTGAATCTCTTATAAATACAATATTGGGCCAACTCACTTTCATCGAAATACAAACTATTAAAACTATTACAAATGAATAAATTTATAGAGAAAAGAGATAGTTTAGAGCTTTATGTTAAAGAACAAATAATAGGGCCTGGTGCATACAATAAAAAATACTTTTTCCTTGAAGGTTGGGATAAATCAGAGTTTTCCGGTGTAGATTTAGCTAGCGTTTCTGCATGCGAAGATTTTAATGAAATTATACCAGAAGTGCCCGCTTATCAATACAGTTCTGCTATTTTATTCCCTGTTACAATTCAAACAGCAAATAAAGAAATTAATTCAAATGACCAGGAAGAGGTAAATGACGAAATAAGCCCAAACACATCAGCAGATGATGAAGATATTAAAGAAGACACTTCTTCTAATATTGTTTTAACCCAACAAAATTATCCGAACCGGTTTGGTTTATCATTTGTTCTGGATAAAAATAAGGACATTCAGAATGATTTAAAAATTCAGCTTTTTTATCGGAAATACGTACGAGTTTCTGCGAAAGACATTTTAAGTCGTAAAATAGCAATAAACATAAAAGAATATAAAGATGAAATTAAATCTATTGTCTCCAATTATTTAAGCGAAGTATTCGGAATAGAGGAAAAGGACAATAACCTTTTTGTTTATTCCAAAAAAGAGATTAATCAAGAGGATATTTATTCAATAGATTTTGATTTACTAAATAGTTATGTCAGGGAGAAATTTATCCCAACTTTAAATGAAGCCTTCAATGGAGAACTTTTGGAATTAAAAAATGAAAAAGGAATTAAGTATTTGGGGATAGACAAACATCAATTTTATTCCATTTCAGATACTAAACATAATCATTCAAATGTTTATACAATTTTTAATGGTTCAATTACCAATTTCATTAAGCGGCAATTGGAAAGTGGGATATCGAATTATTCTCAGTATAAGGTTTTAATAAAGAAATTAGAAATCTACAATCAGATACTAGAAATAACGACAGATTTAAAATCAGTAGCAAAAGAAAAAAAACTTGAGCCCTTACCACTTTGGTCGTCTAAAAAAATTGAAAAAAAAATTATTCTACCTCCAGTCAAGGATGGTAAAACTATTCAAAGAGAAAGTTTGACTGCCATTGACGTGAAAGACAAAGAAGGATTGGAGTACTCCGTTCAATACATTACAAAACAGGATAAGGTTTATGTGAAACTACTGATCGTTAATAATAATAAGTATGAATTAAAAGTAAACGAACCCCCACAGCTTAATAAAAAAGACAAAGCAAATAAAAAGTCATTTTTTGGTGTTGAATTAATAATCACTGAAAAAATAAAAAAGTGTCTTTTACAATATAATCCTCCACAATTATTGGATTTTGATGAAGAAGATAACTTTAATAAATTAATCTATCGGGAATACATTGATTATGGCGAAGGGTATAATACATCAATCAATTGGGGGGAAACGGAAGGCAATTTAACTTTTATATCAACGGATTTTCTACCAACTGAAGAAACACCAACGGTTGATTTTAAACCCAGTAAAATTATTGCCGATGAAATTATAGATAGAATCACAGACGATAGAGTTTTATCTTTTCGTTATTTATCTACATTAAGTGATACAACTGATTCAGAAATAATCGCTGATTTGAATTTATTTATCGACGCTTATGGCAATGAGGGTGATGTAAGTTGGATAAAAGATAAGCAGGAAGAATTAGATAAAGAATATCTCGATGATAAGTTAGATGACAAATCAAAAGAACTTCTAAACAAGCAATTAAAGGCATGTAGGAATGATTTCAAACGCTTAAAGAGAAACATTACTTTATTAGAAAAAAATACAGATGCTTTAGCAGCATTCCGAACGATGAATACTGCCATGTTTATGCAATTGCATCATAGCATTAAGACAGATAAAGGGAAGAATCTATTTGTGCCTGAAACTAATGATGAAAAATATTATTCCGACGTAAAAATTTTAGACAAGGATAATGCTGAAACAGATTATAAATGGCGTTCTTTTCAGTTAGCTTTTATAATACTTAACGTAGATGCTTTTGTTAGGCCAGATAATGAGGATAAAACCGTTGAAGATGTATTTGGTTCGGGTTGGCCGGAACGAAATGAGATAGCGGATTTGGTGTGGTTCCCTACTGGAGGTGGTAAAACAGAAGCATATTTGGGGATTATTGCGTTCATGATTGCCCTAAGACGATTTACGCAAGGAGAGGAAGGAAATGGTACAACGGTTTTAATGCGCTATACATTAAGAATGTTAACATTACAGCAATTTCAAAGAGCTACCGTGCTGATTTTTGCTTTGGATGTTATTAGAAAGGATGAATTCTCATTACCTGAAGACTACTCATTGGGTGAGGAACGAATTACTATAGGCTTGTTTGTTGGTGGTGGTTCTTTACCAAATGGTTGGGAAACGACCCCCTTTAGTAAAGGAATGAAGGAAGAATTAAATAATATTTCTGAGCAAATTTCTAATATTGGTATAGACAAGAAAAAAATCACTACTGTTTTACCATTTACTTCTTGTCCTTGGTGTGGAGGAGAATTGTTTATTGATAAGGATCTCAAAAATATTAGACCTAATCATACTGTAGGGGGCGACTCATATGGTATTGATGATCAATTGAACATAGCATGTAACTCTAAAGGATGTACTTTTCAGAGTAAAAGATCGTCCAATACTAAAAGTTTACCATTTAGATTATTTGATGATGATATTTATAAATACCCTCCCACCTTATTGTTTGGCACGGTAGATAAATTTGCTGCTCTAGCTAATAATGTTTCAACAGAATCGGGATTAAGAAATAAAGATTCTCGCAGATTAGTAGGTAAAGGTTATGGAGGAAGAAATAAAGAACGAAATGTATTACCCCCAGAATTAATCATTCAGGATGAATTACACTTATTATTGGGCCCACTTGGCTCATCTGTCGGTTTGTTTGAAAAAAGTATTGACTATTTATGCACCTACCTGGACGATAATGGAAACAAAATAAAACCTAAAATTGTTACGTCCACCGCAACCACTAGAAATACTGACAAACAAATTTTCGCCTTGTTTAACAGGAGGTCAGAAATTTTCCCAAAGCAAGGAATTACTTGTGATGATTCATTTTTTGCATTTTATAAACGAAATAAAGACGATATAAAAGAATATGAATCCAAAAGAAAATATATTGGTGTTTTACCTATCGGAAAAACTCAAGTATGGATGCAATTGCGCATTATATCAATTAATCTAAGTCATCGACTGAAATATTTTAAGGAGAAATATTCTAATAATGAAGTTTTTGAAACTCCTAAAGCATTGGATGACCTTAAAAAAGTTTTTGATTATTACCATACCATCTTAGCTTATTACAACAGCCTAAAAGATGTAGGTAAGGCACAATCACAATTAGATCATCATTTACCAGGAGACATCAACTATGTAATTAAAAACACAATTCCTTGGAGCTTTATAGATAAATTAATTCGGGAAGAAAAAGAAATTAAGTATTCTGAGCTTACCGGTAGACTATCAGGAGAAGAGGTTAAAACTAATTTAGCTGAAATAGAACAAAAATGGACTCTTTTAGAAACAACTGATAATTCAAGTGAACTAAAACTGAAAAAAATTAGTAATCCAGAATTTATTATTGCCACTAACATGATATCTGTAGGTATTGATGTCTCCCGTTTTAATACTATTGTGATTAATTCTATGCCTAGAAATTTAGCTGAATACATACAAGCATCAAGTAGGGTAGCAAGAGATGAAGATGGTGTTGTTTTTACCGTGCACCATCCATTTAGATCTCGAGATATTTCACATTATCAAAAATTTAAGGAGTTTCACGAGAAATTTTATAGTTATGTTGAGCCAATATCTGTTACGCCTTTTGCAAGTAAAGCTTTAGATCGTTATTTAGCTATGTATGCTATTGTTATTATAAGACATAATGACGACTTAGGTTTGATGAATAATGATACTGCTAATGGAATTGACAATGATAAAATAGCAATTATTAAAGAGTTGATAATGGCTGAAATAGATGGAATTCATAAGAATGCGGATAATTTGGACAAGCATTTGTTGACTAGAACTGCCGGTGTTGAATCTACCATTGATGGTATCGTTTCTCAAGAAGAAATTGATGATATTGAATTCAAATTAAATGAATTATTAGAAAACTGGATTGGTTTCATTGAAGGTAAACCACAACCTGTCGATTTAAATTACCGAATTCGTGACCACAGATTAAGATCTTTATTTATTAGTGCAGTTGATGATAATTATCCGGATCATTGGAAAGTTTCATACTCATTAAGAGAGATAGGAGCTTCTACGGTTATAAAAACAGTTCAACAATAGGATATTATGGGTCAGAAAAAATATCTCGAAAATTCAGCAGCAAATGAATCTGTTAGCAAGTACAAATTGCTTTCAGCTTATGGTGGCCCAGGGTCATTAGTTCATACTCAATATGGCAGTATCATAATATCTTGTATTGAAGAATGGGGATTCCTAAAAAGAGTTATTGAGTTGAATCAAAAAGCGGTTAACAGTGGGAAAAATGAAAAAGATACAATTCAGTATGTAACCGATGAAGCTAAGGAGGGAGAGAATGGAAATATTGGTCTTTCCAATGACAGTAGACTTTTAGGAGAGTTGGTGAAAAGTAAGGGATTAACAAACTTGAAGTATCTAGCGTTAATACCAGATATTGAAATTACTACACATAATAATAAAATAAAAAATGGCGTTAAATTCTCTATAGCAAGTTCATTTATGCCTAAGGTTTTTGCGGACAATAACAATAACTACAAGCCATATAATAAATGGTATAAGGAGTGGGTTGAAAGAACAGACAATGATGGCAAGAAAATAGATGAATATGGACGTCAGTTCCATCCACCAAAATTTGATTTTAATAAGGGTAAGGAAAAGAAGTGGATACGTGAATTAAAGCAAGACAATATAATTTTATTATGTGAGCATGGGCATATAAGTGATTTTCCTTGGTCAAAATTTCTAAAGTGGCGTAAAGAAGAACCATTAGCCATATTTGAAGATACCCCGGTAAAAATATTTGAAAAACAGACTTGTTGTAATAAACCTAATATTAAAATAACTTCAAACACCGGGAATGCTTCTGGGTTTGGTGGTAAATTTATTCGTTGTATTAGTGTTGGTTGTATAGGAAATAGGGGAGTTTCCCTTAAAGGTTTAATGGGTGTTAAACTTAAATGCCCTGGCCATAAACCATGGGAAGCGACTACCGAAGTAGATGTACGTTTTCCATATTCTGGAAATAAACATTCCAGAAAAAATGAGCCGCCTATTGAGGCATGCCAATGTATTGAACCAATGAAAGTTTCTCTAACAACTGGCAATAACATCTATTATTCACGCATATTATCAAGTATTTTCCTGCATAGTGAGTTATTTGAAAGTGAAAATGCTATTGAAATAATGAAGCTAGAAGTAGAGAAGAAGAAAGCAGTTACAGAAGAGAACTACGATTTAGCAAAAGAATTAAATGAAAGAATTAAAGAACTAGATGCTAGTCAACCTGAAGATGATAGGGGAAATATTTCAGATTCAGAGAGGGAAATGATTTTTAGATTTAATGAGTTTAAAGCTTTTCATAAAAGTCATAACTTATTAAATCTTGATAAAAAGCATTTAAAAACAACCGAGGTTACTCAAAATTTAGATAAAGATACTTGTGATTACTTTGAAAGGGTGCTTAGAATTGATAATATGAAAATAACATCTGCTCAGCGGGATTTTTCCAGAGTATTTCCTATGGACGCAGATGCAGAAAATGCTCATCCCAAAAATATTTTTAGAAGCCCTAATGACAAAGTTGAAGTTTACCCTGTTGTTGAAAGTTTTGGTGAAGGAATATTCTTTTCTTTTAATCCTGAGCAAATAAATACATTTTTAGAGAACAATAAATTAATAGACGAAATGAAACTTCAATTAACCACTTTACAAAAAGGGGCTAATGATTTTAACAAAGGAGCTATCGATTTTGCTAATGTGATGAATTGGCAAATGTACTTAGTCCATTCATTTTCTCACTTAATAATGAGAGAGTTAGAATTTAGATGTGGCTACCCTACTGCCTCTTTATCGGAAAGAATTTATGTTTCTAATGATGAGAAATACAAAATGTATGGCTGTTTAATATATACAGCTGAGGGAGCAGAAGGAAGTATGGGGGGGCTGATAGCCCAAGCAAGAGAGAAAAATTTAAATAATTTAATTAAACGTGCTGTTAATAGGGCTACAATTTGTAATAGTGATCCATTGTGCTGGGAGTCTGAAGGTCAAGGCTTATTTGATTTAAATTTTGCATCTTGTTTCTCTTGTAGTTTAGTCAGTGAAACATCTTGTGAGCATAGAAATTTATATTTAGATAGAAAGATTTTAGTAGATGAAAACAATGGTTTTTTCAGAGACTTAATAACTAAATAATTTATATGATAAAAATAAAACTCTAGTTATTGAAATGGGTAATATTCATAGCAATATAAGATTAATTAGGGGAATGCTTTTTGGTGAGGGAGATTCTGTTTCAGCAGAATTGATGATTGAAAAATATCGAAATCAACTACGAAAAAAAGTAATTGTATTATTAAAAGAGTGCTATCCTGAAAATACTACAGAAAGAGTAATTTTCTATAATGAAGCCTTTAAGTGTGGGATAGCTTTTTTTGATTCAGAATTATTAATGCTAAATTTATTTTTTGAAAAAGATGGTTTTCAAATATTAGCATCTTTATATAGAAGGAAGGCCTTTGACAGAATTAGACGTGAACATCTCTCTGGATTAACGAAGGAATACATAAATTTTGTTGTTTCTCATCTTGAGTTTTTTGAATTTAGAGAAGAAGATGAAAGATTTTTTATTCAAATGTTTTTTGAATCTATTGTGACCAATTTGATTCCCAAAGATTGGCAAGACGACCACTTGTATGGCAACCCTTTAGTCTATAAATTTACAGAATGGCTCAGTACAAAGTTGCAAAATTCGGAGTTAGATGATGCTACTATGGCTTTCTTGTGTTTCACCAAGATTTGGAGTTCATTACCAGATTTTTCAAAGTCATTTAATAATCAGACAGCCATTCTTTTCTATAAACAGATAAATGAATATTTATCTGCACAGATGTTAAATTATTCAGTTGATAATTATATTGATTTCTATGCTAAAATACTTGGCATCTTTGGGGACTTGTTTGTTCACATCGAATATATACCTCTTCTTGATGATATTGACTCTGTGGATTATAAATCAGGTTATTTGAAAAGAAGATTAGAGAATCAAAAACTATTGAAGGAGGCTATCGAACTAGAGTCAATATCAATGACTTGGTCTTATTGTAAAATACTTAACATTGTTACTGAGGATACACCTGATTATGTTGTAAAAAAATGTCTAAATATTATCCTGAGTAAGATAAAAGATTTTAATTTCCCTAGTAATGATGAAGTTAAACATATAATTGGGTTTGATTTAAATCCAAAGAGAGAGAATTTAAGGCAGGCATTATTTAAAAAGTTATACATTTACAACATCTAGGGATGTATACGTCTCTTTAAAACAGTAGGAAGATTTTATGGAAAAAAGTCAAGAAATAAACAAGGAAAAAAAGTATAGAATAGAAATGTTTCAGCTCTTAACAAAAACATTGCCTCCTCTTTCTTCTTCAGAAATAGAATTACTCAAAGAAATATTTTTTGATGAGAAGATTAATAATGAAGAGTTGATGAAACGTATTTCTGGTTTGACATGAAAATCGATTATAAACTTCATATCATAGGTGAAAAAATGAATTATTCCCCCCGGAAGGAATTTGTTGAACCACTTATAAACTCTCGAAAAAAAATATTTGAAATTACTGCAGGAAATAGTTACGGGAAAACATTTTTATTAAATTTAATAGCTTATGCTTGTTTTGCAGACGAGTTAGACGACCGATATATTTTAAAGTCTATCAAAGATTCAATCTCTCGTTACAATGATGCCAAATACTGTGAGCTTAGTTATAATTTAGAATTTGACTTGCCAGATGGGGATAAATTAGTTTTAAAAAAAGAGGTAAGTAAGAGACGTTCGGTAGAATTAAAAAATCGTGAAATAAAAGAATCAAAGGAATTACACAATTCAATAGCCGTATTATATGATGTTCCAACCAATCCAAGTGATAGATTAAACGCTGTAATAAGAGACTTAGAGATTTGGAATAGTAACCTTCATAATAAGATTCATGATTATTGGATACATCTAAGAGATGTAGAGCGTGATTTCTCTAGTATAAGAGATGAAATCAAGATTAACGAGTTCAAAAAATTAGATATATCTTATGCTGAGGCTATAGATTTAGTAAAAACGGAAATATCAAGCTTCGATGACAATATTAAGCACCTTAATGTCATTACAGATTTAACTAAAATTTCTAATGAATTCAAGAAATTATTATCCTTACAAGTTAGTCTGAAGAAAAGCGAGGGCCAGTTAAAATTACTCAAAAAACCAAAAAAGGGATCAAAGAAGGATGAAAATAAAATAGGTGATTTGCAGCGAAATAAAATTGTTAGAGTAGTCGAGTTTAAAGAAATATTGATTGGGTTAGAGGCTACGATTTCCAAGAATGAAGATTTGGCAAATTTTATTAAGGAACAACCAACTTTAAATGACTTAACTAATTCGATTGTAACTGTTGACATTGAGGAAATTATTAATGACGAAGATTACGTTAAGTCGATTAATGACTTTAAAGATCAAGTCCGTAAACTAGATGAAGAAGTTTCTTTTTTTGTCAGGAAAATGGAAGGGAGTAAGAAGTACATTGTTTATAGTTTTTTAAAAACATTATTACACCAGATAAATGATTTAATAGAAGATGAGGCAGATGGGATATTAGAACAGATAACAAATAATAATACTAGCGCTTTAAAAGACGAAATAAGGAAGAATATGGACCAGAACAAGAGTCCAGATTTTACTGAAGTAATTTTGTATTTTAAAGATTTAAATAAGAGAATTCCGAATCTGATAAAAGAAATATATAGCCTCGACTCACAAATTCGCAAGGAATCAAATAAACAAGGTTTTGATGAGGCTGGTGATAGATACAATGGTAAAAAAGCGGTAATTGAAAACTATAAAGAAAGAATAAGAGATACCAACTCAGAAATTGCTATTCTCAAAAATAAATTAGCTGACTTTCTAGATATAGATTCAACCTTGATAAATGATTTAGAGAAGGTTAATAGAATGCTTTCTTTAAATAAAGGCAGATTTAAAAATCAAAATGTTTTAACTAATTTACCAGCGTCACTCAAGGAGAATCAATTAAGTAAAGATGCAAAATCAGCAGAAAAAGATAAAATAGAAAACAAGAAATTAATGAATTTGGCTCGTTTGCAGGTAGAGGAGGGCAAGAGTGAGAGCCAGTATTCCGAGGCTGAACAGATGCGGATAAAAGGAATAATGTTATCAATGCAGTTCATGATTAGAAATCTAGGTAATTTTAACGATGTTATATCTTCTATCAATTCCGGAGATTTAGACAGGTTTAAAGACGAAGAAGAAAAAGACTTTATGGATATTGCAGGTAGTATAATTGCTTACTCTATGGATAATAAAATCTTAAGGGCAGATGGAGAATATATTAGATTAGAAAATTATGATTTGCTAAATAAGCAATTTCATTGTGAGAATAATGTAATAATAAGGAAAGATGATATTTCAACTGGACTCGCAAGTGGTAATTACCTTCGTCAAAGGATTAATAATGTTGAAGGAGATTACGTTATTATATTGTTAGATGAGATTGGGAATATGGATAGGAGGACTTTAGATAATGTGATTCAATCAATTAAAAAGCTAGATAGTAATAAAAGATTAGTTTTAGCATTACTAACTCAACCAAATTCAGAGGGTATAAATGTGAATTCGTTTTAATGGAAGAGTTATTGGAAGAGCTGTTTTCAAGGTTAAGACAAACTTTTGAAAATCAATTAAGCGTAAAGGATTTAAAATGTACACACACAGGGGATATTGATGTTTTTAAAACTTATGTATCGTTGTCTAAATCACAAAAAGACTTCAGAAAGTTAATTGAGTCAAGTGCACGGAACAAAGAATCTTTAGAGTTGGAATTTTCAAAGGCTGTTGTGAAATCGGCATTAAGTGATAAATTTATCAGAAATGGCAGCACAATAAATAGTGATAAAATATTTATTTGTTCTAATGGGTTGTATCATTATTACAGACTTAGAAAGTACAATCTAAATAATGTATTTATTGAATTTGATAACAGTAAATTTGTTCAAGAAAAACTCAAATTAAAAACACAAGAAAAGATATGGTGCATTTTTTTAATTTTATTTGATGCTGTGAGTCAAGATAAGATTCTTGATACGACTAAATTAAAACCCAGAATCCTTAATCAATATTTTCAGTTTTTTGAATTAATTGAAGTTGAACTCCATAATTATGGATTAAACATAGGGAAAAAGATAGGCTGGGGTACTGGTAAGGATGTTAATTTCAGAAAGTTTATAACAAATAATGTAGCCTTACCTAATTCTGGTATTTATAATGACAGACCTACTTCTAAGTATTGGCTAGATTTTAGTAATAGAAAAAATGTAGCATTTATTTTAGACTTAATATTAGATTCCTACACCAATGAGGAAAGAATTTTGGCAAATAACTCATTTATAGAAGTTTTGAGACACTTGTCAAATCAAATGCTACCCGTTTTACAGGAATTCCCTAGGGAATTAAATAAATATTTAAAAGATGACTTAAGTAGCTGATAAAAATCATTTCCTTTTTTAAAAATTCCAATGATAAGAGCAATTGATACTTTAGTAATTAGATTAAAAGACAAAGAGAGTTAAATTGCAAAAGTTTTGCTAGAAATCTATGAAGAAAATCCTGATTTTATTGAATGGATAGAATAAAAAACTACACCCAACACCGTATAAAATTAATTGCTAGTTCTAGCGTATTTAAGAAAGTCCTCGCGGACTTTCTATCTGTGATTTATTTGCTAACTTTAGTGCTTAAAACACGCAACTAATCTTATACAAACACGTTAGATGCAATAAAAATAAAGAATGAAAATATACCCATTCGATAAACTCTCAAACTGTGATTTAATCATTGATGCTGTTTATGAAGGCGGTAATAATGGGAACGTTGGTGATGACCCTATTAACAAAATATTGCCAGTTGGAAACCAAGGTGGTTTCAGATATGCAGGTAGTCTAAATAATTTAAAATATTTAATCTTGTATACTTCTGGCGAAAATATAGATTGGCCAGATACAATAGACACTGAAACAGGGATATTCCAATATTATGGAGATAATAAAAAACCTGGCCATGAATTACACGATACTAAGAAAAATGGGAATACGATTCTGAAAAATTTATTTGAATCACTTCATTCCCAAGAATCACCGAGAGTACATATTCCTCCGATTTTTATATTTAAAAAATACCATACGCATAATAGTAATAGATCTGTTCAATTTAAAGGTTTATGCGTCCCTGGAACAATTGATAAAAATCAACTAGAAGATTTAGTTGCTATATGGAAAACAACAGATGGATTAAGGTTTCAAAACTACTCAGCATTATTTACTATTCTTAATATCGCAAAAATTACTAGAACATGGTTAGAAAACCTTAACGATAGAATCATTGACTCACAGGAAGAGCCTATTGTTTTTAATAAATGGAAAAAAAATGGAATATATATTCCTTTAACTTCTCAAAGGACAATAAGTATTAGGACAATCAATGAACAGCTTCCAGAAAACAAGATTGAATGGAAATTATTAGAAATTATATATGAGTATTTTTCAAGTGAGCCAACACTATTCGAATATTTAGCTGCAGAAATATACAGGATGACCGATTCCAAAATAATAATTGATGAAGTCACAAGAGGAACAATTGACGGAGGACGTGATGCTATCGGAAGAATAAAACTCGGACTTAATGACGACCCAATTTTTACCGAGTTCGCAATTGAAGCTAAATGCTATAACCCTGGGGTGTTAGATAAAAAAATAAACACTGTAGGTGTCAAGGAAGTTTCAAGGCTTATTTCAAGGATACGTAATAGACAATTCGGCATTTTGGTTACTACATCTGCTGTGGCTAAACAAGCTTACGATGAAGTAAGAACTGATGGTCACCCTATAATCTTTTTAAGTGGAAAGGATGTTGTTAAAATTCTTATTAAAAAAGGAGTTAATGCCATTCCTGCTTTGAAAGAATACCTAAAAGAAAATTATAAAAAAAGTACCTAACACTGTATATGAAATCATAGCACCCTGCGGGATACTACGCTTCATATACGACTGTTGGCATTCATTAAAAGTATATAGATTACGGTTGTATACAAAACACGCAACAAACCATATACTTGAGTGTAGAGATTAACAGTCCGAAGCTTCGGACTCAATTACAATTAATTAATATGACCATAGAGGAGTTACTAAAACACAAACCAATTTTCTTTTATTACGAGGAGACTGAACAAGAAGACTATGTATTTGATTTCACCTTTAGTGAAGTTAAGCAAGTCGTTAAGTCACACAACAGAGACAATAACACGGAGTATAAAACGATCAATGAGTTTAACGATGGAGAGTATAACAAGAAGATAGAAATAACTTGAATAACGTAAACATAATACTAATTGCACTAGTTGTGTTTATCTTAGGATGAGTTTTATTACCTCTAGCAGTTGCATCCCTGAGCTATAATTCTAAAGCCTGTATGAGTACAGGCTTGTATTATTTATACTTTAAACATATTCCATCTACCATTCCTTTCAATCTTTGTCTCACTTCCTTTGGTTCCATTACCTCAATAGATTTTCCAAACATTAATGATCTATTATAGAGCTCTCTATTTGGTCTTACCTTCAAATAAGTATAATAATGACCATCTTCTTCTCTTATTACAGTTTTTTGAAACGGATTAAGAGGTTTACTGTCTGTAAAACCCACAGCATTTGGTTCTACTTTAATCTTTATTTCTTCAACTTTCTGATTAAAGTCTCTAGTTACACCTAAAATATCATTAAAATAATCATCTGCAAAATTGAACGCCTCATTCTTTTTGTAGTTCACATTTAAAAAACGAATACCTTGTATCCTGTCAAGAGGCAATACCCAATTATAGGCGTGTTCTATTTTATCCAAGTAAATACCACATCTCATTGTAGTGTTTTAAGAAATAAGGGTGTAGGGGTAATGCTTTATCACTGTTTGTCTAACTTGTAAACGTGAAAATAAACCTCCACACACGTATGTCAGCGTGTTCTAAAAATGTTTTGCTACCGCCTACCCCCCCCGTGTTATTTCAGCAAGGTTCTGTAGTCGTTGTAAATAGGGTTTGAACTTATCCTTACCGTTATTTGCTTTCACTACAGTTAAATGGCCGTCAATAAATAGTGAGCAGTCATTCACAATACAGCACTCATTTATTTTTATAGATTCGTTAGGTAGGTCAATGCTATTAAAGCGCTTGTCTAATTCAGCAATATCATCACTCCAATCTTCGGGTACTACATTTCTAAGTATAGCATCTTCTGCTTCTATTTGATTTTTTAACTCTGTAATTTCACTCTTGACAAATGGTAAGAATGACAAATCACACTTTGTGAGATGCTGTTTTAAATAGCTATTTTTCATTTATATTGAGATATTAGGTAATAGGTAATAACACCCCGAAATGCCCTTTATTGTTGGGTATTTGGGAGTTGTCATCTATTACTTATTACCTTTTTTTTAAAACCTGGCTAACATATGATTGTCCAACATTTAAGGCTTTTGCTATATCACTTTGACTTTTACCAAGTGAGCTCATATATATTATTACCGCTTTTTTATCTAAGGATTTACTTTTTGAATCACTAAATATCTTGCCGTAAACTTTTAAAGCAGTTGATCTAAAATACTCAGTAATATTTATAGCAGTTCGCATTGTTGTACCGTCAATTTCCTCTGAGGTGTTTTGATTGCATATTAAGTTCATTCCATAGATGGTGACAGCTATTCTTAGGGCGTATACGTCTAATTTACCGTAAACGCCTTTTAAATAGCCAGTAGAGTTATTGTTAGATTGCTCAGCGTTTCTGTCGTACCAGTCTGAGTACATAACCTCGGCTTGTTTACTTAGCGTTAAGTTTATTGCATCACGAATGGTATCCAATCCACTTAAGTATTTATGGTAATTAGCGACTGTGTCAGCATTTAATTTATCCTTACTGTACGGCTGTTTCGTGTCTGCGTCCGGAAAGACATTAAGTAACCTACTCAGAAATCCGTTTTCAGCTCGATTGTCCTTCGCTAAATCAACCAATAACTCAGGTTGCATTCCTCCAGCTAAATATATGCAAGGCCTGTCTATATAAACTGGAACTTTGCTTGCTCTGTTTATTTGCATAGGCTGACGGTAGAACGTTGAGAGCATTGTACTCTGCTCACCACTTTTATTGTATCTGCCAAAATCATCTAACCAACCCTTCAGTTCGTCTCTATAGATACATACTCCTCTATTATTAATAGAATGAATGCTGGGTATTGTTTCCGGAGTATAGTCGTTAATAATATACTGAAAATAGCTTGGAGCTTGTAAAGAAGTGTCTCTTTCCTTCTTTGGTTTCTCCATTTCTGATTCATACAAACTACTGCGTATCTTGAACTCATTAAAAGATACTTTATCCTTCTCATTGAAATAGCTCATACACACACTCAGTGGCTCAGTTTTACCGCTTGACACATTACCGATAATATTCATCCATAGCAATGGGATATTATCATATTTGTCGTTAAGCTCTATTCTATTACCAATAGCAAAGGCGGTTGAGAACAAGACGCTGGCAGCGATGTAATCACGCGGCACATTGTAGACACCCACATACTCATTAATAAAACCTTGGAGATAATCAGGGAAGCCATCTATTGGGAGCAATGGCGTAGGTACTTTCTTCTTCTCTTTAATGGAGACGGGCTTATCTACTTTGAACTCTGAAATATTATGGTAAGCGGTCTGCTTGTAACCACACTCAATAATACCTCTTATCTCCTCTGCTGTAAAGTCGTCCTGAGCGTAAGACAGTAGGTCGTTCTCTGCGTCTGTCAAAGGAATCCCGTAACGATTATAAGCATATGCTAGTTTAGAGATATATCCGTTCCTATTCCCGCTCTCAAAGCTACCTTTTTTATCAACCCACTTTTTGAGGTTTTCCATAATTATTTGTACATCTGTTACTGTTTCAACTTTAGATTCAATGGGTGTAATTTTTGGTATTGGGATAAAAAAGGTATCAATAAACGACTTGTCTATTACTTCTGCATTATCGTTAAAGTATGCTTCACTATCGTGACAGAGGAAGCACGCACGTGGCACGTCTTTACACTTATCGTCTATAGCTACTCCCAGTCGTTCATTAAAAAAAACTTCAAAGGCATCATAATATTGAAGATGCTCTGCATCATTAATATTGATTTTATAGACGAGCTTTAGTCCATTACCGCTTGGGCTTACAAACATTAGAGAGGGCGGAAGTAATTTAAGCACTTGGTCTTTTGTTGCTTGAACATCCTCTAAATCGTCTAAGTCAATACAGAAAAGATTTGAATGCTCGATTAGTCCTGTAACCGAGCGGCTTTTAAATTCGCCACTAAACGTGACGTAGTCCAGTTTCTTTATTTTGCAATCAGTCTGCTCCTTTTTATCCTTTAAAGCTCTTAAATCACTTGTAACAGCCTTGTATCTCTCGCTAACAATCACAGCGTGTACTTTGCTAATCGTAGTACTTTTTAATGGATTTACATTTGCTATTGGTGCTTTATAAACTGAGAATTTATGAGTGTTTTCGTGTTGTAATACAGTATTGCTTAAATTACGATACGTTATGATAGAGTTAGAGTATGCCATTATTGAAACATTCTTGGTGTTAATGATGCTTCTACCTCGCTGCGTTCAAATAGGACTCTTCGACCTATCCGATAGCCTTTAAGCCTTCCTTGCTTCTCAAATTTTAAGATAGTAGGAAACGATAAATGAAATTCGTCTTTAACTTGTTGACGTGTAAGTTTCTGGCTTACTGAAATTGTTTTTAGCTCTTCTCTTAGACTTTCTAAGGCTTCTGCTACGCTTGATTGAATTATGTTTCTTAATTCTGCTTGCGTGGTTTGCTCAATTATTATGCTATTTCTTTGCATTGAACAAATAGAAAAAAACTAAAAATAGCCCCGTTTTTGCCCCGTGGCAACTTTGCCAAAAGTAGAAAATTATTACTTATTCGTCCTTTTTCCAGTCGTTCAAGAAGCTCTCAATTGTTTCAAGCGATCCTATTTTTTGCAAAAACTTTAAACTATCTTTTCTTGCTTTATTAGTTGATTTCTGCTTATCACGATAAGAAGAATAAATTGAACTTGCCAGCATTGAACCACCAAATAGAGTGTTCAATAATTCAATTACTTTCTGCTTTGAGAGATTTTCTTTTTTTGCTATTTTTTCTACTATTCCGAGATGTTTTAAAACAAGTGCTGCAACTAATGGACTTGATTGCGGTTGCACTTCGTCGCCTGAAGTTTCTGCTTGTTCTGTACTTTCACTTTTAGAATAAGCCTTTATTTCACTTTGTAATTCAGCAAGTAAATAACCTTCGTGGGTGTATTTAAAAAATGAACTATTCTTCACACCTATTGCAAGGAATTGTAAGTCTTCAACCTTACTTTCTATACTTCCTCCACCATCATAAGCATCAAAGCCTTTTGATTTGTACTGCGTGTGAATGTCGGGAAACTGTGCTGTATTAATGTGTTTATCAATCTTTTCAATAAACTTAGTTTTTGTCAGTTCTATGTCGGGTGTTTCCTTTATTCGCTTATAAAATTTCCTTCTAAAGTTTACGGGAAGAAGGTCTTTATTTATTTTATCCAAGCGTTGTATTTCAGCCTTGATAACCTTTAAACGTTCATCTCTATTTGCTGCAAGTTCAATCAAATTAATCCGTTCTTCACCTCCTCCAATACCTTGAAGTAGGCTTTTATGCTCTAAGTGCGTGTTCCAATACTCAGCTTTTGCATCAAATGTTTCGAGTTTAATAAGTTCTGCTATGTGCTTACTTAATTCCGCTTTTTCTGCTTTCTTAGTCGCATCTCGCCTTTCAAGTGCTTCTTTAGCTTGTTGTCTTTCTGTTTCATTCATTCTTAAGCAAGTTTTAAGTGTTGTTTTGCAGCTATTTTTTCTTCTTCCAGCTTATGTTGGTGACGTGCCAAAACTTTGGCGTGTTCATTGGCATCTAATACAATGTAGTTTTCAAAGTCTTTCACTTTAGAATGTCCGGTTATAGCCATTATTGAGATTGTTGGGAAACCTTGTTTGTATAGGTTAGTGGCATAGCTCCTTCTTCCGGTGTGGCTCGAAATTAGTTCGTACTTAGGTACTTCATACTTTACTTCTTTATTGCCTTCCTTTTTTGTAAACTTTTCAATGCCATTTATTCCAGCTATTTCACACACTTTCTTTACTAACTTGTTATACTTTTGGTCGTATAGCTTTGGTAAGTCGTAGTTGTGTTTTTCAAGTATTGCAAGTGGTTGTTCATTCAGCGGTATGTCTACTTCTTTCTTTGTCTTGGTCGTCACTATACGAATGAATTTCTTTTCGATGTCAGTTCTTATTCCTTTGTTATAAGTGTCTACAATGGTCGTTATTATGCAATCCTTATTAATTCGCTTTTGGTCCGAAATTCTTAGACTTGTAGTGCACCCTAAAACAAGCCAGTCACGTGCTATTGTTAGTTCATTTTCATTGCTAAAATCAAATTCAAAAAGGTGTTCAATTTCTGCTTCGTTCAAGTATACTTTGTGAGTTGCTTCACCTTCCTTTTTAAAATCTTCATTTTTATGTACTGTATTTATTGAATAGCCTTCTTCTAAGCCTAAATTCATAACCGCTTTGATGTTCTTAATTAATTTGCCTTTATAGTTGGGTGTATAGTCTCGGTCGTTTAAATAGTCATTAAAAGAATAGTACCAATCCATACTTATGTTTTCAAAGGTTGTGATTTCTTCACGTTCTTGGTCGAAGTTTTGAATAATTGCTTTTAATCGCTTGTAGTGGTATACGACACTACTCTTTCCAGCTGCTTTACCTTCTGCAAGTAGTCGCTTTTCTTCCTTGTCAGCCTTAGCATCAATAGCTTTATAAAGGGTAACTTTTTTTGCCGCTGCTCTTAGTTCATCTTCCTTTTTTAGCCTTGTTACTTCTGCAATACGTTTCTTTTCATCTTGAATAAAATTCTTAAAGTCGGCACTTGTTAAAGGTTCAAAACCATAATTT
>ERZ1046568.798-NODE-798-length-24444-cov-14.129034_pt1 | contig 24444 bp, 21 predicted proteins | sample MGYA00383092_ERZ1046568 | MGnify/ENA primary metagenome ERZ1046568 (study PRJEB29581, sample SAMEA5548362) | metagenome | biome: marine; feature: coastal; material: water | depth 1 m | study: Short-term variability in the microbial, nano- and picoplankton... | reverse complement strand
ACTGTTGAGGCGTGGGATCGCGGCTACCTAGCAAAGGACACAATGCAGTGGGAGGCAGACGCGCGGAGTGCCAGACTCAAAGGCCACGTCTATACCAGCAAGGAAGCGTCGACTGGTGGAGCCGGTGCAGCGGGCGGTGGCTGCGGCTGCAATTGAGACAACAGAGCACCTAGACGATGAACCCTTTAAACACCAGCAGTGCATTTCTGCGGTCCCTGACTCGAACACTCGCGACATTGCCCGCCTATCAAGCGGGAGCCGTGCTCGCAGACGCACCGCCGGCTTTCACCGAGGTCGGCGTCCGCTATAGCCACTACAGCGAAGATGATATCGATGCCAGCAGCGTCATTTTTGGCGCCACGAGCCGCTATGATATTGACATCACACAGCTCTGGATTGAGGCACCAGTCGGCGCGAGCTGGTCTGTGGCATTAGATGTGCAAAACGACTACCAAACAGGCGCGTCGCCGTGGTTTGTCGGGACAGACCAAAGTGGCGAGCCGGGTGTCATTATGAGCGGCGCTAGCATCCAAGACAATCGAGTCGAAGTGGGTGTCGCGACCCGATATTTTTGGGCGGATGGCAATGCCGGACTCAATGTGTCCCACAGCGACGAGGACGACTACGAAGCGCTGTCTGTCGGATTTGACGCCTCGTGGAACTCTGCGAGCAACACGCGGACATGGACGACCTCAGTGAGCAGCTCGCACGATAAAGTAAACCCTTCTCAGGGCGTCATTCCGGTTTTTGTCACCAATGAGGAGCTCGATACACAGTCCGGCTACTTTGGGGTTTCTCAAATTTTATCGCGCTCTGCTATCGTGCGGGTAGGTCTCAATTACACCTACAGCGATGGTTACTTGTCAGACCCCTATAAACTCAACGATCAGCGTCCGCAAAGCCATGAGCGTATAGCCCTCTCCGCCGGATACCGTCACTTCTTGATCGATGCCAATGCATCGGTCCAGTTCGACTACCGCTATTATGCGGACAGCTGGGGGGTGGATTCTCACACCGTGGAGTTGGGCTGGGCGCAACACTACGAGCGCAGCACGCTGACTCCCTTTTTCCGCTACTACAGTCAGCGCGAGGCTGACTTTTATCAAGTGATTGCCGATCTGAGCGAATCCCATTTTGCGGATGATTACCGACTGTCGTCCTATGGTGCGGTGACCCTCGGCGCCCGCTGGGCGATCAACCTGGGCGACTGGACAATTGAATTAGAAGGCGAACGTTATTGGAGTGATGCAGATTGGGGGTTATACGATGGCGATTCAGCGCCCGCGCTAGTGGATTTTTGGCGAGGCACGGTGGCGATCATATGGCGTTTTGATTAACGAACCCGTCCAAATTGAACACACCTTTAAGGTGATGGGTGGCCCCGCTACTCTCGTCATCACGCCACCGATTGGCCGCAGCGCGACTGGGGCAAGTTTAGCGAACAAGGTCCAGTCGCATCTTGAGACCCTTGAGCGCCGCTATAGCCGTTATCTCACTGACAGCTTGGTGAGCACGATTAATCGTAGAGCCGGCAGTGGCGACTTCACTCACCTTGATCCAGAGAGCGAAACGTTACTCGAGATTGCTGACCAGCTATGGCGGAGCTCAGGCGGTCTATTTGACATCACATCGGGAGTGTTGCGAAAAGCCTGGCGCTTTGAAGCCGCCAACGCGCCTGTCGATTTATCTCAACTTGAAGCGCTGAAAAAACAAGTGGGCTGGGACAAAGTCAAAAGAACAGGCGAAGGCGTTTATTTGCCCGTCAAAGGAATGGAGATTGACCTCGGCGGACTGGCCAAGGAATATGCCGCAGATTGCGCAGTGAGATTGCTTCGCGATCATGGCGTGACGTCGGCGCTAATTGAGCTTGCGGGTGACGTTGCCACCATTGGTTCTCAGCCCTCGGGAAGGCCATGGCGAGTGGGTATTCGTGCACCCCAAGGCGGCGATCCTGTAGGCGGCATCGCTTTATCAAATGCAGCCGCGGCAACCAGCGGTAATTACGCCCGCACACTCCAGTTCGAAGGGCGGACTTATGGCCATTTACTTAACCCGTTGACGGGGTGGCCGGTTGAGGGCCCAACCAGCGTGACCGTTATCGGCGAAAACTGCCTTAGTGCGGGGGCGGTGACCACCATTGCCTGCTTGCAGTCGCCGAAAGCCGCAATGGCTTGGTTATCTGAGGCAGGCTTACCCTGGCTTATGATTGGTCAGGACGCTGGTTATAGCGGCCCCTTGGCCTCCAAACTGGGGCTTAGTCCGCCGTAAAGATACGCAAGTGTCAGCTGAAGATGCATCGGCCCTGCCACTGAGTGATATAGTTGAGTGGTGGCGACGCAGGGCTTCCATACCACGCTTTATCCTAATCTATTGGGTGCTCTTTCATGACATCACTCCTAAGATCCGACGCGGCTTTCGCGATCAGATTGACACTGCGCGTTCTGATGTGCGTCTCCTACTTTGGCGCCCCCGCTTTATTGGCTCAGGAAGATGCGCAACCTGCTGATGAAGCGCCGTTGGGCGATGCCGAAAATGATTCAGCCCGGGAGCCACAGGACGGTTCAAGTGCAGAGGCCAGAAAACCGTGGCTCATCACGCCCACGCTATCGGCCGACCCAAAACTTGGCGCTAACGTCGGCGCACTCATCGCGTACGTCAAGAGACTGGATGCCAACTCCACCCCCTCAATGCTCGGGCTATCTGTGTCTTACTCAGATACTGACTCCAGCACGGGCGCCCTGTTCGGCCAACTCTACTGGGGCCAAGATACCCGTCGAATGACGCTGTTATTAGCCAGCGCTGAGGTCAACAACGAGTACGATGACTTCCTTAACCAAGGCACTGCAGTTGAAACGCAAGATTCAGTGCAGTCATTTGCAGCGCGCTATATGCAGCAGTTTCGCAAAGGGGGCTGGTTCGCCGGCGTTCAAGGGGTGAGCACGAACTACGCTGTAGGCGCTGACGACAGCTTACAAGGCGTCATTGATCAAATCGGGCTATCGGGTTTCGATGCGACAGGCCTTGGCTTGATCCTTCAGCACGACACCATGGATAACCAGCGAGACCCCGGTGCTGGGCATCTGTTCACGCTGCACAACATCGCGTACCGCAAGACATTCGGGGGCGAGTCATCCTTTGACGTGGGCCTCCTAGACCTAAGCTGGTATCACTCGCTTGGCAAAGCATGGAGCACCCGAACCGCTCGCGCGCCCGTGATTGCCGTTCAAATGACGGCACGTGTGACCGATAATGCGCCTCCGTCGGGCTTTTCGTCTGTGACGTTACCAAGCTATACCCGCGGGAACTATTTGTCCCAGCATTACTCTCATCTCCTAATAGATGGGCGCTTCCCGATCACCCAAAAGTTTGGGCTGGTGGCTTTCGGTGGCGTGGGCTGTCAGTTTGGCGTCGATATTTTGAATCGTGACGTTTCCTGTGACGACGCCCTGTTTCCCGCTTTTGGGGCGGGCGTGTCGTATATGTTGAAGGAAGAGGCATCACTGCTGATCAGGCTGGAGTTCGCCAAGGGGAAAAGTGACAACGAGGCGGTCTATTTGCGGTTTGGCCATAGCTTCTAAGTCGATTAAGGTATTGCATGTCGTGCACGGTTGCACAAGATTCCAAGGACGGATTCGGGAGACGTATGTTGCGGAGAATAAGCTTGAAGCCCCTCATTATTTGGCTTGTTGGCGTCGGGTTAGTTACTGTGGCTGCACAGGGGTATGCACTCGCGCCTGCCTCGGCCCAGAGTGACACCTTAAAAGAGATCATCGAGGTCATTGAGGATCGACACTACGCGAGCCGCCGCTACGACGACGGCCTCTCTGCGCAACATTTTACAGCCTACCTAGACGCACTTGACCCGCAGCGTATGTTTTTTGATGCGGATGACATTGACCTGTTTTCACAATGGCGACTTGCACTCGACAACGCGGGCCGCGCCGGCAATCTAGCGCCAGCATTTACGATGTTCAATAAGTACCACGACGAACTCAAAGGCCGCTTAACTGGGATCTTGAACACACTGCCAGAAACGATCGAGAGCTTCGATTTCGAGGTCGAAGAATATTTAGACATTGATCGATCCGCTATGCCCTGGGCGCAAGATGATGCAGAGCTAGACGAACGATGGCGCAAGCGGATCAAAAATCAGGCTCTCAGTCTATTGCTCGCCGAAAAAGCCCCGGAGGAGATACCCGAAACGCTCGAGCGACGGTACCAAAGCCAACTCAAGCGGCTGGGCCAGTACAACGCTCAGGATGTCTTCCAAATCTACGCCAATACGCTGGCGGAGCAATACGACCCCCACACCAATTACTTTTCGCCGAGGCGAGCTGAAAATTTCGATATCAATATGAGTCTGTCTTTCGAGGGCATTGGCGCCATTTTGCAGATAGATGATGAATACGCCAAAGTGACCCGGCTGGTCCCCGCCGGGCCCGCGGATAAGCAAGGCGGCCTGCGGCCCTCCGACCTCATTATGGGCGTAGGCCAAGGTGAAACAGGCCCAATTGAGGATGTGATCGGCTGGCGGCTTGATGAAATTGTTGATCTCATTCGTGGGCCTCGCGACACGACTGTCCGACTCGAAGTGATTCCCGACAAGGGAAAGGCCGACCAACGCCGAGTGGTTCCCATTCGCCGTAACGAGGTTAAGCTCGAGGAGCAGGCAGCGCAAAAACAAATCATCGAATTTACCGACGAGGATGGTCAGACGCATCGCGTGGGCGTGATTGACATCCCTGCTTTCTACATCGACTTTGAGGCCTATCGGCGAGGTGACAAGCTTTACAGATCGACAACGCGTGACGTCAAAAAGCTCGTCGACGAACTCGTCTCTGACGGTGTGGAGGGGATTGTGATCGACCTTCGAGATAATGGCGGCGGCTCACTTCAGGAGGCGAATCAACTTACGGGGCTCTTTATCGAGTATGGACCTACCGTGCAAATTCGATCCGCAGAAAGTCGCGTTTGGCGCGATGGCAAGCGGCGGCGCTCGCAGTATTACGAGGGCCCACTAGCGGTCATGATCAATCGTCTCAGTGCTTCAGCGTCGGAAATTTTTGCCGGCGCGATTCAGGATTATGGGCGAGGCATCATCGTCGGCGAGCAATCCTTTGGCAAAGGGACGGTGCAGTCCCTAGTGCCGTTGCAAGAAGGTCAGCTCAAAATTACTGAAAGTAAGTTCTACCGGGTTTCAGGTGGCAGCACCCAGCATAGGGGGGTGGTACCTGATATCAATTACCCTTCGCTGTTTGACCCAGAAAAAATCGGCGAAAGCGCTCTGGACAATGCGCTTGCCTGGGACCAAATCGCGCCGACGCGTTTCAATCGCTACAACAACTACGACTCCATCATTCCTACCTTGGCGTCCCTACACAACGCGCGCGCCGCCAACAACCCCGATTACCAGTTCTTACAAGACCAAGTAGACTTGGCACAGGACGCACGTGCGATCAGCGTCCTCCCCCTTCAACAGTCGGGCAGAATTGCCATGCGGGATGAACAGGAGGCGCTGGCGCTGGCAATCGAAAACAAGCGTCGGCTCAGCAAAGGACTTGAGCCATTAGAGACGCTTGATACTGATAACGATGTCCCAGAGAGCACTCCCACTGTGTCCAACGAAGAGACCGCCCTACCCCACAATGAGGTTGAGGACGCGGCGGATGACGAGGCAGCGACCCCAGACGTGTTGTTGCTGGAGACTGGCAAAATTCTCGTTGATTCGATTTCCCTGCGGCCGACAGACATTGTGGCGAGCCGCAGCGCACGGGAATCATAAAAAATCGCTAATGGTTTGCGGATGCTCTATCGCGGCTTGATCTCGATCTGCCCCCCCAGATAACCCTGCAGGGCAGTGGGAATCGCAATGCCACCATCCTCACGCTGGCCATTTTCTAGAACCGCCACCAGGGTTCTGCCCACCGCAAGCCCCGAACCATTTAGTGTGTGCACCAACTCAGGCTTGCCGGTTTCTGGGTTGCGCCATCGGGCCTGAAGCCGGCGGGCTTGAAAGTCACGAAAGTTTGAGCAGCTAGAAATCTCTCGATACGCAGACTGCCCGGGCAGCCACACCTCTAAATCGTAGGTGAGCGCCGCACTGAATCCGAGGTCGCCACCGCATAGCATCACTTTACGATAGGGCAACTCCAGCGACTGTAGAATGCTCTCGGCATGGCCCGTGAGCGCTTCCAACGCCGCCTCGGATTGTCCTGCACGCACAATCTGAACCAGCTCTACTTTCTCAAACTGGTGCTGTCGAATCAGACCCCGGGTATCGCGCCCGTAGCTACCTGCTTCGCTTCTAAAGCAAGGGGTATGTGCGACGTACTTCAGACCGTCAGGACCCAGCGTGTCAGGGTCAAAAATTTGATCTCGCACGATGTTCGTGACGGGAACTTCAGCCGTTGGCGCTAAGTAATAGCCCTGATCACCCTCAAGACGAAACAGATCCTCTGCAAATTTGGGTAACTGGCCGGTCCCCGTTAATGAGGCTTCGTTGACGATATAAGGAACATACAGCTCCGTATAACCATGGTTTTGAGTATGACAATCGAGCATGAACTGACCCAATGCGCGATGCAGTCGCGCTAGATCGCCCGACAGAAGAGAAAAGCGCGATCCGGCGATCCGCCCGGCAGCTTCTAAATCCATCAACCCCAGCGCTTCGCCTAAGTCGACATGATCTCGTGGTGAAAATGCAAACTCTTGTGGGGTTCCCCACCTCGCTATTTCTTTGTTTTCCAACTCGGACGCGCCCTCGGGCACACAATCATCTGGAAGATTCGGTGTTTCTTGCAATAGCGCGTCAAGATCAGCCTGCGCCGCATCGGCCTCAGCAGTAGCCGAAGCCAGCTCATCTGCCAGCCGCGATAAAATGTCGTTGACCTCGCTTTTTGCTGCCTCGACCGACTTTCCCTCTGCCACCAGCACGCCGATTTTCTTCGAAGTCGACTTCCGTTCCGCCAGCAAACTCTGCGAGCGAACGTCCGCCGCCTTACGGCGTGCGTCGAGTGATTCGAAACGGGCGAGATCAAACGTCAGCCCACGCTTCGCTAACGAGGCAACCACAGCACTCGCGTCATGGCGGATGGCTTTGAGGTCAAGCATGACAACATTTCTCTAAAAAAACGGCGCGAGTATAACGCGAAATGCCGGAAATCTGAGAGGACGTGTTGTTAGTAATGACGCGCAAGGCCTATCGCAGAAGCCAAATGCCCAGTCCTGCTCCAAACAGGCAGCAGAGCGCACTCAATATCAGATAACTGGCGGCCCATCCCCAAGCACCTTGCTGGATCAGTTGAACCGTTTCGAGGGAAAATGTTGAGAAAGTCGTGAACCCTCCCAGTACGCCTGTCATCAAAAAAGCAGACAGTAAAACGGAATCTCCTGATCGCGAGAAATAGCTCCAGGCCATGCCGATCATCAGAGAGCCTATTACGTTGACGAGGAAAGTGGCGACGGGGAAATAGCCGATGGGGCCCACCCAGAGGGTCAAGGCGGCCCTACCGAGGGCGCCACACGCACCACCTGCAGCAACCATCAACCAAAAACCGCCTGTCACGACTTATCCTCGGTATGGGCGGCTTTGTTTAGGCCTCGGAGCTGAGCGAGCTTTTCGGCCACCACTTTCTCCAGTCCTCTCTGGGTAGGCTGATAGAACTGAATCGGCTCCATCCCATCCGGGAAATAATGCTCCCCAGCGGCAAATCCACCGCTTTCATTATGCGCGTAACGATACCCTTCACCGTGCCCCTCTTCGCGCATTAATTTTGTCGGCGCGTTACGCAGACGCAAAGGCACTTCGAGCGACCCAGAGGATTCAGCCGCAGCCATAGCGGCGTTGAAAGCGGTGTACGTGGCATTGCTTTTCGCAGCGCAAGCTAAATAAACGATGGCCTGTGCTAACGCTAGCTCACCCTCGGGGCTGCCCAATCGCTCTTGCACAGACATCGCATCTAACGCCAGTTGCAGCGCCCGCGGGTCTGCAATGCCAATGTCCTCAGATGCCATTCGGATGCAGCGTCGACCGATGTATAACGGATCACAACCGCCATCTAGCATTCTGGCAAACCAATACAGAGAGGCATCTGGATCACTGCCGCGAACCGCTTTGTGCAACGCGCTGATCTGGTCAAAAAACACGTCTCCACCCTTGTCGAAGCGACGCGCTCCGGTACTCGCTAACTCCTTGAGAATGGCCTCATCAAGACGATGAGGAACGCCCTCGGTAGCGCACAAACCAGTGGCCAGCTCTAGCAAATTCAGGGACTGGCGCACGTCACCATCGGCTAGCCTCGCCACCTCAAGCAGGCTCTTGGGCGCGACATCGATATCCGGATAGAAACGCGCCACAGTGCGCGCCAGTAATTTTTCGAGCACCTCCGCCGTCACCGGCCTGAGACGATAAACTCGCAATCGCGACAGTAACGCACTGTTCACTTCAAATGAGGGATTTTCAGTGGTCGCACCGACGAAACAAATGGTACCGTCCTCTATGTGCGGCAAAAAGGCATCCTGCTGGCTTTTGTTGAAGCGGTGAACTTCGTCGACAAATAAGACCGCGCGCTTGCCCTGTGTCGCTGCCTGACGAGCCTGGTCAACCGCAGCGCGAATATCCTTGATGCCTGAGAACACGGCCGATAATTGAAGGAAAATCCCTTGGGTATAAAGTGAGACGAGTCGCGCCAGCGTGGTTTTTCCGACGCCGGGAGGGCCCCAGAGAATGAACGAATGGTGGCTGCCCGTCTCAATAGCATGCCGGAGCGGCTGCCCTGCCCCCAGCAAGTGTTCCTGACCCACCATCTCCTCGAGCGACTGCGGCCGCAACCGTGCGGCTAGGGGCGCAAGGTCTGGGGCTGTTGCAGCAAACAAATCATTCCCCTGCTGACTGGTATGCCGCCCGGTCATCTCAAAAGTTCACCGAGGGCACCAGGAAATCACCCGGGGCTAATCTCACCTTTGGCAACGTTGATAGCGCGAGGTCGATCGATTGCCCCGCTTGATCCAGTAATGTGACCCGCCAGAGGTCAGGGCCTTCTTGAGCCACCAGAAGGCGCTGATAGTAAGCCGAGGGGTCTCTTGGCGTCAGTGTTACCGCTGCCCCGGTAGCATCCAGCGTAAACGCAGTGAGCAAGGTTTCGCGCGGAGCCAGCAGCCAATAAAACGGGCTTCTTTCCGTGTCGGACAACTGCCGCTCAACAGTGACCTCTAGGTCCCAATCAATCTGAGTCAGTCTGTTATCTGCTGCCACCATCAATTGATTATCGGGCGCAGTAATGTGCCACCAGAAGAAATGCGGCTTGAGTAACTTAAAGTCACCAGAGCTCTGATCTAGCACGGCCCCCTCGGGGCTCAGTATGCGCTGGGTAAACTGGCCCGTTAACCCGTCCCGCGCAACAAATTGTTGCAATACATCGGCGGTCGCCGGCAATGCCATGAGATACAGTGCAAGCAGTAGCCGTCGCATGGCTAGTGCTCGGGCGGCGCTGGCGCGAGAACCTCGCGCTGCCCGTTACTGCCCATTTCTGTGACGACGCCTGCCGCCTCCATGGTCTCAATCAGACGAGCAGCCCGGTTGTAGCCAATTCGCAGCTTACGCTGCACGGAGGAGATCGATGCGCGGCGACTCCGGCAGACGTAGTCAACCGCTTCGTCGTACAGTGCGTCCGACTCAGGATCCTCATCTCCAGATGTCGCTGATTGAATTTCATTTGCAGTAACGGGCGTTTGCCCTCCCTCATCTAGCAATCCGTCGATATATTGTGGGTCGCCACGACGTTTCCAGTCTGCAACAACGCGATGTACTTCATCATCTGAACAAAAAGCGCCATGCACTCGCACCGGCACGCTGGAACCTGCTGGCAGATAGAGCATGTCTCCGTAGCCTAGTAATTGATCGGCACCGCCCTGATCTAAAATCGTACGAGAATCGACTTTTGAGCTCACAGCAAACGCGATTCGTGAAGGGATGTTCGCTTTGATTAAGCCGGTAATCACATCTACTGAAGGCCGCTGAGTTGCCAGCACCAAGTGGATACCAGCGGCGCGCGCTTTTTGCGCAATGCGGGCGATCAATTGCTCTACTTTTTTGCCGACAATCATCATCATATCGGCGAACTCATCGATCACCACCACAATGGAGGGCAGTTTCTCGAGAGTGGGATGCTCTTGATCTTCGCCAGTCAGCTCCAAGACCGGATCCGGGCTCCACATCGGATCTAGTATCGGGCTCCCCTGCTTCTCAGCATCCGTCACTTTACGGTTATAGCCTTGCAGATTGCGAACCCCTAACAGAGACATCAGCTTATAACGCCGCTCCATTTCTGCCACGCACCAACGAAGTCCATTGGCCGCATCCTTCATGTCGGTGATCACCGGCGTCAGTAAATGAGGAATGCCGTCGTAAACGGACAATTCCAGCATCTTCGGATCTACTAATATCAGTCGTGCATCAGCGGGCGTCGCCTTGTACAGCAGGCTGACCAACATGCAATTAACCCCCACTGACTTACCCGAACCAGTGGTGCCCGCCACCAGCACATGCGGCATTTTGCTCAAATCAGCGACGACCGGAGAGCCCGCAATGTCATGGCCTAATGCGACGGTGAGTGGCGACTTACTCTCTTCAAACGTCGTGGAGGCCAGCACGTCTTTAAAATTGACCGTTTGTCGGTCGGCATTGGGTATCTCGATCCCCACCACGCTCTTGCCGGGAATCACTTCCACTACCCGAACAGAAATAACGGCCAGCGAACGCGCCAAGTCCTTGGCAAGATTCGATATGCGTGACACTTTAACGCCGGCTGCCGGTTGAATTTCAAAGCGCGTCACCACCGGACCCGGATAAACAGCAACGACCTCAGCGACGACACTAAAATCTTTGAGCTTGAGCTCTAATAGACGCGACAACGACTCTAATTCATCTGCCGAGTAACCCCGTTGCGCCACGTCGCCCGGCGGTGCATCCAGCAAATCCAGCGGCGGCACCTCACCCGATATCGGCAGATCGAACAGCGGCTTTTGCTTCTCCTGCTCAAACTTGACCCCTGCTGCCACGGGTTCCTTGGGCGGTTTGATCTTGGGCGGCGTGCGTTTCTTTTCGCTGGCGACATGCCGCTCAATTTTTACCTTGCGCTCTTCAAGCTGCTTTTCGCGCGCGCGCCGGTCGCGAAATTGATCAAGCTTAGCCGCTGCCATTTGACGTATCGCGCTCGCAGCGGTCAACACGCGCTGCCCAATCCAATCAATGACACTGAGCCAGCTAATATCTGCAAACAAGGTCAGACCTAACAAAAAGACGGTTACCAAGACTAGCCGAGCACCCACGGGATTAAAGGCCTGATCAAAACCCAACCCAATTGCGGCACCGACAATCCCGCCAGCCCCCTGGGGTAAGCCTGACGCCCCTACGTCATTGAGTGCACGTAACGCCGTGGCAGCCATAACAGCCAGCAGCAAGCCAAACGCGCGCAAGCCCATCATCTGCCAATCCACAGGGTCGTATCGGCCTTCCGCAAGCAGCAATGATATCGCGCGGTAGGCGAGCAACAGAGGTATCAGATAAGCAGCGGAACCAACCAGAGAGAAAAATACATCGGCAATAAAGGCGCCTGTTATGCCGCCGAGGTTCTGAATGGCATCGCCCGTTCCGCTTGCAGACCACCCGGGATCTTGATCACTGTAAGTCAGCAGCGACATTAAGACGAAGAGGCATGCTGCCCCCACACTGATAAACAGGACATCGCGTAACCGGCGACGGGCAAACGTCTGCGTCGTCAATTCCGACTGTGCTGTCTCCGACTTCGCTCTGCCTGCCACGCCTCTACAACCACCGATGGAAATGGCTATGCTAGCACACACGACACCTCGGAATGGCCAACAATCAGTTGCAAATTCATGGGTTTATCCACGGTTCCGTCCGCCGACACATCCCAACACCGCGACAACACTGGCCTCATGACATTGGCTAGGATATTCTCTTATCATTGAGGACGGCGTGGCGCTTCACCGCCGCCACAGCATAGGTAATAGAGCGTCTCACACAGCACCTTTCAAAATCGATAACGGAACCCACTCATGAGTGACCCATCACACCACCGCCTGATCATTTTAGGTTCAGGGCCTGCGGGGTATACCGCCGCTGTTTACGCGGCACGCGCCAACCTCAATCCGATTGTGATTACGGGTTTGCAGCAAGGCGGCCAACTGACGACGACGACCGAAGTCGAAAACTGGCCCGGCGGAGATCATGATTTGCAAGGGCCACAGTTGATGTCGCAGATGCAGGCGCATGTGGAGCGACTCGAGGCCAGCGTGGTCTTCGATCATGTTGAGTCGGTAGATCTGACCGCCAAGCCATTCAAATTGCAGGGCACCTCTGCTTACACTTGCGATGCATTGGTTATTGCAACTGGCGCATCTGCACAGTATCTCGGCCTACCCTCTGAGTCAGCTTTCATGGGGAAAGGCGTCAGTGCCTGTGCAACCTGTGACGGATTCTTTTATCGCAACCAAGAAGTCGCGGTCGTGGGCGGGGGAAACACCGCGGTAGAGGAGGCACTATATCTCAGCAATCTTTGCTCGACGGTGCATCTCATTCACCGTCGAGATTCGCTCCGTGCCGAGAAGATATTACAAGACCGTTTGATGCAGCGTGTCAGTGAAGGCAAGGTCACACTCCACTGGCATACGACGCTGGATGAAGTTTTGGGCGATGAGTCTGGTGTCACTGGCATTCGCATCAAGTCTACCCTCGAAGGGGAAGCCACTCGCTCACTGGACCTATCGGGTGTGTTCATTGCAATAGGCCACAAACCCAATACGGACCTGTTCATCGACCAGTTAGCGATGCACGGGGGCTATCTCACTGTTCACTCGGGCACCGAGGGCGCAGCAACACACACTAGCCTACCGGGCGTCTTTGCAGCAGGCGATGTGGCGGACCATATTTACCGACAGGCTATTACGTCAGCTGGCTTTGGCTGCATGGCGGCCCTGGATGCGGAGAAATATCTGGATGGAGTGGGCAGCTAAACTTGCCCAACCCTTTTCCGCCCACTTCACAAGCACTGGCTGAGCCAAACGGGTTACTTGCCGTCGGTGGTGACCTCCACTGTGAAACGCTGATCAGTGCTTATGCCCAAGGTATCTTTCCTTGGTTCGAACCCGGGCAAGAAATCTTGTGGTGGTCTCCAGATCCTAGATCAGTCCTCTTCCCTGATCGTATTCATATCAGTCGCTCACTCAATAAGTTCCTGCGAAAAAGCACCTGGCGGATCAGTTGCGATACCCGCTTTACGGAGGTGGTGACTCGCTGCGCAAGCGCTCTACGTCATGACGATCACAACGCCGAGCACAGCACTTGGATTTCGTCTGAAATGCTGCAGGCATATGCCGCGCTGAATCAATTGGGTGTCGCGCATTCCATTGAAATATCTGACGGGGACCAATTGCTCGGCGGTCTATACGGCGTCATGCTTGAAAACGTCTTTTTCGGAGAATCCATGTTCTCCGACCACACCAATGGATCAAAGGTGGCGTTAATTGCTTTGGCGCGTTTGTGTCAAGACAATGGCGTTATGATGATCGACTGTCAGGTCCACAATCCTCATCTTGAGACCATGGGCGCGGAGCTTGTTTCTCGTCAAGTCTTTGAAAAACACCTCGAGGGCGCTATAAAGGCACCTATGAATGCCATTTTAGCCAATCCTGCTTGTCTGGCCCCCGCCACGAAGACATCACTTGAGGAGCGCCTACTCGTCCCCCTGAAGCGATTTGCGGCGGAATTGCTGTGACAGCGTCACTGCGAGAGATCAAGGTGTACACCACCTTTCCTCATCGGTGCTCTTATCTCGACAATGAGGAAGCCACCACATTATTTGTCGACCCACGGCAGACACTCAGCACGGAACTCTATACGCAGTTATCACTGCTCGGCTTTCGACGCAGTGGTGATCATGTTTACCGCCCCCATTGCGCTAACTGCAACGCTTGCATTGCCTCTCGAGTGCGAGTTGATCAATTTGTGCCCAGTCGAACGCAGCGGCGGATTAGTCGTCGCAATAGCGATTTAAGACTCGAAATCACCGAGTCGATCGCTGATGACGAGGCCTATGATCTGTACCGTTACTATATTGAAGCGCGTCACGCGGATGGCGATATGTACCCGCCGGCGCGCGACCAGTACGATTCTTTCCTGAATGATGGGTTGGGTTGTGCGACCTATTACCGACTCTACGAAGGCAGTCGGCTTGTTGCGGTCACTGTGGCTGACAGAATGCTGGACGGTTTGGCCGCCATCTACACCTTCTTTGACCCCGACCAACCCAAAAGAAGTCTGGGTACCGAAGCGATACTCCTGCAGATCCGAGAGGCTCAGGCGATGGGACTCCCCTTTGTGTACCTGGGGTACTGGATAGACGGCTGTCGTAAGATGTCTTACAAAGCAAACTATGCGCCACTTGAATTATTCGTCGACGGACAGTGGCAACAACAGAAGACTGAACAGCAAAGTGGCCCTAGCACAGACGCCATCATTGACCTGTTAGCCCCCGGCAACCCCCATCATGGACTCGACGAAGGATAAGAGGCGCTTTCCACGCACCTCACTTTTCGATACAGTGCCGCCCACCTCATAAACAAAGGCTACGCCTTGATGGCAAAAGAAGACCAGATCGAAATGGAAGGGGAGATTGTCGATACCCTGCCCAATACGACGTTCCGAGTTAAATTGGAGAACGGGCACCTTGTGACGGCGCACATCTCAGGGAAAATGCGAAAGAACTACATTCGCATCCTGACAGGCGACAAAGTCAGAGTTGAGCTCACACCTTACGATCTCACGAAAGGTCGCATCACCTACCGCGAGCGGTGAGTGGGGCGCAGCGAAGGAGCTGCGCGCTACCCTCACGCCTCCACCGGCTCCTCTGCATCGACTAACGCCGCGACCACCAAAGCGGAGTGGTCTTCGTTGACCGTAACGCTTGCAGAACCGCCTTTTGCCAGCGAGCCAAATAACACCATATCGGCCAATGGTTTTTTGATGTGCTCTTGTATAACCCGCTCCAAAGGGCGAGCGCCCATCGTCGCATCGTAGCCTTTTTCAACTAACCACAGTCTCGCCTCTTCGTCGACCTCTACCGATACCTGACGTTCATCAAGCTGGCTTTGCAGTTCGATCAAAAACTTATCCACGACGGTTAAAATGACCTCTTCGCTGAGCGGGCCGAACGGCACGATCGCATCCAGTCTATTTCTAAATTCCGGGGTAAAAGTTCGATTGATCGCCTCGATCGAGTCAGTCGAGTTGTCTTGTATGGAAAAACCAATCGATCGACGACTCACGTTTTCTGCACCCGCATTGGTCGTCATGACCACAATGACATTGCGGAAATCTGTCTTGCGTCCATTGTTATCGGTGAGCGTTCCGTGATCCATCACCTGCAGTAACAGATTAAAGACCTCCGGATGCGCTTTTTCGATTTCGTCGAGCAACACCACGCTGTGGGGATGCTTAGTCACTTGGTCGGTCAGCAGCCCGCCTTGGTCATAACCGACGTAACCCGGCGGCGCACCAATCAAGCGCGACACCGTGTGCCGTTCCATGTATTCCGACATATCGAACCGCAACAGCTCTAAGCCCATTTGCAGTGCCAACTGCCGAGTCAGCTCGGTCTTTCCAACACCAGTGGGACCTGCTAACAGAAACGAACCTATCGGCTTCTGGCCCGCACGCAATCCCGCCCGGGCCAGTTTAATGGCGCTCACCATCTGAGAAACGGCGGCGTCCTGACCAAATACGGTCATCTTAAGGTTAGCCTCTAATTTACTGAGCAAGGTTTTGTCGTCGCTGCTCACCGTCTTGGGTGGTATGCGCGCTATTTTCGCCACCACGGCTTCAATATCGCCAGGACCCAATATCTTTTTTCGCTTACTCGGAGACTGCAATTGCTGAAACGCGCCTGCCTCATCAATCACATCAATCGCCTTGTCTGGCAGAAACCGATCTGTGATGTATCGAGCGGCCATCTCGGACGCCACTTTCAATGCCTTATCGGTATAGCGAAGCTTGTGGTGCGCCTCAAAACGGGACTTGAGTCCCTTGAGAATCTTATAGGCATCCTCAACGGACGGCTCGAGCACGTCTACTTTCTGGAAGCGACGACTCAGTGCCTTGTCCTTATCGAAAATGCCCCGATACTCGGCATAGGTCGTAGAGCCAACGCAGCGCATCTTGCCTGAACCGAGCAGTGGCTTCAGGAGATTGCTGGCGTCCATCACACCGCCAGAGGCCGCTCCGGCACCGATGATGGTGTGAATCTCGTCAATGAAAAGAATGGCGTGATCGTTCTCGGCTAAATTAGCCAGCAATCCCTTTAACCGCTTCTCAAAGTCACCTCGATACTTCGTGCCCGCCAGTAGCGCACCGAGATCGAGAGAATAAACAACCGCCTCTTGCAGTGTCTCTGGCACCTCGCCGTCAACGATCATTTTCGCCAGCCCCTCAGCAATCGCTGTTTTCCCGACGCCTGATTCTCCAACCAGCAGCGGATTGTTCTTGCGCCTTCGGGCCAATATCTGAGCCACACGCTCAACCTCGCGCAGCCGGCCGATTAATGGGTCAATCTTACCCGCCTCGGCTTCGACATTGAGATTTGTGGCATAGGCATCAAGTGGCCGCTTTTCAGCAGCCTCTTCGCCACCGTCTGCCTCACCAGTGAATTCTTCTTGACCGCCCAGCTCTTCCCCATCCTTGCCAACGCCATGAGTGATGAAATTCACAATGTCGAGGCGCGAGATATTTTGAGTTTTGAGGAAGTACACCGCCTGTGATTCTTGTTCAGAGAAAATGGCGACCAACAGATTGGCTCCAGTGACCTCCTGCTTACCCGAGCTTTGCACGTGAAATACGGCACGTTGCAGCACACGTTGAAACCCCAAAGTGGGCTGCGTGTCGCGGCCGTCATCGCTGTCGGTTAGCAGCGGCGTCGTAGAATCAATAAATTCTACCAACTCACCGCGCAATTCATCCATATTGACCTGACATGCATTCAATACGGCTATCGCCGCAGCATCATCCAGTAATGCCAGCAACAGATGCTCGACGGTAATGAACTCATGGCGTCGAGCTCGAGCCATTCTGAAGGTTTCATTAAGTGTATTTTCAAGTTCTTTGCTGAGCATTTAGCTATCCTCATCATCGGCAGAGGGTTCTACTTCACACAATAATGGATGACCGTTATCGCGAGCAGATTGGTTGACTTGGGAGGCTTTGGTTTCAGCAATATCTTGGGGGTAGATACCACAGACGCCCTTACCTTGCGTGTGCACCGCGAGCATCACCTGAGTCGCCTGCTCGCGGTTCATCGTAAAAAACGTTTCTAGTACTTCGACAACAAACTCCATCGGGGTGTAGTCGTCATTCAGTAAGATAACGCGGTAAAGAGAGGGACGCTTGAGCTTGGGTTTCGCGGGCGCAACCGCCAACCCACCATCGTCATCAAGGTCGCTGTCATCGGGCTTCGCCGCGCTGACGACCCGCTTCACTACCGACATCTCTCTCCACCTCCGGTTCCTCATGGCCTCAGTATAATCCACCCTCCGGCAAATAAAGCGGTTTCACGACAGATCCACCCTAATTTATTCTTCGCCGCAATCTGGACAATACAACAGGCAAAAAAAAGCCCGCAAGCAGCGGGCTCGCGATCGGCGAAACCCTCACATATGAGCGATAACGCTGTCTCCAAAAGCAGAGCATGATACCAATGTGGCCCCGTCCATCAGACGTTCAAAATCGTAAGTCACGGTTTTGGCTTGGATCGCACCATTCATGCCATCGATGATTAAATCAGCCGCCTCGTTCCAGCCCAGATGTCGCAGCATCATTTCAGCAGAGAGAATGAGCGAACCTGGATTCACTTTATCCTGCCCGGCATATTTGGGTGCTGTGCCGTGAGTTGCCTCAAACAAGGCAACGGTATCCGACAGGTTCGCACCCGGTGCAATACCGATTCCGCCCACTTGGGCTGCGAGCGCATCGGAAAGGTAGTCACCATTTAAGTTGAGCGTGGCAACCACACTGTAGTCACGTGGGCGAGTCAGCACTTGCTGCAACATCGCGTCGGCAATCACATCTTTTATAACAATATCGTTACCGGTTCGCGGATTCTTGATGCTGACCCAAGGGCCTCCATCGAGCAATTCACCACCAAACTCCTTTTGCGCTAATTCGTATCCCCAATCGCGGAAGGCGCCCTCGGTGAATTTCATAATATTCCCCTTATGCACCAACGTCACCGAGGGGAGATCTTGCTCAATAGCATACTGAATAGCCTTACGAACCAACCGCTGGGTACCCTCCTCTGATACGGGTTTGATGCCAATACCCACATTTTCAGGGAAGCGGATTTTAGTAGCGCCCATCTCGCCGATAATAAAATCGACAACTTTTTGCGCTTCAGGCGTGCCCGCCTGATATTCAATGCCCGCATAGATATCTTCAGAGTTCTCTCTGAAGATCACCATATTGCAATCTCCAGGCTTCTTGACCGGAGACGGTACGCCTTCGAACCAGCGCACTGGCCGGAGGCAAGTGTAAAGATCGAGCTCTTGCCGCAACGCAACATTAAGCGAGCGGAACCCTCCCCCCACCGGGGTCGTCAGCGGCCCTTTAATGGCAACGCTATAGGTTTTAATCGCATTCAGCGTCTCTTCTGGAAACCAATCACCGTCATACAGCTCGGCCGCCTTCTCACCGGTATAAATTTCCATCCAAGAAATCTTCTTAGCCCCGTCGTAAGCCTTTGCGACGGCCGCATCCACGACTGAGATCATCACGGGAGAGATGTCCACACCAATACCATCTCCCTCAATGTAAGGGATGATGGGGTTACTGGGAACGTCGATGCTGTTGTCGTCATTGACGACAATCATCTCTCCGGTGTCAGGTATTGTGATGTGCTGATAGGCCATGCTGAAAATCCCCCAAAATAAAAAAACGGCTTCCCTCGCAAGCGATGGGACCACGTCATTGCTCCCTGCAACAATACAGATCGGACCAGACGCGGGTTATGCGATCATTTTAACACCAAATGAGGCAGACTAGGCACATGGCGTCTCTTATTGTGTTCAATAAACCCTTTCAAGTCCTCAGCCAATTCACTGATCGCGATCGACCCCAAGCCCCACGAAGCACTCTGGCCGATTTCCTAGATGCCCCTCGGTTTCGTGCGGCGGGCAGATTAGATTACGACTCTGAGGGGCTACTCTTACTCACGGCGGATGGTCATTTACAGCAGCAAATCGCGCACCCTCAGCACCGCCAATGGAAAACCTATTGGGTTCAGGTCGAAGGCAATATCGATCAGACAGCCTGCGATGCGCTGGCCAAGGGCGTGCTTTTACGTGATGGAATCACCCAATCTGCGCGCGCTCAGTTAATCGGGGAGCCTGAAGTGTGGCCGCGCTATCCGCCAATCCGCGAGCGCAAAACCGTGAGTGACTCCTGGCTCCAGATATCGATCACCGAAGGGCGCAATCGCCAAGTGCGCCGGATGACCGCTGCGGTCGGCTTTCCCACGCTGCGATTGATTCGGACCGCTATTGGGCCCTGGCAGATCGATGGGTTGAAGCCCGGAGAGCACCGCTTTGCGTCGACCGATGATTTCAAGCGTTGACCCAGCGCACGCCTGCCATCATCCTTCGATCCCACCGCCACTTGCTAGGAACCCACAAACATCGTGAACAGCCCCCCTCAAACCGCTCAACAAACCGTCATAGTCGGGATGTCAGGTGGCGTCGACTCGTCGGTCGCAGCGCTGCTGTTGCTCGAGGCAGGCTATCGCGTTGAAGGGTTGTTCATGAAAAATTGGGAAGAGGATGACGGCACCGAATACTGTACCGCCAAGGCGGATCTAGCAGATGCCGAAGCCGTAGCGCAGACACTGGACATTCCGCTGCACAGCGCTAATTTTGCTGCCGAATATTGGGACAGTGTTTTTGCCCACTTTCTCAAGGAGTACGAGGCCGGCCGCACGCCAAACCCTGACATCTTGTGTAACCGAGAAATTAAATTCCGCGCCTTTCTCGACTATGCGACCTACTTGGGCGCCGACCTGATCGCAACGGGCCATTATGTTCGATCGCGCGCCTATGAGGGAACAACCCAGTTGCTAAAGGGTACCGATAACAATAAGGACCAGAGCTACTTCCTCCATCAAGTGGACCATCGTGCGCTTGAGCGAACGCTATTTCCGGTTGGTGAAGTCACGAAGGATGTCGTGCGAGCCAAGGCCGAGTCAGCAGGGTTCACTAATGCGCGTAAAAAAGACAGCACGGGGATCTGTTTTATCGGGGAGCGGCGCTTCACCGATTTTCTCGGTCAATATCTCCCTGCACAGCCCGGGCCAATTTGCGCAAGCGATGGCGAACTGCTTGGCGAGCATCAGGGCTTGATGTATCACACCATAGGCCAACGTCAGGGTCTCGGTATTGGCGGACTATCGGCCCATCCGGAGGCACCGTGGTACGTGGTGGAAAAACAGCCGGCGACAAACACGTTAGTCGTGGCGCAGGGTAACCATCACCCCGCGTTGTTCCGCGACAAACTGATCGCCGCTGAGGTGATATGGATCAACGGTGAGGCTCCGGCGATGCCGCTCTCCTGCCATGCCAAAATTCGCTACCGCCAACCCGACCAGGCCTGTGTCATCAGTCAGCAAGATGACAAATTCATCGTGTCTTTTGAGACACCACAGCGCGCAGTCACACCAGGCCAGTCAGTCGTCTTTTATGAGGGGGAGGTCTGCCTCGGCGGTGGTGTGATCGAGACCGCACTATGACTGAGCGCACCGTGATAGAGCAGCGCACCCTCGCCCTAGCGGGTGTGGCCCAGGCGGCACGCATCGTCGACCTGGCCGCCAAAACGGGTAGCTGGCCAACGCCTTTCGTAGAAACCTCTATTCACTCATTGTTTTGTTTCGAGCCGGAGGCCGTCGACGCGGTTTTTGGTACCCCACAGGGTATTCGCCTGGGCTTAGAGCAATTATCGGCCACTTTGAGTTTGTCGCCGGACGAGTCTGCCGCACAGACGCTTCGCTACACGCTGGCAATGCTGCAGCTCGAGAAGCGATTTGCTAAACGCGACGACCTGCTGAGCATCGTTCACACTAGGCTCAAACACGCCGCCTACAGCGCAGATAATTTTTCTAGCAATATCAACACTATAAGCTCTAATATTGCTGCAATTTATCAGGATACACTCAGCACACTGCCTTACCGAATTAAAGTCACCGGCAGCGCACAGCACCTTAACAGCCCTCACGTAGCAGACCTGGTTCGCGCACTGCTACTGTGTGGTGTGCGCGCCGCATTCCTTTGGCGGCAGCTCGGCGGATCACGATTTAAGCTCATGCTAAGCCGCGGCGAGATCAGAGACACCGCCGCCCGGCTCGCTCGGGATGTCAGCACACCCCATTGACGAACTCCAGTAGGGCAAGCGAGCGGCGCGCCATGTTAAACTGGTCGTTCCCGACTGCTGAGCAGATGCCATGACCCCCTCCCCACTGACTGCCCTATCCCCTCTCGATGGTCGATACTGCAACAAAGTGGACTCACTTCGCGGTATTTTCAGCGAATACGGCTTGATCTATCGGCGCGTTGCGGTAGAAGTCGCCTGGCTGAATCAACTTGCCGCTTGCCCGGCGATACCAGAAGTGCCTCCCTTTAGCGATGAGGCAAGCGCTTTCCTCGGCGGATTAGTCAGTGGCTTTTCGGAGACTGACGCGCAGCGAATTAAGGCAATCGAGGCGACCACAAATCATGACGTCAAAGCGGTCGAATACTTCTTGAAGGAATCGATTGCCGACAATGAAGAACTCTCGGCCGCCTCTGAGTTTATCCATTTTGCTTGCACCAGCGAGGACATCAACAATCTCGCCCATGCCCTGATGATTAAAGACGGGCATCAGGCGATGAAAGCGGCTTACGACGAAGTTACCTCAGTCCTAATGCAGCTCGCGAGGGAATTCGCGGCGCAACCGATGCTTTCACGCACCCACGGCCAAGCAGCCACGCCAACGACGCTAGGTAAAGAATTCGCCAACGTAGTAGCGCGTCTTAATCGGCAGCGAGACATCGTGAATGCACTGCAGCCGCTGGGCAAACTCAATGGCGCCGTCGGCAATTACAACGCCCACAGTGTCGCCTACCCAGAAATAGATTGGCAGGCGATCTCTGAGCAATTCGTGACGTCCCTAGGTTTGGAATGGAATCCCTATACGACCCAGATCGAGCCTCATGATTATATGGCGGAGTACTTTGACGGATTGGCGCGTAGCAACCAAATTCTTGTCGATTTTGCTCGTGATATTTGGTCCTACATTTCGCTGGGGTACTTCAAACAAAAAGTGATCGAGGGCGAAGTGGGCTCCTCAACGATGCCGCATAAGGTGAATCCCATTGACTTCGAGAACGCCGAAGGCAATTTTGGGCTCTCGAACGCGCTACTGACCTATCTAGCGCAGAAGTTACCCGTTAGCCGATGGCAGCGGGACCTGACGGACAGCACGGTACTGAGGAACATGGGCGTTGCCGTGGGTTACTCGCTACTGGCTTTGCAATCGTTACAAAAGGGCATGAGCAAACTCGAGGTTGCCAGTGCACCGATGCTGGCAGATCTTGATGTCGCCTGGGAAGTCCTCGGCGAGGCAGTTCAGACCGTCATGCGGCGTTACGGCGTGCCAGAACCCTATGAGAAACTGAAAGCCCTTACGCGAGGTCGACGCCTTGACGCTAACGCGTTACGAGAATTTATCCAATCCCTCGACATACCAGACGACGCAAAGGATCGACTCGCCGCCCTCACGCCTCAAACCTATACGGGCTATGCCACTGATCTTGCCTCCAAAATTAGCGATTAGGCAAGCCGACCACCCAGATGAAACTGCCCATTTCAGCGCAACAGTTTCTCGCAGAGTATTGGCAGCAAAAACCCTTGTATTTGCCGCAAGCAATACCTGGTTTTCGGTCACCTATCACCCCAGATGAACTCGCGGGATTCGCTCTAGACGCAGACATCGAAAGCCGACTGATCTGGCAAGACAAGGGGATCTGGGGCCAGGCTAATGGCCCCTTTATCGACACCAGCTTTCAGCGTCAGGACTTGTGGACCTTGCTAGTCCAACAGATGGATCGCTGGCATCCGGCGATCCATCAGCTGCGCCTCAGTCTCTCTTTTTTACCCAACTGGCGCTTTGATGACGTGATGGTGAGCTATGCGGTGGAAGGCGCCGGCGTGGGACCGCACTTCGATCGTTACGACGTGTTCTTGCTGCAAGGGTTGGGTCAACGTGAATGGCGCTTGGGTCCCGTGTGCGACGACGACACCCCGCAGCTTGGCGGCAATGGCCTCAATCTCATTCCCGAATTCGAACCGGAGGCCACATTTTTATTGAACCCAGGCGATGCACTGTATGTGCCGCCGGGAATTGCCCACTGGGGGATTGCTCGTAGCGCTAATATGACCTTTTCGGTTGGTCTTCGGGCGCCTCCCATCGCTGCACTGTTAGCGCGTCGCACTGACAATGTACTAGAGCGCCTTTCCAGCACACTACTGTTAGAGGACGGCGCCACCGCCGTGCTCAACAGTAGACCGGGGGAAATCACCGCGGCGCACCTCGCCAATGCGAGAGACGCTGTCGCCAATGCGATAGACGCACTTGACGATGGCCGGTGGCTGGGTGAAATACTGACCGAGCAAACTGATTCGGTGGCAGACAGCACGGCGCGTTTCGCGACGCCCTCGCACACCGGGAAGGTGAGGCTGTCTGCAGACACCCGATTGGCGTGGCGGGAGCACAACGATACTCTCGACGTTTTTATTGATGGCGACTGCATCGACGTGTCCTCGTATGCACTGCCCTACCTAATGGCGCTCTGTAGCGGCGATACAATAGAGCAGCAAGCCCTCGAAAATGCCTGCCCGACCCTCAGTGAGGCGCTGTACGAATGTCAGGCACTGGTCGCTGACCCCGAGGACTAAAGCTGACTGCCGGAGTAGTGATGCCGGCCCGGCTCAGGAGAACATCTGCACGGCGGCATGAATCCCAGATCAGCCGGGCTGCCGAGACAGTGCCAAGATACTCTGTGCAGCGGCTAGCGGTGTCGTTTTTGCCTCTCTCACCTCAGCTTCGACATCGGCCATTGCTGACTGTACCGAAGGATGACCCGAGACCGACGCGCGCAGGAGCTCGTCGATGAGCTGATGCATCCATGTTAAATTCTGATCGGCCCGCGCTTGCTCGAATGCGCCTTGAGCACGAGCCAGATCGGCATATTGAGCGATCATTTCCCAAATAGCTTCAAGCCCCAGGCCATTGAGTGCAGAGCATGTCATCACTTGTGGCTCCCAGAATCCGTCGTGACTCAGCAACGACATCGCCCCAC
>ERZ1046568.793-NODE-793-length-24553-cov-48.844395_pt1 | contig 24553 bp, 42 predicted proteins | sample MGYA00383092_ERZ1046568 | MGnify/ENA primary metagenome ERZ1046568 (study PRJEB29581, sample SAMEA5548362) | metagenome | biome: marine; feature: coastal; material: water | depth 1 m | study: Short-term variability in the microbial, nano- and picoplankton... | reverse complement strand
CACTGAAGCCAAAAACAATTAAGATCAACGAAGGTCTTACAATTGAAGGCGAAAGCAAGTAAATGTCTAGGGGGAGTGAAATATCTCCCCCATCTATTAGGAGAAAATAAATGAGTACCGACCTAGATGTCAAATTAGATGAAAAGATTAAACAAGAAATTAAAGAGCCTTCACAGTACAAGGTAATATTTCTAAATGACAGCGCCACTCCTATGGAATGGGTAGTGGACTTATTGATAACTATATTTAAGCACAGTCAACAATCGGCTGAAGAGATAACTATGACAGTACACACAGAAGGTAGCGGCATAGTTGGAATTTACTCTTACGAGATTGCTGAAGTTAGAGCCCACGAAGCAACAACACTAAGTAGGAACCACGGGTTCCCTTTACAGATAAAGATAGAAGAAAACAAAGAGTAATGACAAAAATTAAAGACCTGACATGGGAACATCATAAAGAAGCAGAAAGACAAGAATTTGTAAAAGTACTGATGAGTGGAAAAATTAATCCACAGTTCTACGCAACATACTTGTGGAACCAACACAAGAAGTACGACCTATTAGAAGCAATGGCAAACGTACATGGATTATTAGATGATCTACATGCAATAAGACGTAAGAGTGCTATCTATGAAGATTATGTAGAACTATGGGAAAACCAATTACCGCCGCCTATAGTTGAAAGTACAAATGAATATATTGGACATATGAAAGAAATAATGCATGATGCTGATGCTGTTATGGCACACATATATGTTTTACATATGGGCGATTTAAGTGGCGGACAAATGATTAGAAAGCGTGTACCTGGTAAATGCAAAATGTATGACTTTGAAGGTGATGTCGCTGACCTAAAAGAAAGAATTAGATCAAGAATTAATGATGACATGGCAGACGAAGCAAAGTTTGTTTTTGAATCTAGTACCAAACTATTTAAAGAAATGATGGAGTTAGACATTGAGCGTTATCTGGAACCGACTGATTGAATGCCAAGATCAAATAATTGAAATATTTGAAAAGCATGCAAACGAAATAGAAGAGCCTGGACTGGCACATTTTAATCAACCTGATAACGGTTGGATTAATCGTGTATGGGCAAATAAAAACGTGCGTAGAGCGCACATAGATGTTGTAGATGCACGTAAGACTAAAGGCTTGTGGATGATGCATGTATGTTGTTTTCCAACACTAGATAACGATGCACCAATATACGGCTTTGATGTTATTGCAGGCAAGAATAAAATGACAGGTGCCTTCCATGACTTTTCAGCAAGTAGTGGCGGTGAAGAACATCCTATGATAGAAGGATACAAGGATGCTGTTAAAGACTTTATACCAACAAAACAACGACAGTTACCTGAATGGGCAACTAACATTTTTACAGATAGTATGATAGCCGCAGGTAATGTAAAGACCGAAGAGGAAGCTGTTGCTATTATTGAATTAGCCATAGCAAACTTAGAAGCGTGGTTTGAAGAAGTACCTGCTTTTGAAGGATACGGCGACAAGTACCTAACACTAGCGGCACAAAATTATTACTGTGAAAATCAGCAACAAAATCCGCATACAGCAAACGTAATGAAAACTCTTGGCATATCAGAAACTGATGTTGACACATTCTGTACCGATATGTTGTTTCCTAAATTAGATAAATATTCTATATAGGGAATAAAAATAAATGCGTTATCAAGATTTCAAATTAGTAGAAGCCCCGGGCGACGAAGAACCAGCTCAAAAGATGGCAAACGTCAATGTGGCTTCGGACACTTATGACGACAAAGAAGTTTCAGACTTACAGCAACAAGTTGCTGATAGAGTTATGCGTGTAGATGATACTAGTGTATTACACAGAGTAGAATCTATACTACGTAAAGGCGGCATTACTAGAGTTTCAACAAAGTATTTTAAACAAGACAGTGATGCAGAAAAGTTTGTTAACCGTTTAGCAACAATGATTATCGAATTAGAAATCCCTACTAACGATAAAGTTGCATTCCTAAAAGAATTTGCTACAAAAAATTGTATTAAACCAGAAGCATTATTTGATAACTCAGGTACACCGCAATCAATGGACACTTGGTTTGAAGGTAGTCAAACAGCAAGAACAATGTTTAAGGCTATGATTAATGACCCAGGACTAATTGGTAAAAACGCAGGTGAAGCAGGACCAGGTGAACTTGCTATTGCTTGTTTCCATAGAAAAGTTACAGCTGGTACAGATCCTAAAGCAAGTTACGACTTAAAATATGGTGGTGACCTTGTTGAAGTTAAAACATCAGCAGGCGGCAAAGGTGGCGGACGTTGGACAGCAATGAACGACTATCCATTAGACACTTACATTAGAAGTTCTGAAAGTAGAATAGATCCTAAGAAATGTCCTAAGAGTGTTAGCATGTTTAGATCAACACGTCAAAGTGCAAAAACATTACCTAACATTGTAGATGTACTAAGTGATCCACAATACTTAAAAGTTGAAGAAGGCGCACAGCCTACTCCACTTATGATTCAAGAACAAAAACAAATATTCAAACGTTTATTACAGTATGCATATCCTAATGCAGATGATAATTTAATCAATAACGCAGCTAATTCATATCCAGATCATACAACTAGAACTATTGCTCCTGTAGCATATGCGAGTTACAAGGCAAAGCAAGACTTTACAAGTATGCTACTTATGAGAGCAAGCGGCGATAACATTACAACACTTCATTTTGAAGACTTATCTATTGCTGTTGATAAATTTAAACTAGGCGCTCTATACCTTAACGGACAACAACGTGGTATGAGTATGCAAGCAACTCTAGTATAACATTCCCTTACAATATCCTTGTTACAAATGTAACAATTATTACAGAACGTAACACATTCTGGACTGTCGGATGACTAAATACAAGTGGTAATTCGATGAACAGAGCGTGAGGGCGTTCGCAACGGAGAGATATTATGAAAAACACGTTTTACACAATAGCAATTAGTTTGTCATTGTTGGCTTTAGCACCAACAGCAGCAGCTGATCTAACTTGGAAATTTAAAAACCCTGCATTCCATTATGGCAATGGCTATTCAACGCATGTATTAAGCGTAGAACAATTACAACACAATCGCAAGCAAGAACTTAGAAAAGCAGCTGAGGCTGAGACTAGGCGTCTTGAACGTGAATTAGAAAATAGCGTTTTAAATAAGTTTATTAGAAACTTAGAAAGTAGAATTTATGCTACACTTAGTAAACAAATGGTTGACAGTATGTTTGCTGATTGCGGTGACACTTGTGCTAACAGTGGATCTGCAGACGTAGAAGGCAACAACATATCTTGGATTAAAGATCCAGTAACAGGAACAATTACACTTACTATTACTAGTGAAGATGGAACTATAACAGAAATTGTAATTCCAGGTATGGGAGAATTTAATTTCTAATATGCGAATAACAACTATCATTGCAACATTATTTTTCCTAGGCGGGTGCGCAATGAATCCGTCAATTCAAGTGCTTGAAGAGCATGCAACATCACCTAAAGCACAGCCAAGTCCAATACAAAAAAGAATGGAAGATGTACCAAAAGTTGATGGAAGAAAAATAACAATAGCGGTTTATGGTTTCCAAGATAAAACTGGACAACGTAAGCCGGCAGATATGATAGCTAATTTAAGTAGTGCGGTAACACAAGGAAGTGAAGTTTGGGTTATAAAGGCACTACAGGATGTCGGCGATGGCGGCTGGTTTGAAGTTGTTGAACGTGTAGGCATGGATAATTTAATAAAAGAAAGGCAATTAATAAGGCAAACAAGAGAAGTTTACGAGAAAGAACTTCCTACAGGACCAACCCCGTTGAAACCAATGCTATTTGCAGGACTACTCCTTGAAGGCGGAATAGTAGGGTATGATAGTAATACGGCTGTTGGTGGTGCAGGAGCAAGGTACTTAGGCTTAGGAATACAGACAGAATATCGAATTGATACTGTAACTGTAGTTATGAGACTAGTAAGTGTTAGTACTGGTAAAGTACTAATGAGTATAGCAACCGAAAAAACAATCGCAAGCTATAGATCCGGAGCGGATATATTTAAGTTCTTTGATTTAGGAACTAGGTTAGTGGAAACAGAAGCAGGTTTTTCTGTAAATGAACCAGTCAACTATGCTGTAAGAGCAGCTGTTGAACAAGGTGTTATAGAACTCATTTACGAAGGAGAACGCAAAAATCTTTGGAGATTCAAAGACGAATCTTCTGAACCCATAAAAGAAACAGAAAAACAACCTGAAGCGTCTGCGAGTATCGCTTCAGAATAAGAGGGCAAATTAAATGAAAAAAATATTTTATACAATACCATTACTCTTGGTTTTTAGTGTTCCTACTTTCGCAAACGATATCTATGTTACGCAGATTGGTGACAATCTAGACCTAGATATTGTTCAAGACGGTAGTAACAACGTAATAGGAACATCAACTACTGATGTAACATTAGATGGCGACGACATGACATTTAGTATTACACAGCAAGGCGATTCAAATACTATTGCAGCTATAATCAAAGGTAACACCTACACAGGTACATGGAGTTTTATCGGAAACAGCAACACAGTTTCGTTATTATGTGATTCAACTTCGGGTACAAACTGTGAAAGTGTCACGGCAAATATCACCACTAACGGTGATTCCAATGCTTTCGTTATCACGGCAGGAGAGAGTGCAGATGCAGAAGATCTAATAGCAAACTTTACTATCGACGGCGATGGCAATACTGTTAATACAGCAATTGACGGAGAAAGTGTAGCACTAACATTGGTGAGTGATAACTCAGCAAGTACAGCTGTCACTGGCAATACATTCACAATTGATGTAGACGGTAACGGAGACATAAATGGGCATACTATTAATATTGACGTAACAGGCGGAGGTAGTACATATAATATTACTCAAAGCGGTCTCGGCGATAATACAGTAGAAGCTACATTTAGCGGTGATGGCCAAGATGTTGACATTACACAATCTGACTAAGGCGGGCCTAGTTTTAGGCGCGATCCTTTCTACTATTCCAGTAAGTGCTAATACGCCTGATGCAGGCTCTATTGGTGCGATCAAAGGATCTGGTGTACTAGAAAGAGATAGTCAAGTCATACAAGGCGACACGGGTGTTAATGTACAAAGTATGGATACAGCGGTTACCGCTAAAGGTAATATGCGTATTGACTTTGTAGATGACACCCGAGTTGATCTCACAGATCACAGTAGACTTTTAATTGATGAGTTTGTATACGACCCAGCAAACAATGTAGGGTCAATAAGTTTAAAAGCATCACTAGGCACAGTAAGATATGCTAGTGGGCAAATAGCAAAACGTTATCAACAGAACGTAAAAATCAGAACACCAAGTGCAACAATCGGTGTACGTGGTACAGACTTTATAATGCTTGTAGATGAAATAGGCGGAACTATGGTAACATTATTACCAAGTTGCGACACACAAGGAACATGTATTACAGGTGAAATTAGTGTAGAAAGCGACACAGGAATGGTTATTATGAATCAGTCATTCCAAACTACCGTAATTAAATCTTCCTATCAAAAACCTTCTAAGCCATTAATACTAGACTTAGATGAAAAAGAAATAGGATCACTTTTGATATTAAGGAAACGTAGTCCATATCAAGAAGAAGAAATAGAAATACTTAAAAAACAAAGAGCTCAGTTTGAATTTTTAGACATTGATTTTTTAGAAACAGATGTACTTGATGCAGATGCACTTACAGACAGCATCAAAGATATATGGGCAACAGAATTATCAAGAGGCGCAGATTATTATTTAGGCGAGCTATTATATGATATGATAGATCAATTAAACTTAGCTCTAGCGGCATTGTTTAGAAATGAACTAGACAAACAAAACGAACAATTTTTTACAGACCAGCAATTTGGTTATGATGATAAAACAAGAATAACACTAGAAAAACAAGATCCAAATTGGTTAGTACAAAGAACGGATCTAGGTGTTGTTAATAATCTTCAGTTAAGGTTATCTCAAGACAGCGGATATATTATCAATATGGAACAGCAGGGCGAAGCTGTTTTAGATTATAGATTAGGCAACGGCACTAATGCTATAGACATAAGGCAAGGACAATGAGGATAACAGGAACACATTTAGGTATATTAGTTATAGCATTATACTTTGGTGCCCAGGCCTGTTATGCAAATGATATTTACATCAGTCAAATTGGTGACAATCTAGACTTAGATATTGTTCAAGACGGAGAGAATAATCAAATTGAAGCATTATCAGGCTCTGGAAATGCACAACTGTCTGGAGATGACAAAACAGTTACATTCAATCAAACAGGTGACAATAATCAGACACAAGTATGGACTAATGGTGGAAATCAACAGTTGAGTCTTACACAAGATGGTAATTCTAATTTAAGTAGGATGGATAATCACGGAGACAATAATAACATGTCTGTCGATATTGACGGCAATAGTAATTTTACGCACACTGAAATAGGTAATGGTGGAGACAATGATAATAACATGAGTGTTACTATTGATGGTGACAATAATGCTGTATATTCAGAAGTTATTAGTGGAGATTATAATAACGTGGATGTACAAATCCATAAACAAGACAATAGTTATGCATATGTAAGAGTTAATGGTGATAGTAATAATGTCAAAGCATGGCAAGGCAAACATGAAGATGGTAATATAGATACAGATGAAACTGGTGATAATGAGGTTTACTGGATTGTAACTGGCGATAGTAATAACCTTGCAAGTTATCAAACAGATGATAATGGTAATGGTGGACAGCATATTGCAAATTACATCACAGGTGATAGCAACACTGTAAAACATACACAACGTGGTGCAGGTGACCACGATGGCTTTATTGAAATAGGCGGTGACAACAATGACGTCGAACTATTACAACGTGGCAATAGCGATACACAATTTGCTGATATAGTTTTAGATGACGGACACACTGTAGATGTTTATCAACGCTATGGATCACACACAGCAAACATTGATCTAACAAATGCAGGCGGCGGTTACAACTTAGATTTAGATCAAACTTCAACCACAAATAAAACTTACAGTATCACAGGTACATGCACTAATGCAAATGGCTGTGGTGTTATAGTTACACAAAACTAAGAAAGGTATAACATGATTATTAGTAAAATGCCTCTAGAAATAATAAAAGACGGGCCTCTAGATAGAGCAATGCAACGAGCAAAAACAGACCCTATAAAAATACACAAACATAACCCAAGTCCATGGTGGAAGAAGCACAACGATCAAAAAGAAATAAATTACAACAAAGCAATAAAAAGCAAACAAAAAATAATAAGGTAAAGTAATGGAATACATTAGATACAGCTTTTGGAAAGATTTTGCATTTACATGTTCAATAGGATTAAACATCGGCTTTTTTATAGCCATAATTATACTGTAATAAATACAGTATGACGAAGTATATCACACATTGGTCTGTGACTTTAATTACAGCACTAATAATCTTTATGTTTCACTATGGGAATAGCACCGTAGTAGAAACAGCTCGACTCAAGCAATTTGATTTACTTCAACAAACAGACGAGTTCAAACCATCCCAAGATATTGGTATAGTCGCTATTGATGAGGCCGCCATTGAGAAGTACGGTCAGTGGCCTTGGAAGCGTGATGTTCTTGCAGATATAATCTGGAAACTTCGCGAAGCAGGTGCTGGTATTATTGTAATACCTATACTATTCTCTGAGCCTGATAGGCTAGGTGGAGATCAAGTATTAGCCGAAGCACTTGTAGATAATGGCGTAGTAATAGCTCAAACAGGCACTACGTCAGTCAATCGAAACTCTGTTCCTCGCGGAGTTGCCAAAATAGGAAACCCTTTACCATTTCTGTTTGAATGGCCAGGCATGTTGGGTCCTATTCCTCTACTAGGTCAAAATGCCGGCGGTGTTGGCGTTATAAACACAGCACCCGAGGTAGATGGCGTTATACGCCGTGTACCATTGATCATGCGTATCCAGGATGATACGTACCCGTCACTCGCGGTAGAGGTAATTAGATTAGCCACAGGGCAACCATCTTATCAAATAAAAGCAAATGCAGGTGGTGTAGAAAAAATCCGTGTTCCGAGTTACCCAATCATAAACACTGACCCTAATGGCCAAATCTGGTTACGTTGGAATAAAAAGTTTGACACCATAAGTGCGATCGAGGAAGACTTTTCAGTTTTTCAAGGTCGCACTGTTGTCATAGGGATAACAGCAGAAGGTTTGGGAGGTATGATAGCAAGTCCAACAGGACCGCAATATAACTACATACCTGCGGCTGTTACACTACAAACTATGTTAGATGGTGATCAAATACAACGACCGTTTTGGGCAGACCTAGCTGAACTAGCAACAACAGCGGCTGTATCTATAATTGCAATAGCAACAGCGGCACTTGCACCTTTTTGGGCTGTAGGCTTACTAATAGTATTAGTAACTGGAGGACTTGCATACGGAGCGTTATATGCGTGGCAAGAGTACTTGTATTTGTTAGATGTTACTATGCCTATACTTGCGTTTGTACTTGTAAGTTTACATGCGGTATTCAATAGATTTGTAAGCGAGTACTTACAAAAGCAAGAAATAAAGAAACAGTTTGCAGGATATGCATCACCAACAGTAGTACGTATGCTACAAGAGAATCCTGCACTAATCAAAGACGGTATGAAGAAAGAAGTTTCAATTTGTTTCTCAGACCTAAGAGGCTTTACACCACTAGGTGAATCATTTGGTGATGATGTAAAGGGACTAACAAAAATTATGAATGGCTACATGGATGCCATTACACAACCTATACTTGATGCAGAAGGTATGGTTATTAAGTATATTGGTGATGCAAGTATGCACGTACACAATGCACCTATAGAAGATAAACATCATCCACGTACGGCTGTACAGTGTGGATTAGATATGTTACGTGCTGTGGAGAAATTTAATGATAAGATTGTTGCTGAAGGACGACCTCCCGTTGGTATGGGGGCAGGGATCAATACTGGACTTGGATACTTGGGTGAAATGGGAAGCACAGCTAGACACAGCTATGACGTACTTGGCGATGCGGTCAGCACAGCGGCACGAATTGAAAGCAAGTGTAAAGAATACGGATGCGTCCTCCTAGTAGGCGATGCCACATATCAGCGTACTAAGACAGACTTCTTCTACTTAAAGATAGATGACTTAGCCGTAAAAGGCAAAACAGTTGGTATTGGTATTTGGACAGTGTTAGATAATAGACGTCCTGCATGGAGAACAGCACAACGTAAGCATGAAGAAATGTATGAAGCGTACCTTGCACAAGACTTTGACAAGGCAATAGAGTTATGTAATTTGTTACATGGACATTTTGATGGTAAGATGAGTGGTTACTATACTATGTGGATAGAACGTTGTGAGTTCCAAAAAACCCAAAACTTACCTAAAGACTGGAACGGTGTTTTTATAGCAACGACCAAATAAGTAGTGATAATACACAACCTGAAGTTATTCCCAACCACCAACCAAGCATAATAAGTTTACTATCTTCTGTTCTTCTATTTTTAAGATATACCTGTGTTGCTTCGTTTTGATTCTCTAACCACAAGTCGTATTTTGATTTATACATTTTTCTTTTTCCTTGTTTTTGTAGTAGGCTGATAATCTGTATCAACAATTTTTTCAATTTCAGCCGTATCAAGGTCAAGAGTTTTTCCAGTAAGTTTTTCATACTGTTCTTTAAACTCTAGTACCATTTGAATCTTTTGTGTTAAGCGTATCATGTCATTGTCTAACATGCGTATTCTATCTATTAGTGCAACAAGCGTTGAACTCGCTTGTCCTAGCACTGGTTTAATTTCGGTTGTAACCCATTTCCAAACATAGTAAACAAAGTAACCTAATCCCATTGCAGCGACAATTGGAAATCCGTATTGGTTAATTGCTTCTATTAATGAACTACTCATAGTTCTGTTTCTGTCTTAGCAGATTCATGTTTTAGTAATAATGCATTAACAGCGTCAGTTTTTACTAGCACACCGTGTTCATTAACAATAAACACATCGCCTGGCTTGTATAGCCAATGGTCTCTAGGTGCGCCGTCACGAGCAACTCCCATTACTTCGCCGGGGTAGTCCCCTCTAATTGTAAAATTTTCGCCTATTTGTTCAACTTGATAATCGATCCATAACATTAGTCTCTCCTTGCGTCTTCTTTGCCTTCGTTTGCAGCCATTCTGTCTATATTTGGTTTTACATTAAGTGCATAACTTAGTAGGGCATCAATCTTAACTAGGTCATTATTCATAGTTTGAACTCTGTTATTCAAAGCACTTATCATGCCCATAAGACCTTTAACTGATCCTGTAACACTCTCCAATATAAAACGTAGTGTAATAAAAACAAATAATCCAGACGCAAGAGCGCCTGCAATTGGGAAGCCTACTTCGCCTACTACTTTTAAAAAATCCATATATGCCCTCAGTTAGTTAGTATTAAGTTACTCGGAGTTATCTTCCTCATCATCTGGAATGATATGATAACATACCCCGCATAGCCCTGTTTTGCTGACGTCTCCACAATGACAATCCTCACCACAGACTACACACTTTTGATCGTTGTCTGGAGCCTTGGGGGTATGGATGTTTTCAGGAAGAACGTTCATATAACTATTTATGTCGAAAGTGGTTGACTTTTGATGTGTTAGATGCTAATATATATAAAGTTAGTATGAATACTAATCTTAATTAAGGAGCAATTTATGAGTAAGTTAGGCAATGCTGTACCAAGCGTTGATTTTAAATATCGTGTAAGAACAGATGGAAATCCAATTACATTTGTAGACGAAACAAACGGCGATGCAAATCCATTTGACTGGAAGACTGTAAATTCAAGTGAAATATTTGAAGGTAAGAAAGTTGTAGTGTTTTCACTACCTGGAGCATTTACTCCAACATGTAGTACATACCAAGTACCAGGCTTTGAAACTATGTATAATAAATTCAAAGAACAAGGCGTAGATGACATTTACGTTATCAGTGTAAATGATACATTTGTTATGCGTAAGTGGATGATTGATCAAGGTGTTAAAAACATTAAGTTTATTCCAGACGGTACAGGAGAGTTTACTGAAAAAATGGGTATGCTTGTTTGTAAAGATCATGTAGGCTTTGGTAACCGTTCATGGCGATATGCTATGGTAGTAGACAATGGCACAATTACAAACTTCTTTGAAGAGCCAGGTCTTAATCAAACAGGTGATGACGATGATCCATACGGTGAAACAACACCCGAAGCTGTATTGAAAGCACTAAGTTTTGATTCACAAGGTCAGTATAAGTAATGCAGATAGACTCAGTCTTTAATAATTTTATTGCACACCAAGAACTTAACGTCAGTAACAGAGAAGATATTGTTACATGGTGTAAAGAACATGTGATTGATAACGATGGACTTTTTGTTGATTCAAGCGAACCTGTATTTAATGAACTAGGAGGCGCTGTTACTAAGTGCCTTGATGAGTTGCATACTAAACTAGAGTTTAGTGATGATTACGAGCAACGTATTAAACAGTTTTGGGTCAACAGTAGTTTTAATCAACCTATTGTAAGACCACACAGACATCCAGATGGATTCTTTTCAGCGGTGTATTGGCCGTTAGCTGATGACGATGCTAGTCCGTTAGGCTTTATTAGTCCTAACCAACAACTAGCACATGTAATTAGACCCGAGTATGTAAAAAACTTTAACAGTATGAACAGTGAACAATTGTTTATTCCGCCTAAGACAGACTTACTACTTGTATTTCCAGGTTGGATGTGGCACTTTGTAGCACACAAGAATGGCAATTCTAATAATAGAATTAGTATTGCGTTTGACAGTGTGATTTGTAAAAAGGATTAACATGCAAGACCTACACGAATATTATGATTGGAATCATCTAATTAGACGAGATAGTCGTATGTCTATGTGCGGTGATGTTAATGAATTAATATCCAAAGGTAATTATTGGACTAATAGTCCTAAGTACCAAACTAACGTTAATGTGTTTGGTTTGCCTAATGAGAATTGGACTAACTTAAAGATGAGTTTTATTTGGAGTTGTTTTGCATTTATGAAACAAGAGCGACAAATAAAAAATATACAAAGTTGGAGTTATAGAACTAGTCTTAAAGATCCTGAGGATAGAGATACTCTTTGGCATCATCACAATCACAATACTGAAACTACTACTGTAAGCGGTGTATACTATATGCACTTGCCAATTGCAGAAGAAAATGATTTAGAAACCGCAGGTACTGAACTTGCACCAAACGGTCCGGAAGGAGATGAGAAATACTTCACATCTTGGAGAGAAGGACACTGGATGATTTATCCAGGTAAGATATGGCATAGGCCAGGTATACTACATACTGAAGAAGACAGATTCATTGTAGCTGCTGATATGGAATTTTAATGGTTGACAAACATAACAAAATCAATTATAATAAATTTATATTACGCGGCTGTAGCTCAGCTGGATAGAGCATTGGTCTACGAAACCAAGGGTCAGGAGTTCGAATCTCTTCAGCCGCGCCAACACAGTTTTTAGGAGAACTATTATGGCAACAACAGAAGAAAAAACAGAATTAGTAGAAACACTTAAAGGACCCCGCTTTTATAGACTTACAATAAACGGCTATGGTGGCGAAGGTGCATACATTAATATTTCAAAAGAAGCATACGAATTTTGGAACAATCACAACGACGATTATGGTGATGGCGATTTTGTTCAGTATCTAACAAACGATGATCCAGACGAGATTGAATACGATGATATTGATTCTGTTCCACCTGAAGCAGACTTTTTAACAGTTAAAGGCGAAGATTACAAAAGTCCATGGTACGAAGCACAAGACGAGTTTTGTCATCAGTACGGTGTAGAATATGGTAGTGCCTGGATGTGCATAGATGAAGTAGCTTCAGCAGATTATTCAGCGGCACATATTACTGAAGTTGTTGAAAATAAAACTGTTAGTGAGTTAATTGACGAAGTTGGTGAAGAAACTGACTGGGAAGTTGAATTGCATGAAAGCGGCGAGGATGACTGGTACGAGAAACAAGGCGACTATGTGGCACAAATGTATTCAAGTGAAAAAGGTTCATTCTTTGATGCTGTTATTGAAACTACAGGAGAGTTTGATCCTAAGAAATTAAAGTTTTATATTACTGAATATCCAAATGGTGAAGACAATATTGATAGTATATCGTACGATGGTGAAGAACTAGATAACAACGGTGGCGACACTAACGGAAAAGGATACTACGGGCACGTTTGGACGAATCTACAGAATGATGAATAAAAGAACTTAGGAATACAAAGTTTTTGGAAAGTGTACTAAACAGTTCTTTGTTCAATTGTAATGATACTATATCATATGATGTGGAACCAATATCTTGATAGTATCGTCTATTAATGCCATGCTTGTTTCCGTATTTAGGATATACTCCGGATACAAAGAGACAAGTATCGCCCAACTCCTTAGCTTCTCTATCACCACTTTTAAGTTTAAGGAATGTTTCAGCAAATGAACTACTCGGCAAGAAATCAACTTTCTCGACATGATCTGCGAGTAACATTACAATGTATGCTTCAACATGCTCTGGCAAGTTGTAGCCTGTACTGTTCTGCGTATCTTGAACAACGCCACGGAAGGCGTCAATATACTCGTCCTTCATATAAATATTTATCACAGGAGAACTAAATGAGCAAAACTTGGACATTCAAAGCAGACAATTTATTTGAAGAAATCCCGGGAGATGACAATAACGTTAATATGACCATACCGCCCGAAATACTAAAAGAAAAAGGTTGGGGTCCCGGCACCGAACTTAAAATATCTTGGTCAGATGGTGAAATCATACTTGAAGAGGCAACTAAAGAAGAAGATGCCAAAGAATAGTGATTTACTAGAATTAGAGGGGGAAATAGTAAAAGTTCTCCCTAATAATACATTCAAAGTATTAGTACAAGACAAGCACGAAATAGTGTGCTATACATCAGGAAAAATGCGTCAATTTAAGATAAAAATGATAGTTGGCGACAGAGTTAAAGTAGAAATAAGCCCATATGATCTCTCAAAAGGGCGAATTACCTTCAGATTATAGGTTGACACCCCCAGTATGTGATGTTATAATATATACATAACTTAGGCAAATTGAGGCGTGTATGTTTATTACAGTTAAGGGCGGTCAAGAATACCAACGTAAGCATGTAGAAAGCATGGTAGAGTTTTGCATAAAGACTCTTATGCCGCGTATGCGAACACTCGATATAACCGTAAGACTAAAGAACACAAAAGATGCTATGGGCTACTGTCTAGAAGGCGACACTAATAGGGAGTTCGAAATAGAGATCGACAAGAAACAAACTTTGCGTAAAATGTTAGAAACTGTAGCACACGAAATGGTACACGTTAAACAGTTTGCTCGCAGAGAATTACACCCCCACAATGATGACTGGTATGGTAAAACTTACAATCCTAAGAAAGTAAGTTACTGGGACCTTCCATGGGAAGTAGAAGCACACGGACGTGAGTGTGGTCTATTCATCCGTTGGGCTGAAGCAAATGATCTAGGCGGAAAGGCGTGGACACAAGTATAATGAATACAATCTATAATTACACAACTAAGAGTCAAAGCAAACGATCAGTAGCAACTATTGATGGTGAAGTATTCAATGTAAAACTAAAAGTTGGCGAAACTATGCTAACCGCTGATGAACGTATCGAACAACAAGATACTACATCAAGTTCAGAGCCTTTGGTAAAAGTATTTGAGCGTAAAGTGCCTAATCACATTACAGACAAAGTCTTGCACAAAACTTTGCAACGCAAGGGTTACCTAAAAAGCAGAGACGATAAGAACCGAGAGTGGTTTGACTTTCCTGATTGCGAAACAGCAAAAGAAGCAACACTAGTTGTACGTGAAACACTCAATGGTTTAATCAATGGTGTTGAAGCACTAGAGGATTGGAATAGTTTTCCTTACCAGCAAGATATTATTGACTGGGCTGTAAAGCGTAGTAAGACATCAGATGACATGCTGATCAATGCAATAATGCGAGCAGGCAAGTGTCGCATTAGTTATGAAATTGCCCGTAGACTTAAAGCAAAGAAAATATTAGTAGTAACAGCAAAAGTAGGTGTAAATGATAGTTGGTCAAGTTTGTTACCAGGCGGTGACGAAAATCATATTGACTACAAAGGATGGAAGTACCACAATTACAAAAAAATAAAAAGCCTTGGGTTTGAAGGTACTGATGTTGTATTTGTTAGTCTACAGTTTATTAACAAACACATTGGCACAAATAACAAATTACTCAATCAAATATTTGGAACAACATGGGATTGTGTGTTCTTTGATGAACAGCATTATGCAACAACTACAGACAACACTCAGCGTCTTTGGTCATCGCTACAGTTTAAAAAGAAGTACGAACTTAGTGGCACACCTTACAAAACAATGCTAAGTGGACGCTACAATACTGACGATGTATATAACTTTGACTACATAGATGAGCAGACTATACGTAAGCAACTGTTGGATCTAAATGCAGATGACTTCTTAACTGATCAGTTCCGTAAACGTGCAGACATCAACTATGCTCTAGTTAATGTTCCAGACAAAGTAAAACAATATTTAGGTGACGAAGGCTTTACATTTAGTAAACTTTTTGCAACTGAAGATGGCAACTTTAAAAATGTAATGGGTGTAACAGAATTTATAAACTTCTTAGTACAAAACTATAAGAAGCCGCCAAAGCGTTATAGTGCTGTAGCAGATAAACTATGCCGCCATACATTATTTGTATTACCTGACAACGTAGAAGCAATAGGATTGTTTGCAAAAGCATTACAGACTCATCCTTTCTTTGGCAAGCGTAAAATTATCAATGCAAGTGGTAAAGGTGTACGTAACATTGCACAAGTAAAAGAAGCAATTTCACGTAATGATCATGACGGCGGTGCAGGAACTATTACAATTACATGTGGTAGATTTTTAGAAGGCACTACAGTACCTGAATGGTGGAGTGTACATCAAATCAATAACGACAAAAGTGCAGCAGATTACTTCCAAGGTAGTTTCCGTTGTAAGTCACCAGCAGACAACAAAGAAAGCGTAGTTGTATTTGACTATGCTCCAGAAAGGTTTGTAAGTGTAATGTTTGCTTACTGTGAACGTGTAGCAGATGCAACTAATCAAACAACAGAAAGTGTTATTAGCGAATGGTTAGAAGTTAGTGATGTATATGACTACGATGGTAATAGCTGGAACATACTTAGTGGTAAAGATGTAAGTAGCAAGTTCCTTGCAGATATTGCTAATCACATTGATCGTATCGGAAACTGTATTAATGTTGATATGATTGACAGTAATGTGATTGCATTATTAGAAGGTAAACAAAAAGATTCTAACACTAACAAATCACGTACTGACCTAAACACAAATGAAATGGAAGAAGGTACAAATAAAAAACGTACTACAACTGGTTCCAATACTAAAGGTGAACCTAAAGACGAAGATCCTATTGCTGTAACACAACAGCGTATTAGATACAGCCTAAAGCAAATCTACAAATTAGCAGACATTGCTTGGGGCGAAGGTTTTGAACTAACTAGACTACAAGACATTGTTAATATTAAAAATGATTATGTAGAACAAATTACGGGGTTGACAATTCAAGAATGGGATACTATAATTCCTTGTATAAACACACTTGCCGTAAATAGAGCGTTAGGACAATACTATGATTACCAATAATATAGATAAACGTCTAAAACAAATACAAGCATACGACAGTACTAGTTCGCAAAGCATTGCAACTCCTAAAGACAGTAATCGAGCTCTTGACTTAATTGATTCTAGTATACTTGCTGACCCTAAAAGTACATATTTAGATCCACAGTGTGGCACAGGAACGTTGTTATTGCACCTAGTAAAGCGTTTAATGGTTACACTAGAGCCTAGTATACCTAACGAAAAAAGTCGCTTAAAACACATCTTTAAGCATCAAATATACGCAAGTGACATTGATAGTTTACAAGTATTAGTATGTAAAACTAACTTTAAAAAGGCCGTAAACGATAGAACATTTGACGTTAATGTAGAACAAACAGACTTTAAAGATGTCAATAAGAATGTTACGTGCATTGTAAGTGGTATTGATTTTGGCACCACTAATGACTTTGTGCCACACTTTAGACGCATTGCACAGTACACATTAATTCTTACACGACCTAATAAGTGTAGATATGCCGCAACGCACGTACACGAGCTTACACGCTATCGTTACTTAGGTGTAGCACAAACTAGTGTGCCATTGTGTGCTATGTACTTTGCACCCGAAGCAAGTAAAACTGTTGAGTTTGTAAACGATAATGAAAGTGTTAAAATAGACAATCCGCATTACTTACCAGGTACAGATCTAAAGCAATTTACATTTGCACAAGAAATGATTAATTTAGATCTAGAGCCATTTGAAGCAAAGTATGGATCATACTATATCAATGCTAACGAAGTAGTAAACAATCCTGGAAAAGTGCAACTGATTTATCAAGTAGGACATGACGGTGGCCCTTTTAGAAAAACAGTAGGCGTAGATAAAAGTATTATTACACCAAGAGAAGGTGTTGGTGTACACAAAGTAGTAATTAGTAAAAATGGTAACCGTGGCAGGAAAAGCGTTCTTAAATATGCAGAGCCTAAATACGGTACTGGACACAATGCTATTTGGATCAAAGTAGAAAGCAAATCAGAAGCTGAACGTGTGATTGATTATTACAACAGTGAAGAAGTTACAGCTCTTGTACTAGCACTTAATGCAACTAGCCCAGCGAACGGCACAGGCTTTTGGCAACGCATTCCGCATTATAAGAATAAAAATAAAGTGAAAGAAATATATGACAAGCACTATAGTTGAACAATATTACAATCATATTTGTAACGAGTGGGGCGTAAATCCCACTAGCGATACTTACACAGGCTACGAGCAAGTTGACCAACAACTTAGGTCGTATACCAAAGAGCGTTGGCTAGTAGCGAGCGAAGAAGGTAGACAACAAATAGAGGATGAAGTGTTCGACATTTATCGAACAGTAAACATCATACCTATTACATACTTTAGTTTGGAAGGTTGTAAAAAAGAACTTAAAGCACTAGGACAAAAGAATCATAGTATTGTTGACAACAAGATTGGTGTAGGTGCTACAGCAGGACAAAACTTTAGTAGGTTTTGGTTTCCTAATATGCAAGAAGCATATACACGTAAAGACAAAATGGTCAGCATGCGAGCAAGATTCTATGACGATACACGTTTACGTAGAGCAATAAGTTTCTGTTACAAATATAGGGACGAAGCAGATAAAAGTGTACTACCTCAAAGTATACGCAGAGCATTAGACTTAGTAAGCGGCGGAACTATTGCTAACTTTAAACCAATGAATGCTAGAGCTGTATACGATTACATATGCCCAGCGTTTATGGGCAACGTATTGGATTTTAGTTCAGGCTACGGAGGACGTATGTTAGGCGCCCTTACAAGCAATCTAAGGTACCACTACACGGGTATAGATCCTAACACTAAAACATACAATGGATTAGTAGCACTAGGCGAGCTTATGACTAGTTTAGGACTAGGTAGTGGTTTCGAAATGCATCACTTGCCCAGCGAACAGTTTACACCTGAGCCAGGATACTATGATGCGGCATTTAGTAGCCCACCGTATTTTAATTTAGAAACATATACTGATGAACCTACACAGTGTATGAATAGTTGTGCTAACTTAGATGAATGGTTTGCAACATATGTTACCCCTACAATACAAATGTTGCACACAGCTCTTGCTAAAGATGCTATCTATGCTGTTAACATTGCAGACTACAAAGATGGCAAAGAAGAATTTAACATTGTTGAGCAATGGAAACAGATAAGTGAACAAGTAGGATTTACATATCAAAAACAAATAGATATGGTATTGAACGTCCGACCAGGTGTTGGCAATGACAAGGCATCTAATAATTATAAGTCAGAAGGCATATATTTGTTCAAAAAGTAGGTTGACAAGTGGTCTACTAGGTGCTATAATAGTTATATTAATTAGGCAAACAGAGGCACACTATGTACGTTACAGCGAAACCAAACTATTCACGCAACTCTTATCATAAGGACCGTGTACCATTGCGAACAGTATCTACACAAGAAGCACTTGCAATGGCTTGCGCCGCACAGCGTATCAATAGTAAGTATATCAAAGACACTCGTAGGTTTACTGAAAATCCACCGCAATTCTCTAATAAAGATATTGTAAAGTTTGCGTTTCACAGTACTGACAATCCTGCGCCTGCAGATTACACAAAGCCTATCCCTACTGAAGAAGACTACGCAGAAGTAGCTGAAATCCAAAAGTGGATGCGTCGATATGTAATGCTAGGACTTGCTGACTTAGACAATTTCACACGTGAAATGATTAACAGTGTGTCAGCAGATGTTGTACCAGTAAACAATCTAGGTCGTGTTGCATTTATACCAGAGTTTGTAAAACGTGACAAACACGAAACAGGACTTACAAAAGAGATCCGTGTAGAGTATCGTGATTCACAACACCTAGGCAAAGAGAAAGATGTTGTTGAAGGTGTTGTTAAGATACTAGACAGACGTTACAGTCAACAGTGGGAAAGTTATAATTATACCGCTGTAATGGACGGCAACCTTTTATCGTTTATGAACAAGTTCGAACACAACGTAGGCGATATGAAACGTATCAAAGCAAAAGTAAAAGCACAGGGAAAGAATAAGTTGTTTAGTGCAAACGAAACCCGTCTTAACTATGTAAAACTTTATAAGGTGTAATTATGGAATACTTAATTGGATTTATTATATGTTCGGTCCTTGGTTGGGCATGTTGGGAATCTACTCTAATGTTAGATGCTAGAAAGCAGGCATACAAAGCAGGAACCCACGACTACTACGGTAATAAAATTAGCGATAAGGAATAGCACATGGAATTTTTTACAGCAAACACAGGCTGGCTATTATTAGCATACGCTCTAGGTACAGCCATTGGCATACGTTTTGGACAACGTAGTGCTATTAAACAGTTAGCAGAAGATATCATTGATAGTCTTATCGAACAAAAGTTCTTAAAAACTCGCGGTAATGCTGACAATGTAGAAATTATCAAATACACAGAGTGGTGTAATGATAAAGATACAAGGTAAACTATCTCGAGACTTATACGTAGCATGTAGTGGAGGAGTCGACAGCATGGCCGCTGTTGATTTCTTATCTAACAATCATAATGTTACTATTTGTTTTTTCAATCATAGAACTGATGCTAGTGATGAAGCACACGAGTTTATAACTTGGTACTGTCATAAAACTAATACTCCGTTGATGTTAGGCGTATTGAACACAGAAAGGCCAAAAGAAACAAGTCCAGAAGAGTTTTGGCGAAATGAGAGATACAAGTTTTTACATAGCATCAATGCTCCTGTAATTACAGCACACCATTTAGATGATTGTGTAGAAACATGGGTGTGGAGTAGTATGCACGGCACAGGCAAGATTATTCCTTATCTAAACAAAAATGTTATTCGACCATTTCGCGGCACACGTAAACGAGACTTTCAGCTATGGGCAGATTTAAAAAATGTACCGCACGTAGAGGATGACACAAACAAAGATCTGTGTTATACTCGTAACTATATTAGGCACGAAATGATGCCAAACGTATTAAGGGTGAATCCTGGTATTCACAAAACTATTGCAAAAAAGGTAAAAGAAGATGAACATACAACATGAACCACTTTATGACATTTCAAAAATAGAAAAAATCTATACAGAAAAAGACGGTGTGGAAGTAAAGTATGTTTGCACCACAGATGTAACAGCAAGTAATGTGCCTATGGATGTTTTCTATAGAGAAACGCCGCACCCCGAACACGGCAATCGTTACTTTGGATTGTACTACGATCATATTGCCCATCATCCAATGATTACTAATGCTGATACTGTAGAATCACTTGAGTTTGGTATGATTGAAGTAGACGGTAAGTATTATTACAGTCAATCACGCCATGACTATAAAGTTATAGGAAACAAAATGATAGACGGTGGTAGAGCATATACTCGCTCTAGCGGTGGCACAACAAGTATGGAATTGATTGATGGTAATTTTAGGGAGAAAGTACTATGAGTTCAGATGTTGAATATTTCGAGTTTGAAGATTCATTAGATGAAGATGACTTTGGCCTTATTATCTGCGGTAAGAGTGGTAAACTTAAAGGATTGTTTATTCCTAAAGGCAAAGAAGATGAGCCTATACCCGAAACAATAGCTGAAATTTGTCTAGCTGTTTTCGACGTAGATCCAAATGAGGATGAAGATAAAGATAGTTTAGAAGGAGTTACAATACATTGACTATCGACGACAAGAATAAGAAAAACACAAAGAAACTGTATAAACAGTGGAAGCGTTATTTAAGTGACAGTCGTTTAGATGAAAACACAATTGCTAAACGAGCAAAAACATTTACACGTAAAGGTATGAAGCCAAATGAGTAAGATACAAGAAAAATTAAATGGCATCATGGACGAGATACAAGCACTTATGGAAAGCCATCCAAGAGCGCACTTAGAGCCAGATACAAAGATACATGAACTAATGGATCGTGTAGGCATATACTTTGCACACATGGATGATGAGAATAGAGATTATTATCAATTTGTACAAATGGCAATTGAAGAAGAAAAAGAATGGCGACTGTGATATCTCCGTGTATATCGGAATGTGATAACAATGGAGAGTTTTGTCCTGCATGCGGACGAACAATGGAAGAAAAGTTTGAATGGAAGAACGGTGCTGATGTTGCCCGTAAGAAACAAATATTAGAAGACTGTGGAAGTCGATTAACACAACGAGACTTTGAGTATTGGGAAGAAATGTACGAACTTAAAGTTGCTGAAAAAACAAGAGAAGGTAATGGCTAAGGCACCAGAAGTAGGAGATAGAATAGAACACACTTGTACTTTGAACGGGAAGTTTGAAGGCGTAGTTGAACAATTACTATCTATGCAATTTACATATATGACTGATGATGGCCATTCTAGATTTTGTATGTATAAGGAAGTTTGGAGAAAGATTGATGAAGGTTAAAATAGGACCATATCGCGAGCATCGCTTTTGGCACAATTGGGCGTTCAATAAATTTGGATGGTCTCCAAAGGTAAAGACAAGTATACGGATAGACAAGTGGGATACCTGGAGCATGGATCATACACTTGCTTTAATAGTAGTACCTATGCTTAAACAATTAAAAGAAACTACACATGGCGCACCGTATGTTTATCCTGAGGATGTGCCTAGTGAGTTACGACCAACAAAAGAAGAACTATTAAATTATACCAATAACGCCGATACTGATGGCAACTGGTTCACTCGTTGGGATTATGTATTAGATGAAATGATATGGGCGTTTGAACAAAAAGCCAACGACACTTGGATTGTTGACAAATACTCTAGAGAAGACCAGGAAGCTCATCAGGAAAGAATGACAAAAGGATTTAAACTCTTTGGAAAATACTACGAAAACTTATGGGATTGACGATTTGGAAGTAGATAATACACCGCATGAAGAAGGCTTTGCAAGTTCTACTAGAGCTCAAAGTCTTGCGATGGAATTATCTAAAGAGCGTAAAAGATTAAAAAAAGAGCTCGCCGAATTACAAACAGAAGTAGAAGACCTAACGCCTACTACTCCAACAGGAACACCAGACTGGTATGTAAAATGGTTTAGCATGGTAGCGGCTGTAATTGGAGTGTTTGCTCTTAGTGCAGGCTTTACAATGTTTGGACAAATATCATATGTACTCAGTAGTTGCGGTTGGGTATACGTTGGCATGGCTTGGGGTGATAGAGCAATCATGATAGGTAGTGCTATAAGCGGAACAGCGGTAATGATGAACATAGTAACAAGTCTGACATGATGAACGGAGACGAACTATCAGGATGGGGACAATTATTTGCACTGTTCCTTGTGATAGGGTTACCTTGTTTGCTCTTTTGGTGGCTGGGCTGGTTCAAACGTGATAGTGTAATGATGTCAGCAGAGAAAACAGACTTTGGTCCAGATAAACCAAAGGAAATGATGAGTTGGGAAGGTGTATTTTACGTCCTATGGAACTGGAAAAGTTATGCGGCAAAGACAGTATGGCTAGGTGCAATACCATTTGTTTGGTACTTGGATGGATTTGGTGCTGCATCTGGATGGTTCTTCTTTGGTGGCATATTAGTATTAATGGGTAAGTTTTGGGAGTTATTCAAAAGATGAAAAAAATAGCAGAATGGATGGACATATGTAAAACGCACTGGAAAGAAATATTTGCATTGTCCTTTGCATTACATTTTATAATGGATTTGTTTGTAATAGGACCATTGTTCTTTATACTAGGATACCTTTTTGGTGTCCACGTGGAGCATTAATATGGCAGATATGTTTGATGTAGATGACGAAGCAATACGCAATCTTGTTATCCTTGCAAAAGAATGTGCAACAGTAGATCCAATTGATTGGGGCGAACTAAAGATTACAGAAGAGCAGGCTTACATAATGATGGCGGCACATGTGTTAGAAATGGAAAGAAATCACTTGACAGATGGCGCAATTATTGTTAAACTACTTGTAGAGAACTTTGTTTTAAACTTAAAACTGTTAGGAAAAAAATGAATAACACAATATATGAAAAAACAGCAATATTAATTAATACACGCAATGATCAAGAAGTTGAGTGTGAAGTTGATAATGTTAGAGATAAACAATCGTTAGATGCTTTTATAGCAGGTAACAAAATACACATGCGTTGGAATGGTAGAATCTTTGTAGGTAATGCTCACGGAATGGAGTTTACTTCCCAAGGACCGGTAGGACGCGAAGTCAAAGGGAGGAACTTTTAATGAGTAAACAGAAAGTAGAAGTAATGGAAGGACCATTTGGAGCTGCACTAGTAGAAGACACCGAAGGTGTACTTTATAGAGAAATCAAAACAGTACGTGTTAAGCCAGATGGAATGTTAACAGAGTATATCACAAGACGTGAATACCGTACAGACGGTGACTATAATGACACTTCATTGAGTCGTCCGCTAATTAAAGTAACAGGAGAATAATATGCCATTAGTACCTATGGTAGTTGAGCAGGAATCAAGAGGCGAACGCTCATACGATATTTACAGTCGCCTAATGAAGGATCGTATTGTTATGCTTAACGGTCCGGTAGAGGATAGTATGGCTAACCTTATTGTAGCACAACTATTGTTTTTAGAGTCAGATAATCCTGGAAAAACAATTAACCTGTACATCAACTCACCAGGTGGTGCTGTAACAGCAGGACTGGCTATCTATGACACTATGCAATACATCAAGTGTGACATACGTACTATTGTAATGGGTCAAGCATGTTCAATGGGCTCGTTCCTAGCACAAGCAGGTA
>ERZ1046568.783-NODE-783-length-24749-cov-5.953228_pt1 | contig 24749 bp, 18 predicted proteins | sample MGYA00383092_ERZ1046568 | MGnify/ENA primary metagenome ERZ1046568 (study PRJEB29581, sample SAMEA5548362) | metagenome | biome: marine; feature: coastal; material: water | depth 1 m | study: Short-term variability in the microbial, nano- and picoplankton dynamics... | reverse complement strand
GTTTTGATCAAATCTAACTATTTTGTGTAAATTTAATAACAGATGCGACAGAACCCGGATGAAGACTATAACGAATTATGGGTGCCAAGCATGAATTGGCAAGACCACGATTGGGATATTTAGTTCTTGATGAAGCGCGTATTCACTAATGCGCCTTTAAATACTACCTTAACAAAATATAGACCTGAATTCAAAGCGGAAACATCAATTTGTTGGTTTTCGCTTTGGATTTTTTCATTTAATACGACTCTGCCTGTTTTGTCGAGAACGAAAAGATTTCCACTTACTCCGTTCTCTATTGACACGAAATCATTTGCCGGATTTGGATACAAAGTCAAGTCATAAAAATAATTTTCCGCCAAAGTATTGACTGTTAAAACTAACGTTTGTGTCGATGTACTAGAACACATGTTTGTGTCAACAACAGTAAGGGTTACAGGGTATATTCCAGCCGCTGTATAAGCGTAAATCGTATCCGAGGCATTGACCGTTGAGGTGTCAATTTGCCATGTATATTGCGCATTCAAAACCAAAGTATTTGGATTGAAATTGACAATTAATCCATTGATATTAGAGGTGAAAGTTGCATCTGGCAGCGGCACCACATTTACTTCATGTACCACCCTGTCCGATGCTGCATGGATTGAATTAAACGCAAACGTCGTTATTTCTCCAATTCCAACGACGTTCCATTGAACCTGAATGGAATCTCCCCAATCCGAAATTAGTGTTCCATTTGTTACCTCAGAACAATAGGTTTCGTCCGCATTTCCAGTTATAACATAGGTGACTGTTTCACCCAAACAAATAATCGAATCACCATCAATTGTAGGACTTCCTGGTTTCAATAGTGGATATACATGATTCTGAATTACCATCAATATAGTATCCCAATATGCATTTGGAGGCGAATTAAAAGTTCCATTGTCGGCACCATGAAATTCGTGATCTTGACCTGTAAAAGGTAAAAAAGTGTGTGGAATGGCAAGTGAAGTCAACTGATTTGAAATCGGCCGTGAGCCATTAACGATAGGCGTTGTAAAAACACCAAATGGATTTCCGGTTCCAATCGGAACGGTTCCATCGGCTTCTCCATGAATCAATAAGGCGGGAACAGTTTCATTTGTTTCAACATAGTTCGAATCACCTAATGCTCCCCAAAGATTAATTATACCTGTCAAATCCATGTTGTGCGAGTAGGTATTTCCAGAGCAGTCCAAACAACCCAACGCAGGATAACCAAATCCACCTTGTATATCACTTGGTGCTTCGGCATCTGTCAAATAGGCTGTGTGTAAAGCCATAAATCCTCCCGCACTACTTCCACCTAAAAAGGTGTAATTTGTGTCAATCCCATAGGTTGGAGCAAATTCTTTTAGATACCGAATCGCTGCTCTGGCATCTTGAGTTCCACGGTATACCGCTCGCACTGCCGAACTTTGTGATGCTGGATTAAAACCTTTTCTATAACCAATTGAAGCGGTCACATAGCCCTTGCGAGCAAAACTATCGCATAAGGCCACTATGTCATCGGCACTTTTGTCACCTAACAAAAAACCTCCTGGGTGACACCAAATCATCAAAGGCCGTTTGGTCTGCGTGTCTCCGTCAGGAATATAAATATCCATGTACAATCCTGTGTTATTATATGGTATATTCCACACTTGTGCTTGACCATATAAAACATCTGAAAATTGGGTTACCGAAGAAAATATTCCTTTCGTATAGCGGGTTGTATCACATTGAGAAAAAGAATAATTCAAGAAAAAAAGTAGGCTAAAAAGGAAGTAAAAACGCATATTTAATGTAATTCCTTGCAAGTTAGTCAATTTCGATAGAAATAAAACTCCTTAAATTACTACTTTTACTTTATTGGAATTACAAGACAACATAAACCAAATCCCGAAAAACAAGCATTTTGCAATCGTCGATATAGAAACGACGGGTGGTTCACCTCGTGCGTCAAAAATCACGGAGATTGCAATTTACAAACACGATGGGAAAAAGGTTATTGATTCCTACGAGACCATACTCGACCCTGAAATTCCTATTCCTCGTTTTATTGTAAACCTCACAGGTATTTCGGACAACATGGTCGAAGGTGCACCAAAATTTTATGAAGTAGCAAAAAAAATCGTCGAATTTACTGAGGATTGCATTTTTGTTGCCCACAATGTTGGTTTCGATTACGGCATTCTTCGTCAAGAATTTAAAAACTTAGGATTTGATTACCGCAGACCCCATTTGTGTACAGTAAGAACGAGTCGCTATGTGATTCCAGGACATGATTCGTATTCCCTTGGTAAATTAACCCGAGCCTTAGATATAAAAATTGAGAACAGACACCGAGCTGGCGGAGACGCTTTGGCCACGGCGCATTTATTTACCATTCTACATGAAAAAGGTGGCAATTCGCTTGCCAATTTTATTCAACAAGATATCAATCCAGCCATTCTTCATCCTAATCTAGATTTGAATGCTGTAGATGATTTGCCTTCCAAAACGGGTATCTATAAATTCTTCGATGATACGAATCAGTTGATTTATATTGGAAAGAGTATTAGCATAAAAAAACGCGTAGAACAGCATTTACGTAACTCAAATACAAAGAAAGGTATTGAGATGCGCATTGCCATTAGTCGTATTGAATTTGAACTAACCGGTTCGGAACTTATTGCACTCCTTTTGGAATCTATGCTGATTAAAAATCATACCCCTCGCTTCAATCACATGCTGAAGAAAAGCAAGTTTCCATACGGTCTTTTTCATTATACTGATGAGGCAGGGTACATCCGTTTATATGTAGGGTTGACTTCCAAATCAAATGAGCAACCCATAACTGTTTTTGCTTCTAAACGAGAAGGAGTAAATTCCTTAACGAATTGGACGGAAAGCTATGAGCTTTGTCAAAAATTGACTGACCTCTACCCGACCAAGACTTCTTGTTTTCATTATGAAATAAAGAAATGCATCGGAGCTTGTATTGGTAAAGAGGAGCCAAAAAGCTACAATGAACGAGTTGAAAAGTTAATTGCCAAGATGAATTTTGATGGCGAATCCTTTTACTTAATGGAAAATGGTCGCACAAAAAATGAAAAATCGTTAATCTTAGTTGAAAATGGATCTTTTGTAGGGTATGGTCATGCGCCGTATTACATTCAAAAACAAGAGCCTTTTCGCTGGAAAAGGTTTATAGATTCTTATCCAGAGGACAGAGATATTCGGACGATTATAAACGGATATTTAAGGAAAGAATCGAAAGCGGCTAGAATCAATTTCTAGTTGAGCATAATCATCGGTCGGTAAAAAACTGAAAGATTCCCAAGATGATTACTATGCCTACAATGCCTATCATGCTTGTTCTACTTATATGACGAAAAAACGTGCCAAATAGTTGAACGAAATAAAAAAGAATTTTTTTTTCCAGAACACATTTTTATACATAAAAAAAGTCCTGATCAAATGACCAGGACTTTTTAAATTTCTATCTGATATTTTATGCTTTAATCTTTTTAGAAAGATCAATCAACAATGGTGTTGCAATACATAAACTTGAGTAAGTTCCAACGATTACACCTACCAATAAGGCAAATATAAATCCTTTAATTGCAGCTCCTCCAAAGATGAAGATGATTAATAACACCACAAAGGTTGTCATGGATGTGTTAATCGTTCTAGACAAGGTTGAATTCAACGCTGAATTAATTACTTCACCATCGTCTTTACCTGCTTTCTTTACACCCATTTTCTCTCTAATTCTATCGAAGACAATTACCGTATCATTAATAGAGTATCCAATAACTGTTAGAATCGCAGCGATAAACGCTTGATCGATATCCATATTGAATGGTAAGATGTTGTGGAATATTGCAAAACACGCCAATACTAATATAACATCATGCAACATGGCCAATACAGCGCCAGTTGAATATTGCCATGAACCAAATCGCATTAGGATATAGGCAAAGATGATGATCATGGAAAGTAAAATCGCAATGAACGACGATGTTTTTAACTCAGTAGAGATTGTCGGTGATACGTTTCTCGATTCCTGAATATCAAATCCACCTAATTTAGATTTACTCGCTTCCAAACCTTCTGTCAATTTTTCTTTAACAGATGCAGTTGTCGCAGCATCCTCTTTTCCTAATTTGTAGTTGGTTGTAATTTCAACAAAGAAGTTACTCGATTTCGTTTTCAACTCAACAGATGAAGGTTTTCCATCTTCAACAAAGACTTTTCTAAGATTTGATTTCACATAATCTAAGTTTCCTTTCGCCGATTGTTCAAACTTAACACCGAAGGTGCGACCTCCAGAGAATTCAACACTTGGTGTCAATCCTTTCGTCACTAAACTAATAATTCCAATTACTACCAATGTACCTGAAATCATGTAGTATAATTTTCTTTTTCCAACGAAGTTGATGTTCAATTTTTTGAAAGCACCTTTTGTCATCTTCGTATCGAACTCGATAGTTTTGCCTTTTTTCAAATGACGAAGGATAATCAAACGTGTTATTACCAAGGCAGCAAAAACAGATGTGAAAATACCTATGATTAAGGTAGTTGCAAAAGATTCAATTGGTCCTGAACCAAACACCTTCAATACAATTGCAGTCAATAAGGTAGTTACGTTGGCATCAATAATTGAAGACAATGCTTTCTTGTACCCTGTGTCGATTGCGCTAGCCAAATCTTTACCATCTGCTTGTTCTTCACGAATACGCTCAAAGATTAGTACATTGGCATCGACCGCCATACCAATAGTCAAAACGATACCTGCCAAACCTGCAAGTGTCAATACCGCTCCAAATGAAGCAAGTGACCCGAAAATGAACAAGATATTCATCGCCAATGCGATATCCGCTACCAAACCTGCTCTTCCATAATAGAAGAACATGTAGGCAAACACAATCAAAAGTGCTATACCAAATGATACCAAACCTGCTTTTGAATTGTCTGCTCCAATTGTTGGTCCAACTTTCGTTTGTTCCTTAATTGCCAATTTAGCTGGAAGTGCTCCACCATTCAACAAACCGCTCAAGGCATTTGCTTCTTCGATTGTGAAGTTTCCTGAGATTTCAGTTGAACCACCATTAATAGCCGAATTTACTCTAGGTGCGCTATAAACAACACCGTCCATTGTAATTGCTACAAGACGCCCCACATTCTCAGAAGTCATTTGTGACCATCTATCCGATCCATCAGGTGTCATTGTCAAGTTAACTGTAACCGTTGCATCTTCATTATTAAACCCGGTAGAAGCTTTATCGATGTCCGTTCCACCGACTAAGGCTTTTCCTGATTCAGGAATTTTAATTCCATATAATGTATACGCCAATATTTTTCCGTCAGCATCCAATAATTCTGGCTCTGCAGACCACATGAATTTCAAATCTTCTGGAAAAACCGACATGATGTCTTCTCTTTCTAAAAATGCATCTACAGCTGCTCTGTCAGAAACAGTTGCATAACCAACTGTGAACTCATTGTATCCTTTTACTAAATCTTCTAAACTCTTTTTCCCTTTTTTCGATTCTTTTTCAGCACCACCCATCAAATCATCTAATGTTGACTTTTTAGTTGAATCAGGTTTTGCAGTCGTTTTTGTTGTATCAGCTTCTTTTGCCAATTCTTCTAAAGACATTTCAGAATTCTTGGACATTTCCACAGCTTGTTGCCATCCGCTTGCCAAATCTGCAGTTTGGTATGTTTCAAAGAACTCCAAATTTGCTGATTTACCGATTGTATTCAATACTGTTTCCTCATCTTGCACACCTGGCAATTCAACATACAATCTGTTGTTAGCTGGATCTTTTTGGATGTTTGGTTGCGCAACACCGAATTGATTGATACGACGTGTCAAAATCAACTCTACATTATCGATTGAGGCAGCAACTTGCTCTTTCAAGAACTTGATTACTTCTTCGTCAGTCGATTTCATGCCCAATTCTTCGATATCGGCAATGGCAAATGCTTTTACCAATTTCGTAGAACCATTTTTCAATCTATATTGAGCAACAAAAATATCAATAAAGTCACCTCCATCTCTTTCGTAGATTGCCGATGCACTTTCGTACGGTTTTTTGAAAATTAAATCTCTTTCACTACGCGCAAAATTCTTAATCAAATCCGGAATTGAAACTTCCATTGTGATAGCCATACCACCAACTAAATCGAGTCCAAAAGCTAAACTTCTTTTCTTTACTTGAGAAAAAGTTGAACCAAAAATTGGATAAACCGCAGTTTCCGCTTTTTCTTTCAACAATTGATTTACGTAAGCTGCTTGAGCAATCTCACCAGCGTCAGCCTTGTCGAAATAAACAGTAACTCCATTTGGTAAAATTGCTTTGTTGCTATCGTCTTTAGCTGCTAATTTTCTTAGGTCCTCCACCATCGTTTTCGCGGTGTTGTTCGCCTTGTTTTCAACTTTATTTGAAACCCAAGTAAATGATAATTGATAGACACAAATTATCGTTAGTAAGATGGTTAGAAACCAGAAAAATCCTTTATTACGCATGTTCGTATGATCCGTTTATTTATATTTTAAGGGGGCAAATATAGAGTTTACCGCCAACAATATCAATAAATAACAAAGGTTTTGCGTTTTTTATTTGTAGAGAAAAATTTATTGATTTCTTTTGGTTCAAAAAACAGCTCTAAATACACCGAAATAAAGGCTTCTAGTGAGAATATACCTTTAAAATGAACTATTCGTTGGGATTAATCCCTTTTTCTTTCATTTGCTTCATGAGTAATTTCAGATCTCTTCCTATCTTCATGGTACCTTTATAGAAATAGACCTTGTTGATTTCTTTGCCTGTTTCGTCATGCGCTGTGCACCACCCGTGTTTTACTCCATTTTTGTAACGCGAAAAAGAAAGAAGCTTACCATTTGGCTGGTATTCCGACCATTCGCCATGTCTTTTGTTGTTCAGGTAATTTCCTTTGACTTTAACTATTCCGATATCGAACAACTCCGTATACTCACCTTCCAACTTTCCCTCAGCATAAGTCATTTGCGCCATGATACGTATCGACTTATCGCTCAATTCTTCTGGAACGAAGTAAATTACTTTTATTCCATTTAGAACATCTTGCACGTATGTTTCTTTGTAACTAATTCTTCCTGAGGGACCAAAATTCAACCAAACAGAATCCTTTTTCATGTTTTTATAAATTCCGTACGACAGAACTTCGGCATTCTCGTGATAAAAAAATGCTTCGGAACGATTATCAGATTCATCATGAATTATAACTGCCTTTAATTTTGTGCTTGGGTAATAGTAAAAGAACTTTCCGACTGGTTTATCATCCTTGAAAGTGCCACTATATTCTAGCGCTTTACTCTTCGGATATGTTTTTTGCCAAGGACCTTGTTTTCTGCCTTTTGCATCAGTAGTGTTCTGCCCGAACAAACCTACTGACAGGACTAATGCCACGATAAATGATAAATATTTCATCTTTTAATTCTTCTCTTTTGTTAATTCAATCGCCATTTCTTGAAGCGAAATGAAATTCATATCAGCTACAACGCCAATAGGCTCTTTCGTTACAATACGAGCAGTTTTCATGCCAAGATTTTTCCCAAATCGTATGTCCGAATCGGTATCACCCAACATTATGCTTTTCGAAAAATCGATTTCTGGAAAATCAATCTTTGCTTCCAGCGCCATGTCTGGTTTCGGTTTTCGCGTATTATTTGGATCGTCAGCAAATTCAGGTGCAAAATAAATTGCATCTACGTGGGTGCCGATTTCCATTAATTGTTCTTGCATGTACTTGTGAACGAGTTGCAAACTGCACTTACTTACGATACCTTTCGCCACTCCTTGTTGATTCGTAACAACTATGATTCTTGCAAATATGGTTCTGAAAACTCGAATGGCTTCTGGGACTTTGTCGAGGAAAATGAATTCTTCAGTCGAATTTACATATCCACCAAAAATCCGCTCATTGATAACACCATCTCGGTCTAAAAAAAGGGTCCAAGACTTATCAATCTTGAATTCCATTACAATTCTTTTTCGATTAGATACACATTTCGGTTTGAAGAAGTTCGCCCAATTAATTCAGCGACAAATCCCGCTAAGAAAAACTGAACGCCCAAGATCATCGAGGTCAAGCAAATGTAAAACTCAGTTCTATCCGCAATCAGCTTACCTCCCGAAGCGAAGAATAATTTTTGAATGACAAGAAAGAAGATGATTCCAAATCCAATGATAAACATTAACGAACCTAGGGCTCCGAAAAAGTGCATAGGTTTTTTTGCGAATTTCCCCATAAATGCCACCGACAATAAGTCAAGTGGGCCATTTAAAAATCTATTCAAACCAAACTTGGTAGTCCCGTATTTGCGCGCTTGATGCTCCACAACTTTTTCGCCGATTTTTGAAAACCCAGCATATTTAGCCAGTGGTGGGATATAACGGTGCATATCACCGTAAATCTCTATGCTTTTGACAACAGCTTTTTTATATGCTTTCAATCCACAATTAAAATCATGTAAATAAATCCCAGTGATTTTTCGAGCTGCCCAATTGTACAGTTTCGTCGGTATTGTTTTTGAAAGTGGATCATGTCGCTTTTTCTTCCAACCCGAAACCACATCAAAATCATCTTTCATGATCATGCGATACAACTCGGGTATTTCATCTGGAGAATCTTGAAGATCTGCATCCATCGTAATCACCACGTTTCCTTCGATCGCCTCGAATCCTTTTTGAAGAGCAGCTGATTTACCGTAATTGCGCTGAAACTTAATTCCACGCACGGAAGGATCCTTGGTTTTTAAATCTTCCACGATTTTCCAAGAGCCATCCTTGCTTCCATCGTCTACGAACATAATTTCGTAGCTAAATGAATTCGCTTGCATGACCCGCTGAATCCACGCGTGTAATTCAGGTAGAGATTCAACCTCGTTGTACAAAGGGACAACAACCGATATGTCGATTTCTTGATTCAAAAGTCCAATTTTGTGCTAATTTAAGCAACCTCCGTCTTTAAAACCGAGGAAACAGCAAATAAGCGCTAACAATTAATTTTTAATAAACTTCTTACGGATATTCCCTTGCTGAAGAATATACATGCCTTCTGAATATGCTGAAACGTCTATCGTATAGAATTTCGAATCGGGAAGAAATGAAGCTACAAGTATTCCTTTTGAGTCAAAAATATAAAATTTCTCTTGCATAGTTAACCCAGATAAATTCAAAGAAGAACTTACCGGATTCGGATACATTTCAAAATCATCAGCAAGATTTTGATTGATTTCTAACACATTCGAATTTGAAACTCTAAAGTAATCAAAACCAGCCTCAGTTATGTTAACATTTGAGTCTAAATCCGACGTTCGAATTATCAATATCATGTTTGCCGTAGGTGCTATGAAATCCAAAACACGAATACTCTTATCGACCCATTTGTAAAAATTAGCTGTGTCTCGGCCTACTTTGTCTATGATTTCTGTTGTAGAACCATTTGAAAGAATAATCAACAAAGTGTCGTCTACCAAAAGTGGCCCAAAATTATTGTAAAAATATCGCGCATAATTGATATGTGGATTCGTAAAAGTTGTCAAATCAAAACTTGGTGAAATCAATACTACATTCCCATTGTCAACATCATCAAAATCAGCATCTAAGGTGTTTGCATTACCAGTTACATAGGCATGCTTCATACAATCCCACTCTGCGTCGAATTCTGGATTTGCCAATCCGTTTCCTCCAATTGGTGCCGCTCTTTCCCATAAACCTGTGGAGGCTGTTCCATTGGTAGACCAACCAAAATCAAATGTGAAATCATCGTATATCCCTTTAATTAAAGCAACTATAATTTGCCCGGTCGTATTGTCGATTGTTGTCACTTGACAGTTTGTGATGTATCCCCATTTACCGACTGTAATCCCATAAAGTTGTTGATAATACAAAGTGAAATCTTCTTCTCCAATTGCGTTAGACTGACCATTGTGTTCAATAACCGGTGTTTCCAATCGAATATCAGCATTGTTAATGGGTAAATTCGTTGCCTGATCGATTACTTTAATTGTGAATCCGTATGGTGCAAGTGGAACCAATTGAACATCTTGAACAATTAATTGTCCGTTCACTAAATTCATAAGAAGCGTCTTTGTCTTGTATCCAACTTTAGTATACTTGACCATTTTGCTTCCACCATTAACTGTGCTCACTGCATATCCACCGTTGAACTTGGATAAATCTGTTTGAATTTCATTTTCAATAGTTACGGTAACACCTTGGATTGGAGCTGTTGTTACTGAATCTGTTATTATACCTTCCACGTAACACCCTTTTTGGTAAACCGCACCCAGAACAAATAACCCTTGTTCGATATCAGAAATTACTATATTTCCCGACGGAAAATACGGATACGCTCCCCAACAACCATTGAATCCATTTCCGGTAAGTGGCGAAGAATCAAAACGACCCACTTCCACCATGTTATTTGGACGCGAAACATCGTGAATCGTAACTCCGTCGCGATAATAACTGGTGATAATGAAATCTCCCAACGTATGCGCATTATGCGGAATAACACCTGAGCCTGGCGAACTTTGAATTCTGTCCACCTCAACCATATTACTTTGATTTGTTACATCATACGCCGCGATAAAAGCGCCTGGCTTTTCATCTGTAGTGAAAACGTGCGTTCCATCGCTTGATTCCCAAATATTGTGGGTGAAGAAATTTGGTGTAGATTTTGTGCCCAATAATACTGGACTCGATTTCGACGTCACATCAACTGCGGAAAACACACCATCATTAACATGTGCCCCATACAATGTGTCGTTAAAAGCATAACCATCATGTGCGTACCAATTATCAAAAACCCCTACCTCTGTCGGAACACCTGGATTCGTATTTACATCCAACATAATAACGCCACCATTGCCTCTATTTGCGCCAAAAATGTAGGCAATTCCATTTTCATCGATATACAGGTTATGAGCACTTTGCCATTGATTTCCTGAAGGACCGAAATAAAGCGATGAAGTTAAATTATTTGAAGCAGGCAAAGGTGTAAGGTCAATTATTGTTAAACCCTGTTGTGCCTCAGTTGTGACGTATAAAAAATCACCCCAAACTTTTAAATCGCGCCATGTAGAGTTCATACCTGGTAACCAAAACACCTCAACCGGTGCGGTTGGGTTTGTTACATCCACAATTGAGGTTCCTTTTGTAGTTCCAACACACGCATATTCGTTGCCAGCCTCATCCACATACCCCCAAATGTCGTTTAACTCGGCATTGTGCAAAGCGATATAATTTAAATTCGACAATTGCGTCATATTGTCCTGAGCGAAACTTGAAAGCCCAACAATCAAGGATAGAATAAATAAGATGCGTTTTTTCATAGACGATTATAAAAGGAAGATTAGTGCGATAACGAAAATCAATACAATAATTAAATACTGCCAAATATCAACAAAATAAGGCGAAAATTTATCCCAAAATGCACGGATTTTCATTCCACCAAAAGTACAACATTGATGCAAGCAATCAAAACGTAATTAATTGATACTAACACATGTCCAATTCATCATCCTTTTCAATCTTGTCATTCTGATTGACTTTCCAGTAACGAGGCTATAGATTTCACGTTAATTTTTACTATTTTTGTGCCACTAAAATCTGACAAAATATGATGGACAACACCGTATCTGAGCACCTTACATCTCTTGACTTTGAAAGTTTTAAGGCACAAGTATTGGCTGATTTTCGGCTAGCTGTTTTATCACGTGAAACTTCACTTTTGGGAAGACGGGAAGTACTTGGTGGGAAGGCCAAATTTGGAATTTTTGGCGATGGTAAAGAATTAGCTCAAATTGCGCTTGCCAAACAGTACCAAAATGGAGATTTTAGATCAGGGTATTATCGAGACCAAACTCTCATGATGGCGATCGACCAACTTACTGTTCAACAATGGTTTGCTGGTTTGTATGGTGATACCGAATTATCACGCGAACCACAATCGGCGGGTCGTCAAATGGGTGGACATTACTCTACTCGTAACTTAGACGAAAACGGTGATTGGAAAAATTTAATGGAGCAAAAAAATAGCTCTGCAGATATTTCACCTACGGCAGGACAGATGCCTAGGCTACTTGGACTAGCTCAAGCTTCAAAAGTATATCGGAATCATCCAGAACTGAAAGACTTGGAAGATTTTAAAAAATTCACAAACGGTGGAAATGAAGTTGCTTTTGGAACGATTGGCGACGCATCAACCTCAGAAGGTCCTTTTTGGGAAACGATAAACGCCGCGGGTGTCTTGCAAGTGCCAATGGTAATGTCTGTTTGGGATGATGGTTTTGGAATTTCAGTTTCAAGAGAACACCAAACGACAAAAGACAGTATCTCAGAAGCTTTGTCTGGAATGCAGCGCACGAAGGACAAACCAGGATATGAGATTTTACTTACGAAAGGATGGAATTATCCGCACTTATGTGAAACGTATGAAAAAGCGGTGAAAATCGCCAGAGAAGAACACGTTCCTGTTTTGGTGCACGTTCAAGAGGTGAATCAGCCTCAAGGACACTCCACCTCTGGTTCACATGAAAGATATAAATCAGACGAGCGTTTAAATTGGGAAACCGAATTCGATTGCATCGCCAAGTTCAAGGAATGGATTCTTTCGTTCGAAGCTGAAGGGCAAACGATAGCCGCAGAGGAAGAGCTAACTGCTCTGTCAGAAGAAGCGAAAAAAGAGGTTCGTGTGGCAAAAACTGCAGCCTGGAAAGACTTAACTGACTCTATTAAAGTAGATCTCAATGAAGCAGTTACGTTATTAAAATCCTGCGCAAGCGAGAGCAGCAATGGCGTTTTTATTCAGAAAGATATTGAAGCGCTTGAAAAAGCAATGGATCCAATCCGAAAAGATATTCTTTCGACGTGTAGAAAAGTGTTGTTGTCGATGCGTGAAGAAAACACAGCGAGTAAAATAACATTAGCCAACTGGATAAAAAGTAAAATTGGTGAAAATGAAGAAAGATACAGTTCTCATCTACACTCTAATTCGGACAAACGCGCGAGCAATATAACTCCTATTGCTGCGACGTATGATGACGACGCTAAATTGGATGATGGAAGAATCATCTTGCGTGATAATTATCGTGAATTGTTCAAAAACAATCCAGAAGCACTCATTTTTGGTGAAGATGCCGGGAAAATTGGCGGTGTAAACCAAACTCTTGAAGGCCTTCAAGAAGAATTCGGCGCTTTACGAATTGCTGATACTGGAATCCGAGAATGTACGATTATTGGACAAGGTATCGGAATGGCAATGAGAGGTCTACGCCCAATAGCTGAGATTCAGTATTTGGATTATTTACTTTACGCCATTCAAATCCTTTCTGATGATTTGGCGACGGTTCAATACAGAACGAAAGGTGGACAAAAAGCCCCTCTGATTGTTTCTACTCGTGGTCACAGACTTGAAGGAATTTGGCACAGTGGAAGTCCAATGGGAATGATCGTGAATTCACTTCGCGGAATGCATGTTTGTGTTCCAAGAAACATGACAAAAGCAGCTGGATTGTACAATACATTAATGGCTGCAGATGAACCTGCAGTTGTAATTGAGCCATTGAATGGTTATCGTTCGAAAGAAAAACGACCAAACAACATCGGCGAATTTAGAGAACCACTTGGTATTCCTGAGGTTTTCAAAAAAGGTTCGGATTTGACTATCGTTTCATATGGGTCAACCTTCAACCTTTGTATTCCTGCAGTCGAGCAATTGGAACAACTGAACATCAATGTTGAACTGATCGATGTTCAAACTTTACTCCCATTTGATATCAACCATTTGATTGCTGAGTCTTTGAAAAAGACGAGTCGATTATTAATCGTAGACGAGGATGTTAGTAGCGGAGCGAGTGCTTATATGTTAGATCAAATCATGAAACAAAATGCCTTCTTCCATTTGGACTCAGCACCTATTTGTTTGACGGCTAAAGATCATAGACCGCCATACGGATCAGATGGTGATTATTTCTCAAAACCAAGCATTGAAGATATCGTGGAAACAGCTTATGGTATTATGAATGAGGCGGATCCTAGCGGGTTTCCATCTATTTACTAATCTTGGTTCAATTTGTGACTTGAGTCACAAACCTATGGATTAAGTATCTATATTTTTGTTCCCAATTTGAAATGTTCTTGACTATGATGCGTCCAGAAGAAACTAATTTAATAATGACTTACGATAAATATAATTCACTGTTTGACCAAATACTAGGTTCAGACCAACCTTTAGCGCCATACGATCAAACCGACTATTTCAAATACGTAGGGCTGAATAAAAAAAGACAAGAACGTTGGGATAAAAACGGATTAATTTCAGATGCCTTGAAAACAGCCATGTCAGAAATAAATTCACCTCAAAAATGGGTGCTAATCACTGAACCATGGTGTGGTGACGCTGCTCATTCCGTGCCTTTTATTTCTAAAATAGCAGAAACGAATCCAAATATTGAATTAGAGATTCAATTGAGAGACAGCGGTTCCGAAATTGACAACTACCTAACAAACGGTGGGAAATCTATTCCAATTCTTGTGGTAAGAAATGAAAATTCTGAGGATCTTTTTGTTTGGGGACCACGCCCTAATGATGCACAAAATGTTCATTTAGCTAATTTGGATACAGATAAATCAATGGAAGAAAAAAAGGTGGAGCTACAAAAATGGTACAATCAAGATAAAGGTCAGGAATTGCAAAAAGAAATTCTTGCTTTGTTGAAGAATTGATCTACAAAGTTTTATTGTGAAAATCTTTTGTGAGATTTTTGTACTCGTCGGAATAATCGCCAGAATGAGTGCGAATCGTGATTTCGCGTTCAATAATTTCTTCTCGTTGAAATCCAAATTCTAAAATTATTCTTGTAGGTATTGCAGGCTTGCCATTTATTACCATACAAACCTGTGGGTACAATCCGTATTTTGACGCTACCGTGATTATTTCGCTTGAAGCTTGAAAAGGCCAAATAATCCAAAAACTACCCGTTTCTTCTAGCGCAGATTTGACTTTTTGAAACAAAGCCTTCGGTGTCATTTCGAGGATATGCTTTGCTTGATTGAGCTGATCACTCGCGCCAAGCTTTGCATCTGCATAAAAGGGTGGATTGGTGAAAATCAAATCAAACTTTTGATTTGGATCGAATGCAAGAAAATCTTCATGGATCTCTTTTAAACGATTTGAATAAGAGCAGTTTTGAAAGTTAAATGCAGCATCCTCTATGGCTCCTTTCTGAACATCGATAGCTTGAATTTGAATTTTTGAATTCTTCTGAGCCACCATTAGTGACAAAACTCCAGTTCCAGTTCCAATATCTAAGCCTTTGGATTTTCCATCCGAATTTATTACTGCACCAAAAACCATGGCATCCGTTCCTACTTTCAATCCTGAATTGGATTGTCTAACAGAAAAATCACGAAAATGAAATGAAGACATTTTATAAATAAAGACCGATTAGTCCTTCTGGTGCTTCGATAAGCAGATTTTTCTTTGAGCGATTCACATTTTTGACTAGACCAGGCAAAAGTGGAACGAGAATTTCTCGATCACCTTCAACAATTTGTAAAAGTGGGTTTGCAGCTAAATCTATAACATCTTGAATTGTTCCAATTGGACCATGATTCACATCTTCTGCGGAAAACCCAATTACTTCGTGGTCATAAAAATGCTTGTCATCCAAATCTTCTAAAATGGCACTTGGCAAATAAACCGACTTTCGCAAAAGCTCCCGCGCCTGATCTTCGGCGGTTACACCTTCCAACAAAACAGCTGCAAATCCTTTATTTTTCAATTTTATTCTTTCAATAAAAAAAGGAATGAGTTGATCGTTGACATCAATATAAATAGCATCGAGAGTAGCGTAATGTTCTGGCTCAGTAACGTCTAAAAACAGCGAAACCTCACCTTTAAATCCGTGAAGTTTCGCAATATAACCTAATTGAAAACAATCTGTTTTCTTCATAAAATCAAAATGATTTACTCAGCTTTCGGCTCTTCATCTTCTGGAGTTTCCTCTGGCGCTGGTGCGTCCTCTACTGGAGCTGCTTCGGCTGCTGGAGCTGTTGGATCCTCTTCAGCTACAACTGCTTCTACTTCCGGGGCTGCATCAGCAACTACTTCTTCTGCTACTTCAGCAACTGGAGCTTCCTCTGCTACTTCTGGTTCAGGAGTATTTTTTGCAATGATAGCTGCTGCCTTCGCATCTTTCGCAGTTTTCTCAGCATCTAAACGAGCCGATTTGTCTGCTGTAGACTCTTTATCCAAACGTTCAACTTTAGATTGAACTTTATTTTCTTTATCTGCAACCCAAGCTGCAAATTTTGTTTCAACTTGATCAGCAGTCAAAGCACCTTTTTCGACACCTTTCAATAAATGGTTTTTGTGTAAAATACCTTTATAAGAAAGAATTGCACGCGCTGTATTAGACATTTCAGCTCCAACTTGCACCCAGTGCAAGGTTCTGTCAAAATCAATATCTATTACTGCGGGATTAAGATTAGGATTATATGTTCCTAATTTCTCAATGAACTTACCGTCTCTTTTCGCTCGAGAGTCAGCTGCTACTAAATGGTAAAATGGTTTTCCTTTTTTACCGTGTCTTTGCAAACGAATCCGTGTTGCCATGTTATATTAGTTTATAAATTGAGGTACGAAACCCCGGTTAATAAAAATTTAAGAATGCAAAGATAGCCTTTTATTTGTAAAGTACCTGAACCCGATTTAAAATAAAATGAAAACAAATGTAACCTAACCCAATAATCCTGCGTACAGAAGTAGGATATAAACAATTTTTCGTTCATTCTTTTAGTAACTTTGTATTAAATATATTACAATATATGGATAAGATTCACTAAGTTTGATAACGATAATCATTAAATTAATTAAATTATGAAAAGAACATTATTAATTGCTTGTGCTTTCGTAGGAATGGGATCATTCGTGAACGCACAGACCACAATGGTCAAAAATGACAACGGTTTTGTAGTAACACCAGAGGCTGGAGATTGGGCTTTAGGGGCTGATGCATCTCCTTTCCTTTCTTATGTTGGAAACATGTTGAATGGTACAAGTGGTAACTCAATGAACAATGCTTTCGTCAATAACAATGCAATTTTCGGAAAATACTTTGTTGATGAGAATACTGCATATAGAGGAACATTGCGTATAACAACGATTAGTAACAGCGCAACTACTTTAACTGATACTTCAAGTAGTTCTACGCCTTCATACGTTGAAGATGAAACTAAAAATTCAGGCTTTGGATTTTATTTGAGCGGTGGTCTTGAGAAAAGAAGAGGTCATGGTCGTCTACAAGGGTACTATGGTGGTGAGTTGGGTCTTGGACGCAGTGGTGCTCCTAAACAAACTAACACTTACGGTGAGGCAATCTCTGCTACTAACCCAGGATCGCGAGACACTGAAGTTAAAGCAGGTTCTTCTTTTACATTAGGTTTAAGAGGTTTTGTTGGTGCTGAATACTTCGTAATTCCTAAATTGTCTTTAGGAGTTGAGTTTGGATGGGGTCTTGGATTCAGTTCAACAGGAGAAGGTGAAACTACATCTGAAGAATGGAATGGAACGGCAGTTGAAACAACTACCGCTCGTACAGGTAAATCTTCTAGTTTTGGATTCGGAACTGACGCTGGTACGCCAGCTGGTAGTGTGCGTATTATGTACCATTTCTAATCCAAAAGGATAATGATACAAAAGGGGGACTTCGGTTCCCCTTTTTTATTATCTTCACTTTTATAAAATAACTCTTTCATGATTAACTGTTTAGTTTTAATTATCGCTTTATGTCTTAGCACTTTCGTACACTCTCAAAAAGATAACATTTCACCCATTCAACTAAATGAGATCATGAAAGGAAAAGACTTTATCGGATATTGGCCAGAAAATCATTTTTGGTCCGCTGATGGTAAATCCATTTACTTCTACTGGAACTCAAAAAACGAACTCTCTTCTTCGCTTCACGCTTACAGTTTAGATTCAAAAAAAATAGATAAAATTGACGAATTAAAAAATGAGATTATTCCTTTTGATAAAAATCAATCAGAGTATGACGACCAATATTTCATTTCAAAAGGTGGATTATGGGTCTACAATAAAAGAAACGGAACCAAAAAAGCACTAATCTCAACAGAATCCTCTATAAATGAGGTCATACGGCTTTCTAATCCTAAAGAAGTTGTTTATAGAGACGGAAACAACATGTTCCTTTACAGTTCTGAAAATGGAACAATAAAGCAAATTACCTCTATCGAAAAAGGGGGGAATACCCCATCAGACGATAATTCATCTAAATCAAATGAATTAAAGGATCAACAACAAGCTCTCTTTCTTTACATTCAGGAAAAGAAAGAAAAAAATGAATGGAATCTGAAAAAAAACGACTCACCAATTGATAAAAAATTCTATTTGAGTGGTAAATACTTGGATTTCTTGGATATCAGCAAAGATGCAAAATTTGGTTTTATCAGTGTTGCTGATTACCCAAATAACAAAAGTACCCATGTAGAACATCATATTTCGGAAGATGGATATTCATATACGCAAGATGCCCGACCAAAAGTAGGCGCTGAAGAACCTACGCACTTCTTTTATATTTCAGATTTTGAAAACGACACCACAGTTAGAGTTGACTTTGGTAAGCTTCCTGGAATCCGAAAAAAACCCGAATATTACAAGGAATACGGAGACACAATCTCTGAATTTGAAATTGATAGAAAAATTATTTTTCATCGTCCTATATCTTCGAATTTAGGGATTACCCTCATGGATATTCGCAGTTATGATAATAAAGATCGTTGGATCGTAAAAATCAATAGTGCAAACTATAGCTATGACGTAATTGATCACCAACACGATGAAGCATGGATCGGTGGTCCTGGCATCTCAGGCTGGAATAGATCTACTAGCACACTTGGATTTTGGAATTCAGAAAATCACATGTATTATCAATCTGAAAGCACAGGATATTCGCATTTGTATAGTTATGATTTCAAATCAAACAAAAAAACACAACTAACTGATGGTCAGTTTGAAGTACACGACGTTAGACTTTCGAATGACGGAAAAACCTTTTATTTAACAGCCAATAAAATTCATCCTGGAAATCGTGAATTTTATGCGTTTGATCCTATAAAAAAGTCTTGGAAAAGCTTTTTAACAGAGGATGGTAATTATGACGTCTCATTATCACCCGATGAACGTGATTTGGCTGTGATTTTTTCTGTAAAAAACACACCACCTGAGCTTTATATTTCAGAAAATAAATCGCCAGAAAAATTAGCCCAAATCACCTTTTCGAAATCGCAAGAATTTCAAAAATATAAGTGGAGAAATCCCGAGGTAATTTCATTTTTGGGAAAGGATAAAAAGAAGGTATACGCGCGACTATACCAACCCCAAAAAGAGATCGAAACTGGAGCTGCAGTTATTTTTGTTCATGGCGCTGGATACCTTCAGAATGCCCATAATTACTGGAGTTCTTATTATAGAGAATATATGTTTCACAATCTTTTGACAGATAATGGATATACCGTTTTGGATATCGATTTTCGGGCAAGCGAAGGCTATGGACGCGACCACAGAACGGCCATTTACCGACACATGGGAGGTTGGGATTTAGAAGATCAAATTTCGGGAAAAAACCTTCTTGTAGATAGCCTTGGAATTGACGAAAAACGAGTTGGTATTTACGGCGGATCTTATGGTGGTTTCATCACGCTTATGGCTCTTTTAAATAGACCTCAAGAATTTGCTTGTGGGGCTGCTCTTCGATCAGTGACAGATTGGATGCATTACAATCATGAATACACGAGCAATATATTGAACTACCCCGACACAGATTCAATAGCTTATTGGCAGTCATCACCGATTAATTTTGCTCAAAATCTAGAAAAACCACTTCTCATGCTCCATGGAATGGTAGATGACAATGTTCAATTTCAAGATGTTGTCCGTCTTAGTCAACGTTTTATTGAACTTGAAAAAAAGGATTGGAATATTGCCATCTATCCTATTGAAGGTCATGGCTTTGTGAAATGGTATTCTTGGGCAGATGAATACCGAAGAATCTTTGAATTATTTCAGGAAGAATTGAACAAGAATTAAATTTAACATTTGAAATAGTAAACCTTTTAGATTATTCACTAGATTAACTTGAAAGATTGCATTACTCCTGAAAAAAAAGTTGGGTAGTAATTTGATTTGAATTTATTTTCCATAATTCCTTGTTGGTGCAAAGAAATGAAACCATTCTTGGTCATTCGGAGCTGATGGCGTTTCATCTGCACAAAACCCGATTTACACCTTCCCAGCATCGAGTCCGGCAGATTACAATATCTGTTTAACCTTATCTGATATATATGCTGGATATGTTTGTGAATCGACTTATTGTGATATCATTCCATTGGATGAAGAATTCAGTATTTACGTACCGAATGAATTTACACCAGATAATAATGAGCATAACAATGAGTTTCGCGTAATCGTCTTAGGTGAACGAACAAATTCATTTGAAATGCAGATTTACAACAGATGGGGTGAAATGGTTTACGAAACAAGAGATCACTTAGTAGATTGGGATGGTACTTGCGAAGGTAATATTTGTCCAGAAGGAACTTATATCTGGAAAATCAGATTGAAAGCGAAAAATGTAGATGACGTGAAAACGTATGCAGGACACGTAATCATTCTTCGATAAAAGTTAGATTATTTTAATTGAACATATTTGGCTTTCGCTTCTTTCCTTGAACAAGCGTTGAAATGCCACCACTCAGTTTGAATGTTGCGAAAGTTTTGACTTGTCATTACCTTTCGCAACATTTTTCGATTTGCGACCTGTTCTTCTGTCAATTCACCTGTATTTAAAAATTGACTTTCATATTTCGGATAGGCAATTTTACGGACATCATCATATGCAGCTCCCATATCCAAAGGCTTTCCTTTCCCATCACAAATAGTAAGATCAACAGCAGCTCCATAATTGTGTATACTGCCATTCGCAGGATTGCTAACAAAATTGACTCTTTGCTTTACCGGGATACTATCTAAGGCTCGCCACATCTTCCATTGCACACTCACCGGTCTCACGCCATCGTATACAAGCAAATGATAATCTTTATTCAAAGTCGACAAATGCTCCTGACATTTTCCCAATCGTGCGGCAACATCTTTTTGTAAATAGGCTCTTCGGATTGTGTCGTATAAAACCATTTTCATGAAGTTGTCGCTTGAGGCATACTTTAAGTCAACGTAAATATTTGAATTTACGCTCCGGATATCAACCAAAGTATTCCAAGTACGAGATAGTTTTTGATCTGTTTGTACACTCTTGCTCGAATCCATTTTTTTTGAGCTGAGCGAATCCGACTTCAAAACGATTCGTTTGTTTTCGGAAGTATCATTTTTCAACTTCTCATCAGAAATTTCTAGTTGGTTTGTTGATTCCACTTTGTCTTTACCTTCCTCCGAATCAGTTGATTTACACGAATACATGATGCCAATTCCTACAAAGGCTAAAGCTATTATTTTATGAGATTTCAAAATTTTCAAATTAGTCCGACTTTCTGATTAAATTTAAGCCCAAATTAATCATTTATGCCAAAAATATCAGCTAAAGGTATTGCAATGCCCGCTTCCCCGATTCGAAAGTTAGTTCCGTTTGCAGAAAAAGCATTCCAACAAGGTAAGACTGTTTACTATTTGAATATTGGTCAACCTGATATTGAAACCCCAGCTGCTGCCCTAGATGCAATCAAGATTTTTGATAGTAAAGTAATCGAATACAGTCATTCGGCAGGATTTGAAAGTTACAGAAGAAAACTAGCGGATAGTTACGAAAAAAGTGGAATTTATGTAACGCACGAAGAAATTTTAGTCACTACTGGAGGCTCTGAGGCTTTAATTTTTGCTTTAATGAGCACATGTGAGCCGGGAGATGAAGTTATCATACCAGAACCATTTTATGCTAATTACAACGCCTTTGCCATTTCAGCAGGAGTAACAGTTGTGCCAATATCATCTAGTATCGAAAGTGGTTTTGCCTTACCTCCTATTTATGAAATAGAAAAGAAAATATCAGCAAAGACAAAAGCTATTATTATATGTAATCCAGGTAACCCAACAGGCTATCTTTACTCGAAAGAAGAGTTGTTACAACTAAAAGACCTTGTTCAAAAACATGATTTATACTTGTTCTCAGACGAGGTGTACAGAGAGTTCTGTTACGATGGTGCTGTGCCATTTTCGGTCATGAATCTAGAAGGAATAGAACAAAATGTGATTATGATTGACTCCGTTTCCAAGCGTTTTTCGATGTGTGGAGCCCGAATTGGAGCACTTGTCACAAAAAATAAGGATGTGTACAACACTGCTTTGAAATTTGGTCAGGCGAGACTTTCTCCACCAACAATTGATCAGATTGCGGCAGAGGCAGCGCTCAATACTCCACAAAGTTATTTCGACGATGTAGTCGAGGAATATGTGGGACGCAGAAATTTATTGGTGGAAGGCCTAAACAATATTCCGGGTGTTTTTTGCCCGATGCCTAGAGGAGCATTTTATTGTGTCGCTAAATTTCCAATTGATGATGCAGAAAAATTCTGCCAATGGTTGCTTGAAGATTTTGACTTGAATGGCGATACCGTTATGATGGCGCCAGCATCTGGCTTTTATTCCACACCAGGTTCGGGTAAACAAGAAGCTCGATTGGCTTATGTTCTTCAAAAAGAATCTTTGGTGAAGGCTATACGTTGTTTAGAAGCGGCATTAAAAGTTTATCCTGGCCTGACAATCTAGTTAAATATTAACCCAAAAAAAAGGTTGTCCTAGTGCTGGATAACCTTTTTTTTGTTTGTTGTAATAGGTTATATTTCATTAAAATCTTAATTGCTTTATTTGCTGTATCTAAATGACTATGAATTGCTATGCAATGCGCTATAAACATACTAGCAATACTAATTTGGTAACTTGAACATTTGAATACTTTCATTATTCAAATATTGAAATCATAAAAAAAAGCTGACCTAAGCCAACCTTTCAGTGTTTTTACGTGAGATTAATTCTTGAAAAACTTCAAGCTCAAACTCAGTGTTTCTTTTATTTTTTGTCTATCTACGATGTAATCTAGAAAACCATGTTCCAAAACAAATTCTGCAGTTTGGAATCCTTCAGGCAAATCTCGACCAATAGTTTCGCGAACGATTCTCGGACCGGCAAAACCAATTAAAGCTTCAGGTTCGGAGATGTTTAAATCGCCTAGCATGGCAAAAGATGCGGTAACTCCTCCTGTAGTTGGATCGGTCATATATGATATATACGGTAATCCAGCTTCGGATAATTGCCCTAACTTACCCGAAATTTTGGCCATTTGCATAAGTGAAAAACCAGCTTCCATCATACGCGCGCCGCCTGATTTAGAAATAATCATGAACGGAGCTTTGATTTTTATTGCTTTATCTATTGCTCGTGCAATTTTCTCTCCCATTACAGATCCCATTGAACCTCCAATAAAAGAAAAATCCATCGCAGCTACAACGAACTCTTCACCGTCCATTTTCCCATAGGCAGTTCGAACAGCATCTGACAAGCCGGTTTTGGCCTGGGTATTTTTAATTCGATCGGTATATTTCTTCGTATCCACAAAACCCAATGGATCTCCAGATGAAAGTTTTTTATCTAGCTCTTTGTATTTTCCATCATCGAAAATAATTTGAAAATATTCCTCCGACCCAATGCGCTCGTGATTATTACAACGATCACATACATAACTATTTTTTTCTAAGTCCTCAGCTGTAAAAACTGTTTTACAATTCGAACATTGTTGCCACAGTCCTTCTGGAGATTCTTTCTTTTCCTTGGTAGAAGTGGTAATACCACCTTTTTTTCTTTGAAACCAACTCATAATATTTTTATTAATTCTTAAAGAGAAGTTATAATGTATTCACATTGTTTAAATCTTCACATGCTTTTTCAACACGATGAACGAAAGTCAATTCGCCTTCGCGCAATAATTTTCTTGGATCGTAATATTTTTTATTCAGTTGATCATCTCCGTCTGGATTACCTATTTGCGTTTTCAAATAGTCAATTTTACCTGTTACATAATCTCTAACGCCTTCAGAGAAAGCGAATTGCATATCTGTATCCAAATTCATTTTGATTACACCATAACTGATTCCTTCGCGAATTTCTTCCAAAGTCGATCCAGAACCACCGTGGAATACAAAATCAACTGGATTGTTTCCTGTGTTAAATTTTTCTTGAATAAAATTCTGAGAATTCAACAAAATTTTCGGCGTTAATTTTACATTACCCGGTTTGTATACACCGTGCACATTTCCAAAGGCTGCAGCCACTGTAAATCGAGGTGAAATCTTCATTAATTCTTCGTAGGCGTATGCCACTTCTTCGGGCTGAGTATACAATTTAGAGCTATCGACATCTGTATTATCAACACCATCTTCTTCTCCACCTGTAATTCCCAATTCAATTTCAAGTGTCATATTCAATTTTGCCATGCGTGTAAAGTAGGTTTTGCATAACTCAATATTCTCTTCAATTGGCTCCTCTGAAAAGTCAAGCATATGTGAACTATACAAAGACTTTCCTGTTTTAGTAAAGAACTTTTCACCTGCGTCCAGCAATCCATCAATCCATGGTAGTAAATTCTTAGCACAATGATCGGTATGTAAGATCACAGTCGCTCC
>ERZ1046568.775-NODE-775-length-24908-cov-10.820183_pt1 | contig 24908 bp, 25 predicted proteins | sample MGYA00383092_ERZ1046568 | MGnify/ENA primary metagenome ERZ1046568 (study PRJEB29581, sample SAMEA5548362) | metagenome | biome: marine; feature: coastal; material: water | depth 1 m | study: Short-term variability in the microbial, nano- and picoplankton... | reverse complement strand
TCTCCGCGAGGGAGTTACAGTCCCCTGCCACACCTTGCGGCCTGTCGCCCACTGCTCTCTTGAAAGAGCACACTGCCTCGTACAAGGGGAAAAACACGAGGTCAACCTGAAATTTATCACGCGTCCAAATCAGTTTATCCTGCATCAAAAAAACGATGTTTTTGTCGGAATTACCCGGTTGACGCACCGTGACGATTAGCGCGTGTTCAGAGCATTCATATCAAGGCTTAGGGAAAGGCCTCTGGTTTGGTACTGCGCGCCATATGATCCAAAACGGCATTTACAAATTTTGCCTCTTTTCCTTCTGGGTAAAAAGCTGAGGCAACTTCCATATATTCGGATATAATCACTTTCGGAGGAGCCTCACCGTCTAAAAGCTCGGCTCCGGCAGCCCGAAATAGGGCACGCAAGGCTGGGTCTAACCGCCCCAATGGCCATTTTGCAACCAAAGCCTGATCGGTCAATTGGTCGATAGGCGCCTGCAGGTTTACGGCCTTAGTGATTATATTTTTAAATAGGTCAACATCGCCCTCAACGAGCAGATCGCCCTCATAGTCAGCGCCGAAGCGATGGTCTAGAAATTCGGTGCAGATGGTTTCGCTGGTTTGACCAGAGCTTTCCATCTGAAACAGCGCTTGCATCGCATAAAGTCGGCTTGCACTTTTCATCTTACGCTTTTGATTTCCACTTATCGTAAAAGCGGTATCGGAATTTGTCATAATAGGCCTGTCTTGGGGGCTAAGGGGCCGGGGGCAAACCCGATTTTCTTTTGGTCACCTGACCAGGCGCGGCTATGCGCGATCAGATGCAACGCTGCGGCAGCGGCGCCTCCGCCTTTATTTTGCGCCTTCGGATCAGCGCGCGTTTCGGCTTGGAGGCGGTTTTCAACCGTTAAAATACCATTGCCAATGCAAAGCCCTTGCAGACCCAGAAGCGTAATAGCCCGCGAACTGTCATTGCATACGGTTTCATAATGCGTGGTCTCACCGCGAATAACGCAGCCCAGCGCGACATAGCCATCAAATTTCTGCAAGCGCTCGGCGATGCCGATCGCGGTCGGAATCTCTAAAGCGCCAGGGACTTCGGCCATCTCGAACGTGCCCCCCACATCCGCGATTTGCTGCGTGGCCCCTTGCAAAAGATTATCGGCAATATCTTTGTAATAAGGCGCCACCACGATCAAAAGCTTGACCGGTTGCTCAAAGCTTGGCTGAGCTAGCGTGTAATGTTGTTCTGACTGTGCCATTACCCTAACACCGATATTTTGCGCGTTGACACAATTTCCAGCCCATAGGCGTCTAAACCCACAACCTTAGGAATCGGAGAGTTGGTCAGAAGTTCTAGCTTGGACAGGCCGAGCGAAGATAATATCTGCGCGCCAAGCCCGTATTGGCGTAATTTCTTGGGCGAGCTTTCTTCGCTGCTTTCTAATTTCATCGCTGTGTCGCGCAATAAAACCACAACACCGCGACCCTCGCGCGCGACCAATTTCATGGCATCGCCAAATTCAGCTGCGCGCCCATTGGGGCCAGTGCCAATAATGTCGAGCATAGGGTCCAATGCGTGCATCCGCACCAATACAGGGTCAGATCCCGAAAGATCGCCTTTGCAAAGCGCAATATGCTCATCCCCGTGGGTTTCATCTACGTAACTGCGCATCATCCAACTGCCGCCAAATTCTGATATGATTTCTTTCTCGCTTTGAACCCGTACCAAGTTGTCATGCCGCCGGCGATAGGCGATCAAATCGCTGATTGTACCAATTTTCAGTCCATGACGCTGCGCGAAGCCGACCAAATCGGGCAGGCGCGACATGGTGCCATCCTCATTCATGATCTCGCAAATTACCCCGGAAGGGTTCAAACCGGCCAAACGGCTGATGTCAACGGCGGCTTCAGTATGACCGGCGCGCACCAACACACCGCCCGTGCGTGCGCGCAAAGGAAAAACATGGCCTGGAGTCGCGATATCTGACGCAGATTTTGACGCGTCGATCGCCACCGAAACGGTGCGGGCCCGATCCTGCGCGGATATGCCTGTCGTCACCCCTTCGCGTGCCTCGATTGAGACCGTGAACGCGGTTTCGTGGCGCGATGAATTATGCGTACTCATAAGTTGTAGCCCAAGCTGGTCAATCCGATCAGAGGTCAGACATAAGCAAACCAACCCACGCCCATGCTGTGCCATAAAATTGATCGCATCCGGTGTGGCCATTTGGCCAGGTATCACGAGGTCGCCTTCATTCTCACGATCTTCATGGTCAACAAGAACAAACATCTTGCCGTTTCGGGCGTCTTCGATGATCTCCTCGATCGAAGAGATCATGTCGCTATAGGCGTTCTCGACCTCGCCCGCAGTTTCATAATTCATGGCTATGCTCCAGCGCTTTGGCCCTGCTTTAGTGGGTTTAAAAAGATTTGACCAGAGGCAGTATTGCTTTTGAACTGTGCTCTGAACCGACAGCTTCTTTTCTTACGGTGGAAGCTGGACGTTTTATTTTTCGGATCAAGATTGTAAGGAATAAAGTGAAACCGCTGCTGCGTTCGAAACATTCAACGATCCGAAGCTTTTAGCAGACTGTATTCTCGCCAAAACATTCACGGTCTCTTTTGTGCGCTGTCGCAAGCCTGGCCCTTCGGCGCCCAAGACAAGCGCAAGAGGTCGGTCGCGTTTATCGACGCTCGCTTGCTCGATCGTGAGATTGGCCTCTCCATCGAGCCCGATAACCCAATATCCCATTTCTTGCAGCGCAATGATCGTATCGCTTAAATTACGCAGGCGCAGGTAGGGTTGGCGTTCCAATGCGCCGCTGGCAGTTTTTGCTAGGGCTCCAGTTTCTGGGGCGCTATGCCTTTGGGTGCCAATCACCGCATTGGCACCAAACACTTCTGCAGATCGCAAAATCGCGCCCACATTATGCGGGTCGGTGACTTGATCCAACAAGACCAAACGCGGCGCGCCGTCACCAGCGGCCAAGGCAACATCCTGAAGGCTACCCCAGTTAAGCGGTTTCACCTCCATAGCAGCCCCTTGATGCACTGAGCCGCTGTCTAGGGGCGCGGCAAAGCTGCGGGGATCGGAAAATTCAGGTTCGATACCCGCCACAGCGATTGCCTCTGCCAATTTATCGGCCGCGTTTTTGCTGACCACCAGCCGTAGTTTTTCACGTTGCGGGTTTCTAAGCGCATCTTGAACAGCGTGGATGCCAAACAACCAGATGGTTTCTTGGCTGGCAGCCTTTTTTTGTTGCTCTTTCTGAACAACCCATTTGGGTTTTTTCATGATGTCACTCTGCTCTATCCTTAGCGTATGCAGCCCGCTATCATAGACCGAGGGCACGAACCAGAGGGAAGCCAAGTTTCATCTGGTAGATCATTCCAGGCCCTAGCGCCTATATAACAATTTCAGAAAATCTTGAGGTTAGCGGTTAGGGGTTTTTGCTGTTCGTGTGATGTTTGCGCGGCTAATTATTCTGTACTAAGCATTCAAAAAAGAATATTATTTAGCCATCCTTAAGTATTGCATTTGACTTGCTTTGGTTGACGCTGTGGATTAAATTTATACTTAAAGCCCATGTTAACGGGAGGCGCCGAATGAGGGATCCACAACACCATCTTGCCAAGCTAGATCCGGTTTGGGAGCGTATTCGACAAGAAGCCGAACAATCAATTCAGCGCGAAGCGCTTTTGGGCGGCTTCATGCATCAGATAATTTTGCAACATTCAGATATTGAAGCTGCGCTTTCTCATAGTTTGGCGCAAAAACTGGCCTCGGCGCAGATGTCTGAACAGGCGCTGCATGATATGTGTGCGCTGGCCTATGCGAATGAGCCAGAATTGGCGCTGGCGGCGCGGGCAGATATTATGGCAAGTTATGATAGAGATCCGGCCTGTCATAGATATATGCAACCGCTGCTCTACTTCAAAGGCTTTCAGGCTGTGCAAGCCTATCGGGTTGCGCATTATCTGTGGAAAGATGGCCGGATTGATCTGGCCTATGTTATGCAATCTCGAACATCCGAAGTGTTTGGGATCGATATCCACCCGAATGCCCGGATTGGAAAAGGTCTGATGATCGATCACGCGCATTCGGTCGTGATCGGGGAAACGGCGGTGGTGGGCGATAATGTTTCAATGCTGCATGCCGTTACCTTGGGCGGGACCGGCAAGGAAGAGCAAGATCGGCATCCAAAGATTGGTGATGGGGTGTTGATTGGCGCCGGTGCGAAAGTGCTGGGCAATATTCACGTTGGGCGCTGCTCGCGCATCGCCGCAGGGTCGGTCGTGCTGGATAATGTTCCCGAAAAATCCACCGTTGCCGGCGTGCCTGCAAAAGTTGTTGGCACCGCAGGGTGCAGCACGCCTTCAATATCGATGGATCAATTGCTTTCGGGCGAGGCGAGCCTGGACTGATAGTGTAAAACCTTAGGGTTTTGAGGGCCTATATGGTTGAGATGTCAAAAGCCCCGGCTGATAAAGCGGGGCTTTTTTAATGTGGCGTGAGCCCGTGCGGCGCTTAGGCCAGCATCGCCATTGGGTTTTCAAGGTTTTTGACGATTACATTTAAAAGTTCGGCGCCCAAAGCCCCATCAATCACCCGATGATCCACCGATAATGTCAAGGACATCACGGTTGCTACGCCCAACTCGCCCGACGCGGTTACGACGGGCTTTTTCTTGCCCGCGCCCACGGCTAAGATCGCGCCATGGGGGGGATTGATCACGGCATCAAAATTATCAATGCCAAACATTCCAAGGTTTGAAATCGCAAAGCTGCCCCCCTGATACTCATCCGGGGCTAATTTTCGTCCCTTTGCCCGTGTTGCGAGATCTTTCATCTCGGTGCTGAGCACGGAGAGGCTTTTTTGATCCGCATCTTTTAGCACGGGCGTGATCAGCCCCCCATCGATGGCCACAGCCACCGCAATATCAGCAGGGGTGAATTGCAATATACGATCACCGGCCCAAATGGCATTGGCGGTTGGCACCGTCGTTAGGGCCAGCGCGCAGGCTTTGATCACAAAATCATTGACCGATAACTTCACGTCACGTTCTGCAAGCGCGGCGTTCATCTCACCGCGAAAGCCGAGCAAATTATCAAGCATAACATCACGGCGAAGATAGAAATGCGGGACCGTTTGCTTGGCTTCGGTTAATCTGGCCGCGATGGTCTTGCGCATACGATCCAATGAGATTTCTTCATAGGCACGCTCAGCATATAGTTTAGAGATGGTTTCAAAATTAGCCGATTGGGGCGCAGAGGCCGCGCCGCTTGTGCTTGCCGCACTGGCCATTGAAGCCACTGTTCTGTCGGCAGACACAGCGCTTCCTGCCGCTTCAATATCAGCTTTTACGATCCGCCCGCGCGGCCCGCTACCCGATAATCTGGTTAAATCAACATTGTTCTGCGCTGCCAATTTGCGCGCCAAAGGCGTTGCAAAAATGCGTGCCCCCTCCGCCGCCTTATCTTCGGCGGCGGGGGGCGTCGATGCGGGAGAGGAGGCGAGCGTTGCGGACTTTGCTGGGCTTGATGTGGCTGCTTCGGCGGCCGGGGCAGGGCTTGCAGGCGCGCTGGGCGCTGCTTCGACCTCTGAGGAGGCTTCGCCATCTTCCAGTAAAACGGCAATCGCGCTATTCACGGCCACATTTTCAGTGCCTTCCGCGACCAAAAGTTTGCCAATGATGCCTTCGTCAACTGCTTCAAACTCCATCGTGGCTTTGTCAGTTTCGATTTCAGCCAGCAAATCTCCCGAGGCAACAGCATCGCCCTCTTTTACCAACCATTTGGCAAGCGTGCCTTCTTCCATCGTCGGAGATAGCGCTGGCATCAAAATTTCTATAGGCATGATCCGATCTCCTTAGCGGTAGGTAACAGAATGAACGGCGGCGATGACCTCATCGGTGGTGATCAGGGCATGACGCTCCAAATTTGCCGCATATGGCATCGGCACATCTTTGCCGGTGCAATTGATCACAGGCGCGTCCAGATAGTCAAAGGCGCGCTGCATAATCACGGCGGAAAGATGGTTGCCAATCGCTCCAACGGGGAAGCCTTCTTCCACCGTGACGCAGCGGTTGGTTTTTTGAACCGAGGCCAACACCGTATCGTAATCGATCGGCCGCAAGGTGCGCAGATCAATCACTTCGGCGCTTATGCCCTGCTCTGTCAGTTTATCAGCCGCTTCTAACGCGTATTGCATGCCGATGCCAAAGCTCACGATGGTAACATCTGTCCCTTCGCGCCAGACTCGGGCTTTGCCGAATGGAACCGTGAAATCTTCTATGTCTGGCATGTCGAAACTGCGGCCATATAAGATTTCATTTTCCAAGAATATCACCGGATTGTTATCGCGAATGGCGCTTTTCAGCAGGCCCTTAGCATCCGAAGCCGAATAGGGCATCGCCACTTTAAGCCCGGGAATATGCGCATACCAGGCTGCGTAATCTTGGCTATGCTGCGCGCCAACGCGCGCCGCCGCACCATTGGGGCCACGAAACACCATTGGTGCCCCCATTTGACCGCCCGACATGTATAGCGTTTTCGCCGCGGAATTGATGATTTGATCCATCGCCTGCATGGCAAAATTAAACGTCATAAACTCAACGATTGGCCGTAGCCCGCCAAAGGCTGCACCAACCGCTATTCCTGCAAAACCATGTTCGGTGATCGGCGTGTCGATCACGCGCTTTTCTCCAAACTCGTCAAGCAGGCCCTGCGAAATTTTATAGGCCCCTTGATATTCGCCTACTTCTTCGCCCATCAAAAATACGTTTTGATCTTGCCGCATTTCCTCGGCCATCGCGTCGCGCAAAGCCTCGCGCACCGTTTGTTGTTTCAGCGTTGTGCCTTCGGGCCAATCGGGCGCGGTATTCGGAGCCAGCGCGGCCGTTGCCGCTTTTGCCGGCGCAGCTGCCGGCACAGCTGCCGGCGCAGGCGCCTCTGCTTGCGACGGGGCGGGCGGCGCGGCGCTGGGCTGTGCTGCAGCGGGTTCGCCTTCAGCCAGTATGGTTGCAATCGGGCTGTTCACTTTTACGTTTTCGCTGCCCTCTGCCACGATAATTTGCCCAATTATACCTTCGTCAACGGCCTCAAATTCCATTGTTGCCTTATCGGTTTCAATTTCTGCAATGATATCGCCAGCGGCCACAACATCGCCTTCTTTGACCATCCATTTTGCCAATGTGCCCTCTTCCATTGTGGGGGAAAGGGCGGGCATAAGAATTTCAATTGCCATCATAAATCTCCTTATGCTTTAGGCGTAGATATCCGTCCAAAGCTCGTCTAAGTCGGGCTCTGGGCTGGTCTTTGCAAATTCGGCGGATGCGTTGACGATGTCTTTGACGTCTTTATCGATCGCCTTTAGCGCCTCTTCTGTGGTGTGTTTGCCCGTTAACAAAAGGCTGCGCACAGATTCGATCGCATCGCGCTCTTCGCGCATTTTCTGAACCTCTTCGCGGGTGCGGTATTTGGCCGGATCAGACATGGAATGGCCGCGATAGCGATAGGTTTTGATTTCTAAAATATATGGGCCTTTGCCGCTGCGGCAATGCGCAACCGCTTTTTCGCCGGCGGCTTTCACTTCTAATACATCCATACCATCCACGGCCTGACCTTTGATACCAAAAGCCTCACCGCGGGTGTATAGATCCGGCGTTGAGGTCGAACGCTTTTGCGCGGTTCCCATCGCATATTGGTTGTTTTCGATCACGAAGATCACGGGTAAATCCCAAAGTGCCGCCATATTGAAGGTTTCGTAAATTTGCCCTTGGTTCGCGGCGCCATCGCCAAAATAGGCAAATGTGACGCGCCCATTATCAAGATATTTATCCGCAAAGGCTAAGCCTGCCCCCAGCGGCACTTGCGCCCCAACGATGCCATGCCCGCCGTAAAAATGCTTTTCTTTACTGAACATGTGCATGGAGCCGCCTTTGCCTTTGGAGTAGCCACCGCTGCGCCCGGTTAATTCGGCCATAACTCCGTTTGGATCCATGCCTGCGGCAAGCATATGGCCGTGATCGCGATAAGACGTAATACGTTTATCCCCGTCTTCGGCAGCAGCTTCGAGCCCGACAACCACGGCTTCTTGGCCAATATACAAGTGGCAAAACCCGCCAATCAGGCCCATCCCGTAAAGTTGCCCTGCTTTTTCTTCGAACCGCCGTATCAGCAGCATGTCTTTGTAATAGCCCAAAAGTTCTTCGGGTGAGATATTGGGTTTAGCTGCCACCTTTCGTGCCGCCATGTCGCGCCTCCGAATAAATTAGTTTAATGTTAAACCATTCCTTACAGCAAAATAAAAAAAGTTGCGAGCAAAATCTTTTTACGGTGTGTTTACGGTGTGTTTACTGGGTTTTGGCTGACGAAACGTTAGTTGACAACCAGCTCTGAGCTGCGGACATAGCCCAAAATTTCTCGTACACGTTCGTCTAAAAGATCGATATCAAGATATTCGTCCGACAAGCGTTGCGTGAGGTTTTCCATCTGGACGACCTCGGTGTTTAAGCGCATCAATTCGCTGCTTAAATTGTCTGAGAAACTGGTTATTTCGGCGCGGCGCAATACGCCATATTCCCCTTGAATGGCTGCAAAGGCAAAATAACTGCCCAAGCCGGTGGCCAGCGAAACCACGGCCAAGAGGCCCCAACCGGAATATGTTCTTGTTTGCGTCATACCTGCCTGTCATGCCCATATGTTTGGACTTGATCGAATTATGACACAGGTGATTCGCCTTGTGAATCCCCAAAGTTACTTTTGACGAGATTTTGTTTCCTAGGGCGGCAGTGCGCCTAGGCAAAAGGTGGGTGTGCCGCCGGTTTCAGCAAAGACTCGCGTCTTCTCCCGCGACAGAGGCGTCGTATATTTCCTGAATTGATTGCGAAAGCCTTTGGTTGAATTCAGCGTCGGTTTGAGCTGCCGACAGGCCATCCAGCAGCGCCCGCGAAAAACTTGCGATCATCCCTGCATTTTGGCGGAGGCGTTGATTGGCGATGGGGCGGGTGTAACCGCCGGAAAGCGCCACCACGCGCAGAACATTTTGATGCGCAATCAAGGGTGCATAGCTGTTGTTCACTTCTGGCAGGGTCAGTTTCAAAATAACAGATTGATCAGCGTTTAACCGATCCAGTTGGGTTAAAATTTCGTCGCATAACAGTGTTTCTGACGCGGCTTTATCCGCGCTTTGAATATTAATTTCAGGTTCGATGATTGGAATCAAACCATGTTCCAGGATCGTTTGCGCGACGTCAAATTGTTGCGCGACAATTGCGGCAATGCCCTTTGCGTTCGCAGAATGGATTACAGAGCGCATTTTGGTGCCAAAAATCCCAGCATCCGTGGCGCGCCTCAGCAGCGCGTCTAAGCCCGGTATCGGCTTTAAGATTTGCACGCCGTTTTGCGCCTCTTCCAAGCCCTTATCAATTTTCAGAAACGGCACCACGTTGCGCGTGCTCCATAAATAATCGGCAACGCTTATCTCACCGACCTGCCGCATCATGGTGTCTTCAAAGAGGATCGCCCCAATGATTTTGCGTCCATCAAATGCGGGCGCGGTCATCAGCCGGCAACGCATCTCGTGGATCAGGGTGAACATCTCTGCGTCGGATTGGTAGGCGTTGGTTGAAATTCCGTATTCAGCAAGCGCCTTGGGCGAGGAGCCACCGCTTTGATCGAGCGCAGCGATAAAACCCTGCCCCGTGGAAATTTGGTCCATTTGCGTAAGAGTGCTCAATGCGCCATCCTTTTTTCAAAATGCGTTATCCTGCCCGCTCAAAACGCAGGCAGACTGCCACCTTCTATCTTAGGGAAAGGTGGCAGCGCAAATATGATAGCGCCAACATATTGAAAAAAAGTGATTATTTTTAAAAAAAAGAGTGCCTGATACGGATGCTCGCTTACTTTTGCGTGAGCGCAGCGACGCCAGGCAATGTTTTGCCTTCCATCCATTCCAAGAAAGCGCCCCCTGCGGTTGAAATATAGCTGAAATCCTGCGCAGCACCGGCTTTGTTCAAGGCAGCAACGGTGTCTCCACCGCCCGCCACCGAGATAAGCTTGCCAGCTGCGCTCAGCGCTGCGGCTTTGCGCGCTGCGGCGTTGGTCGCGCGATCGAAAGGCTCTAATTCAAAGGCGCCCAATGGGCCGTTCCAAACCAGTGTTTTGGCTGCCTCGAATACGGAAGCGATGGTGTCAACCGTATCGGGCCCAGCATCTAAGATCATCGCGTCTTTTGGGCAGGACGCGGCGGGCAGGGTTTCATGGGGCGCATGGGCTGCAAAGGCGCGGGCGACCACAATATCCGAAGGCAAGATGATTTTGCAGCCGGCAGCCTTGGCTTTCGCCAAGATGTTTTGCGCTGTATCTGTCATTTCATGTTCGGCCAAAGACGCGCCGATTGCATGGCCTTGAGCGGCTAGAAACGTGTTGGCCATTCCCCCGCCGATCACCAAATGATCCACTTTAGTGACCAAATTGCCCAGAAGATCGAGCTTGGTTGAAACTTTTGCACCGCCCACCACGGCCACCACTGGGCGCTGCGGCGCGCCCAAAGCCGCCTCTAGGGCTTGCAGCTCAGCTTGCATCAAACGTCCTGCGCAGGCTGGAAGATGGTGGGTCAGGCCTTCGGTGCTGGCATGCGCGCGATGCGCTGCGGAAAACGCATCATTGCAGAAGATATCCCCCAACGCGGCCAGGGCGGCGGCAAATTCTGTAGTATTGGCTTCTTCATCTGCGTGAAAGCGGGTGTTTTCTAACATGAGAATTTGCCCTTCTCGCAACGCCGCGCTGGCGGCTTCGGCTTTGGCTCCGATTGTGGCATCGGCCCAAATTACGGATTGTCCAAGCGCGGTTTCCAATGCGGGGATCAGCTGTTTCAGACTTAGTGCGGGGCTGGCAACGCCTTTGGGCCGGCCAAAATGGGCCATTAGAATGGGCATGCCTTTAGCCGCTAATATGTCTTTCACGGTTGGAACAATTTTTTCGATCCGCGTGGCGTCGCTGACTTTGTCGGCCTTCATCGGAACGTTGATATCGACGCGCAGAAGCACCTTTTTACCCGATATGTCCATATTATCTAAGGTTTTCCAGCCCATCTATTTCCCGCTTTCTTTCACTAAATTGATTCGATTCAAGCTCTGTATAAATGATCTGACGCGCGGTGCACCTTGTTCCCCAAAGGAATCCAGCATAGGAAGCTGCACCAGTTATCAGAAAGGATCGATCATGGCCGAGAAAAAGGCATCTAAAGCGAAGGCGAAACCGGCGGCAAAAAAGCCTGCTGCAAAGAAAACAGCGGCAAAATCTAGCCCCTATAAAGATCCTGAGAATACAATCTTGATTGAATTGAAATCGGGAACCGTTGTGATTGAACTTTTACCCGATATCGCGCCTGGACATTGCGATCGTATGAAAGAATTGGCGCGCAGCGGTGCCTATGACAATGTGTGCTTTCACCGCGTGATTGATGGTTTTATGGCGCAAACCGGGGATGTTAAAAATGGCAATATGGAAGCCGATTTTGATCTGCGGATGGCGGGAACGGGCGGTTCTGAATTGCCCAATTTGAAAGCTGAATTTTCAGGCATCCCGCATGATCGTGGCACGATCGGAGCAGCGCGCAGCGCCAATCCTGACAGCGCAAACAGTCAGTTTTTTATAAATTTCGGCGATAATCACTTTTTGAACCGGCAATATACGGTCTATGGGCGCGTGTTGACCGGAATGGAATTGGTGGATGAGATCGAGCGCGGTGAGCCGCCGATGACCCCGGATCGTATGATTAGCATGAAAGTGGCGGCCGATGTTTAAACTAAGCGCGTTATGCGCCGTTTTAAGCGGGCCGGCCTTGGCGGCGGGTTTGGTGATTGAGGTCGCAGGCGAGCAAAGCAAGGGAACAGTTACCATTGATTTGTTTGAAGAGATCGCCCCGCAACATGTTGAGCGCCTCACCACGCTGGCAAGCGCGGGTGCCTATGATGACGTGGTGTTTCACCGTGTGATCGAAGGGTTTATGGCGCAAACTGGGGATGTGGAATTCGGAAAAGCCGGAGGCAACACCTCCATGGCAGGGCGGGGCGGGTCTGATTTGCCAGATCTGCCTGCAGAATTTTCCGATATGCCCTATGATCGCGGGGTAATTGGGATGGCGCGTGCGCAGAACCCCAACAGCGCCAATAGCCAGTTTTTCATCATGTTTGCCGAAGGATATTTTCTGAACGGGCAATATACGGTGGTGGGCAAAGTCACTGACGGAATGGATGTGGTGGATGCGATCAAGCTGGGCAAAGGCGCCAATGGCGCGGTTTTGGGCATGCCCGATCGTATGTCGAAAGTCACAGTGACCGATTAAATCAGCCGGTTTTGAACATTTAAACGCGCCTCGGGCTCAGCCTCTGCCTGAGGCGCGTTTTTTATGTCACCAATTGCACCAGTGCGTGGCGCTTTTTACCAGCGCTCAGCTTGATTGGGCTGCCAAATGCAGCCGCATCCAGCATTAGGCCAGCATCGGTGAGCGGCTTATCATCCAGTTTGGCGCCATTTTCTGCGATCAAACGTTTGGCTTCTTTGCCCGATTTCACCAATCCTGCTTTGACGATCAACTGTACAATCGAAATTCCAGCGCCCAGATCTTCTGCGGTTAACTTCACGGTTGGTAAATCATCGCCAATGCCGCCTTTTTCAAACACTTCACGCGCCGTGGCTTGGGCTTTCTCGGCGGCATCTGCGCCGTGTAACAGCTTGGTTACTTCATGCGCTAAAATGGCTTTTGCTTCATTGATCTCAGAGCCTTCCAGCGCGCCCAGCCTCTCACATTCACCGACCGGCAGCTCTGTGTAAAGTTTTAAAAATCGCCCCACATCCGCATCTGTGGTGTTGCGCCAAAATTGCCAAAACTCATAAGGGCTGCGCATATCTGCATTCAGCCAAACCGCCCCATCAAGAGATTTGCCCATTTTCTTTCCGTCTGAGGTGGTCAGAAGCGGTGAGGTTAAGCCGAACACCGCGTTGTCAACCACGCGGCGCGTCAGATCGATTCCATTGACGATATTGCCCCACTGATCCGATCCCCCCATCTGCAGCAGGCACCCATAGCGCTGGTTGAGCTCTAGAAAATCATAGGCTTGTAGGATCATGTAATTGAACTCAAGAAAGGATAGTGATTGTTCACGATCCAGCCGTGATTTCACGCTTTCAAAACTGAGCATGCGATTCACCGAAAAATGCCGTCCAATATCTCTTAGAAATCCCAAATAGTTCAATTCATCCAACCATTCGGCATTATTGATCATCAGCGCATCGGAAGGCCCATCACCATATGTGATATAAGAAGAAAACGCGTTTTTGATGCCGGCGATATTTTCGTCAATCTTGGCGGGTGTCAGCAATGGGCGTTCATCCGCCCGAAAGCTGGGATCGCCCACTTTCGTCGTGCCACCACCCATCAGCGTAATCGGGCGCCCGCCGGTTTTTTGCAACCAGCGCAACATCATAATTTGAATGAGACTGCCCACATGCAACGATTGGGCAGTTGCATCAAAGCCAATATAACCGGGCATCCCGCCCGCCAGTAAGGCTTTGTCTAAGCCCTCATAATCCGTGCAATCGGCCAAAAATCCACGAGACATCATGATGTCAAGAAAATCAGATTTGGGTTGAAAGCTCATGGGTGGCCTCACATAGTTATTTTTAAGCGCTTCTATACTGCGGAAGCCGGGCAAGGAAAAGGGATCTTCGTGGAAAAGCTTGTAACGGCGGTTGGCGCGATGTCTGGTACATCTTTGGATGGGGTGGATGTGGCGGAAATCACCACGGATGGTCAGAAAATCGCCTCGTTTGGGGCAAGCGCCTATCACCCTTATAGCGCGGCTGATCATAATATTTTGTCTTTGGTGCTTGGGAAGTGGCCCGAGGCGCAGGGGCTAGAGACAGCGCGCGGGCTTATTCATCAGCGGCATTTAGAGGCCTATCAGATGCTTGATGTGGCTGAGCTATATGGGTTTCATGGGCAAACTCTGGCCCATGATCCAAGGGGAAGGGGAACCCACCAATTGGGCGATGGGCACGTTTTGGCGCAAAGGCTTGGCAAGCCCGTTGTTTGGGATTTTCGCAGCAAGGATGTGGCGCTGGGCGGACAGGGCGCGCCTTTGGCCCCGTTTTTTCATTTTGCCTGCGCGCAATGGGCGGGTTTGAACACGCCAGTGGCGTTTTTAAACTTGGGCGGTGTCGGCAATCTCACATGGCTCAACCCAAGCTGCGCGGCACCTGAAGAAAAAGCTGCCCTGCTCGCCTTTGATACGGGCCCGGCCAATGCCCCGCTGAACGATCTGATGCATCATCGTTTGGGGCAACCCGTCGATCAAGAGGGGCGCTTGGCCACCACGGGGCAGGTTGATCCAAAATTGCTGTCGCGTTGGAAAATGCATCCTTATTTTTTTCAAAATGTTCCAAAATCCTTGGATCGCGACGCGTTTTCGGCAGAGCTTGCAGAACTGGCAGATATGTCTTTGCCAGATGCTTTGGCCACCGCGGTGGCCTTTGCCGCATTTGGCGTGGCGGAGGCGGTTGAGCGCTGCCCAATTGCGCCCGCTGCACTTTACCTTTGCGGCGGTGGTCGCCACAATTTGGCGCTTTGTGATGCGATTTGCGCGCAAGTGGCCTGTCCTGTGCAGCCTGTAGAAGCGATTGGTCTGAACGGAGATATGTTGGAGGCCCAGGCTTTTGCGTATTTGGCGGTGCGGGTGCTTCGAGGGCTGCCCATTTCTGCTCCAATGACAACCGGGGTGCCTCAACCTATCTCGGGGGGGCGCATCGCGGGTCTTGATTTTTAATCTGAAAGTTTAAAAAATATTCCCTGTGGGCTTTGAACAAAGCGGGCTGAAGATCCCGGACGGGGCGGGTCAAAAAACAGCATAGACTTTGCCCGATTATTTACCTAAAAGCGGCTTACGTTAGCGCTAACAATTGTTTTATTTGATGGTGGCTGGCAGCCGGTTATAAAAGCCCAACGAAAAGAGGTGCTGACATGGTTTCACGCGTTATTCCCGTTGATCCGTTTGATTTGGTGATATTTGGTGGCACAGGTGATCTTGCAAAACGAAAAATTATTCCTGGTTTGTTTCGGCGTTTTGCGGCGGGTCAAATCCCGGCTGAGGCCCGCATTATTGGGGCGGCGCGCGCCAATTTGGACACGCCGACTTACCGGGCGATGCTGCGGGACGCGATTCTTGAATTTGGGGTCAAAAACCCAGATGCGGATGTTTTGGCCGGGTTTTTAGAGCGCTTTGATTATGTTGCAATCGACGCGATGGGGGAGGCTGGCTGGGAAGAGCTGGCGAAGAAAATGCGACCCGATACGGTGCGTGCGTTTTACTTTTCGGTTGCGCCAAGCCTGTTTGGCGCCTTGGCCGAACGGTTGCACAAGCGCGGCATCGCCCTTTCGGATAGTCGGATCGTGGTCGAAAAGCCGTTTGGCCGTGATTTAAAAAGTTCGCAGCAATTGAACGCCACATTGTCAGAACATTTCAGCGAAAAGCAGATCTATCGTATTGATCATTATTTGGGCAAAGAAACCGTACAAAATTTGATGGCGATCCGTTTTGGAAATATGCTGTTTGAGCCGCTCTGGAATGCGCAATATGTTGATCATATTCAAATCACTGTTGCGGAAACCGTGGGCGTGGGCGGGCGCGGCGAATATTATGATAAATCCGGCGCGATGCGCGATATGGTGCAAAACCATTTGATGCAGCTGCTATGCTTGATCGCGATGGAGCCGCCCGCACAATTCAATCCCGATGCGGTGCGCGATGAAAAGCTGAAGGTGATCAGAGCCTTGGACGCCGTACCAGCGCATCATATTGTGCGGGGGCAATATGCCAGCCCAGACGGTCAAGAAAACTATCGCCAGGATGTGAATAATCCGCGCTCTTTCAGCGAAAGCTTTTTGGCTTTGAAAACCCATATCGGGAATTGGCGTTGGGCCGGTACCCCCTTTTATTTGCGCACGGGCAAACGCTTGCGCGCCCGCAGTTCGGAAATTGCTGTGGTGTTCAAAGAGACGCCACATTCTATTTTTGGCCCAGAAGCGGGCAGCCATCGCAACGCGTTGGTGATTCGCCTACAACCGGATGAAGGCATCACAATGGATGTTACGATCAAAGAGCCGGGCCCGGGCGGCATGCGCTTGGTTGACGTTCCGTTGGATATGACCTTTGCCGAGGCGTTGGGCCCTGAGGCCGAAGAAGTGCCAGATGCTTATGAGCGCTTGATCATGGATGTTATTCGGGGCAATCAAACGCTGTTCATGCGCGGGGATGAAGTGGAGGCGGCTTGGCAATGGACCGATCCGATCATTGAAGATTGGGAAAAGCGCAATGATGTGCCCAAACCTTATGAAAGTGGCAGTTCTGGCCCCGAGGATGCGCTGATGCTGATGCATCGTGATGGTCGCAAATGGCGGGATATAAAATGACCTATCAGTTCGAAGAATACCCCACGCGCGCGGCGCTGGTCGAAAAGCTTAGTCAGGCCTTGATCGCCGATTTACGCAAGGCGCTGTCCCGCCAATCGACGATCAGTTTTGCGGTTCCGGGCGGCACCACACCTGGGCCAATTTTTGACCAACTCTGCCAAAGCGATCTGGAGTGGGCGCGGGTGAATATTTTACTGAGCGATGAACGCTGGGTGCCCAGCGATAGCCCGCGCTCGAATACCGCCTTATTGCGCAACCGTTTGCTGGTGGGCCCGGTTGAGGCAGCCAGCTATGTGCCGCTTTACGCCGATTATGCAACGCCGGTAGACGCGATGGAGCCGTTATCGCACCAGCTAAAAGCCTGTTTACCACTGTCGGTTTTGCTGCTTGGAATGGGGGCGGATATGCATACGGCCTCGCTGTTTCCGGGCGGCGATCAACTGTCCTTTGCGCTGGGCGATAGCGCGCCGCCTTTGGTCGCGATGCGCGCGCCGGATGCGCCTGAGCCTCGTGTCACCCTCTCTGCTGCGGTTTTGAACGCTGCGCAATACAAACATTTGGTTATTTTTGGGGCTGAAAAACGCCAAGCATTAGAACAGGCGCAAAGCTTGCCTGCGCAAGAGGCACCTATTATGGCCGTGCTTGCCGGCACCACGGTGCATTGGGCCGACTGACAAGCATAGCGCTAGGCAAAAGCAAGGGGATAAGGATGTTTGATGCGTTAAAGCGCCATTGGGATGCGCAAAAACAACAGCCCATTATGGCGCTTTTTGAGGCCAAAAACCGGGCAGAGCAATTTTCAGTTCAGGCCGATGATTTGCTGTTGGATTACTCTAAAACTCGGATCGATGCGATTGCGCGCAAAGGCTTGCTGGATTTGGCGCAAGCGCGCGGATTAGAAGAGCGCCGCCTAGACATGTTTCAGGGCGCCGCGCTCAATGAAACCGAAGGACGGGCCGTGTTGCACAGCGCATTGCGCAATTTAGACGGGCCAGATGTCTTTGTGAACGGCCATAACGTGATGCCCGATGTGCAAGAGGCGTTGCAGCGGATGACCCATTTTTCCGAAGACCTGAGGAGGGGGCGATTTCAGGGGCCCGGAGGGCCAATCACCGATATCGTAAACATCGGGATTGGAGGGTCAGATTTGGGCCCCGCCATGGCTTGTTTGGCCTTGGCACCCTATCATGATGGCCCCAAATGCCATTTCGTTTCAAACGTCGATGGAGCCCATTTGCATGATATTTTACAAAATCTGGACCCAACGCGCAGTTTATTTATCATAGCATCAAAAACCTTTACCACGATCGAAACCATGACCAATGCGCAAACTGCGAAAGCGTGGTTGGCCCAGCATGTGACGGATCCAGGGGCGCAATTTGTGGCGCTTTCCACCGCGCAGGAAAAAACCAAAGCTTTTGGGATTGCCGCCGAGCGGGTGTTTGGCTTTGCCGATTGGGTCGGTGGGCGCTATTCGCTTTGGGGCCCTATTGGGCTGAGTTTAATGCTGGCGATTGGCCCAAATGCGTTTCGCGATTTTCTGCGCGGTGCGCAATCCATGGACCGGCATTTTTGCACCGCAGAGCTATCGCAAAATATGCCAGTTATGCTCGCGCTTGTGGGGCTGTGGCATCATCAGGTTTGCGGCTTTGCCACCCGCGCCGTGCTGCCCTATGAACAGCGCTTGAGCCGTTTGCCTGCCTATCTGCAGCAGCTCGAAATGGAAAGTAATGGCAAGCGCGTTGATATGAACGGTCAAGATTTGCCATATCCGTCAGGTCCGGTTGTCTGGGGCGAACCTGGCACCAATGGCCAGCACGCTTTTTATCAACTGATTCACCAAGGCACCGCGGTTGTGCCCTGTGAGTTTATGGTTGCGCGGGAAGGCCATGAAGCATCGCTTGACACGCATCACCGGCTTTTAATCGCCAATTGCTTGGCCCAGTCAGAGGCCTTGATGCGCGGCCGCACATTGGAGCAAGCCCGCCAATTGATGATAGCGCAGGGGTTAATTGGCGATGAATTGGAGCGGCAGGCGCGGCATCGCGTCTTTCCCGGCAACCGTCCTTCAACCACGCTCATCTATCCACGGCTTAGCCCATTTGTTTTGGGGCAGGTTATTGCTCTTTATGAACATCGCGTATTTGCCGAGGGGGTTATTTTGGGAATCAATAGTTTTGACCAATGGGGGGTCGAACTGGGAAAAGAACTGGCCCGCGATATGGAGCAGTTGCTCAGTGGCGCGGCATCGGCCGCGGATAAGGATGGATCAACGCAGCGCTTGCTTGATTATATTCGCACCGCACAAAGTTAAAGCCAGCACTGCCTGCGCGCCGGCGCACCCGTTTGTCACCCAAGACCCCATTTTTGTTCAAGCGTTTCAATAGCCGCGATCCGATCCGCTGTTTTGGGATGGCTCATCAACCATGCGGGAAGACTGCCTATTTGCCCTGTCAGCTCTTCCAATTTCAGAAATAACGTTTTTTGCGCGTCGGTTCCCAATCCCGATTTGACCATCAGAGCTGCGGCATATTCATCTGCCTCGTATTCATCGCCGCGCGACAGACGCGCCATCAATAAATTTGCCACCAAGCCGGCAATCCATGGGCCTATCCCAGGCAAAACCCGCCCCAGCACCATCCCCAACGCGGCTCTTACGGCATTTTGGCCGGAAAAATCGATCATACGCCGACGTGCATGGCCCAGCGCAACATGGCCAAGTTCATGCGCGATCACCGAGGCCAACTCTTCTCCGCTGACATCGCCCGCCTTGTATTTATTGTAAAATCCACGGGTGATAAAAATCCGTCCATCCGGCGCGGCCAGGCCGTTGATCGGGTCGATCTCATAGATTTGAACGTTTAGCTTTGGAATATCCAGCGCTTTTGCCATGCGTTGCAACAGGGGGCTCAGCGCGGGATCCATTAAGGTAACAGATTGCTGATCCAAGGTTTTTGCAGTGCGCCAGGCAGAAAATTTATACATCACCAGCCCATAGATCAGAGCCAGAAGGATAGGAGAAAATCGCAACATGACTGTGATATGGCCTCAGGCTGCCGCCTTGACAAGCCCTATCGCACCAACTCTTTCATGCCACGCTCTAGCCCGGCCAAGGTCATCGGGACCATTTGGTCTTCAAAAATCTCTTGGATCATTTGAATGGATTGGGTGTAACGCCAATGCGTGTCTGGCACCGGATTGATCCAAATATTCGACGGCCATTGCGCGCGCGCGCGCATCAGCCAAGTTTGCCCTGACTCTGCATTCCAATGCTCATTCGCGCCGCCTGCATAGGCCACTTCATAGGGCGACATACTCGCATCTCCGACGAAAATGCATTTATAATCAGAACCATAGGTGCGCAAAATCTCATGGGTTTGGGTTTGATCGTTCCAACGTCGTGCATTGTCGCGCCAGACCCCCTCATAAAGGCAATTGTGAAAGTAAAAATATTCCAAATGTTTGAATTCGGCGCGGGCAGCTGAAAATAATTCTTCTACTAATTTGATATAAGGATCCATCGAGCCGCCCACATCCAAAAATAGCAGCACCTTGATCGCGTTGCGGCGTTCGGGCCGGGTTTGCACGTCAAGATATCCATTTTCGGCTGTTGAGCGGATGGTGCCATCAATGTCCAATTCATCCGCAGCCCCATCTCGGGCCCAGCGACGCAGGCGTTTTAAAGCCACTTTGATGTTGCGGGTTCCCAGCTCAACGCTGTCATCAAGATTTTTAAATTCGCGCTTATCCCAAACTTTAACCGCGCGCTGATTGCGGCTTTCGCTTTGACCTATGCGCACCCCTTCAGGGTTATATCCATAGGCGCCAAAGGGCGAAGTGCCTGCCGTACCAATCCATTTGCTGCCGCCTTGATGGCGTTTCTCTTGTTCCTTCAGCCGCTGCTTTAAAGTCTCCATAAGCTTGTCAAAGCCGCCCAAAGCTTCGATTTCGGCTTTTTCTTCCGGGCTGAGATGCTTTTCCGCCATTTTTTTCAGCCAGTCAGAGGGAATATCCACCGCGTTCAGGATATCTGCATCGCTGAGGTTTTCTAAGCCTTTGAAGCTGGTTTGAAAGGCGCGATCGAACCGGTCAAGATGGCGCTCATCCTTCACCATGATGGTCCGGGCCAAATAGTAAAACCCCTCTAAATCATAGATCACCATGCCGGTTTGCACCGCATCTAGAAAACTGATGAATTCGCGCAATGAAACTGGAATGCCGGTTTTTCTGAGCGTTTCGAAAAAGGGCAGAAACATCGCGTTAGATCACCGTACGATCAATAATGATGGTGATGATCAAGCCGATCAGTGCAAATAAAATTCCATAGCCAGCGGCATATTGCGCCATATCCAGCCCTTTTCCTCTGCGCTTTCGCGCGATCGCCGCGCCTAAAATGGCACCAAATAATCCGCTCAATAGATACATAATTACACTCTGTTTTATGGGGGTTGCTTTCAGGATAAAAGCCAAGGCTCCGCTGGCTTTGCTCTAGCCCCTTTATTTGTAAAAGTCACGCGCTCTGCTGATTTCAAGTAAAACTTTCGCGCGCTGCGATCAACGGCCGCTGCGCGCCATAAAGGCCAAGCGTTCAAATAAATGCACATCTTGCTCGTTTTTCAGCAAAGCCCCGTGCAGTTTTGGCAGGGCATTGGCACCATCCCGCTGAAGATCCTCGGCGCTGAGATCTTCAGCCAATAAAAGTTTCAACCAATCCAAAACCTCGGAGGTCGAGGGTTTCTTTTTCAGCCCGGGTTGCTCTCTGAGTTCGTAAAATTGGGTAAGCGCGGCGGCAAGTAGTGATTCCTTGATGTCTCCATGATGCACCTGAACGATTTGTTTCAAGGTCTCGGGATTGGGAAATTGAATATAGTGGAAAAAGCAACGGCGCAAAAACGCATCGGGCAATTCTTTTTCGTTATTTGATGTGATGATCACGATAGGGCGGTTTGTGGCGCGCACCGTTTCCCCAGTCTCATAGACGTGGAATTCCATTTTATCCAATTCCTGAAGGAGATCATTTGGGAATTCTATATCCGCTTTATCGACCTCATCGATCAACAAAACCACTTTTTTATTGGCTTCAAAGGCCTGCCATAACTTGCCTTTGCGGATGTAATTGGCCACATCGTGCACGCGTTCTTCGCCCAATTGGCTGTCGCGCAACCGGCTGACCGCATCATATTCATACAGGCCTTGCTGGGCTTTGGTGGTGGATTTTATATTCCATTCAAGCATCTCCAGGCCAAGCCCGCTGGCGACTTGTTTCGCCAGTTCGGTTTTACCTGTGCCAGGCTCACCTTTGATCAAAAGCGGCCGTTCCAGCGTGACCGCGGCGTTCACAGCGATGGTGAGATCTTCCGTCGCTACATAGTTTTTGGTTCCGGTAAATTTCATTCTTTTGCCCATATTCTTGCCAAGTTGCGCGGAACTTAGCGGGTTAATCATTTTGCTGCAATCTGTTGCTATTGAGTAGTGACAAGCCCGTCTTGTTACGGTAGGTGCGTGCCAATGGGAACGGAAAGTTGTGGAAGGAGACATGCATGTCATACTCTGATCCAAGCCAAGGGGTAGTAATGAAGCAAGAGAGTTTTATTCCGGATAGCTATACTCCTGCCGAAGACGAGCCATTCATGAATGAGCGTCAGGTGGAATATTTTAGAAGAAAGCTGTTGGATTGGAAAAATGATCTGATGAGCGACAGCAAGGAAACGATCGAAGGGCTTCAAGACGGCACGCGCAATATCCCAGATATTGCAGATCGCGCCAGCGAAGAAACTGATCGCGCGCTGGAATTGCGCACGCGGGACCGCCAGCGTAAGCTCGTGTCGAAAATTGACGCCGCGCTGCGCCGCATTGACGAGGGCGAATATGGCTATTGTGAGGTCACGGGTGAGCCTATTTCGCTTAAACGGCTTGATGCACGGCCTATCGCGACGATGAGTTTGGAAGCTCAAGAGCGCCATGAGCGGCGCGAAAAAGTGCACCGCGACGACTGAGGAAACCTGAAAAGCCGATCCGCTAGATCGGCTTTTTTATTGAGGTGAAACATGGAGAACGGCTTGCAGGTCCAGGTCGTAGGGGGCGGTATCGCCGGTTTGGCCGCGGCGCTAGCCTGTGCTCAAAGCGGCGCCAATGTTCACCTCTGCGAGCAGGCTGCGGCGATCAAAGAGGTTGGGGCCGGTTTGCAAATTTCTCCCAATGGGCTGGCCGTGCTCAGCCGCTTGGGGCTGAAGGACGCGGTTGCGGATATTGCAGATCGCGCCGAGGCGGTGGATTTGCGCGATTACAAAGACGGAAAATTGGTCTGCCGTCTTGATTTGAAAGCCCACGCGTCGGATCTGGATTTCTTGCTGGTGCATCGCGCCGATCTTATCCAAACCCTCTTTCAAGCCTGCAAAGCTCAGGGGGTGCGCTTTGCCTTTTCGCAAAGCCTTTCCAGCCAAGATCTTTTATCTGGCGCTTTCGGCCGCGAGGCGGCAGCGAGCCCCGTGGATTTGGTGATTGGGGCGGATGGGGTGCGCTCAAACATGCGAACGGCTTTGCTGGGTCCATCTGCGCCGTTTTTTACCGGGCAGGTGGCGTGGCGCGCGCTGGTCTCCAATAGCATGGATCATCCCAATAAGGTGATGGTGCATATGGGGCCGGGGCGGCATATTGTGAGCTATCCGCTGCGTGGCGGCAGCCTGGTGAATTTGGTGATGGTACAAGAACGCAGCCTATGGGCGGGCGAAGGTTGGTCTCATCGCGATGATCCTGCGCATGTTCGAGCTGCTTTTGCTGATTTTGGCGGGCTTGCACATGTGTTGCTGAACGCGCTTTCCGAGGTGTATTTATGGGGTTTATTCCGTCATCCTGTGGCCGAGTGTTGGTTTCAGGATCGCAGCGTTTTAATCGGAGACGCCGCGCATCCGATGCTCCCTTTCTTGGCTCAAGGCGCCAATATGGCCTTGGAAGATGCTTGGGTGTTGAGCCGGGCATTGCATCTTCATGGTGCAACGCGGCAAGGCTTTCAGCGCTATCAGTTTTTGCGGCAAGCCCGCGTGAAAAAGGTTGTTGCAACAGCCCAAAGCAATGCCCGCAACTATCATCTCAGTGCCCCGCTGACCCGGTGGGTCGCGCATAGCGCATTGCGCGGTTTGGGGGCGGTCGCCCCAAGCGCAATGTTAAAACGTTTTGATTGGTTATATCGCTTTAACCCCGATACGGGGCTGTCCTAAAGATCTAATTGCGCCCAAACCGGCACGTGATCTGATGGTTTTTCAAAGCCGCGGATGTCTTTGTCGATGCCGGCGTCAAGCAGCAGGTCGGCGCAGGCAGGCGTCATGAGAATATGATCGATCCTGATTCCGTCATTGCGGTTCCATGCTCCGGCTTGATAATCCCAAAAACTATAATGGCCGGGTTCTGCGTGCTTGCACCGAAACGCATCTGTGAAGCCCAAATGGGTGATTGCTTGGTAGGCTGCGCGGCTTTGCGGTAAAAACAACGCGTCATCTGTCCAAATTTCGGGGCGGGCGGCGTCCTCTGGTTGAGGGATGATATTGTAATCCCCGGCCATCAAGGCGGGCATTTCTGCGGCCATAAGCTCTATGGCGCGTTGGCGCAGGCGTTTCATCCAGGCAAGTTTGTATTCATATTTGGGGCCGGGGGCCGGGTTGCCATTGGGCAAATATAGGCCGCAGATTTTGAGCGCGTGCTTGCCGATGACAGTGGCTTCAATCCAGCGGGCTTGCACATCTTCGGGATCCCCGGGCAGGCCAAAGGAAATATCTTCCAGCGGCAGTTTCGACAAAATAGCCACGCCATTGAATGATTTTTGCCCATGGGTCACCACTTGGTAGCCACGATCCTCAAAGAGATCGCGCGGAAATCCTTCATCGACAGATTTAATCTCTTGCAGAAGAGCAATGTCCGGCGCGCTGCTGTCAAGCCAATCGCATAAGGCCGGCGTTCTGGCTTTAACGCCATTGATGTTGAACGTTGCTAATTTCATCTTCACCCCCAAGCTACCCTTGCCCTGAGCCTTTAGCGGTGTCTTGCGGTTTTTCGCAAGCGAAACTGCGATGTAAGAATCACTTAATACACTTAAAAGTTGTAAATTGAGCCGGGAAGAGTAGGTTTTTTATAAATTCCTTCAAACTAAGTAAAAATTTAAATTTATATATAACAGAGGTTTAAATATGTTTTCGGGCTAAATTTTAGGAATTTTCTTCAATAGCAAGAAAAAAAACTTGCAATACAACCTAAAGATGTAATTAATAGATTATACAACCTAGAGAGGAAAAAAACATGTTAGCCCAAAAATTCGAAATCCAAGCCGCTTCCGCCACTCAAGAAACTGCCAGCATGCATAGTGGCGAGGGCACCCATTTGTTCACATCCGCCTCAGAGCCTTTTGGTCCGATGCAGGCGTATCTTGGAGAAGGTGTTGAAATGTTCACCTCTGC
>ERZ1046568.770-NODE-770-length-24988-cov-14.855332_pt1 | contig 24988 bp, 20 predicted proteins | sample MGYA00383092_ERZ1046568 | MGnify/ENA primary metagenome ERZ1046568 (study PRJEB29581, sample SAMEA5548362) | metagenome | biome: marine; feature: coastal; material: water | depth 1 m | study: Short-term variability in the microbial, nano- and picoplankton... | reverse complement strand
ACGTGCCCCGCATCGCTGACTAAAGCCGTATTGCTCACCAGTCCGGTGCCGAAAGGCCCTAAGGCTGCACCCAAAATGATGTACGCGATAATTATGGGTTGCCGGGTATACAGTGCAATGGAGGCAAACACTGCCGCCCCTAAAAATATAGCGGCGAAGGTAAACGTGATGCCCCCAAAATCCATAAATTCCCCGTGTTCGTGCATAACGTGAGCGGCAATACGCCTGCTCAAGGCCTACCCTAGTCTACGACAATCTGCAGATTAGGTAGCAATTGGCTTTGCTTTGGCGGCCGGTTTCTTTCAAAATACGCCCGCTGAATATTAACGGCTACATTTATCCCTTTTGAAAGGAAAAATACGATGTCTCAAAGTAATTTGTCTGACGGCGCTGCCGATGGCCTGGCGGCCGTGATTATTGTTTCGGTAGTGGTTACGTGGGTAGTGTTCTGGCTCGGTGGTATGCCTGCCTGAGCCCGTTCTAGCGCGCCACGATCCATTGCACCAATAAGACCAAGCTCCCTACAAATATCGCCGCGAAGACCAATCCCGCGGCGATGAAGACCCCCGGGCTGCCACCGTTAAAATCTCGATCCCGATTTTTCGCACTTTGCACACCCAGTGCCGCGGCAAATATGCTCTGCAGTAAGTCTAGCCAGGACAGCTTGTTCGTTGGCGTTGGAGTTTCATTGTCGTGCTGTGTCATGTCAGTTGTCAGTGCCGCGCCGCATACATCCCGCCTAGAATACCAACTCGGAGACCTCAGCGTCGCGTTGTTTTTCAGTAAGGTACACCCTAAGCCTCATCAAGAATTGGGGCCAGCCAGTATTTAAGGTCGTCAATAGATTCGCCCTTACGTTCTGCTAAGTCGGACACTTGGTCATTGCCAATTTTACCCACCGAAAAGTAACGCGATTCTGGGTGGGAGAAATACAGGCCACTGACTGCCGCTGTAGGGTACATCGCATAGCTCTCTGTCAGCGACACGCCACAATTCTTTTCGACATCCAGTAGTTTAAACAGCGTAGCTTTCTCGGTATGGTCTGGGCAGGCGGGGTATCCCGGCGCTGGCCTGATACCGCGGTATCTTTCGCGAATTAACTCTGCATTTTCCAAAGTTTCTTCTGGGTCATAACCCCAGTAGTTGGTTCGAACTTCGCGGTGGAGCTGTTCGGCGAAGGATTCGGCGAGGCGGTCGGCGAGGGCCTTAAGCATGATGGCATTGTAGTCGTCGTGCTCGGCTTCGAAAGCCTTGGCGCGCTCTTCAACACCGTGCCCCGTCGTAACGCAGAAGCCGCCTATCCAATCCGAAGGTCCCTGTTCTGGTGCCACAAAGTCTGCCAAAGACAGGTTGCTTTCACCTTCACGTTTCTGCAGTTGCTGACGCAGGTGATGCAAGTCAGCTAGGGGTTCATTTGCCGCGTTGAACAGTCGAATATCGTCGCTGCCGACCCGCTGAGCTCGCCAAAAGCCAATAACGCCATGGGCTTGTAGCCAGCCCTCGTTGATGATTTGGTGCAGCATGGATTGAGCGTCGGCAAAGAGTTGCCGCGCTTGCTCGCCGACAACATCGTCCTCGAGGATGGCTGGGTATTTGCCGTGTAGATCCCAGGTGATAAAAAATGGTGTCCAATCAATGGTGTCGATCAAAGTTTCTAGCGGATAGTCCTTTAATGTCTTCACGCCTAAAAAGCTTGGCTTCGGTGGCTGATAGGTATCCCAGTTCCCAGCGAAGGCGGCTTCAACCGCTTCGCTGTAGGCAAGGCGATCGCTGCGTTTCTTTCTGCGAGCTACTCGATCGCGCACCACAACATATTCTTCGGCGATATTTTCAGCAAAAGCTTTCTTTGACGAGCCCAAGAGCTGGCTGGCCACGCTGACACTGCGTGATGCGTCGGGTACATAAACTACAGCATCATTCTGATACGCCGGGCAGATTTTGACCGCGGTGTGGGCCTTAGAGGTGGTGGCGCCTCCAATCATAAGGGGTATTTGAAACCCTTCTTGCTGCATTTTTCCCGCAATGTAGGACATTTCTTCAAGGGACGGTGTGATGAGTCCAGACAAGCCAATAATGTCGACCTGCTCTTCACGAGCCACCCTGAGAATGTCTTCGCAGTGCACCATGACGCCCAGATCGACAATTTCATAGTTGTTGCACTGCAGCACAATACCCACAATGTTTTTACCAATGTCGTGAACATCGCCTTTGACAGTGGCCAGCAATATTTTGCCGTTGTTTTTTGCGGCGCCGGACTTCTCTTCCTCAATGAACGGTTGTAGGTAGGCAACTGCCTGCTTCATTACGCGCGCTGATTTGACCACTTGAGGCAGGAACATTTTACCTTCGCCAAAGAGGTCACCAACGGTATTCATGCCGTCCATGAGTGGACCTTCAATGACATCGATAGGGCGCGTTGATTGCTGCCGTGCTTCTTCCGCGTCGTCTTCAATGAATTGGGTAATTCCTTTTAGGAGGGCGTGCTGTAAGCGGCTGGCTACAGGTGCTTCCCGCCAACTTAAATCCTCGACCCGACTGCGACCACCGGTGCCGCGATATTCCTCGGCGAGTTCCAAGAGTCGTTCAGTGGCATCATCTCTGCGGTTTAGGACTAAGTCCTCCACTGCAGCTTTCAGATCGGCTGGTAAGTCGTCATAAACAGCCAGCTGCCCTGCGTTGACAATTCCCATGTCCAAGCCCGCAGCGATCGCGTGGTACAAAAAGACCGAATGGATCGCTTCGCGGACCGGGTTATTACCGCGAAAGGAGAAGGACACATTAGAAACGCCTCCAGAAATTCTTGCCCCGGGCAAATTGCGCTTGATCCAGCGGGTGGTCTCTATGAAATCGACAGCATGGTTGTTGTGGACTTCAATGCCTGTTCCGATGGCAAAGATATTGGGGTCAAACATGATGTCAAAGGGATTGAAGTCGAGCTTCTCTCTCAGCAGGTCATAGCTGCGTTGGCAAATGGCCTTACGACGATCCAGGGTATCGGCTTGACCGTCCTCGTCGAAAGCCATAATGACAACGCTGGCCCCGTAGCGCTGGCACAGGGCGGCTTGCTGTAGAAACTCCGCCTCCCCAGCTTTTAGGCTGATGGAGTTAACAATGGATTTGCCCGGTATGCACTTCAACCCAGCCTCAATAACGCTCCATTTTGAGGAGTCCACCATAATGGGTACCCGGGCGATGTCGGGCTCCGAAGCAATAAGGTTTAGGAAGCGCACCATGGCAGCTTCTGCATCCAGCATGCCTTCGTCCATGTTGATGTCTATGATTTGCGCACCGTCCTCAACCTGCTTGCGTGCCACGTCGAGAGCTTCCTCGTACTCATCATCAAGAATGAGGCGTTTAAATCGTGCCGAACCTGTCACATTGCAGCGCTCGCCAACGTTGACAAAGTTTTTTCCGGTGAAGGCAAAGCTTTCAAGACCACTGAGATAAGTGTCTTCAGGGGGAGCAGGTAAGCTGCGTGGCGCATGTTCAGCGACAGCGGACGCGATTGTGGTGATATGTTTTGGCGTTGTACCGCAGCAACCTCCGGCAAGATTCAAAAAACCCTGCGCGGCAAACGTATCGAAGTCAGCGGCCATATCTTGAGGCGTTTCGTCATACTCACCGAACGCATTGGGGAGGCCTGCGTTTAAGTGAGCGCTGAAATAACAAGCGCTGACTTTCGCAAGTTCCTCCAAAAAAGGCTTCACCTCCCGAAATCTGCGACCGCAGTTGCTGCCTACGATCAAAGGTCGGGCGTGGGCAATTGCGTGCCAAAAGGCTTCGCCGGTTTGCCCCGACAGCAAACGCCCGCTGGTATCGGGAAATGTCGCGGAAACCATAAGGGGCAGTTCAACCCCCAGCTTGTCCATGGCCTCTCGACATCCAAATAAAGCGGCCTTGGCGTTCAAGGTATCGAAGACCGTTTCAATCATGAGGATATCTACACCTCCGTCAATCAGCGCTTCGGTCGCCACGCGGTAGTCATCCTTCAACACATCGAAGGTAATATTGCGAGCTCCGGGATCGTTGACGTCGGGTGAGATAGATGCGGTGCGAGGTGTCGGGCCCAAGACTCCTGCCACAAACCGTGGTTTATCGGGATTACTTTGAGTGACTTCGTCGGCGGCGGCTCGCGCCAGTCGCGCCCCTTCGCGATTGAGGTCCCAAACGATAGATTCCAATTGATAGTCGGCCTGCGCAGTAGCAGTAGCGTTAAACGTGTTGGTTTCAATCAGGTCAGCGCCAGCCTCGAGATAGGTTTTATGAATCGCAGAAATGACGTCTGGGCGAGTCAGGGTGAGCAGGTCATTATTGCCCTTCAGGTCTAGGCTGTGGTTTACAAAGCGCTCACCGCGATAGTCGGCCTCGACCAGAGCCCGCTCTTGAATCATGGTGCCCATAGCACCGTCGATCAGCATGATTCGCTGCTCAAGAGCGGTGATTAGTGCGCTAGCAGAGGGTTTTGTGTAGGTTGGAAACCGAGAGTTTTGCATTTTAGGTTATACAACTGATTAAAAATGGGAGCATTATGATATATCAAAATAAATTGATATATAACCCCGATCGCAATTTGGGATGAAAAACCCACCGTATTTTGACCTACCCCATTAGTCGGGTATTATTGCCGGCGTCAATGACGTTCACTGAATTCGCAGACGAGAAACCCCATGATTACGATTACTGAAGCCGCTCGGGAATACCTTGGAGAACTGCTGGATAAGCAGGAGGACGCCCTAGGTGTGCGCGTCTTTATCAATCAGCCCGGAACCCCAAAAGCGGAAACGTGCATTGCGTACTGCCGAGAGGGTGATTTGGAAGAGGGCGATGTCGAGGAAGATTTCGGCCACTTTAAGGCATGGTTTCAGGGGCGCAGCGTGCCTTTTTTGGAAGACGCCATGGTGGACTACAACAAAGACAAATTTGGCGGCCAGCTGACCATCAAGGCACCGAATGCGAAAATGCCTCGCGTTGACGTCGATAGCCCTATAGAGGACCGTATTAATTACGTGCTGTATAACGAAGTTAACCCGTCACTCGCCGCTCACGGCGGTGAAGTGTCTCTGGTCGAAATTACCGAAGACGCTTTTGCCATTCTTCAGTTTGGAGGAGGGTGTCAGGGGTGCAGCGCGGTGAGCATGACCTTGAAAGATGGTGTCGAGAAAACATTACTGGAGCAAGTGCCAGAGCTTGTTGGTGTGAGGGATGTCACTGATCACTCGGACCGCAGCCAGGCTTATTACTGAAAAGCTACGACTTGTCTGGCCCAACATCGGGATTGCCTGTAGTGAGAGCTTGGAGCTTAGAGCCAGCGACAGTGGCCTAGCAAAGGCAGTCGCGCCTCAATCCCTCAAAAGCTTTCTTCCAAACACGCCCCAGGCTGAATGCACAGGAGCTGATCTAAGCCTGCATGCGCTGGGGCAGCACCGCGCGCAGCTGCGCGGCAATGTCCAGCAACAGTGACTCAGTGGTTTCCCAGTCGATACATCCGTCGGTAACGGAGACGCCGTACTCCAGCTCTTCAAGGTTGGATGGAATTTTCTGGTTGCCGGCCCGGAGGTTGCTTTCCAGCATTAGCCCAATAATGGACCGGTTGCCTGCAACGATTTGCTCAGTGACATCTGCAGCGACTAACGGTTGGCGTTCGGGCTGTTTTTCGGTGTTGGCATGGCTGCAATCCACCATAATATTGGCGGGTAAGCCGGCTTTATCAAGGGCCTCCTCACACAGCGCAATATGCTGGCTGTTGTAGTTAGGGCCAGCCGTTCCACCTCTCAAGACGACGTGTCCGTAGCGGTTGCCCCGGGTCTCAAACACGGAGACTTTGCCTTCGCTGTTGATACCTAAAAAGCGATGGGGGTTGCACACAGACTTCATGGCGTTCACGGCAACTTCGAGACCTCCATCGGTACCGTTTTTAAAACCAACGGCTGAAGAGAGGCCGCTAGCCATTTCTCGATGGGTTTGTGACTCGGTGGTTCTGGCCCCAATTGCTGACCAGCTAATCAGATCCTGTAAATATTGTGGTGTGATGGGATCTAGAGCCTCGGTAGCCGTCGGCAACCCCAGCTGCTGGATATCTTTTAATAGAGAGCGCCCGATTGTTAAGCCCGCTTCGATATCAAAGGAGTCATCGAGATGGGGGTCATTAATCAGCCCCTTCCAGCCAACAGTTGTTCGAGGTTTTTCAAAGTAAACTCGCATGACTAGCAAAAGGGTGTCGTCCACTTGCTCAGCAAGATGCTTGAGTTTCTGGGCGTACTCCATGGCAGCATTGACGTCGTGAATGGAGCAGGGTCCAACGACCACCATCAGTCGATGGTCCGTTCTATCGAGGATGTTTTCGATAGCCTCCCGAGTTTCAGCGACGCGATCCTGCAATGCTTCGCTGACGCCTACTGTGTCGCGTAAGGCGGCAGGTGATACCAGAATTTTCTGAGCAGCGACGTTAACATTGTGAACATGGGGTTTGGACATGCTAGTTTGCCTGCAATATTCAAAGAAACTTGGGATACGGCAATGTGGGTAGTCACAGGCCGACGCGCAGCGGATTCTAACTGTCTGAACCCGAAGCGTCATGTGGTGATTTGTAAAAAACTTGGAGTGTGGGTTTGAGAGCGGCGGTTGACTTATCACCCTTTCGAGAATTCTTGACGCAGGGTGCCGTGTTTTTGACCCCCGGATTGCGTCTGTCTCGTGTCATGACACAGGCGGTGGTTGAAGAGCAAATGAGGGGCGGGCAAGCGGTTACGCAGCCGCCAACAATTCGGCCGGTAGATGGTTGGCTCGAATCTGTCTGGCGCCAGCAGGTTGAGGCCGGCAATTTGCCGCCTCGTCGTCTCCTTGGTCGGGTGGCAGAGCGAAGGCTCTGGATGCAGATTATTCGGGCCGATATGGAACGTCAGGCGAACTTTAGTCTCATAAAGCCAACTGCCGCTGCGGAGCAGGCGCTTCGGGCCCGCCAGCAGTGGCTAATGTGGGGGGGTAACCCAGAGAACAAGACACAGCGCCAATACTTTAGCTTTGACCCCGATTGCGCCACTTTCGACCGATGGTGCTCAGAGTTCACTGCCCAGTTGGCGCACAAGGGTTGGGCGACGCGCGCCGATATTTATCGCAGTTTGCTGACTGTGCCTGTCTCGTCAAAAGAAATTGTTGTGCTATGCCACGTGCTGCAGCTACCACCATTGACCCATCAAGTCTTGAGTCACTTGGCTTCTTTGAAAATTCCTGAAGCGCTGGGAGAGCAGAGTCTTTTGCCGCTTGCGACACAGCAATTTCCCAGTCGGCGAACAGAGGCAATGGCCATCGCCGCATGGGCTGCTCGAAGACATCGAGAAAACCTGGGAAGCACTGCGATTGTATTACTCGATTTTGAGCGCGACCGTCCGGACCTCGAATACCAGCTACGCAGAGAATTTGATTGTTTGGGGGCGCGCTACGCGGCATTACCTGTCAACTTCAGCTCTGGGATGCCGTTGTCCAAGACGCCAATGTTTCGTGACGCTTTGCTGGCGCTGCGCTTGGCGGTCGCTAATGAGAAGGTCAGCTTGGCGCGAAGTGAGGTGTTGGCATTATTGCGATCACCGTTTCTTCATGGGGGTGAAGACCTCGATGGCGTTGGGTTACTGCAGTTGCGTAAGGCATGCACTGAGTTGTCTAGCGAGGTTATTGATAAGCGCGATTTGCACCATTTGGCTGAAATTTATGCCCCTGAGTCCCACTTAACCCGCGCTTTGCAGCTGTTGCGTACCGATCGCGCTACGCAAGGAAAACGCTTGCCCTCACTGTGGTTAGATACGATTCGAGAGGTTCTTAAGCTTTGGCAGTGGCCCGGTCGCGCTGCCCTTGATTCCCTCGAGTATCAGCAGTTTGAGCGCTTGGAGATCGCGCTGGATGAGCTGGTGGTGCAGGACTGTATTACTGGGGAGCTTACTTTTCAGCAGCTCACGCTCCTTTGGGAGCAGTGCTTGGATGATCGTGTTTTTCAGCCAAAGACTGACGATACTGCAGTACAGGTTTTTGGCCCTCAGGAAGTGGTGGGTTTACAGTTTGACGCTCTTTGGATTTGCGGCCTTCAGTCGGGTTCATTACCTCCAAGGGCTCAGCTGCTGCCTTTTTTACCCAATCGCCTGCAACATGAGTTAGGTCTGCTCAGCGCTGACAGCGCGGCACTGGAGAAGTCTGCGATTGCACTGCTCAGCAGCTTAAGGACCACCCATGGTGATGTCAGTGCTAGTTACGCCAGTGTGCAGGAGGGTCTCGAGGTTTTGCCCAGCCAGCTTGCCTGTGCAATACCGCCACACGACCCCGTTAACGAACAACAGGCGCCCGACCACTGGCCCATGCCGTCGCCGCTAGAATCATTGGATGAGGGCAATGTAGCCGTCGCAGGCGCCGTTATTCAATGGGGTGGCGGTGCCAGCGTAATCAGTAACCAGTCTAACTGTCCGTTTCGTGCGTGGGTTAGTCATCGCCTGGGCCCTGCAAATGTGGCCACGCCGGTATTTGGATTAACGGCAGCAGAGCGTGGCAACGTTGTTCACGACGCGCTGCATTTCACTTGGGAGGTTTTAAAGGACAGTGACAGCCTGCGAGCTATGGCCCCCGTTCAGGTTGACGCCCTCATTCAGGACTCAACAGAGAGAGCTGTTCAGAGTTTAGAGCGCCGTGCACAAGGGCGGCATTGCAATATCAGGAAGCGGGTTGGCAGTGCTTGTCTTGATTTGGAGGTTCAGCGTGTCGCTGCTTTGCTAAAGAGCTGGTTGGAGTTCGAGGTACAGCGAGAAGGTAACTTTTACGTCCTTGAGCAAGAGGACAGTCATGAACTGCCTTTGGGCTCTCTAGTACTCAAGCTTAGGCCTGATCGTATCGATCGGTTAGATGACAACCGTCAAGTGGTTATCGACTATAAAACAGGCAGTGTTCGCCGCTCGAGTTGGCTGGGGGAGCGTCCCGGCGACCCTCAATTACCCCTTTACGCGCTGCTCAATGAGAGTGTCGAAGGGGTCGCTTTCGGTCGAGTCCATCAAGACGGCGCAGAGTACGTGTTCTTGGGCGAGGCACTGGGGCTAGGCGTTAAAGAAGTCCCCTTGCCAGATCAAGTAAAGCAGTATGAGACAGTGCCCATAGAAAGCTGGGAGGCACTGCGAACTTCTTGGCGACATCGACTAGAGCGATTGGCTGATGACTTTGTCAAAGGCCACGCCGCCATTGATCCACAACCTCAAGCCTGCCGCTATTGTGCCCTGGGTAGCGTCTGTCGATACACTCAAACTGCAGACTTAACCGACGAGGCCCTGCAAGGCGGGTTGGGAGATGCCTTGTGAGCGGTAGCGATACGCAGATTCGAGCGACGGCTCTCGATCCCAGTCGCAGCTTTTGTGTCACTGCCCCCGCGGGTTCAGGTAAGACCGAGTTACTTACCCAGAGAATTCTGGCGCTGCTCCCCACGGTTGACCGCCCAGAGCAGGTATTGGCGATGACCTTCACTCGCAAGGCAGCAGCCGAAATGCGGGAGCGATTGCTGATGAAGCTTGACGAAGCCCGGGCGGGTGTTGAAGTTACCGCGAGTCACGAGCGACAAACTCGGGATTTGGCCCTAGCAGTGTTGGCCCATGCCGATAAACACAGCTGGTCCCTAGATCCTGAGGAATTTAACCTTCGCACCATCGATAGCCTTTGCGCCGATCTCACACGCCAAATGCCGATATTGAGCGGGCTTGGCGGCGCCGTCGAGATCACAGAGCACGATAAACCCCTGTTCGAGCAGGCCGTGATCGAGCTGTTTGCTGCGGTAGGTAGCAACACACTGGAGGGCGAAGACCTTCGCTCACTGTTGCTGCATTTCAATAACGACTGGGAATCGGTGCGCGGACTTTTGGTTGCGCTACTGGCTAGGCGGGGCGATTGGGGTGAGAAATTGGGACAGCACGCCGACCCCACAGAAGCGGCTTTAAGGTTGCAAGGAACCGTTGAATCGTTAGTTCAATCAATTGTTGCTCGTCTTTGCGATGAGTTTGGATCTTGTCTCGAAGAACTGCAGGCCTTGGCTCAGGCATCTGCTGATGAGTTGGGTAAGCCAGACGTGTATTTGGGCGCTGAGCATAGTGCTTTCGAAAGCTGGAAGGCGGCTGCTCATATTCTTCTGACGAGCACCGACGCGTGGCGTAAACCCAACGGGGTGAATGTCAAATTGGGGTTTCCCGCAAAATCTGAGACTAAAGCACGATTGCAAGATTTGTTGGCGGCGCTAAGTGAGGGTCCCATACCCCCTGTTTTACTGGAGCTGCGGAGGTTGCCGGTTATATCCGACGATGACGCCAGTTGGCGATTGGTTTTACGGCTCTCTCGCTTGCTACCGGTGTTGCAGGCCCAGCTTTTGTTGGTGTTTCAGCGTGAAGGCCGTGTAGATTTCACCCATGTGGCCTTGGCAGCCTCACTGGCTTTAGGTTCTGATGATGAACCCACAGATCTAGCTTTGCGTCTTGATTATCAGATAGCACATATTTTGGTCGACGAATTTCAGGACACTTCGAACCAGCAATTTACGCTTTTGAAGAAGCTTGTGCGTGGATGGCACGAGCACAATGCGACGGGCGCGCCGCCTCGAACCGTTTTTATCGTCGGAGACGGCATGCAGTCGATCTACGGCTTTCGCTATGCGGATGTCAGTCTGTTTCTTGACGCAAAGGATTCAGGTATCGGAGGTTTGCCTCTTGAGTCTTTGGAGCTCACTAGGAACTTTCGCTCCCAAGCTGGTGTTGTTGACTGGGTGAATCGGGTGTTTGCGCAAGTTTTTCCTGCGGTGAGCAACTCTGAGCGCAGCGAAGTGAGTTATACCCAAGCAGTTCCGGTAAACGCAGCCCTCTCAGGGAATGCGGTAGAAGCACATTTGTTTCCCGATGATGTCGATTCGATGGAGGCTAATTGGATTGCTGAGAAAGTTGCTCAGATATATCAAGGTGAGCCCGATGCAACGGTTGCGGTCTTGCTGCGAGCGCGTAGTCATGCGGCACCTATTATTGCCGCGCTGCAACAGCAGAAGGTGCCCTTCTTGGGGCGTGATCTCGAAAAAATTGAGCACTCAGCGGCGGTTATGGACCTCCTGTCCTTATGCCGCTGGTTGGCTAATCCCGCCGATGAGGTTGCCGCTCTGGCTCTGCTGCGGGCGCCGTTTTGTGGTTTGCTGCTGTCTGAGATTTACCAATTGATTGAGGATCAGCCGCGACCGTTTAGTTTGCGAGCAATACTCCGCCGGGCGCCAGGCCTGCTAGACACTTTGGCCGTGAAGCGAGCCGGTTCGCTACAAGCCGCTTTGGACTGGGCTGAAACACGACGCGATCGGCTGTCGCTGCGAGTTTGGGTAGAACAAATTTGGTTGAAGCTTCAGGCGCCCTCAACTTTGTCGATTCAGGGCCGGGACGATGCCACACGTTTTTTCGATCTGCTCGCACGGGCAGACGTTGAGGGCATTGGTCTCGATCCTGACTGGTTGGAGGGCGCCTTGGAGCAACTTTACGCCAGCCATGACCACGGGCAATCTGGTGTGGAACTCATGACCTTGCATAAAGCTAAAGGGCTGCAATTTGACTATGTATTCATGCCGGCGCTGCACAAAGGAACTCGGCCTAATCAGCGGGACCTTTTGCGCTGGCATTTTCACACCCAAGCCGAGCAGCGCGAGCTGCTTATTGCAGCTGACGATCGGCAGAAAACGGCCCCTACGCTTTACAACTATCTAAATTGGCTGCAAAAACGGCGGGAGGCTGCAGAGCTGCGTCGACTGCTCTATGTCGGTGTTACCAGGGCGCGTTGTCGCGTGTGGTTGAGTGGCTTGGGCAAAGTCGAGAGTTCCGACGACGCACACCTAGGTTGGCCTGGCAGCAACTCGCCATTGGGTATTCTGCGTGAGGCACTGATCGATGAAGTGATCGAGCATGCAGCAGGGAGTGATACAGCGCCTTCAGAGGTAAACGTTAGCGCTCCGTTCCTCGATTCCGCAGCGTGTAATTTATGGCGGTTACCCTCAAGCCGGTTTCTGGGGCAGAACTCAGACGAGGGCGCCAATACGACGGTGTCCGAGCAGCAAGCTTTTCACCGTGAAGAATCGGCTTCTGTGCAATCCAATGGCCATTTTGTCGAGAGAACGGTGGGCGTCGTTGTACACAGGGCACTGGAGCTGTTGAGTCAGCGAGAGGCGCTACCCATTGGGGTGGACGCAGCGGTTCGTCGCGGACTGCAATTCGGGCTCATCGATAACGGGCTCGACGGTGACGCATTGGCCGCTGCACTGACAAATGCTGAAGCAATGATCGCAGCCACACTCAACGACGAGCGGGGTCGTTGGATTCTTGGGCAGCATGAGGCGGCTCACAGCGAGTTGATTCTTATGTCCCGAGAAGGTGACAACCCGGCAGTGCAAAATATTATTGATCGAACGTTTATTGATGAAGCAACGGGCTATCGCTGGTTGATTGACTACAAAACGAGCCGACCTCATGGGGCAGAAACCCAGCAGGAATTTTTAGCACGAGAAGCTGACCACTACTTGGGGCAGCTGAAGCGTTACCGTGCTCTGATCGAAGCCTTTGATGCGACTGCAACTGTGATAAAAACAGCACTCTACTTTCCCGCTGACAGCCTGTGGCTGTGCCTTGAGGATGGCCTTTGATGCTAGCCCAGAATGTCAGTGACCGCTGGGCGATGAAGAGCAATGGGTACCCAGTTAAAGGAGCTATCCGAGTAACAGATTCTCCGTAAACCCCATCGCCTAGTAATAAGGGAGAAATACTCCGGCTATAGCGGATAGTGCGCACCACACTGAAGGTACGCTATGGACAATACTGCATGATCGAAAAGCAGTTACACTGGCCGCCGATTTGCTCGTGGCCAAGTCGCTGTGAGGCTAGAGCGCGCTTACTCGGTGCGGCGATTAACGAAATGGCAACAAAGCAATGGCAAATGTCGCAGACTTAATGATCTTGGCCCTCGCGGGGTTTACGACGTCACTAATGACGGCTGTGGTGGGTTTGGGTGGTGGCGTTGTGCTGATGCTGTTGATGCCCGGTTTGATGCCTCTAGCCGTTATCATCCCAATACATGCGGTGGTGCAATTTATTAGCAATTTTGCTCGGGTTGGTTTTGCTTTTCGTCACGCGGATTTAACGCTTTTGCTGCCCTTAACTTTGGGCAGCCTGTTGGGGGCGGCGATTGGCAGTCCTGCGGTCGATCTTGTCAGCTTCGCAGTACTACCCGGGGTGGCGGGGGTGATGATATTGCTGGTTGTTTGGTTGCCCCTTGACCGATTTCTCCCTCAGGGCGGTGCAGCGTTGTTTGCCTTAGGGCTGTATCAGACCGGCTTGGGTATGGTGGCGGGTGCAACTGGGCCATTGGGGGCGGTGGTTCTCAATCGAATCAATACGGAGCGTGAGTGGTTGGTCGTTAACACCGGTGTTTACATGACCATCAACCATGGCATCAGAGCTGTCGCTTTCGGGTTATTGGGGTTCGCCTTTAATGCCTGGTGGTTAACGATCACGGTTATGAGCCTGGCAGTCATTATCGGTAGCTGGTTGGGGACGCGCCTGCGACAGTCTGTGCCGCAAACAAATTTTGAAGCCGTCTTTAAATGGATCGTAACTGTACTCGCGTTGCGTATGGTGATTTTGACGGTGCTGGAGATAAAAGCGTGATGAAATCAGCCTCCCAAAATCGCTTGGGTATTTTACTGGCCTTAATTGCCAATTCAGTCTGGGGGTGTGCTGCTCTTTACTGGATACAGACAAAGCCGGTCCCGCCACTCGACGTTTTGGCGCACCGAGGTGTTTGGACACTGCCTGCGGTGTTGCTCGTTTTGCTGGCGTTTGGACGATTTAGGTCTACGCTTTTATTGCTGCGAGATTGGCACACGTTAAAATTCACCGCGTTGGCGGCATTTCTAATCTCAATTAATTGGGGGGTTTTTCTTTTTGCCGTGACTAATGGTCGTGCCACTGAGGCCAGTTTGGGTTACTTCATGCTCCCCATACTGACTGCGATGGCAGGAGTTTTAGTCTTCAAAGAGCGTCCAACTCGGCCACAGCAGGTAGCGATGGCCCTCGCCGTTTTAGCGGTGATGGTGCAGTTAGTTGCTGTAGGAACGCTGCCAATCGTCTCGTTAACACTCTCTATTTCATTTGCGACCTACAGCGTCATTCGTAAGTATATTCAAGCGGACGCGATTCAAGGGCTATTTATGGAGTCGCTGTTCTTGATGCCGGTTGGTGCCATTTGGCTTGTTTTGCATCAGGGCGGTGGGCTTTTTGAATACGGTTTGCGAACTGACTTGTTTTTGCTGGGTGCCGGCGCATTAACAGCCGTGCCTCTTTTGACGCATGTCGCCTCAGCTCGAATTCTGTCGATGTCAACGGTCGGTCTTTTTTCTTATCTTGGGCCTTCCTTGCAACTGATCGTGGCTCAAACGATATTGGGTGAGTCGATTACTCCTGTGACACTCGCGTCTTTCCTAATCGTATGGTGTGGCCTTGCGTTCATTCTTTTTGATAATTTTCGCGCGCTTCACCGCACGAGAAAAAATCGAAGCTTAAGTGCGTCGAGTCTCAACAGCGATTAACCCTCAAAATTTTCGGCGTTGTGGTGCCTCGCACGAGACGTTAGCTAACCGCTTTGGGCCATTGTAATTTGCGCTTGGTCTCGGCCTCGAATCGGCGACGATCTTCCTCACTGTCAATATCACGGATGTAGTGATCATTTGTGGTTTGCCAGCGTTGGGTGTTTAAGGGGTTAGCCGTGCGCCAGGCGCCAGAGCCAAAGGTAGGGTCCCCGGATAAAATTTGTTTGATGACCTGAGAGTCAAAAATGACGGGGTGGCCGGGTATGCCGGCTACCTCGGGTCCAATAAAGTGCATCGAAGGCTCGCGCGTTCTAAAAATGTCATAGACGGCCCGATAATCCTCAGCGTTGAGTAAGGGTAGGTCAGAGGGGCATATCAGTAGATTATTCACTTTGGCTGACAGCTCAGAGACGCCTAAGCGCACTGACGCTGATTGGCTGTGTTGGTCTTCAGGTTGGACTACGATGCTCACCGGTTGATCCTCTAAAACCGGTGCAATCAGGTTGCAGTGGTGCCCCAGCACAACCACGATCTCGATTTCCCCTAGTGCTTTGATCGCTTGAATTTGCCGATGAATCAGTGCCGTTCCGTCGAGCTCTAGAAGACATTTGGGTCGGCGGCCCAGCCGACTACCCGCGCCTGCTGCCAATATGACGGCTCCGGTGTCCCCTGATTGTTTTGTCCCGGCGTCAACAGTGCCCGTCATGTTGAGGTGTCTTCTTGGGAGGAGTGGTGGTGATGGTCAGATTGGCTTGATGGGGTCAGCTCTTCATGAGGCGTATGGTGCATTGGCGTTGTGCCATGGCCCGAGAAGGGTGTGGTGAGCCACAAACTATAGGACCCCATAATGATGAGGGTCATCCCCATCAGATGCCGGAAGGTTGAATGGCGCAAGACGGCATTTGCATGTTGGCCCGCTAACGTTGTACCTAGCATGGCGGGTAAGGTTCCCACCCCAAATAAGCCCATGAGAAAGGCCCCATCGAAAGGGCTGCTTGCGGTTGCTGCGCTCCAAGCGAGGGCGCTGTAAACCAATCCGCAGGGCATAAATCCCCACAACGCGCCCATGACCATGGCATGCCCCTCGTGTTTTGGCGGCAAAAATGCGGTGATCATTGGCCTTATCCCGCGCCAGACGCCACCGCCCAGTCGCTCCAGTGCTGTGATGCCGTACCAGAGCTTGAGCGTGTGCAAGCCTACAGCGATCAAAAGCAGTGCAGCGATGACCCGTAAGTAAAATGTCCATTGGGTAATGGGTAGAAACAGTGCCACCGATCCGATAAACCCACCGATGGATGCATAGCCGAGTAAACGCCCGAAATGATAGGCAAGGGGAAAGCTCCATCGTCGGCCCTCGGGCGCCTGAAAGGCCAGTGCTAAACCGCCACACATACCCATACAGTGGCCTGCTCCAGCAAGCCCAAGAAGGATGGCGCTGGTCGCTTCAGTGCTGGTCATTGTCGCCCTCTTTTGGCGGGTTCCTCGTCAGGTCGTCGTTCAAGGCTCGCCAAGCATCGTGATCGAGGTCGTCATACTGTCCCCGATTAATCGACCAAATTAGCAAAGCGGCAACAATGATGACAAAGATGAGCGCTATCGGTATGAGTAAGTACAGGCTGTCCAAAATATCAATCCTTCAGCCGACGCAATCGCAAAGCATTGAGGACCACCAATAGTGAGCTGGCGGACATGCCCAAAGCTGCTGCCCAAGGTGGCACATAACCAAAGGCAGCGAGAGGCAGCCCCAGCAAATTATAACCCGCTGCCCAAAGCAAATTTTGTCGAGTGATACGACGAGTCGCATGAGCAGCCTTTCTTATCGTTAATAGTCGGTTAGTGTCTTCCTCGGTGATGACAAAATCAGCTTGGGCTTGCGCTAATGCTGTGGCACCCGCGACGGCAATTGAGACATCGGCTGCACGCAGCAAAGGTGCGTCGTTAAGTCCGTCGCCAATGGCCATAACGGTGGCGCCTGAGCTCTGGCGCTGTTTGATTTCGGTGAGCTTTTCTTCGGGACGTAACGATGCTGTGTAAGCCAGACCTAAACTCGATGCAATTTGGCGTACGCGTGGTTCCGTGTCACCCGACAAAATCTCAAGGGTCAGTGTCTCTCCCTTGAGCTCGTCGATAAGCTGTTGCGTGCCCGGTCGCAACGTTTCTGAAAGGCTAATCCAGGCGAGCCATCGGCCGTCCTCAACTAAGGCTATCCAGTAATGGCTGTCATCGGGTCTATCGGGTAGGCCCGGGGCAATTTCACGGCAAAAAGTAAGACTGCCAAGACGTAATTTTATATTGCGCGCACTATCCCAGCCCTCGACGCCTTGTGCTGCAATAATTTCGACATTTCGAACCGCATAGTTGTGCTCTCTTTGATGAAAGGGTCTGGCGGCGGGGTGACTGCTGAATTGTTGCAACGCTGCGGCGGTGCTGAGAGCTTCATCAATATCGACGCCTTGGGCAGTGCTGATGGTTGAGATCATAAGTTGTGTCTCAGTCAGGGTGCCGGTTTTATCGAAAATGACGTGATTAGCTGCAGCGACGGCCAACAAGCCTGTTTCGCTGCGAACGCGAACGCCGCGTCGCCCCAACCACGCATTGCCCGCTGTCAGTGCTGCCGGTGTTGCAAGGGATAAAGCGCAGGGGCAGGCCACCACTAAAACCGCGATGCTCGCCCAAAACGCTCGCGCGGGTTCTATATTCCACCAAACAACAAATGTGATGGCTGCAGCCGCCAGAACAACACTAATAAAGCGCGCTGCAAACAGATCGATCAATTGCAGATGAGCGGGCTTATCACCTCGGGCCCTGTCAATGTCTTGAGCCAGAGCCGCAAGGCGCGAGTCACTAAAGCCGTGTTCCACCATAAGCTCGAGACTGGATCCTTCATTGATTGTGCCGGCAAAAACAACGTCGTCTTTTTGCACGGTTCTAGGCAGAGATTCACCGGTAAAAACCGCCTCGTCCACAACGGATGCTCCGGTGACAACTCGTGAGTCGAAAGCGATAGCCTCGCCAGTGGCCACCCGAATCATTTCTCCCGGCTGAACTGTATGTCTGGGAAGTCGCTGCCACTGGTGGTCACGTAAAACCGCGACAAACTCGGGGAGTTCATCGGCGACTCGTACCAGCTGAATAAGATCTCTGTCTCGCAGTCTTTTTTCTACAAACCGCGCCAGCAATAGAAAAAAAACAAACATGGTTACGGAGTCGTAGTAGGTCTCACCACCCCCTTGTAGCGTTGACCATAGACTTGCGGCCGTTGCAAGAATCAATGCTAGCGACACCGAGCTGTCCATAATGAGGGTGCGATGCTTTAAATGCTGCCAGGCACGCTCAAAAAATTCTCTGCCACTGTAGCCAAGAACGAAAAGGGTTAGGGGAGCACTCATGAGGCGCAGCAGTTGTTGCAGATCAGTATCGATACCCTGCAGTGCCCCGGCATGGAGCGCAATTGCAAACATGCCCACTTGCATCATTCCCAGAAAAGCAATGCCAAGACGCCGCAGATCTCGGCGATAGTCCTCTCGCATTTGCTGCAGTCGACTGTCAGCACGCCAAGGCTGAACTCGGTAACCCAATCGCTGTAACACCTCGATAGCGGGGCCAGCGGCGCAGTCGGGCAATAGGTTGACGGTTACTTTTCCCAGTGTCAGCTGAATGTGTACTGACTGAACATCTGCAAGCTCCTGAAGAAATCGTTCAATCACCCAAGCGCAGGCGGCGCAACTCATGCCCGTCACCATGAGGGGTATTTCTTGTTGTTCTGCATCGACGTTGGCGAAGGTTTGCAACCAGAGCTTGTCGTTATACCAGTCAGAGGTTTGTGTCGATTGCTGGTCAGGAGTGGGGGGATAATCGGTGCGCTGACGGTAAAAGGCTGTCATTTCGGCCCCCGCGATCAGGTGGGCGACAGTTTGGCATCCAAGGCAGCATACGGCTCGGTCGGTGTTATCTACGCAAACCGTGAACGTTGTGTCATTGGGCAGTGGCTCTCCACAATGAAAGCATTGTGTTGCGGCAGGCTCTACCTTCAAAAGAGATGATCGCCGTCGAGTCGCCAATCGCTGCTGACACCCTCATCAAGGGTCCAGTGCCATCGCCCTTTTAATGTCTGGGGGAGTAAAACCCGGTAATGTCCTTGGGCAACTCGCTGTACTGGCACGGCAAAGTCGCGGTCGGATTCCATCGCGTGAGATAACAAGAGGCGCAACTGTGGCGCCTCAATCTTACCTTCAATGCGAATATCAAGCTGGCGCTCTTCGGGGCTGAATTTAGCGGTGAGCTCGAGCGACTTCGCGCGATTTTGCCTTTCGAGCTGCTGGTTAATCGCTAAACCTTCTTTGTAATAATCGTCTACGACAAGGTCATCTGCATACTGATTGGCAATGATCACTGTGTACAGAGTGGCAACCACAGCTGTTCCGGGAAGAACAATCAAAAACCAGGGCCAAAATTGTTTATACCAAGGGAGCATAGGCTGTTGTACCCGTTATAGCGCTGGCCGGATGAAACGAGATTCTGCTTCCGCATAGATCGCCTCATGGTGAATGGACACCGCTCTAAATAAAACGGGGGTGCCGGGAAAGGGCAGGTTGCTAGGATCAGCTCGGAGCCGAACACCGAGCTCGAATAGTTCGCCGCCCAAAACGGTTATGGATTCCTCTCCAAGGATTGAGGCCCCGGTAATGCCCACAGCTTCGATACGATAAGTTGCGACTTCATCGCTGCGATTTGTTACCCGTATCTCGAAAACATTATCAATTAACCCTCCCGCAGCGGGGAGATAAAGTTGACCGCGGTCTCGAGATACACTGATATCTACCAAGCTGCGGTTGAAAAGGGATGAAGTAAATAACGCCAACATAACCAATAGCGCTGCAATATAACCCAAGATTTTCGGTGGGATCCCTGTGGTTTTTTGGCCTGCCAGCGCGTTCTCACTGGCATAGCCCACCAGTCCTTTGGGTGATCCCATTTTCTCCATGACAGAGTCGCAGGCATCGATGCAAAGGGCACAGCCAATGCATTCGTACTGTAGCCCGTCTCGTATATCAATGCCGGTGGGGCAGACTTGAACACAGAGCTCGCAATCGATGCAGTCGCCTTGGTGGGATTCTTTGCTGGCGAAGCGTTTGCGGGAGCCCCTTGGTTCGCCACGGTCGGTATCGTAGGTGACGACCAAGGTATTCTTATCGAACATGACCGATTGAAATCTGGCGTAAGGGCACATATCGGTACACACTTTTTCCCTCAAGTACCCCGCATTGAGATAAGTGGCAGCACTAAAAAGCAGGACAAAACTTGCCGCACCCAGGTCAGCTGAGAAGGTGAGGAGATCAGGTAGCAATTGGCGAGCAGGCACAAAGTAGCTAACAAATGTCAGTCCAGTAAAGGCTGCAACTAGCCCCCAACCACAGTGTTTCAGCGTTTTTTTGCGCAATTTTCGCCATGACATCGGTTCTTGATCTAGCTTGATTCTTTGGTTGCGACTCCCCTCAAAGCGTTGCTCGATGTACATAAAGATGGCAGTCCAGACGGTTTGCGGGCAGGTGTATCCGCACCATAAGCGTCCCCAGAGAGCGGTAACGGTAAACAGAGTGAACGCAGCGATAATGAGAATAAAAGCGAGCAGGATCAGGTCCTGAGGCCAAAGGGTTAGGCTAAGGATGTGGAATTTTCTCGCGGGAAGATCAAACAATATGGCTTCTCGGCCGTCCCACATAAGCCAAGGGAGTAGAAAATAGCCAAGCAGCAATGGCCAGCCGGTATACAGGCGGAGTCGCTGGAAACGCCCCTCAATAGCCCTGGTGTAAATTTTTTCGCGACGCGACTTTTTATCGAGCTCGCTGACCTCCGCTGGCACAGCGGAATCAACGGCAATCACGTCATCGTGTTGACTATTCATAACATGGAGTATTCAAGGGTGACGCGTCAGAGATTAGCGGCTGTCGCTGTCACAGTGGATGACCGGCTGAGCCCATAAACCCACGCGGTGAGTATGTGAATCTTATCTTCAGTCAACGTCTCATTGAATGCAGGCATTTTCCCATTTCGGCCATTGCGCAGTGTGTGCGCTATTTGGTCAGCGGTGCCGCCATAAAGCCAGATGCCATTGGTGAGGTTGGGGGCGCCCATAAGCTGATTGCCCTTGCCGTCAGTGCCATGACAAGCCGCGCAATAGGCTTGGAAATGCCCAGCGCCTTTTGCGGCTTTGGCTGGATCTGCTTCACGAGCATTTAAGGACAATACATATTGGGTGGCCTCATCGATGCCGGCATCTCCCAAAATAGCCTGCCAAGCTGGCATGGCAGCCTGCCTACCGTGAATCAGTGTGGCTTTAATGGCCTCCGGACTTCCTCCGTAAAGCCAATCGTTATCAGCAAGGTTTGGAAATCCATGTGCACCGTAGGCATCGGAACCATGGCACTGCGCGCAATTGTTGCCAAACAAGCGACGTCCCATTTTTCGGACCTTGGGTTCAAAGGCAATCTCCTCAACGGGCAGCGCCAGATAGCGGTCTCTCATGGCTCGATACTGGTCTTCAGCCTTGGCCACTCTTGCCTCGTACTGACCTGTTGAGGTCCAACCTAACAGACCTTGGTAGCTACCCATGCCGGGATACAGCGCCAGGTAACCCACCGACCAAACGATGGTTGAAACAAACATATACACCCACCACGTAGGGAGCGGGGTGTCTAGCTCCTCTAGGCCGTCGTATTTGTGCCCCGTTGTTTTGATTTCCTCAGCGGGTTTTTTTCGATTGCCAAGGAGGATCCAAAGGGTCGCCACCAGCTGGGCGACTGTCAATAAAATAATCCATCCGCTCCAGAAGTTACTCACGATCTAGCACCTCGCTTCGCGTACGTTCAGCGACCTCTCGATCTGCAAAGGGCAGATTAGCCGCATCTTTAAAAGGTGTTTTTTGTTTGCGGCCGTAAGCCCAAACAACTAGCCCAATAAAACTTACCAACATGAAGGCAGTACTGAGCCCACGCAAATCGTTGATGTCCATCTTAGCGCCGCGCCTTTATTAGCGTACCTAGCTGCTGCAAGTAGGCGATGAGGGCATCGATTTCTCGCACGTCTGTAACGGCAGCCTCTGCACTCGCAATGTCTGCGTCGGTGTAGGGAACGCCCAGCTTACGCAGTGTTGCGAGCTTTACAGGGGTTGTTTTGGCGTCGATCGTGTCCTCAAAAAGCCATGGGAATGCCGGCATGTTGGACTCGGGAATCACATCTCTAGGGTTGTACAGGTGTGCCCGGTGCCATTCGTCACTGTAACGCTCGCCCACACGAGCAAGGTCTGGACCTGTGCGTTTGGAACCCCAGAGGAAGGGCCTGTCATAGGCGAATTCGCCTGCGACTGAGTAATGCCCATAGCGTTCCGTCTCGGCACGAAGGGGGCGTATCATTTGCGAATGGCAGGTATGGCATCCTTCGCGAATGTAAATGTCTCGCCCTTCGAGCTCAAGCGCCGAATAGGGTTTCAGTCCCTCTATCGGTGTTGTGCTATTTTTTGAAAAAGCCAATGGCACCAGCTCGACGAGCGTACCAAAGCTGATGGCAACAATAATCAGGGCCACCATGAGGCTCGGGGTTCGTTCTATTTTGTCATGTTTCATAAGCTGTCCCCCTTAGACCGTCGCAACAGCGGGTTCGGTTTGTGTTGCCACGTCGGTAATCTCTTTTCGTGTGGTCATCCACACGTTGTAGGCCATGACCAACATGCCACTGAAAAAGATGAGGCCGCCGATCATGCGCACAACATAGCCGGGGTGGCTTGCGACTAGGGATTCCACGAACGTGTAGGTCAGCGTGCCGTCCTCGTTATAAGCCCGCCACATAAGTCCCTGCATAATGCCATTGACCCACATTGATGCGATGTAGAGAACCGTGCCGATGGTAGACATCCAAAAATGCAGGTTAATTAAGGCGACGCTATGCATTTGCTCTTTGCCAAAGAGCTTTGGAATGAGGTGGTATAGCGATCCGATAGAGATCATGGCCACCCATCCCAGTGCACCAGAGTGAACATGGCCAATCGTCCAGTCGGTGTAATGAGATAAGGAATTGACGGTCTTGATCGCCATCATCGGGCCTTCGAAAGTCGACATACCATAGAAGGAGAGACTGACGACCAAGAAGCGCAAGATGGGATCGTCCTTGAGCTTATCCCACGCCCCGGACAACGTCATAATGCCGTTGATCATTCCGCCCCAAGATGGCGCCAACAGAATAAGGCTCATTACCATGCCCAGGCTCTGCGCCCAGTCGGGTAGAGCGGTGTAATGAAGGTGATGAGGCCCTGCCCAAATGTAGATCGATACTAATGCCCAGAAATGGACAATGGATAGCCGGTACGAATAGACAGGGCGTTCTGCTTGTTTGGGTACAAAGTAGTACATCATGCCCAAGAAGCCTGCTGTCAGAAAAAAGCCGACCGCATTATGGCCGTACCACCATTGCACCATGGCATCTACAGCACCCGCATATGCCGAATAGGATTTGGTCATACTCACCGGCAGTGCGGCGCTATTGACGATGTGGAGAATAGCAACCGTTACGATAAACGCGCCAAAAAACCAGTTGGCCACATAGATGTGTTCGACCTGACGTTTGATGATCGTGCCGAAAAATACAACTGCGTAGACGACCCAAACAACCGCCAGCAAAATATCGATGGGCCACTCGAGCTCGGCGTACTCTTTGGATGTCGTCAATCCCATAGGGAGGGTTATTGCAGCCGCTACGATGACCGCCTGCCAGCCCCAAAAGGTAAATGCGGCGAGGTTGTCGGAGAGAAGCCGTGCTTGGCAGGTTCGTTGCACCACGTAGTAAGAGGTCGCAAAAAGTGCAGAGCCGCCAAAGGCAAAAATGACGGCGTTGGTGTGCAGCGGGCGCAGTCTACCGAAGCTCGTCCAGGGCAGGTCAAAGTTTAACGCTGGCCATGCTAGCTGGGCAGCAATCCACACCCCAATGCCCATACCCACAATGCCCCAAACCACCGTCATAATGGCAAATTGACGCACGACCTTGTAGTTGTAGGTAACCGGTAAAGTTTCTAGTCCAGCGGTTGCCATAGTTATTCACCTCAGTCAGCACAGCTCGTGGTGCCCCCGCACCTCATAGCCCTGCATATTTCGCAGCATCTTGAGCCGTTCCCAAGATACGCACTACTTAACTTTTTGCGGAGTTCGTATTTCGAACCCTCGTGATTATTGGCAACCCACTCAGTCAGTAAACGCCGGCATGGCTCCCCAGTCCCACAACAGGGTCGTGGCAACCAGCAAACACACCAGCATCACGAGGGAGACGCCAATAACGGCGCTGGCGAAGAGAAAGCCTCGTGAATCTGGAATCTTCATGACGATGGGAATGCCATTATAAAGCAAATAAGTTGACCAACAGACTGCGAATACTCCGATCAACATATCCAGCCACAGAACGGGGTAAAACCCGACCGCGCCCGCGATGAAGAGTGGTGTGGCACAAACACTCGCGATCAAAATGCCTTTAATAAAGGAAGATTGAGCGCCATAGGTTTCGGACATCCAGTGGATGAAATAACCAATTGCTACGACGCAGGACACCATGCCGCCGTAAAACAGAAAGCTGATAAGCCTAGCGCTTTCATCGGTAAGTCGGATGACATCCCGTCCCACACCGACGGTCCAGCCCACTTGGGTGGTGCCGATATACCAAGCATAGGCGGGCAAGATCGCCCAAATTAGCGGATAAAGCAGCATCAGTGCTTGGCTCGTATCATCGAGCTGCGCCAAGCGGCGCCAAGCGGCACTGGGCTTGGTCATGATGCCCAAGCTGTGATGGAACATGGCTCTATTCCCTTTAAATTAGTGTGGTTATTATACGCCGTTATAAGATCCGCCGTCGAGAGATTTTACAGCGAGTGAAGCGGCTAAAAAACTGGCGGCTTTAAGGAGTTCATTAATTATTATGGCAGCATGGTTTAGCGGGTAATAATTGGTAACTCGTTGCGCAGGGCCTCGGGCAACAGCTGCTCGGTAGCAAATGTTTCGAGGAAGTCGATACCAAGCCGCTGAGCTCGGGCGTCATCTTGGCTATCACGCAATACAACGTGCTCTCCAACAAGGTGGTGCATATCACTGATCGTCTGATGTAGCGCTAAAAGCTTTTCGTCCTCGAGGTCTTCAGACCAGAGGGCGCTGTCCAGAGCGACAGTATGCGGCTTGAGCTTCTGCAGCACTGCCGTGTTGCCGCGTTTTGGGTTGACCTCTGCAACTGAAATTTGGCAGCCGATGGAACGCAAGGTGCTACAAAAATAAGCCGCATCATTATCCTCCCGAAGTCGAGCTGAATCGGTTAACTCGAACCACAGGCGATCGGTCCCAATACCGC
>ERZ1046568.763-NODE-763-length-25132-cov-8.643458_pt1 | contig 25132 bp, 18 predicted proteins | sample MGYA00383092_ERZ1046568 | MGnify/ENA primary metagenome ERZ1046568 (study PRJEB29581, sample SAMEA5548362) | metagenome | biome: marine; feature: coastal; material: water | depth 1 m | study: Short-term variability in the microbial, nano- and picoplankton dynamics... | reverse complement strand
AACTAAACAGCAAAGTGAAGTATTATTAAATAACGAATCAACCGCCTCAAAACAATCATCAAACAAAGAATTGATTTTTAGTACTATTTTTAATTTTTAAAAAATTTTAATGATTACAGGAGAATTAAAATCACAAGTAGATAAGATCTGGGAAGCCTTTTGGACAGGTGGAATTTCTAACCCGTTATCTGTAATAGAACAGTTTACCTATCTGCTTTTTATAAGGAGATTGGATGAACGTCAGCTTTTGGAAGAGAAGAAAGCCAATACTGTAGGTATACCTATCCAAAATATTATTTTCACACCAGAGCAAAAAGAACTTAGATGGAGCTCTTTTAAAAATAAGGATCCTGAGTCTATGTTTGATGTGTTTACAAAACCTGTGGTTGATAATATGACTGTCTTTGATCATATGAAACAAGTAGGTGATGCTGCAGGAGTCTTTGCTGAGTTTATGAGTAAGGCCACTTTTATCATTTCCACACCAAGGCTATTAGATCAAGTAGTTCAGTTGATTGATAAGATTGACATGAAGGATAGAGATACAAAAGGGGATCTTTATGAATACATGCTTTCTAAGATTGCTTCTGCTGGCACCAACGGACAGTTTAGAACACCAAGACATATCATTAAAATGATGGTAGATATGACCCAGCCTAAAAAGGATGATGTCATTTGTGATCCATCCTCTGGAACAGCTGGTTTTTTAGTAGCTGCTGGGGAATATTTTAGAGACAACCACAAAGATTTATTTTTAGATAAGTCATTTAGAGACCATTTTAATAATGAAATGTTTAATGGGGTAGAGATTGATGATACTATGATCCGTATTGGTGCTATGAACTTACAGCTTCATGGTATAGAAAACCCTAACTTAATAAAGAATGATGCCCTTAGTGAAAGTGCTGGAGATATCAGAAGCAAGTATTCTTTAATCTTAGCCAATCCTCCATTTAAAGGAAGTTTGGATTATGATGCTGTAGAAAATTCTATCTTAAAAACAGTCAAGTCTAAGAAGACAGAACTGCTCTTTCTGGGTCTTATGCTAAGGATGCTTAAAACAGGTGGGAGAGCTGCTGTAATTGTGCCAGACGGAGTCCTGTTTGGAAGCTCTGGTGCACACAAACAAATCCGCAAGGAGCTTATTGAAAAGCACAAGCTTGATGCGGTGATTTCTATGCCAAGTGGGGTGTTTAAACCCTATGCTGGGGTAAGTACTGCAGTGCTGTTCTTCACAAAAACAGGAACAGGTGGCACAGACACCGTTTGGTTCTATGATATGGAAGCAGATGGCTATAGTTTAGATGATAAGCGTAATGAAATTAAAGAAAATGATATTCCTGATTTATTAAACAGATATCACAATCTAGCAGATGGATCTGAGAGAGCCAGAACAGATAAAAGTTTCTTAGTGCCTTTTGATGAAATTAAAGACAATGATTGGGATTTGTCTATAAACAGATACAAGGAGATCATCTATGAAGAGATAGAATATGCTGCTCCAACAGAGATTATAAAGGATATTGAAACATTAGATCAAGAAAGAAACCAAGCTTTAGCGGCTTTAAAAGATATGTTGGGATGATTTCTGAAAAAAAAATTGGAGATGTTTTTAAGGTAACTTCTGGTGGAACTCCTAGCAGAAAGAAACAAGAATATTATAAAAATGGAACCATCCCTTGGATCAAGACAGGAGATTTAAAAGGGAAATATGCCAATGAGCCAAAAGAATACATTACTGAACTTGCATTAGCTAATTCTAGTGCAAAAATTTTCCCAAAGAACACTGTATTGTTAGCTATGTATGGGGCTACAATAGGAGCCTGTTCTATTTTAAAGATTGCAGCTGCTACAAACCAAGCATGTGGAGCAATATTACCATCTGAAAAATGTGACCATGTTTATCTTTATTATTATTTGAAATCTATAAATAAAGAATTAATAAGTAAGGGTGTAGGAGGAGCACAACCTAATATTTCTGGAGGTATAATTAAGAGTACTAAAATTCCACTTCCCCCACTAGACCAGCAAAAAAAGATAGCAGCTATTTTAGATGCAGCAGATGCCTACAGGCAAAAAACAAAAGCACTCAATGAAAAGTATGATGAGCTCACCCAGAGTTTATTTCTGGATATGTTTGGGGATCCTGTTAGCAATCCAAAGGGATGGGAGCCTTCTAAACTTGGATTAATTGTGGAGAATAAAGACTCTAAAAGAAAGCCTGTAAAATCAAGTGATAGAGAAAACATGGATGGAGATTACCCTTACTATGGAGCCTCCGGAATCATTGATTATATTAACTGGTTTACCCATGAAGGTGATAATTTACTTATTGGAGAAGATGGTGCTAATTTATTAGCTAGGAGTAAACCAATTGCTTTTATAGCTAAAGGTCAATATTGGGTAAATAATCATGCGCATGTTTTGGGCTTTAATGGTAAAGCTTTGTTAGTATTTATTGAGTTTTTCATTAATCTGATTGATCTTTCTAATTATGTAACTGGATCTGCTCAGCCTAAGTTAAACAGAAAAAACATGGATCAAATTAAAATATTCTGTCCTCCCATTGAGCTTCAAAATCAATTTGCAGAAAGAGTTCAAGCTATAGAAGCACAAAAAGCACAAGTGCAGGCTAGTTTAGCCCAAGCAGAAGATTTGTTTAACAGCCTTTTACAAAGGGCATTTAAAGGAGAGTTAAGTTGAGTAGTCCTAGCAACATAATATGTGAACCTTTAAATGATATTACTAAGCGTTTCTTGCTTGGTAAAAGAGGTAATACAGAAATGTTAGCTATAGGTCTAAACCCTAGCACTGCAAATGAAGACAAACTAGACCCTACCTCTAGGAACATTCAGACAATTGCAAATAATAATGGATGTGATGGTTGGTGGTTAGTAAATCTATACCCAAAGAGAACATCCAAACCAATTAACCTACCTCAGAGAGTAGATAAATCATTAGCTCAGGAAAACATTGATTTCATAAAGGAGATGTTAATAGATACCTCCTTTAACATAACTAAAATTATTTGCTGCTGGGGAAACCACGTTGATGATCATTCATACATGAGAAATCAAGCTTCAAAGATTATAAATATCATTAAAGAGGCTGGACTTAAGTGCCATTGTATAGGAACAACCAAATCAGGCAATCCTTATCATCCAGCTCCTATGCCTGTAAATAGATTCTTAGGAGGAATTCAGAATATAAAACTACAAGAATATGAGTAAACCACTATTTAAAGAAGTAAGCTATTCACTATCCAAATTAATGGATGATGTAGAAATGGGAGAGATTGGATTACCAGATATCCAAAGACCTTTTGTGTGGAAAAACTCTAAGGTTAGAGATTTGTTTGATTCTATGTACCAAGGATACCCTGTAGGATATTTACTTTTTTGGGAAACTGATGCAGAAAAAGGAGTAAAACAAATAGGAAGTTACAGCCACCAAAAAGTTCCTCATCTACTAATTGTGGATGGTCAACAAAGACTTACTTCTTTGTTTGCAGTCATTAAAGGAATATCAGTCATAAGAGAGAATTATGATTCTGAAAAAATAGAGATTGCTTTTAAGCCTCTTGAAGGAAAGTTTGATGTTGCTGATGCCAGTATCAGAAGAAACCCAGAGTGGATACCAAATATCAGTAAGTGCTTTGAAAAGGATGCAAGTCAATATGCTATTGTAGGAGATTACATTAACAAGCTCAAAAAGATTAGAGAACAGGATGGTAAAGAATTCTCTGTTGATGAACAGAAAAAATGTGAAATGGCTTTTCAAAAACTATTTGGAATAGGCTCTTTCCCTTTCACTGTTCTACAACTATCCGCAGGTATTGATGAAGAGCAAGTGGCTGAAGTGTTTGTAAGAATCAACTCTAAAGGAAAGTCCCTTAATCAAGCTGATTTCATTTTAACCTTAATGTCTGTTTTCTGGGAAGATGGAAGAAAAGAACTAGAGGCTTTTTGTAAAGCATCACGTAAACCAGAAAAAGGAAAACCAGGACCTTACAACTATTTCATTGAACCTGACCCAGATCAATTACTGAGAGTTTCTGTTGGGATTGGATTTAGGAGAGCAAGACTTCAATATGCCTATGCTTTATTAAGAGGTAAAGATTTAGAATCAGGAAAGCTTAGTAAAGAACAAAGAGAGAAACAATTTGAAGTACTGCAAGCTGCTCAAAAGAAAACATTAGACCTTCAAAATTGGCATGACTTCCTCAGTATAATTCAAAAGGGAGGTTTTAGGAGTTCATCTATGATAAACTCTAAAGGAACTCTAATCTATACATATATACTCTACATCATTGGAAAAGAGGACTATAAAGTTTCTGATAAGGATTTGCAAAATGCCATTTCTAGATGGTTTTTCATGTCTATTATTACTTCCAGGTATATCAGCAGTTCTCCTGAATCTGCTATGGAAAGAGATCTTGCAGATTTTAGAGGGTTTACAAAAGCAGATGAGTTTTTAAACTGGATAAACAGTATAATTAAATCTGAATTAACAGCAGATTTCTGGGAAACAACTCTACCAGCAAGAATGGAAACATCCTCTTCCAATTCTCCTTTAAATAACTGCTACATAGCTGCATTACATTTACTAGATGCAAGAGCATTATTTTCTGAAATTAGAATATGGGATGCATTAGATCCAACTACCCGAGCCAAGAAAAGTAAGGTAGAAAGGCACCACCTATTTCCAAAAAATTATTTGAAAAGCTTTGGATTAAAAGGTACCAGAATCACCAATCAAATAGCCAATTTTGCTTATGTTGAATGGAAGGATAATATTAAAATTTCAGATTCTCCTCCATCAGAGTACATAGAAGAGTTTAAAAAATTAATTCCTCAAGATAAATTAGAAAAAATGAATTACTGGCACGCTTTACCAAGAGACTGGGAGAGTATGACTTATAATGAGTTCTTAGAGGAAAGAAGAAAGCTAATGGCTGGAGTAACAAGAGATGGATTCAAGCAATTAGAAAAAGGTGAAGTTATAGATGAAAAACCAACAACAATAGAACAGATGGTATTTCAAGGGGAAGGAATATATACTGAGTTTAAGTCTACCCTTAGAGTGAATTTACATACTGGGCAAAAAGACAAGGCAATGGAACATGCTGTTATCAAAACCATAAATGGGTTTCTGAATTCAAAAGAAGGAGGAACTTTGGTTATAGGTGTTGCAGACAATGGAGATGCTTTAGGATTGGATAATGATGGGTTTGAAAATGAAGATAAAATGGATTTACATCTAGGGAATCTGATTAAATCCCAACTTGGAACAACTACAATGCTCAATATTAAGCCAAGCTTTCATGATTATAAGGGAGAACGTATTTTTCTTGTAGATTGTAAACCTAGTAAAGTTCCTGTTTACCTTAAAAAAGGGAATGATGAGGAATTCTATATAAGAGCAGGAGGTTCATCTGCTAAGTTGACACCAAGTCAGATGATAGAGTATATAAAACAAAGGTTTAATTAAAATGTGATGTCAAACTTCAAATTCCTACATAAAGAGTGGCCGGCCATATATAGAGAAGCTAAAGAAGCAGAACAGCTTACCTTAGTTTCTCCTAAAGCAAGTGCTATGATTGCTAGATCTGCACTAGAAAAAACAGTACAGTGGCTGTATGAAAATGATGTGGAATTAGAGTGGCCATATGATACTAAACTCTCTAGTTTAATACACGAGCAATGTTTTAGAGAAATTATTAAACCTTCTATGTTTAGAGAAATAAACTTAGTTCGTTTAAATGGTAATGCAGCAGCACATGGTAAAGCCATAAAGCAAGATCAATCTATAGCAAGTATTAAAAACCTTTTTAGATTCTTAAGCTTTTTAAGTGTTTACTATAGTGAAGTTGAGGTAGATATTCCAGCCTTTAAAATGGAAATAATTCCTGATGGTAATGAGCAAAAAGAAACCTTAAAGACCTTACAGCAGTTAGAACAACAATTAGAGCACAGAAGAGAAAAAGACAAGGAAGAACGTGCTAAAATTGAAGCACAAGCTGCACAAATAGAGCTTTTACAAAAACAATTAGAAGCACAACAAAAAGCAAGTACAAAACGCAGAGTAGAAAGAGAAAAAACTAAAGATCCAGAAAAAACTATTCCTGTTCTTATACCAGAATCTGTAACAAGAAAACTATATATAGATGTTTTACTAAAAGAAGCAGGGTGGGAAGACCTAGCAGAAGGAAGAGACTTAGAATATGAAGTCAAAGGAATGCCTAAAAGTACCAATCCCTCAGGTATTGGCTATGTAGATTATGTCCTTTGGGGTAAAGACGGTAAACCTCTAGCAGTTGTAGAAGCTAAAAAAACTATGGCAGACGCAAGAAAAGGTAGACACCAGGCAGAACTTTATGCAGATTGCTTGGAGGCTATGCACGCTCAACGTCCTGTAATTTTTTACACCAATGGGTTTGAAACTTTTATTTGGGATGATACCTTTTATATAGATAGGGAAATACAAGGCTTTTACACTCAAGATGAAATCCAACTGCTTATAGACAGAAGAACTACCAGAAAAGACCTCAGAGCCTTTAAGGTAAATAAAGATATAGCAGGTAGAGATTACCAACTAGAAGCCATTAAAAGGGTTGCTGAGAACCTGGTAATAGACGGTAAAGATGGAACCCTTAGAGGGGCCAAAAGGGAGAGCTTGTTGGTGATGGCCACTGGTAGTGGAAAAACTAGAACAGCAGCCGCTATTGTAGACATGATGACCAAGTGTAACTGGGCTAAAAGAGTCTTGTTTCTAGCAGATAGAAACGCCTTAGTCACCCAGGCAAAAAACGCTTTTAAGGAGCACTTGCCAGAGCTGTCTTGCATAGACTTAACCAAAGAGAAAGAGGACAATAGTACACGTTTGGTGTTCTCTACCTACCCAACAATTATCAATAAAATAGACAAGGTAAAAACAGAGGACCAACGGTTTTATGGTGTGGGTCATTTTGACCTCATTATTATTGACGAGGCCCATCGTTCTGTTTATCAAAAATACAGAGCCATCTTTGATTATTTTGATGCCATGATTATTGGACTTACAGCCACGCCAAAAAAAGAAATAGACCGCAATACTTATGGTCTGTTTAAGATTGAGGATGACAACCCCACGTTTGCTTATGAGCTAAATACGGCTGTAGAGAACGGGTTCTTAGTACCCCCAAAATCTATTAGTGTGCCCCTTAAGTTTCAAAGAGAGGGAATCAAGTATGCCGAACTCACTGACAGAGAAAAAGAAGAATATGAGGAAAAGTTTGGAGACCCATCTAATGAAGAAGCTCCAGACGCCATAAGCAGTTCTGCCCTTAACAAGTGGCTGTTTAATACAGACACTGTGGATAAGGTTTTAGAGCACCTTATGACTGACGGAATTAAGGTAAGTGGAGGAGATAAGTTAGGGAAGACCATAGTTTTTGCTAAAAATCATGCACATGCTGTATTTATAGAAGAAAGATTTAACTTTAATTATCCAGAATTTGGGGGCAAGTTTTTAAGGGTCATTGACAACTATGAAACTAAGGCACAGGATCTATTAGAAAGATTTACAGACCACCTTGAAGAACTAGACCCTCAAGTTGCAGTCTCTGTTGACATGATGGACACAGGAGTGGATGCCCCCAGGGTGGTAAACCTGGTGTTCTTTAAAATGGTAAAGAGTTCCTCCAAGTTTTGGCAGATGATCGGCAGGGGGACAAGATTATGTCCAGATTTATTTGGTCCTGGTGAGGATAAAAAAGAATTTATGATTTTTGATTATTGTCAAAACTTTGAATTTTTTGATGAGCACCCCGATGGAGCCACGGCAAAAAACATGAAGCCATTGCTACAGCAAATTTTTGAGGCCAAACTAAATGTTTCTCAACTAATTATGCATTTACCCAACAAGACTGCTGCTGACACTCAAGTGAGGGATGCCTACCTAACAGAATTACACAAAACAATACAAAATCTAGATAAAAATAGATTTGTTGTCAGAAAGGACTTGAGGTATGTAACAGAATTTAGTAATAAAAATAAGTGGCTGAACCTTTCTAAAGGTGATGTTCAAGAAATAAACACACATCTTTCCCACTTGCAACCAGTGCCCAAAGATGATGATGAGTTAGCAAGAAGGTTTGACATGTTAGTATTGATATATCAAGTCCTATTGTTAACAGGTTCAGGCGATACTGGAAAATACATGAGCAAGATACTTAGGACTGCTACTTCATTGCAAAAGAAAGATAACATTCCACAGATAGCAATGCGCTTACCCCTCATTAAGGAGGTCCAAACAGATCATTACTGGGAAACTATCAATATAAAAAAACTTGAATCCCTTAGAGTAGCTTTAAGAGATTTAATCAAATATTTGGAGAGTCAGCCGCAAGAGGCAGTGTATACAAATTTTGAAGATGAATTAGATTATGATGGAATCAAGGTAAGAGGCCATATAAATACGTCCTACAAAAGTCTTCAATCCTATAAAGACAGAGTGGAGAGCTATATCAGAAAGAACAAAGACCACCTTACAATCCAAAAACTCAGAACCAATATAGCAGTAACAATAGATGAACTTAATGCCATTGAAAACATGCTCTTTACAGAGAGTGTCGCTGGAACAAAGGAACAGTTTATTCAGCAATATGGAGAAAAGCCGTTAGGAGCCTTCATAAGAAGCGTAACAGGTGTTGACCAAGCTGCATTAAATGAGGCCTTTGCTGACTTCCTTCATGTAGGTGAGTTAAGAGCTGATCAAATGACTTTCATCAAAAAAATAATTTCATATTTATGCAAAAATGGCACAATAAACAAAGCAATGTTGTTTGAATCACCCTTTACTGACTTAAATGATCAAGGAATTGATGGGGTCTTTGATGATGAGGCTGACTTAGTAAAGGTTGTTAAGATTATTGATAAGATAAATGAAAATGCCCTTTTTGCCTAGGTAAAATTATCCATATAACACATGCAGTTCTAGCTGCAACAGGAGGCAACAATTTTTCAAAATTTATTTTTTGTGATTATTGAAAATATTTCATATTTTTCTTTTTTTACTTTACTTAACATAGGAGCTATGACTAACTTTCAATCCCAGCAATTATCCATAAATAAGCTTTTGGTGACATGCCTCGTTATTTTTTTAAGCATTCCTGCAAAGGCCCAATTTAGTAGCATTTCTCTTGACAATAAGAGTGGAATAACCACGAAAATAGTTCAAATTGACTACTATGACGAGAGCACAATTGTTCACCTTCAATGCAATAATACTAAAGCGCTGTGTGCCACGGAAGATGTATATTTAGAAAGTTCTGACAAAAGAAAGTATCAACTGCTAAACTCTTTCAACCTGCCTTATTGTGACCGGACGCATCTTCCAAAATCTAAAGAAAACTTTCATAACTTTTCTTTGGAGTTTGAAAAAATGCCCGTAGATACTGGACACTTCAACATTATAAATTTATTCTACGTTGGTTCTAATCTAAATCAAATAAAGATAGACACAACTGCACAATTAAAAAATTTAGTTGACTTTGATAATTTTTTAGGGGAAACCCCCGTGAGAGAGACCTGGGAGTCATTTAAGGATGGGGAAAAAATAATAACTTTTAGGCACAAAGGTGTAGAAATTTCGGTAGATGGTTCTATATCTAAAAGTTACGGTAAATATTATCAATTTAGTATTACAATTATTAACTCGTCGGGAAGAGAAATTACATTTAATCCAGAATTAATAAATGTTTCTGTTATTAAAAATGATGTAAGAGTTCCTCTGAGAGTATTAACCAGGAGGGAGTTTCTTAAAAAAGTTCAGAACCAACAAGCTTTAGCTGCAGCTGCTGCAGGTATGTCGCAGTACCAACAAGTCCAAGATGCGAGCCGCAAGACGACCACAACTGTGACCCAATCAAATAGCACATCCAATACAAATTCAACAGGGAGGTACAATGGGAGCTCATATGGAAGTTACAGTAAAAGCGGTTCATATAGCAGTTCATATGGAAGTTACAGTGGAAACTACAGTGGAAGCTATAGTGGACGAAGCACAACAAATAGTTCAACTAATACAATAAGTAACTCAACAACTTACGATGGCGCAGCAGCGTACAGAGCGCAGCAAGATATTAATAGGCAAAATCAAGCACGTAATCAAAATTTTAGCGAAACCAGGTCAAGAGTAAATGCAGGATATGCAACCATAAACACAATAGCAGACAACTCGGAGTATAGAGGATACGTAAATGCTAAGTATAAAAAAGGGGACAAACTAATAATAACGGTAGCAATAGGTGACGAAAGGTACCTGTGGCCTTGGTAATAGTTAAACATTTGGGCGCTGCAGTAAATATTCCGGATAACCCATATGTTTACATGCCTTACCCAAACAAGTCATTATTAGTTATTCGTTAAACAGCAGCATACACTCTATTTTGTAAGGTAGAAGTCACCAGCAATGTTCCTTAACTAGCAAAATGGGAGTGCTGTTTAATCCAATAAAAATGACACCCCTTTAGTCTAATCAAGCTGCCTCAAGCCTCCTAAAGTTGCTTAACGATTCACAATGTTTAAATGAAATAAAAGAAACTTTTAAAGTCAAAATTACCCCCTAAGCTTTGACACATTAAAAAAAAGTCATAGCTTAGCTTAAAAGATATTAATTATGAAAAAGACTCTGATTCAGGCCGTTTTTATTTTGGTGGCATTATCCGCCTTAAACTCCTGCTCTTCTGCTAAGGGTACAACAATGAAAAATCCTTGTACTGAAAATTCAAAGGATAAAAATGTTAAAAGAGCAAATGCAAATGCAAGTTCACCTGACTTAGCAATGTCCTCACAGATGGCTCTTGTTGAAGCAAAATCTACGCTTGCTCAATTGATTGCATCTGACATGAAAGAAGTTTCTGAGACATACAAGAAACAGAGAAATATGGCCGGCACCGAAGAATTTGACAGTAAATTTGAATCAACAGTGAGAGACGTTGTGAGTGAAACACTACGAGATATCTCTATTGTATGTGAGGAGACAACTAAAACAACCAAACAACGCGAAAACGGCACCAACTATGACTCTTACACCACGTGGATGTCTATTGAGATCAGTAGAGAAACTATCTACAATGGCATTAATTCAAGCCTGTCTAACGATGAAAAATTGAGACAAGATTACGATGCTGCAAAATTTAGAGAGGTCTTTAATGAAGAAATAAATAAGTTAGAAAAAGAGCAACCTTAATTGCTTAAGTAGTCTCAATGTTTTTAGTCTGAGGGGCTCGTTAAAGAGCCCCTCAGACTAACCCCTGTATTTTTTCCTTCTCAGCCATTAACTAAATCAACCTGTAGAGCGGCACATTCACCCCAAAGAAACCTTTATTATCTTGTAATTGAAAATTGTTTGAAGTAGTAGGATCTATTCTCCGGCTCAATTTTCATAATCCACTGCAGTATTTTATCTACTTGTGTTAGCGTGTAGTAACCGTCTTCATCAACAAAAGAGTCTGTAAAGTCGTATTGCTTTTTGGTAATAACAATAATGAGTTTCCCTGTTTCAATATCTTTATCTGTGTCGGGCTCTAGGTAATTAATAATTTTTTCCTCATCCTTAAGGAGTATTTTATCTTTCCAAGGACCTTCTGCGCTAATGTCATCCCTTGTGTGCAAAGGATAAACTATGTTCGCCTCATCTTCGTCAAGGTAAAACACTTTTAAATAACAATTCATTGACGGGATAATCTTTAATTGAATGTTGTCCTTATTAGATTGATAGACGGGTAAAACGCCGTCAATTCTAGCAACAAATTGCGGATCCAATTTTGAGGAGTACTTTTTCACCTTTGCCTCAATGGATAGCTTGATGTAATATTCTCTTAAGTCTGGGTCAAATAACTTTTCTGGCTTATCAATGTACTTCCAACTCTGTATTGAACCCTCAATATTTAACAGTATGTTACTGCTGAATATGTTTGTAACATCATCATTAATGTTTGTCTTGAATTGTGTGGTAAAAGATCTAATGTGTTCCCCAACTCCCGCTCTGCGCAAGGCTTCTTCTTTGGCCTTCTTTAGTGCTATTTCCTTACCTTGAGCAAATGAAATATTATCCCCTAAGGGATACGTCAACTCAACGACAACAGATTTTTGCGCTAAAAAGCTGATAGAATGAAAGATAAATATAATAAAGAAGAGTCTCTTCATGTTACTCAATAAAATGCAATTCCAAAGCCAACCCTTGGAGTAATTTTCTTGTCAATGAGGGTAACTCCTGACGAAATAACCACATTGTTCAATATTTTTAAATGTAAACCAACCTCCGGATAAAATCTAAATCCACCACTGTCCTCGTTATTTATCCAAACCGTTTCAAAATATTGACCAGAGGTAAAGTAATTATCTCTTAACTCTGCCTGTCTTTCCCAACCAATACCTAAACCCGCAGAAATCCAAAGCGGATAAGAAATCATCTTGGTTAGGCCGGTACTGAGATAAATACTGCCAGATTCAGTTTTAATGACGGGCCCCCAATCCCCATAAGCTGCTGAGCCGTCATGACTAATAATGTCTCCACCCTGTATTTTAAATGCGAAGTCATGCCTCCATTTTGGCAAATACCGAACCCCCACGTAGGCCCCAATAGCTTTATAAGGGTTAAATGATAATTTCACATTGAATGGCCCACTCTCATCTGGGGTGTAACTCAACACCTTATTTTTGTTGTAAACTCTTTGATATTCTACTTTATTGACCCCTTGCTTACTTCCTCTGTCTATCTTGACTGCGATGATTTCAAAGGTATACTCCCCAACAAGTTTAAATCTATCTCCAATTACGTCCCAAACAACCTGCTTATTTTTCCCAACTTTCTGAAGTGGTCCAATGTCACCAGTTACAGACTTTAAGTTCAAGTCATGCAATGCTGAACTAGAGGAGGATCTGCCCTGTGAGCGCTGGAAAGCTGCGTATGTATCCACAATATTTGATGCAGAATCAATAAACAACCTTACGTCGTACCTCCCGACTGGCCCTGTTAGATCATATGTTATATAAATCTGCGAGCCCTTTTGTTCGGTGCTGGTAATAGTTATGCTTTGCGATTGACCTCTAAACTGCCAGCAAATTAGTATTGTAAAAAGGAAAAGTTTTATTTTTAACATTACTCTTGGTAAAGAATTTCTCAAAACTACGACAATATTTAATTTGTTAACATTACCTTTAGTCCTCAAATAAATAGTATGAAACTAACAATCATTTTAATACTTAACTTTTTCTGTTTTATTGCCGTTAAGTCGCAAAGTAATTTTACATCAGGAACCTCAGAGCCCAAGTCATTTTATATCCAAAAAATTATAATCCCTCCGCAATTGGTCATTAAATCAGGGTCAGAAAATTTTAAAGACACCGATAATAACGGAAGGTTAGACGCTTTTGAGACAGCAAGCCTATCTTTTGTAATTCAAAATATCGGGAAAGGACCTGCAGTTGGACTAAAGGCTGTTACTGAAATAAATGAAGACATAGAGGGATTAAATTTTGGGCGTTATCAAGAACTTGGTTCAATTGAACCAGGCAAAGAAAGAGAAATTACTATTCCAATAAGTGCGGGGAAGGACCTTGAAACGGGAGACGTCAAATTAAGTATCACTGTAACAGAACCAAATGGATTAGATTCTGATCCATTTGAAGTTAACTTCAAAACTTTAAAGTTTCAGGAACCAAAAATAGAGGTAGTTGACGGTATTTTTTCAACGGAAGGCGGTATTGAATTTAAGAAAAAGGTAACAACAAAATTAAATTTTGTTGTTCAAAACACTGGGCAAAGTATAGCAAAAAAAGTGACAGTAAACGTCTCCATGCTACATCCAGATGTTTTGGCCTTGGATCAACCTCTTTTTGAGGCTGGGACTCTAGCCCCTGGAGAGAGTTTCAGTGGCTCATTTAGTTTCATTGCAAAGGCAAGCTTTAAAGAAAAACAACTAACAGTTAAGGTAACTACACAAGAAGAATTTGATCTATATGGATCAACAAAGGAATTTAATGTCTCGCTTAATCAAAGGCTAGATGAGTCCTCTAAATTGGTTGTGCAAAGTGCGAACTTCCAGAAAACTCAAATTGAGAGGCAATACATGAAATCTGATGTCGACAGAAATGTTCCCAGGGACAACTACATCAACCCTAATAGATACGCACTTGTTATAGGTAATGAGGACTACAGCAGCAGAAGTAGTTCCTTGTCAAAAGAAGTTAACGTAGAGTTTGCTCAGGACGATGCAACTTCTTTTAAAAATTATTTAACAAGCACGTTGGGGTTTGAGGAGGAAAGGGTAACACTTCTAGCAAATGCAACAAGTGGTGAAATAAATAGAGCGATAGCAGTATTAGTTAAATTAGCGAAGCTAGACTCAAAATCCGAAATTGTGGTTTATTATGCAGGGCATGGGCTGCCAGATGATGACAAAAACCCTTATCTATTGCCGGTTGACGTCAGTACTATTAATTTAATACAAGATGGTATCTCGCTTAAAGAGATGTACTCAAGCTTATCATCTTCCAACGCGAGTAAAATCACGGTATTTTTAGATGCTTGTTTTAGTGGAGGAGGTAGAGATCAAGGTTTATTAGCTGCCAGAGGCGTTAAAATAAGGCCAAAAGAAGAAAGCTTTACGGGTAATATGGTGGTATTTGCGTCAAGCTCCGGAGAGGAAAGGTCGCTGACTTATAAAGAAAAGAAACACGGTTTCTTCACATACTTTTTATTAAAGAAATTGCAAGAAACAAAGGGTGACGTTAATTATGGCGAATTATCTGAATATATTAATAAGCAAGTGGCGCAAAAATCACTGATAGAAATGAGGTTACAGCAAACACCCCATGTTAATGTGTCGCCCAATGTACAGAATAGTTGGACTAGCTGGAATTTTAGATAGAAAACTCTTATTTTCACATTCACTCGTTGACTTATGGCCACATCTAAATTATTTCTAGTAGTTCTTATTTTTCTACTATTTTCTTGTTCAAATGATGAGGATTCAACACCATCGTTATTAATTCGTAGAAACTGCGGCGAGGTTATACGTGTATGGAGCCAAAACACAAGCTCTAACGAAGGAAATCCTTGTGGTAACAATGGCGACGCCTCTAGAAGGTTCGGTATTATTGTAAAAAACTCAATTTCAGGCAACGAAAAAGCATTTTGTGAATCATTTACAACTTTTACATGGTATCCTGTTGGAGGGAATTATTGCGACCCTGATGACCCATCAGGATGGTGACAATGTGTAACTAAATTAAATTCAATGCATCTTAAATATTTTTATTTTTTTTGTTTTTTCATTTTTTCTGTTTTTTGCGCTAATGCTCAAGAGATAAAAATAGTATCAGTTTCTCAGAAAGGTTCAAAAATTAATGTAACATATGATCTCGTTGGGCCAAAATCAAATTATAATGTTAATTTATATATAGTGCCAAGTTGGCCTACTTTGCCATTATCAAACGTTAGCGGAGATGTGGGTCCGAATCAAAAAGTTGGCACGAACAAGGTAATTATATGGGATGTTTTGAGCGACAGAAAAGAATTAATTGGCAAATACCAATTTACCATTACTGCGTACAATACGTCTAAGGCTAGAAGAGAAGACGCCGAGAAAGAAGCCGCTGAGAGAGAAGCTGAGCGCTTGTATAAAAAGAAGTCTGCAGAACTTGCTCGTATACGTAAAAGGGCTTATGAAATGGAAAATAATAACCGTTACTCATTTTCTTACAATTTTGGTAAGGATTACCTTCCTATAAACATTACATTTAACTATTTTGATGAAGTTAATTTGATTGGATTTTACTCGGGCATCACTTGTGGTGGAACATTCAAACAAAGAGAATCCATATTTGAAATAGAAAACGGAGTTGTAATCTCCTATGACGGCGATGCAGTAAACCCTGATTATGTTTTTGAATCAAAAAACCAAGAAGACATATCTGATATTTATTTTAACTTCGGCGCTAATGTTATGCATAGATATCCTATCTGGGTTTCTGGTGGTTTTGGTTTTGGTTATCATAGAGTGGTTGAATTTTATGACTTTTCTTACTCCTTTGGGGGAGGTGAAGAAAGTTTTTGGATTAGAAATAAGGATCGTTCCAAATTTAGATTTTATCCGGAGTTAGATTTCCACATCAAAATTAAAAACGCAGTTGTTTTTTCATTTGGCGCTGCGGTATTTGATTATAAATTAAAACCCCGGTTTGGTATTGGGATTGCATTTTATTAAAGTAAAACATTTTATTACTCTATCAAAACTACGACAGTTGTGTCTCCCGCGAATCCATCACATGACTATAGTGACGAACAAAGAAGTTTTATTTAGATAAAATCATTCTCAAATTATTAACTTTGAAATAATGAATCTAAGTAGCAGTAAGAGGTTAATGACCGCAATGACTTTAGTTCTTTGGGTTTCCTTGTGCGCGGGCACAGACATTGAAAACTTTAAACAAAACACTGGCGCGTCAGTCGTCAACTTCACAGAAAATAACGGTCAGGTAAGTGACCAGTTCTATCTGCCAAGACCTGACGTTCTATTCTCGGGAGAGGTAGGCGGTTTGACCTTTCACATTAGAGATAATGGAGTAAGTTATCAGACCTCAAGAATAGACTCTTGGAGACTTGAAGATAAAGATACTCTCAGGCTGAGGCAAGAAGGCGAAGAATTAGACTCGGTTCCAAATGAAATGACCATCTATAGAACTGATATAAACTGGCTCAACTTTAATAAAGATTATAGCATTGTAAAGGGTGAAGCGGAGGAAGGATATAACAACTACTACCTTGCCTCCTGCCCCGATGGAGCATTAAATGTAAGGTCATACTCTGATGTAACTTTTAACGGACTGTATGACGGTGTAGACCTAAAGTGGTATGATAACAATGGAGAGCTAGAGTACGACTACATAGTGTCCCCAAATGCAGACTACAGAGACATTAGCTGGGAGATAAAAGGAGCTGATAAGATTTTTATTGGTGAAGACGGACAACTGATTATTCAAACTCCACTAGGAAACATTGAGGAACAAGCCCCAGTAGCCTACCAGGGGTCTTCAGAAATAGAAGCCAATTGGAGCGTTAATGGCGATGTAATAAGCTTTAAACTCGGAGAGTATAACACAAACGAGACCGTAATAATTGACCCGGTGGTAAGGCTTTGGGGAACATACTATGGTCGGGTAAATCAAAACAATTTTAAATCAAATATGACCATTGATGCCAATGGAGATATTTATATGGTTGGAACCACAGAGTCAACAATTGGATTCGCAACAACCGGCGCCTTTCAAACCTCTTATGGTGGCGGTAGTTCCGATTGCTATCTAGTTAAGTTTAACGCAAGTGGTGTAAGGCAGTGGGGGACTTATTATGGAGGTAGTGGTATTGATGTAGCAACATCAATATCTACAGATGTCAACAATAATTTATACATGGCAGGACACACAGCTTCAACGGGAGTAATTGCAAGTTCTGGGGCTCATCAAATCACCAATGGTGGAGGTTTGGAAGATGGCTTTCTTGTTAAATTTAGTTCCAGTGGATTGAGACAGTGGGGAACGTACTACGGGGGAACTAGCATTGATATTGCAGAGTCGGTCTCCACTGATGCTATTGGAAATGTCTATATGTGTGGAGCAACAGGGTCATCTGGATCAGGAATTATTGCAACCCCTGGCGCTTATTCAGTATTCCGAGTTGGTTATGATGCATTTTTAGTTAAGTTTAACGCAAGTGGTGTAAGGCAGTGGGGGACTTATTATGGAGAAAGAGGGGCAGATATGGGTAACTCAATAATAACTGATGCCACAGGAAATATTTATCTCGCAGGACACACATCTTCAACTTCAGGAATTTCAACAACCGGGGCATTTCAAACCTCCTATGGTGGTGGTGTTTACGATTGCTTTCTCGTTAAATTTAATTCAAGCGGATTGAGACAGTGGGGAACGTACTATGGAGGTGGTGCTGCTGATTATTTCAATCGTAATATTAGCATTGATGGCTCTTCAAATATTTATATGACAGGGCGCACTGAATCAACGACAGGGATTGCAACAGCTAACGCACATCAGACTAATATGGGCGGCGGAACAACTGATGCATTCCTAGTTAAGTTTAACGCAAGTGGAGCGCGGCAGTGGAGTACGTATTACGGTTCAACTTCTGAGGAACAAGGATTTGCCACAGCTACCGATAACTTTGGGAATATTTATCTAGCTGGCACATCATCTTCAACTGGAGGAATTGCAACAGCTAACACACATCAGCCAGGCAATAGAGGAGGTGATGATGCATTTTTAGTTAAGTTTAACGGAAGTGGTGTAAGGCAGTGGGGAACGTATTATGGGGGAACTTCTCAGGAATATGGAAAGTCGGTCTCCATTGATGCCACTGGGAATGTTTATTTGGGTGGTAGTTCACGGTCATTAGGATTTATTGCAACGCCAGGCGCTTATCTAACATCAAGACCAGCAACAATTGACCATTTTTCATTTCTAGTTAAATTTTACATCTGTCCGTCTATAGTTAGTCAAACGGCGGCTACGTCATGTAACTCATATACTTGGCCTGCAAATAATCAGACATACACATCAACAGGAAGCTACTCCACTACACTTACCAACTCACTCGGCTGTGATTCAATAGTTACATTGAACTTAACAATCAATAACAGTAATATCGGAAGTCAAACAGTTAAATCATGTGGCTCCTATACCTGGCCTGCTAACAGTCAGACCTATACCTCAACGGGAAGCTACACCACCACATTGACAAATGCAATTGGCTGTGACTCAGTTGTGACATTGAACCTAACAATTAATAACACTTATAATAGAAATCAGACAGTTACATCATGTGACTCCTATACCTGGGCTGCTAACAGTCAGACCTATACCTCAACAGGAAGCTACACCACTACACTAACCAATGGAAGAGGTTGTGATACGATTGTGACATTGAACCTAACGATTAATAACAGTAATATCGGAAGTCAAACAGTTACATCATGTGGCTCCTATACCTGGCCTGCTAACAGTCAGACATACACATCAACAGGAAGCTACTCCACTACACTTACCAACTCACTCGGCTGTGATTCAATAGTTACATTGAACTTAACAATCAATAACAGTAATATCGGAAGTCAAACAGTTAAATCATGTGGCTCCTATACCTGGCCTGCTAACAGTCAGACCTATACCTCAACGGGAAGCTACACCACCACATTGACAAATGCAATTGGCTGTGACTCAGTGGCAACACTTAACCTCACTATTAACCCAATCTATTTAAACCGGGTTACTGCAACCGTATGCGAAGGTGACGATTACATAACCCAAGGAGGTCAGGTAGTTTCATCTTCCGGAGTTTATAGAGATACACTACAATCTGTATCTAGTTGTGATTCAATTATTGAAACCAACCTAACTCAGTTAAAGGTAACTTATGACTCCGTCAAAATTGACACGAGCTTTGCAGTGAAATCGTTGTCGGGGAAAGAATTTATTGCTACCGGTATTTATTTAGATACATTGAGGTATGTTTCTGGTTGCGACAGCATTATTCTTTATTATGATGTTAATTTAAATCTGCCATATAAAAAACTGACATGCCAAGTATTCCCAAACCCCACTAATGAAACAATTACAATTGAGTTTGATGAGCTCCTTAGCGAGGGGCTTACATACCAAATTTTTAATATCAAGGGCGATATGATAGCTTCTAGTAAAATCAACAATAGCGACCCCATAATTGATGTTAAAAAACTACCAAGGGGAACCTACTTACTTAATCTATTATTTTACAACAGAAAGGTAAAATCCTGTAAGTTCTTGATATCTAAATAAAATTGACTTATTGAACTGAGGAATTATAGGAATACAAGGAACAATGACATCAAAAGCAATCCATTCAGCCATAAATGCCTCATAGGAATCTTCGGATTGCACAGCTAGGTTGTGCCAAGAATTTATTAATTTTTGGTGTATATTTTTAATTAATATATAAATACATATTTTAGGCCTGTGATTATTAGCACATGGAATTTAAGGCATGGAGGTGGTTCTAGAATAAAAGATATTATTGATGCACTAAATGATAATATTAAGACGGATATTTTAGTACTTACTGAATTTAGAAACAATTCTAATAAGGAAATTTTATTAACTTCTTTAAAAAAAATGGGTTACACTTATTTTTATGCTCCTAAATCTGAACCAAAAACAAATACAGTCCTTATAGCTGCAAAGCAAAATTATAGTGTTGAGTATTTTGAAGAACTGAAGGAGCACAAACAAAGGATTGTAAAAATAAAAACTTCAAACCTTTCCATTTATGGATGTTATTTCCCGCAGCAAAAATTAAAGAAAGAAGTGTTTGAGTTTTTATTAAACCAAATACAAAGTTTGCCAAATGAAAACATTATAATCTCTGGAGATCTTAACACAGGAAAGCATTATTTAGATGAAAAAGGGGCTTCATTTTATTGTTCAGAATATTTTGATGAACTTGAGCAAAAAGGAATGATTGATGCTTGGAGGTTGTTCAATGTAAATAAAAAGGAATATTCTTGGTATAGCAATGCTGGTAATGGATTTAGGCTAGATCATTTCTTTATTTCAAAATCCATCAAAGGCGATGTGACCAAATGTTATTATAAACATAACTACAGAGAAAGAAAAATCAGTGACCATTCATTTATGTCTTTAGAAATTAGAATTTAATCCCTTATCCATTAGTATCATGATTCTGCAAAAAGATGAACTATAGTTCATACAAACAGTCCTAGTAAAATATCATCATACAAGTGTTAATACTAGAATAGTAAGGCTAGGAAGCCATCGGCATATCCTCCCCCTGTAATTCAACTACATCAAGCCCCCTCAGGTTGGGTTAGTTAACTTACTTAAATAAGTACCATACATCGGCATATTCTCTCTAATATGGGGTTATAACTATGCTATACATCACCCCTTGAAATAGAAAACTATTCCTGTCAAACCCACCCCTGGTTAGTTTTGGTTGTGAAATTGAAAGATTTCAGCTTCTATTAAGGTTCCTGCTGAGGTTTTGAGTTATTAAAGAAGGCTTATTTATATTGATTTTACGGCGATTAACACACAAAAAATACCATTCCTTGGTTTTGTTTAGATAATCCCTTAGAAGGGCTTAAAATGAGTCTAGCGAGGTGTTTTGATGAGTTGCCTTTGTTGGTTCTTCTTCTATGCTTTGCTTTCTAAATAACCGCCAATCTTGTTCTATTAGATAGTCAGCGATGTCTTTCCCTTTTTCCTTGTCAGATTCTGATGCTAACTGTTCCAATAGCTTGGAAACGTGAAACTGTGTTCCGTGCATACGCTCTTGTATTTCCAACGCCTTAGCACTCCAATTTTCAAAGGCTAATAAGTCAGGGAACAAGTACACATCTCTACCTTTTAATTCTTTGCATTTATTAAGGGTTAAACTACTCAAGTTGTATACCGCCAACCAAAGTAAGTCTGTAGGCCGCTCAGGTAATCCAAAATATAAAGTACCATAAATAGCCGTTTTAGGTGCCTCAACTAACGCAATAGGATTGTCTGGACACTGATTTAACAAGTGTTCTCCAAACAAGCAAGACACCATTGTATCGTTCTTGTTATAGGCTTCTAACCATTTCGGAAATGGCTCGTTAATTCTAGTGTAATGCTTTTCAATTAATGAATGTAAAAAGTCTGTACTTGTAGTATGGTTATGTTCATCAAATTGCTTTACCTGAACGGCTCTAACATTGCACTGAACGTCAATAAAAGGAAATGTATTTGCCCCTTTACGATAACCATTTTGTACCGTACCTAAACGGTATAATGAAATGACCTTTTCAATATCTTTTACTTCAAAAGGAAATGCAACTGTTGTAAGTAAGTTTTGAATAAATGTATTCTTATCGTACCCTGCACAAGTTTGACTTAATACATCGTTAGGAATAAATGCTATTTTCGGCTTTTTTAGAGGCTTTGGGAGTGTTAGCTTCCAATCGGTCTTGTTGCCCTGCTCTTGCTTCCAAACAGCTTTTGCATAACCATCTTTATATGGGTTGAGAAAATAACCGCATTTGATTTCTCTATCACAACGGCCATATTGTTCAGGTAAGTATTCTTTTGTTTCAATATCAACATACATTACATAACGCTTTTTATCACATTCAGGGCAATTGTGCTTTTTACTGCCTTTTTCAAATATGTATCGGTGTTCTTTATTCATTTTACGGCTTTGCATTTTGATAATCTGTCTTCAACGGTTGGAGGTTTAAACAAGTTTAGTAAACCATTCACTCTATCGGTTTAACAGTTTAACAGTTTAAAAGCGTATATTACGCTTTAAACTAAACCGTGAACAAAAAGAATTAAGTGAATGTAAATTGTCTTTTAAACCTATTAAAATCTTCCTAGCGTATATGGACCTTTAAGCTTTTCTTGGAGCAACCAACCCTTGTTCTTACAATCGGTAATCAATTCCTTCGCTCTATTATCTCCTAGCTTATTTTTGAACTCCTTTTTATAAGCTAATTGTAATTGTATTCTTAATTCAGTGTAAGTGTGATTATCACTTTTATTGAAAACTTCCGATAACAGCTCATACTTCTTGGAATCCGCTAAGTCGGTAACATCAAACTTGTTTTTCTTAGTTTCTGTTCTTATTTCAAAATCTTCTACAATTATCGGTAAGCCATCTTCACTAATTTCAAAAGCAAAAGGTTCAGGCTCTCTGTTGCGGCATTGCTGAGCTTCTACAACTGAAATCTCCTTATCCTGCTCGTTTTTTGTAACAGATAGTACCGTTTCTGACTTATTTATTAACTCTGTCCCTATATGACCTCGTGCATTGTTGTCGCTCTTGTTTTGATGTAAAACTGTTACAATGTGGATGTTTTTTTCCTCTGTCCACTTTAACAATTTACTTGATATCATTGTGGCTTCGGCTTCATCATTAATTGAGTTGATGAGGTCTTTTATACCATCTATAACTATAAAGCCGATATTGGCTGTGTTGTAAACAGCGTATTCAATTACTTTAAGCCTTTCGGATGGTGTTAAACTTCTTAAACCGAAAACATCTAAATCGGTCGGCTCTTTAATTTGTATTTGCTCACAAACACGTTTTAAAGACAATTGAACGTGATATTTGCTTTGCTCGGTGTCAAAGTATAACACTCTCCTCTGTTCCGCTGGTAAAACGCCTTTAAATTGGTTTAGCATTACGTCTCGGCTTAAAACGGTTGATACCGCAATATTTATAAAAAAAGACTTTCTACTTTTCGCCTTACCAATTATTAATGAAAAGTTACCTAATGTTCCTAATATGGCGTTATTGCAGCCTATCTGTTCCCAAGCTGCTTGAGGAGGCTTTAGTTCATCGGTTGGTCTGATTCTTAACAAATCTAATAATTCGGCCTCAGAACTCTTCGTTATCTCATTAACGTGGTCTACGATTTTCTCAGCAGATATAGGTTGTAAGTCTTCAAACTGTGGGTTAATGTTTATTGGCCCTGTCTTAATTCTATTGATTTCTTTATCAACGCATTGAGAGTTGGTATTGCTTAAACTTTTCATCTTTACCCTCGTTTTTTGTTAGACAAATAGGCATCAGCTTCCTGTTCAATTTCAGCGTTTGACTTTTTGCGTCCTTGCTTTAGGTACTCCATTAACTCAATACTTGAAAAGTACAGGCGTTTACTTCGCTTCATTACAGGCAATTCGCCTTTTGATACCTTGCTGTACATTGTGGGTACTGTAAGACTCAAAAATTTGGCTGCTTCCTGAACGCTTAATAGTTGTTCAGGCTGTTCGGTGGGTCCAACCTTTGTAGGTTGTTTCAGGTCAAGTATTAAGTTTTCAATACTACTTAACCTTGCTTCAATTACTTCAAATGGATTATTCATTTTACTACATTTTTAAATTATTAATGCAGCAAATGAACAGGGCAAAAAATACCCCTATCAATACCCAAATAGGCTTAGGGGGTCAATAGGGGTTTAGTTTTTTAGATACTTTCTTTTTCAGCTTCTCTTTGCCTTGTTAGGTGACTTTTATAGGGCAACCAATCCACAATACAAATCCTTTCTTTTTTGGTGGGTTCGCCTTTATCTTTTGTTAGTATATCGTGAACAGTTGAGGTGTTAAATTTTCTTACTTCCTTTTTGTTGCCTTTTTGGTACTGGTAAGTAAAGGTTCCGCAAATCCAGTCCTTTGTTTCTTTTGGTGTGCTTAATAAAAAACCGTTGTACTTTAATCTTTTAAAAACCTCAACAAATTTATTTTGGTGATGCGGAAATAACAGAAATTCTTGAGGCCGTTTACCTTGCAAGGCTTTTTTTAGTTCAGCTTCTTTGCCTTGAAAATATCCTTTTAGCTCATTATATAGGCTTTCAATTATTTCGGTATTGCTAAATAAAATTAACGCTTCATTCAATTCAGGTTTCGGCTTATCGTTAATCGGGTGAGGTAGTATAGCCAGCTTCGCATTGTCATTTTTAAAAAATTTTAAATATTTCAAAACCGTCTTGTAATATTGACGATAATGTTGAATATCATATTTGCTTTTTATTACAAAATCTGAGAACTCTGTGTTAATATCATCTGCATCCATATAAAATATATACTCACTTTCATTTCCCAACTCTATCTCTCCAATCCGAATCAAATCAAGCTTCAAGAAACGTTTTAAAAAAGAAATTGTATTTCCAAACATTAACTTTATAAAGTCTTTTTTCTTAGAGTAAGGAAACTCTTTGCTATAAGACTGATATAATCCCTCGGTTATTGCTTTAAAGTTTTCCAGTTCTACAATCTCAAGAAAATATATGCATCGCCTTTTGTAAGAATAATACTTACCGTCTGCCCAATCCCTATCCAATTCCATAAAATAGTATCTAAAGTCAAGCCATTTGTGCAAGACCTCAATTTTTATTGTTTCTGTTTTTGTGGATATTCGGTCTAACTCTAAGTCACCAATAACAAAGTTTGAGGTGAAGAGATTTACTTCTCTTAAACGGTATATTTCTTCTGTAAATCCCATTATCTTTTATGCTTTAAGTGTTTAAATATCCAGTTTAATTTTATTA
>ERZ1046568.750-NODE-750-length-25376-cov-5.047984_pt1 | contig 25376 bp, 23 predicted proteins | sample MGYA00383092_ERZ1046568 | MGnify/ENA primary metagenome ERZ1046568 (study PRJEB29581, sample SAMEA5548362) | metagenome | biome: marine; feature: coastal; material: water | depth 1 m | study: Short-term variability in the microbial, nano- and picoplankton dynamics... | reverse complement strand
AACTTGGCGAATGGCTGGATAGCGGCCTGCAGGAATGGGATATCAGCCGCGACGCGCCCTACTTTGGTTTTGAAATCCCCGATGCGCCGGGCAAGTACTTCTATGTGTGGCTGGACGCCCCTATCGGTTATATGGCCGCCTTTAAAAATCTCTGCGATCGCGACGGCATCGATTTCGACCATTACTGGGCCCCAGACAGCACCACTGAGCTCTACCACTTTATCGGCAAGGATATTGTTAACTTCCATGCCCTATTCTGGCCCGCCATGCTTAAAAGCGCCGACTACCGCACCCCCAGTAAGGTCTGTGTGCACGGCTTTGTGACGGTAAATGGCAAGAAGATGAGCAAGTCTAGAGGCACCTTTATCAATGCCCGCTGCTATCTCGATCACCTTAACCCGGAATATCTGCGTTACTACTACGCCTCAAAACTCAGTGGCTCAGTGGAAGATATAGATCTGAATCTGGAAGACTTTGTGCAGAAGGTCAATAGCGACCTAGTGGGCAAGGTGGTGAATATCGCCAGCCGCTGTGCCAAGTTTGTAGCCAATGGCAATAATGGCGTACTGTCGGGCAATATCGAAAACCCTGAGCTTTGGGAACAGGTGAGAGGCGCGGCCGACAGCATTGCACAGCACTATGAAAACCGCGACTACGGAAAAGCGATTCGCGAGATTATGGCCCAGGCCGATGCGGCCAATGAATATATAGCCGCCAAAGAGCCATGGAAACTCAACAAGGTAGAAGGTAAACAGCAAGAGGTGCAAGATATCTGCTCGCTGGGCATCAATCTTTTTCGCCTGTTGCTGGGCTACCTAAAACCCGTATTGCCCGCGATGGCCGCTGAGGGCGAAGCCTTTTTAAACAGCGAGCTCAGCTGGGACAGCCTGCAGCAGCCTTTGAGTGAACACAGGATCAACCCCTTTAAACCACTGATGCAGCGCATCGAAAAAGACCGGGTGGACGCCATGGTAGAAGCCAGTAAAGAAGAGGCAGCACAAGCCGCAGCTCCCCAACTGGAGGGGCCATTGGCCGATGACCCCATAGCTGATGAGATTAACTTTGATGACTTTATAAAAGTGGATCTACGAGTAGCACAGATCCTGAAAGCTAGTCATGTAGAGGGGGCAGAAAAACTGCTGCAACTGACATTGGATATTGGCGGCGAAACCCGCAATGTATTCTCTGGTATAAAATCATCATATAAACCAGAAGATCTCGAGGGCCGCCTGACCGTTATGGTGGCCAACCTGGCACCGCGCAAAATGCGCTTTGGCATGTCAGAGGGCATGGTGCTGGCCGCTGGCGATAAACAGGGCATTTATTTACTGGAGCCAGATTCCGGTGCCCAGCCAGGTCAGCGAGTGACCTAAAACCCCCCGCCATTAGTACTTATTAGATAGACCTAAAAGTACTAAAGGCCAGCCCCATTACTATTGAATACCCTGAGTTGATTCTAGGATAATGGGTCCCTAAATAAACGAAGTGCGAGCTATGCAGGAATTTGCGGTAATTCTGGTCAGTTCCATTCTGATCAATAACTTTGTACTGGTACAGTTCCTCGGACTGTGCCCATTTATGGGCGTGTCCACAAAACTGGAATCCGCCATCGGCATGTCGGCGGCTACCACCTTTGTACTGACCTTAACCGCCATGGCCAGCTATGTAGTCGATGTGCTGGTACTAATGCCACTGGGACTGATCTATCTGCGCACCATAGCCTTTATTCTAGTGATTGCCGCTGTGGTGCAGTTCACCAAAATGTTTATCGAAAAATCCAGCCCGCTGCTCTACCGGGTGCTGGGCGTATTTTTACCCCTGATCACTACCAACTGTGCGGTACTGGGCGTCGCACTGCAAAACGCCTCTAAAGACCTTAACTTTATGCAGTCATCGCTGTACGGCTTTGGTGCAGGTGCTGGGTTTTCGCTGGTGCTGATTTTCTTCTCAGCTATGCGCGAGCGCCTGGCAGCCGCCGATATTCCAGCACCCTTTGAGGGCGCGGCCATCGCCATGATTACCGCCGGTCTCATGTCGCTAGCCTTTATGGGCTTTAGTGGACTGGTGTAAATGATCGAAACCATTGCGCAGTACCCCATACTCGCCGCGCTGATCGCGCTGGTCGGACTAGGCATACTATTTGGTGCCCTGCTGGGCTTTGCCGCAGAGAAATTTAAGGTCGAGGGTGACCCAATTGTTGAGCAGATCGATGAACTGCTGCCCCAGACCCAATGTGGTCAGTGCGGATTTCCCGGCTGTCGCCCCTATGCTGAATCCATTGCCAATGGCGATGCTATTAACAAGTGCCCTCCCGGCGGCCAGGCCACTATCAATGCCATTGCTAATCTTCTGGACGTTCCTGCGCCAGAGCTGGATGCTGAGCACGGCGAAGAAGCAGAGGTCAGAACCGTCGCCTACATCCGTGAAGATGAATGCATTGGCTGCACCAAATGCATTCAGGCCTGCCCTGTAGATGCCATACTGGGTGCCGCAAAATTAATGCACACGGTAATTGCCGAAGAATGTACCGGCTGCGATCTCTGCGTAGAACCCTGCCCGGTAGACTGTATTGATATGCTGCCCGTAGAAGAGACTATCAAAGAATGGCACTGGCCCGCGCCTACAACCACAGCAGATATAATTGCCAGTGACCTGAGGCCGCAGCTATGAAAACATGGGTTACTCCCGGTGGTGTTCACCCCCCAGAAAACAAGCATCAGTCGCTGACCCTACCCATTGGGACATTGCCGATCCCAGAGAAATTGCTGATACCCCTCAGCCAGCATATAGGTACCGCGGCAAAACCCTGTGTAGAACTGGGTAGTGCTGTGCTCAAAGGACAAAAAATTGCCGAGGCCGCAGGCCCAGTATCTGTGCCTATGCACGCGCCCACCTCAGGCACTATCAGCGCCATAGAACACCGCCCCATTGCCCATTCGTCTGGTATGCTGGCGCCCTGCATTGAAATCACCAGCGATGGCAAAGACCAGTGGCAAGCCCATCAGGGTGTTGCGGACTATAAAAATGCCTCGGTCAGCACCCTGTTGCAGGCCATTGCCGAGGCTGGCATTGCCGGTATGGGCGGCGCAGGCTTTCCCTCCGCGGTAAAACTAAACCCCGGCCGCGAGCGCCCCATCCACACACTGATCGTGAATGCCACCGAATGCGAGCCCTATATCACTGCAGATGACTCCGCCATTCGTGAGCGCGCAGCGGAAATTATTGAAGGCATAGGTATTCTCAGCCAGATTCTGGGTCATCCAGACAATATTATGATTGGTATTGAGGACAATAAACCTGAGGCTATAGAGGCGCTGGAGCCCCATGTTCAAGGCAGCGGCATCTCAGTAAGGTCCTTTCCCACCAAGTACCCCTCGGGCGGCGAGAAACAGCTAATTTATATACTCACCGGCCAGGAGATACCCAGTGGCGGGCTGCCCGCCGATATAGGTATGGTGTGCGTCAATATAGGTACCACCTATGCTATTAAGCGGGCTATTGTTGATGGCGAGCCCCTGATCTCGCGAGTCACCACCATGACAGGCGATGCCTGTGGCATTAACCGCAACTATGAAACTCTTATCGGCACAGCAGTCAGTCATATGCTTGAGCACAGCCAGTTCAATGAAGAGCGCTGCAGCCGACTGGTAATGGGTGGCCCCATGATGGGCTTTAGCCTGACCAGCGCAGAGGTGCCCATAGTTAAAACAACCAACTGCATACTGGCTCCCAGCTATCAAGAAATTCCTGATGATGAGCCAGCACAGCCCTGCATACGCTGTGGACTTTGTGCGGAAGCCTGCCCAGTATCTCTGCTGCCCCAGCAGCTATTTTGGTATTCTCAGGCCGAGGATTACGAGCGCCTGGAGGCCCATAATCTATTCGACTGCATTGAATGTGGCGCCTGTTCCTATGTCTGTCCCAGTAATATTCCGCTGGTGCAGTACTATCGTCACAGCAAAGGTGAAATACAAAAGGCACGGGCAGAAAAAGTGAAGTCTGACCATGCCCGCCAGCGCTTTGAATTCCATCAGCAGCGTATGGAACAGGCAGAGCGAGACAAGGAGGCCAAGCGCGCAGCACGCCGCGAAGCGGCAGAGCAAGCTAAAGCAACCGCCGGGGCCGCAAATAACAGCGCAGCCAAGGCAACCGCTGAGGGTCAGTCAGGGGATTCCGCCGCGGATATTATTGCTGCAGCACAGGCCCGCGCTGCAGCTAGAAAGGTCAGCCCGGAGCAGCAACTGGCCAAGTTTGAACGCTCCATTGCTGGCGCAGAAATGCGCTTGCAAATGGCCGAGGAAAAATTGACAGAAGCCGATGCCCAACAAACCGACGAGCAGAAAAATATTCTGGTTGCTGCCGTTGAGGCTGCTCGACAGAAGTTAGAGCAGGCCAAGGGTCGTCTCGCCGAACATATAAAAGAGCACAAAGGGGAGCAGGTGGACTAATGGCTTTTAAGCAAATTACCTCACCCCATGCCCATGCCTCTCAAAACACCGGCAAAGTAATGCAGCTAGTGCTCTGGGCCACATTGCCGGGACTGCTGGCTCTCACCTACCACTTTGGCTGGGGTAGCTTAATCAATGTGCTGTTAGCCACCGCCACCGCGGTAGTCGCAGAAGCACTGATAGTGCAGATGCGCGGCCGCTCAGTAAGTTTTTATCTGCGCGACTATAGCGCCGCAGTTACCGCCGTGCTGCTGGGTCTGGCCCTGCCGCCGCTGGCACCCTGGTGGGTAGTAGTGGTGGGCACATTGTCATCTATTGTGATAGCCAAACACCTGTACGGGGGCCTGGGCTACAATCCATTTAATCCTGCAATGGTCGGCTATGTGGTACTGCTGATCTCCTTCCCGATACAGATGACTAGCTGGGTTACCCCATTGGCACTGCTGCCCGAGGGGGTTTCGCACCCGGGATTAATTGAATCTCTGAGCATTGTATTTGCAGGCTACAGCCCGGCCGACGGCGTTACCGGGCCCACGCCGCTGGATAGCTTCAAATATAGCGACGGCCTTTTGGTTGAGCAAATCTACAGTCAGAACCAACTGTTTAGTCAGGCTGGCATAGCTGGTGTGGGCTGGGAGTGGGTTAATCTCGGCTTTCTGGCCGGCGGCCTAGTTCTGCTCGGCAGCAGAATATTTACCTGGCATGGACCAGTGGCCATGCTGGCGGCCATCGCCATTATGTCGGCACTATTTTGGGACGGCGGCAGTTCAGACAGTCCCGGCTCACCGCTGATGCATCTATTTAGTGGTGCCAGCATGATGGGCGCATTCTTTATTTTAACAGACCCAGTGTCATCGACGGTCAGCAATCGCGGGCGCCTAATTTACGGCGCATTAATTGGCGTGTTGGTCTACATTATTCGCGCCTGGGGCAACTACCCAGATGCGGTGGCCTTTGCTGTGCTACTGGCCAATTTTGCCGCACCCTTTATCGACAACTACACATTGCCACGCACCTATGGCCATATTGATAGACGCCGAGCGACCGAGAAAGGGGAAGAGGAGAAATCCAAATGACCTTTGCATCCATACGTTTCAACAGCCTGCTGCTTGCCAGCTTTGCACTTATCACCTCTCTGATACTGGCCACGACAGATTCTTTGACCAAAGATAGAATTGCCGAATCCGAGCGCAAGGCCGCCCAGCGCGCTCTGCTGGAGATTATTCCTATCGAGCGTCACGACAATGATCTGCTGATGGATGTGCAGCCTATCCCGGAGAAATTTTGGTCTGTGCTGGGTTTAAAAAAAGGCGGTGATATTCATATAGCCCGCAACAGTGGCCAGCCTGTAGCCGCGATTATTCCCTCTGTGACTCCAGACGGATACAGCGGCAATATCAATATGATAATAGGTGTTAACTTCGACGGTACCATTGCTGGTGTCAGGGTTGTTGAGCACAGAGAAACCCCGGGGCTGGGAGATAAGGTCGATCTTAAAAAGAGTGACTGGATTCTCAGCTTTAATGGGGCCTCACTGGTTAACCCCCAAGCATCGGGCTGGGATGTAAAAAAGAACGGCGGCGAATTTGATCAGTTTACCGGTGCTACTATTACCCCCAGAGCGGTTATCTATCAGATCGCTCAGGTACTAGAATACTTTAGTGAAGATAGCGAGCGACTATTGATAGAAGCTGCCAAAGCAACCCCAGAGGTACAGGCAGCGAACAACACAGAGGTCAATCCATGAGTGAAGTCACAGTAGCAGAGGTCGCCAAAAACGGCCTCTGGACCAATAACCCAGCACTGGTTCAGCTGCTGGGCCTGTGTCCGTTGCTGGCAGTGACTGGCACAGTGGTCAATGCACTGGGGCTGGGCATAGCCACATTGGCGGTGCTGATTGGTTCAAATACTATAGTCTCGTTAATTCGCAACCATGTTAGCGACGCCGTGCGCCTGCCTGCCTTTGTAATTATTATCGCCGCCTTTGTAACCTGCGCCGAGCTGCTAATGAAGGCCTATACCTATGAGCTGTATCAAATACTGGGTATCTTTATTCCGCTGATTGTAACTAACTGCGCTATCCTCGGCCGCGCCGAAGCCTTCGCCAGCAAACAGAATGTGGGCATGGCAGCATTCGACGGATTAATGATGGGTCTGGGTTTTCTGGCGGTGCTTGTGGTGCTAGGTGCGCTGCGAGAACTGTTGGGCCAGGGCACCGTATTGGCTGATATGCATCTGCTGTTTGGTGCCAGTGCCTCCAACTGGGTGATGCGCCCCTTTGGTGATAGTTACAGCTTTCTGGTGATTATTCTGCCGCCTGGAGCATTTCTGGTCACCGGTTTTTTAATCGCCATTAAAAATGCCATAGACAATGCCAACAAACGACGTAGCGCTGCACAAAAAACAGCGCCAGTTAAAGGTGCCAAGCGCATCCGCACCACCGGACATATCAGTTAGTAATTAATCTGTTATAGCAGTGTCAAAAGGAACGGAACAAATAAGGAATTAAACTATTATGCACAGGTCCGGCGCTCAGTTAGTGCGCTATGCACTGGAACAACTCAACACAGAACAAACCTTTGGGGTGGTGGGCGACCTCAACCGCGCAATCTACAGCGAACTGCAGCAGTCCTCTATTCACACCCACCTGGTCAACCAGGAGATCAGTGCGGCATTTATGGCCGATGCCGTCAGCCGCACCACCCAGGGCGAAGCCGTGGGTACCATGCTGATTACCGCCGACGCCATTATTAACCAGGGTATAGCCGGAGCCTTTATCGCCGGCGTGCCCATGCTAATTATTGCCGGCGCCGCAGAACCTGAAGACCAAATTCTAGATCAGCAGCAACTGTTAGCGCCACTCACCAAAGCCTGCTTTAGAATCAGCCGCACTCAAGACATAGTAAGCAACCTGTTCGAAGCTCACCAGATAGCCACCAGTGACAAACCAGGCCCGGTTTATCTCGAAATTCCAGTGGCACTGCAACTGCAAACTCAGGAGATAGACGAGCCCTTGCCCGTGCACCTGTGCGCCGCAAATCAACCAGAGCTGGATATACAGCAGATCGATACCACCGCCCAGGCCCTTCTAAATGCTGAGTCCCCCGCGCTATTGGCTGGCTGGGGCGCCCTTTGCGTCCAGGCCGATCTAATTGCTCTGGCAGAGCGGCTGGCTATGCCAGTCTGCACGAGCTTACAGGGTACTAGCGCTTTTCCAGCCGAGCACATGCTGCATGCAGGTCTGGCAGCCAGCCCCAGTGCTCAGCAACTGTTTAAAGACTGCGACCGGTTACTGGCCCTGGGCACAGACCAACAGGACCTGCAGTCTGCAGATCTGCCTGATAATATTATCCAGCTAGCACCCCGGGCCATCCCCGCACTGCTCTATCAGCTCAACCAAATACAGAGCAATGGCAAACTATTTAAAACTAGAGAAAAGACCAATGCTAAAACCATCGCCAAATACAAAACTCAACTCAGCGAAGACTGGCTGGAGCACAATAGTAAAGGCAGGGTAAACCCCGCGGTGTTCTTTGCCGCTTTGAGTAAAGCTTTGGATAGCCAGGCCATTGTAGTGACCGGCCACGGCACCCACAGAGCACTGGCCGCTGAACTGTTGCCCATCAATAATCCTCGCGGATTTATCTGCCCCAGTAGCTTTAATGCAATGGGCTACTCTGTGCCCGCCGTCAATGCCATCAAAATGGCCAACCCAGACAAACAGGTGGTGGGCATAGTGGGCGACGGCGCCATGATGATTAATGGAATGGAAGTGCAGACTGCCGTGCACCAAAAACTGGGCACCCTCTACTGTCTGTTTAATAACAGCCAGCGCAGCACCAATAAAAACTCCGGGCATATGAACTGGGGTGCCTTTGCCGACGCCCTGGAATGCGCCTACTTCCCCATCAACAATAACCAGGGCATAGACACCATAATGCGCCGCGCACTGGAAACCACAGCCCAGGGCCAACCGGTAATATTAGAGGTCTGCATCGACTACAGCCGCAAGAGCTACTATGCGCAGCATCAAGACAAAGTTCGACAGGCCAGCCTACCTGGCAGAGATAGATTGGGCGATGTAAAGCGGGCGATTGTGCGCAAGATCATGGGCGCAAAAGCTGATTAGTGGCGGTCTAAATCCTTGGCAAACAGCATATCAATATTGCGAAATGCCTTAAATTCCAGATGATTATTGCTGGGATCTTTAACGAACAGAGTTGCCTGTTCACCAGCCTGGCCCTCAAAGCGGATATAGGGCTCAATCACAAACTCTATATGATTGGCTTTCATCATCTCCACTGCTTGCTCATATTGCTGCCACTCCATAATTACCCCAAAGTGGGATGCGGGCACTGCATGGCCATCCACTGCATTGGTTACATTAGATGGGTGATCCTCAGGGGCTACCAAGTGGGCCACCAGCTGGTGGCCAAAGAAATCAAAGTCGATCCAGCGGTCTGATTCACGGCCAGTCGCGCAGCCGAGAATATCAGTATAAAAAGCGCGGGCGGCTTCCAGATCGGTAACTGGAAAGGCTAGGTGAAAACGGGGGTAGTGGGTATTTTTCATGGAGGTAGGATAGGATATTTTAATTGGTTAGATAAGAATTTTTTTGTTTAAGGACAAAAAAAGCTCTCGGTGAATTAAAAATATTAGGATAGGCCGCTAGGCTGGTAAAGCTTGGGGGGGGGGGCTCCAGAATATAACCTATGACGATTTAAGGTAATAAAAGACGGCAGTAATAGAACCTGCCGCCACGGGTGAGAAGCGGTTATTAGAACCTGTTTATAAAAAGGCCTTGGCAAAGCCCAGGGATAAAGAGGTTAGAGTGCTGCCCTGCTTATCGGCATAGCGCACCAGCTCAAGACTGGCTTGCATATGGGGCCTAAGGGCCCAGTCGGCGCCTATACCATAGGAAATATCATCTATCTTGTCGTCTGTGGTGATACCCAGGCTGGTTTGTTCCAAACCAATCTGACTGTAGCCAACCAACAGATAAGGATAAAACCTGTCTCCAGATGGAACACCGAGTCTCACATAGGCACCATAAAACTCCTGCACCTTGAACTCTATGTCGCTGCCCAATATGGGGTCGACCAGAATTTGGTTGCCCAGACCGTAGCCCAGACGAAATTCTGCCGACAAATAATGGTTGTACTGCTTGCCCAGGCGGCCGTAGATGGCGGCTACCTCGGCATCCTCAATGCCATCTTCAGCGATTTCCATAGCAGATAGATTGATACCAATATAGGCATCGGGGGCGTAGTAAAAGTGAGTGTAATGATCGGCAGCAAAGACATTGCTGGGAGAAAATGCAGACACAAACGAAAATACTGACGCGACAAACGAAAAGACAACTGTCCATTGTTTACACATAGTGTTTTCCTAATTGTATAAAGGTGTTGCTAACACCTATTTGAGCTACACCACCTGCCAATGTGGTGACTGATTAAGTACCTCCCGAACTTCTTGCTTATCGATGCAATCGCGACTTACTGACTTTACTGAAGTGGTATGGCAGCGTGTTGAAACCACTTCAAAGACTCCGTGCTGAACCCTGTGGAGTAACTGACGATCCTCATCCTCCATATGGTGCAGCACCTCATTGTAGATATCCAAGTAGATATCCAAGTAGAGCGAACTCGAATCTCGGCTAACCATCTCATTGGTATCTGCAATGTCATTAACCCTGACCTTACATTCTTGAGGCCACAGACTCATCACCATTTCAAAACATTGTTCGAATTTATCGTTCTGTATGATGGTCACCACCGCATCTGCCTCCTAATCCACGTGGGTGTGGGTCAAATTTTGTTAGATAAATATATAGACTATAAATTTGATACTGTGGGCACTAATTAAAAAGTTATTCAAAATAACCTTTCCATGGCCTATGGCAGAGTTTTGAGCTCTAGGTGCTAAAGAATATTGTGGGTCACCAGGGTAACCCATCCAAATCCACATTGCCGCCGGTCAATATAATGGCTACGCGCTTACCCTGAAACTGTTCGGGCTGATCCATTATCGCGGCCAGGGGCACGGCGCAGGAGGGCTCTACAATCACTTTTAGCCTGGTCCAAATCAGACGCATGGCTTCTATTATGCGCTCTTCAGAGCAGAGCAATATATCATCTACTGTCTCACGCATTACTGCAAAGTTGCGCACGCCAACTGTGGCGCGCAATCCATCGGCAATAGTATTGGGACTGTACTCGGCGAGCCTTTCGCCACTCTGCATGCCAAGCCAGGCATCTTTGGCCTGTTCAGGTTCTGCACCTAGCACCTGGGCATTACTCAGGGCTTTAACCGCAATACCGGTGCCAGCAATTAAGCCACCACCACCCACTGGGGCCATCACAATATCTAACCGCTGGTCGATTTGTTCCAATAACTCCAGGGCAGCGGTGCCCTGCCCGGCAATAATCTCATCTGCGTCATAAGGGTGCACTAATCTATAGCCCTGCTCTTGAATAAGCACAGCCACTGCGCCTTCACGCGCAGCCATCGTGGGTTGGCAGAGTTGTATATTGGCCCCGTAGCCTGCTACTGCAGCTTTTTTAACTTCTGGTGCGTTCTCTGGCATCACCACTGTGCAGGGAGCATCTCTTAGGCTTGCAGCCCAGGCCAGTGCGGCACCATGGTTGCCCGATGAATGGGTAACAACCCCTTTTTGCAGACTAGTATCGTCCATGGAAAATATTGCATTGCAGCCTCCTCGGGCTTTGAAGGCGCCAATCTTTTGGAAGTTTTCTGCTTTAAAAAATAATTCACAGCCCATCATTTTATTGAGCAGCTGACTCTGCAAAATAGGCGTGCGATGAATATGGGGCGCTATGCGCTTATGGGCTTGCTGAATATCTTTAATGGTTAATTCCATAGCGCCAGTTTAGCCCAATCATGACGAGGCTGGCGACTAAAACAAATAGTTTGCATCAGCATAATTTGCCATATACTTACTCTGTTGAGCGACATATCACTGGCCTATAAAGGAAGCCATATGATTAGAGTCTGTGTTTTTAATGGTACCGACACAGCTGTTGGCGGCACTGAGCTAATTGCCCTACCACTGCCCATAGGGACTTCCCTGTGGATTGATATTTGTGGGGAGACTCCAGCTGCTGAAGAGATTATTTTTGATCAGTTTGGCTGCCACCCACTCTGTGTTCAGGATGCCCGCCGTGAGCGTCATCCGCCAAAAACCGAGCATTTTAAAGACCAGTCCTTTGTGTTGCTTCGGGCGCTAAAATCAGTGTCTGAGGGGCTGTCTTTTGAGACCCAGCAGGTAGCTTGTTTTATTGGCCATAACTATTTGATTACGCGCCATGATGAAACCTCTGGGGTAATTGATAACTGGTGGAATTTTGGTGACGTTGAGAGCCCCATGGCCAAAGGGCCCTGGGTGTTGTTTGCAGCCATTACCAACAGCATGGGGCTGGCATATATAGACATGCTACTGGAATTTGAGCCCACATTGTCTGGCTTTGAGGATTCGCTACTGGATTCTCCCAGCGATGAATTACTCCGTGAGCTGATCAGCTGCAAAACCTCCTTGCGTAAACTTAAGCGCATGCAAAGTTACCATGAGGCTGCCTATGCAGAGTTGCTGCAGCATTTTGATAACGACAACCTCACCTTTGCTGAGTCTCGCCATGCGATCACTGATGTCTATGAGAAATTTGAGCGTCTGCACAGCCTGTCATCCCTTTATTACGACTTAGCGGGAGATCTAATTGATGGGCATATCTCCCTCACATCCCACAGACTCAATGACACCATGCGCATACTTACGGTGGTGACTGCGATCTTTGTGCCTCTGGGCTTTCTGGCTGGACTCTACGGCATGAATTTCGACAATATGCCTGAGTTGCATCAGCCCAATGGTTACTTTATTTTGGTGGGAGTGATGGCCAGTATTGCCCTTGGGCTGGTAGCTCTATTTAAAAGGAATAAATGGCTGTGATGGAAAAAATCGAATACTGGCTAACATTACCTATTATACAAATCGGTGATTTTTCACTGCGCCTGTCCGACCTGGCTTCTGCCATGGGCATTATTATTGTCACCATGATTGCGTCGCGGGTACTCACCCGCGCTGCCACAGTGGCAGGCAAACGCAGCCGCGCTAAAGATCAAAATATCTATGTTATAAACCGGGTGTTGAAATACCTAGTTTATGCACTGGGCATTTTTATGGCCCTGTCGGTACTGGGTTTTAGTTTTGATAAGCTGGCCCTTATCGTAGGTGCACTGGGTGTGGGTATTGGCTTTGGTTTGCAGTCTATTGTTAATAATTTTGTCAGCGGCATTATTATTCTGTTTGAGAAGTCTCTGCGGGTGGGGGATTTTATTGAGTTGCCCAATGGTCTATTGGGGGAGGTGCGGGAGGTTAATATCCGCAGCACGCTGATTCGCATATTGGATAATGCGGATATCCTGGTGCCAAACTCAGACTTTATTACCAACCAGGTGAATAACTGGACCCTGAATGACGATGTTAGGCGCTTTACCATTAATTTCAGTGTGGCCTACGGCAGCGATTTATCACTGGTTACAAAAGCTGGTCTTGAGGCGGCAAATAGTATCGAGCATACATTGCAGCGCCCCAACCTGATGCCGGCTATTCTTGTTCGTGAGTTGGGTGACTCTGGTGTCGAGTGCATGCTATCGGTATGGACTGAAGGCGATCTGGTCAAGCGCCCGGGGCTGATCACCTCGACTTACCTGACCGCAATATACAATAGCTTGAGAGAGCATAACTTGGAAATCCCATTCCCACAGATGGACGTGCATATGCGCGGCGAATAATGTCTGGGCAATAAAAAAGCCGCTCTAATGAGCGGCTTTTTTACAGGTTCCACTTGGTGCTGTTACTTAAGGTCACGACCGCGGTTGGCCGCAATTCGCAGACGCAGGGCATTTAATTTAATAAAGCCCTCGGCATCCGCCTGATTGTAAGCGCCACCATCGTCATCGAAAGTAGCAATATTGGCATCGAATAAGCTGTCATCGGACTTGCGCCCTACCACGCTCACATTGCCTTTGTAGAGTTTAATTCTTACATCACCATTGACCACATCCTGGGTCTGGTCTATAGCACTCTGCAACATCAGGCGCTCTGGTGCCCACCAGTAACCGTTGTAAATCAGCTTGGCGTACTTGGGCATTAACTCATCTTTCATATGGACCACTTCCCGATCCAGGGTCAGCGACTCTATGGCGCGGTGAGCTTTCATCATCACTGTGCCCGCTGGGGTTTCGTAACAACCGCGAGACTTCATGCCCACATAGCGGTTTTCAACAATATCCAGTCGCCCAACACCATTGGCGCCAGCAACCTTATTTAAATATTCAATCACTGTGGCTGGCGACATGGCTTCACCATCAATGGCCACAATATCACCCTTCTGATAGCTGATATTCATGTAGGTAGCCTGATCTGGTGCCTCCTCCGGCGAAACTGTCCAGCGCCACATATCATCTTCGGCTTCGGACCAGGGGTCTTCCAAATTGCCACCCTCGTAGGAGATATGCAGCAGATTGGCATCCATAGAGAATGGGGACTTTTTGCCACGCTTCATCTCTACAGGAATTTTGTGCTCAGCGCAGTAGTCCATCAGTTTGTCGCGGGAGTTCAGATCCCATTCACGCCAAGGGGCAATCACTTTGATACCTGGCTTGAGTGCATAGGCGCCCAGCTCAAAGCGCACCTGGTCGTTGCCCTTACCTGTGGCACCATGGGAGATAGCATCGGCGCCGGTTTCATTGACAATCTCAATCAGGCGCTTGGCAATTAGCGGACGCGCAATGGAGGTACCCAGCAGATACTCGCCTTCATAGATGGTATTGGCGCGAAACATGGGGAACACATAGTCGCGGGCATATTCTTCACGCAGGTCATCGATATAAATCTCTTTAACACCCAATGCTTCCGCTTTGGCGCGTGCGGGTTCTACTTCTTCACCCTGGCCTATATCGGCGGTAAAGGTAACCACTTCACATTGATATTCTTCCTGCAGCCATTTCACTATGACTGAGGTATCCAGGCCTCCTGAGTAGGCGAGAACAACTTTATTGACCGATGACACGTTGCTAATTCCTTTGCTGGGGAAAATGGCTGAGAATTCTACCCTAAATTGACGGCTTTGTGTGTCGTTTAAGCCTGCAGGGCCCTGATTTGCTCAATTTCCGCAGGATTAAACAATTGATAGCCCAGAGCAAAAAATTCTTCCAGTTCTAGGTCTGTTGGAAAGCTGTAGTAATTTGCCTGCCCCTGCTGGGACTGGGCTCGGAGACTAATATCTGAATCCAGTTGCTGTACTGCAAAGGCCATCTGCCTGCAGCCAGCAGTATAGAGGCTGAGAACATTGAGCAAGTAAGATTGCTCTGGGTTTAGGGGCGCCCTGGCAATAGATAGAATATCACCAGTGTCCACTCCACCGTCCTGAATGTAATGCAGGGTAGAGCCTATTTCAGCATCACCATTAACCATGGCCCTAAAACTGGCCATTACTCCCCGGTAGTCGGGCAGCAGCCCAGAGTGCAGATTGATAACGCCATATTTGGGAATGGCAATAATGGGCTCGCGAATAATCAGCCCAAAGCGAATAGACAAAATTACATCTGGCTCTGTCGCCTTTATGCGCTCGATACCCTGGGTACCATTGACCCTATTGTCTATATCCGCAAAGCCCTGCAATCTGCAGCCAGCCTGTCTGGCAAGGCTATCAAAACTATGGGGGCTGGCAGCGATCAGCTGTTTTTCAAACTCAGCCAGTGCCATTAACGGCTGAGGCAAACTTTGGTCCCTACCTACTTTTTCGGAGATAAAAATCGACAGCCGGTGTCCGCTGAGCAGACCAATCAGTCGGCTAAGGACAATATGGCTGGCAAGATCACGATTGGTTATTAGACTAATATTCATGGCGCTAGATTTACACAAGTGCTCGTATGAAGCCACTGTTTCCGGTAGCATTCAGTTTACAACCAAGGACTCTGCTCAATGGACCAAATAAGCATTATCCAACCAGACGACTGGCACCTGCATCTGCGCGATGGGCTGGCGCTGGAAACCACTGTGCCGGCGGCGGCACGTGGCTTTGGACGCGGTATTATTATGCCCAACCTAACCCCACCGGCCACTACAGTGGCTGGAGTTGCAGCTTACAGAGAGCGTATTCTAGCCCAGCGGCCTGAGGGTTCGAGCTGGGAACCCCTAATGGTACTGTATCTGACAGATAATACTGACCCAGAAGAGATTCGCGCGGCCAAAAAATGTGGTTTTATTCAGGGCTGCAAATACTACCCCGCCGGCGCCACCACTAATTCAGATTCCGGCGTAACCGATCTGGCCAATATCAGTGCGGTGCTGGAAACTATGCAGGAAGTGGGCATGGTGTTGCAGCTGCACGGCGAGGTGACCGCCAGTGAAATTGATATCTTTGATCGCGAAGCGGAGTTTATTGAGCGCCATCTGCGCGGTCTGGCCGAGCAGTTTCCGCAGCTTAAAATTATTTTCGAACATATCACCACTCAGCAGGCAGCGGAGTGGGTCTCCGGAGCCAGCGACAATATAGGCGCCACCATTACGCCACAGCATCTGCTGTTTAATCGCAACCATATGCTGGTGGGGGGCATTCGTCCCCATCTGTTCTGTCTGCCTATTTTAAAGCGCAATATACATCAGCAGGCATTGATTGAGGCCGCCACCAGCGGCAATAAAAAATTCTTTTTAGGCACTGACTCCGCACCCCATGTCCAGGGCCGCAAAGAGAGCTCCTGTGGCTGTGCCGGCTGCTTTAGCCACCATGCAGCTATAGAGTTCTACGCCGAGGTCTTTGAACAGGCCGGAGCTCTGGACCAACTGGAGGCCTTTGCCAGCACCAATGGTCCAGATTTTTATGGTCTACCGCGCAACAGCGGAACAATTACACTGCAGCGTCAGTCCTGGCAGCTGCCCGAGTCTGTACCCTTCGATGGTTCTCAACTGATCCCTCTAGGCGCAGGCACCAGCCTAAACTGGAAATTGAGCCTCTAATGGATATGCCCGAAGAATTATTGCAACCCTCGCTGATGGCCAAACGCTTTCGCGGTTTTTTGCCTGTGGTGGTGGATGTAGAAACTGGCGGGTTTAACTCGCGCACCGATGCGCTACTGGAAATCGCCGCAGTTATTTTGGAGATGGACGCCCAGGGCAACCTACAAATCAAAGAGAGCTACAATAAAAATATCGATCCCTTTCCCGGCGCTGTGGTTGAACCCTCGGCTCTGGAATTTACCGGCATCGATATCTATGACCCAGAGCGCGACCCTGAAGAAGAGGGTGAGGCACTGCGGGAAATTTTTCGGCCCATTCGCAGAGAGATTAGCGATACAGGCTGTACCAGATCAGTAATGGTAGCCCATAACGCCCATTTTGACCTGGGCTTTGTCAATGCGGCCATTGAACGCAATCAAATCAAGCGCAGCCCGTTTCACCCGTTCTCCTGTTTTGATACCTCTACATTAGCGGGACTAGCCTATGGCCAGACAGTGCTGGCCAAAGCCTGTCAGGCGGCGGAGATTGAATTTAATAACCGCGATGCTCACAGTGCGCTGTATGACACCATTAAAACCGCGGAGCTGTTCTGCAAGATCACCAATCGCTGGAAAGAACTAGGCGGCTGGCCAGCCGCCTAAATATTTACGCCACACTGCCAGTCTATTTATTGACCCAGAAGTCGGCTTTTTCAATACCCAGCTTGAGTGGATCAAATGTTGGATCCTCACCATTGTCCAGCTGGGTTTCATAATCTTTTAGTGCCAGCATTGCCGGCTTTTGCAGAATCAGAATAGCCACAATATTCAGCCAGGCCATTAGACCCACACCTATATCGCCCAGTGCCCAGGCAATATTGGCGCTCTTTAGGCCGCCGTACATAACCGAGGTCAACACCAGCGCTTTGAGAAACAGCACCAACCAGGGGCGATGGACTTTGCGATTGATATACATCACATTGGTTTCAGCAATATAGTAGTAAGCAATAATAGTGGTAAAGGCAAAGCACAGCAAAGAGATCGCCAATATGCCACTGCCAAAGCCTGGCAATACAGTATCAAATGCACTCTGCACATAGGCTGGGCCAGCCTCATAACCTGAGAGACCCTGGTAGAGCATTACTCCATCTGGGCCTTGAACGTTGTAGAGGCCAGTCATCAGAATCATAAAGGCGGTTGCGGTGCAGATCAGCAGGGTATCCACATAGACGGAGAAAGCCTGAACCAACCCCTGCTTGGCTGGATGGGAGACTTCTGCCGCCGCCGCTGCATGGGGCGCTGTGCCCTGCCCCGCTTCATTGGAGTAAACACCGCGCTTAACACCCCATTGCACCGCCATACCAATAATAGCGCCGAAACCTGCATCTAGCCCAAAAGCGCTCTTAACAATAAGATTAATCACGGCGGGGAACTGTTCGATATTGGCCCCAATCACGGCAAAGGCAATCAATATATAGCCCATTGCCATAGCAGGCACTACCACCTGAGCAAAGTGCGCTATGCGCTTTACGCCGCCAAAAATAATGATTGCAACGCCCAGGGCAATCAATGAAGAGGTTGCCAATGGTGAAATACTCCAAGCATTACCCATGGCAGCAACAATACTGTTAGCTTGAATACCTGGCAGACAGAACCCGACGGCAATAATGGTCGATGCGGCAAATAGCCAGGCATACCAATTTTGTCCCATGGCTTTCTCAATAAAGTATGCTGGACCACCACGGTATTCACCATTGTCGTCTTTCTCTTTATAAATCTGTGCAAGGGTCGCTTCGACGTAGGCGGTTGAGGCACCCAAAAAGGCCACCATCCACATCCAGAAAACAGCGCCCGGTCCACCCATGGCAATCGCCGTGGCAACACCGGCAATATTACCTGTACCCATGCGGCCGGAAAGAGACATAGCCAGCGCCTGAAATGAAGAAACTCCGGATTCGGAGCTGCGGCCTTCGCACATAATGCTCAACATATGCCGAAAGTGACGAACCTGTAAAAACTTGGTGCGCACAGAAAAATATAGCCCGGTGCCCAGACATAAATAAATTAGTGCCGAGCTCCAGATAATGGAGTTTATTTGACCCAGAAACGCTTCCAAGATTAATCCTCTTTTTTTGTTAGTTATATCCTGTCGCAGTTGAGCCACAGATAACTGCTATTGACCGCAGCTAGGTACAGAGCCCTTATTCTTTTACTAATTGATCTGTATTACAAGGGCCAATGCCTCTGGATAGCTATTTAACAGTCACAATTGCTAAAATGATTTTTAAAATAACATCAGTTCAGCCTCCACAGCGCGATATGTTCGCAATAGCCCCCCAAGGAATAAATACCTATGACAGATTCTTTTAAAGAAAGCGCGCTCAAGTATCACACTCACCCATTGCCGGGCAAACTGGAGATCAGGCCAACCAAACCTCTGGCTAATAAACGCGACCTCTCGCTAGCCTATTCCCCCGGGGTGGCCCATGCCTGTGAGCTGATTGTAGACAACCCCACTGAGGTTGCCTCTGTTACTTCGCGCGGCAATCTGGTGGCGGTTATCACCAACGGTACTGCAGTTTTGGGACTGGGCAATATAGGACCTCTGGCATCCAAGCCGGTGATGGAGGGCAAGGCGGTACTGTTTAAAAAGTTTGCCAATATTGATGTCTTTGATATTGAGGTAGATGAAACCGATGTCGACAAATTGGTAGATATTATTGCCAGCCTGGAACCCACTTTTGGTGGTGTCAATCTTGAAGATATCAAAGCACCGGAATGTTTTATGGTGGAGGAAAAACTGCGCCAGCGCATGAAGATTCCGGTATTCCACGACGATCAGCACGGCACTGCAATTGTGGCAGCTGCGGCCATTTACAATGGTCTACGCATAGTCGAAAAAGAATTTTCCCAGGTGAAGCTGGTGGTTTCTGGCGCTGGTGCTGCCAGTATTGCCTGTGTAGATTTGCTGGTAAGCATGGGCCTGCAAAAGAAAAATGTGCGCATGATCGACCGCACCGGAGTGATTTATGCGGGCCGCAAAGAAGGGATGAACCCCTGGAAGCAAGGCTATGCTGTAGAGACTAGCGACCGCACTATTGAAGATGCGATTGAGGGTGCGGACCTATTTATGGGCCTGTCTGGCCCAGGTGTGTTAAACGGCGACCTGCTGAAGAAGATGGGCGAGAAGCCTATTATTCTGGCAATGTCTAACCCGGTTCCGGAAATTATGCCGGAAGAAGCCATGGCCGCTCGCCCAGATGCGATTCTTGCCACTGGTCGCTCGGACTATCCCAATCAGGTTAACAATGTTCTGTGCTTCCCGTTTATTTTCCGTGGCGCACTGGACTGCGGTGCTTCGACAATTAACGAAGAGATGAAGATGGCCGCAGTGCGCGCCATTGCCGATTTGGCTACCAAAGAAACCTCAGATGTAGTGGCCGCTGCCTATGCGGATGAGCAGTTAAAATTTGGCCCGGAATATTTAATCCCCAAAGCCTTTGACCCGCGCCTGATTGAAGATGTGCCATTGGCTGTGGTTCAGGCCGCCATGGACAGCGGTGTTGCCACCAGACCTATTGCGGATATGGAAGCCTATCGACAGTCACTGCATGAATTTGTAAATCAGGCTGGTCTGTTTATGCAGCCAATTATTGAAGTAGCCAAAAAAGCACCGGCCCGCATTGTCTATGCCGAGGGCGAAAATGATGACGTGTTGTTGGCGGTACAGGCTGTGGTGGATGAAAATATTGCCAAGCCAATCTTAATTGGTCGCCGCGCCGGGATGGAGGTCAAGATTGACCGTCTGGGCCTGCGTATAGATCTGGATGAGGATGTGGAGATATTTGACCCGGGCAATAACGATCGTCATGAGGATTACGCTGCCTACTACCATGAGATGGTTGGCCGCCACGGGGTCTCTGTGGCCGCTGCTCGCAAGATTATGCGCGATGACCAAACCGCCATAGCTGCGGTGATGGTGGCGCGCAATGAAGCCGATGGCCTGATCTGTGGCAAGGTAGGTCGCTTTGATTTCCATCTGCGAGAAATTATGCACCTGCTGGGGCCAGAGGATAAAACTCAGCTGGTGAGCTCTGCCGCCGTACTGCTGTTGCCCGATGGCCCGCTATTTCTGGCTGATACAGCGATGAATGTGGACCCCACTGATGCTGAACTGGTAAAAATTACCGAGGCCAGTATTAATCTGGTCAAGCGCTTTGGTATTGAACCTAAAGTCGCGCTGCTGTCGCACTCTAACTTTGGTACCTCTAATGCCGCCTCGGCAAAAAAGGTGCGCAGTGCAGGTGAAATGCTCCGAAATGCTCACCCAGACCTGCAGATTGATGGCGAAATGCATGTGCTTAGCGCCCTGAACCCCAAGCTGCGCGAGACGGTATATTCCCAGGCCAATTTGCAGGGTCGCGCCAATGTCTTGGTTATGCCCAATCTGGATGCGGCCAATATTGCCATGGGCCTGATCAGGTCCCTGACTGATGCTCTGCTGATTGGTCCCTTTATCAATGGTTTCCGCAAGCCAGCGCATATTGTGATTCCGTCGGTTTCGTCTCGCGGGATCTTTAATATGACGGCGCTGACGGTAGCGGATATTCAGGCTGAGGGCTCTTTACCCAAGAGAAGCTGAGGTAGATTAGTTTTTATTTTGAATTGCGAGGCCTAGCTGATAGAGCTGCTTTTTATCGCCGCCAGTAATTTTGGCGGTGAGTGAAGCGGCTTTGGTTAGGGGCAGTTCTTTTAGCAGCAGGCCCAGTATTTTTTCGGCATCCACGGAGACGGTTTCAGTCTCGGTAGCTGCTCCACCGATCACCAGTACCATTTCTCCGCGCTGCTGGTTGCTGTCGGCTCGCACCAAGTCTAATAATTCTGCCAGGCTGCCCTGCAGATAGGTCTCGAAGGTTTTGCTGATCTCCCGGGCCATAAAAGCGGGTCGATCAGCGCCAAAGATGTCCAGCATATCGGCGATAGTATCTGTAATACGATGAGGAGCCTCGTAGTAAACCATGGTCTCAGTATTGCCCTTTACGGCTGATAATGAGGTTTTGCGCTGGGTGCTTTTAGCTGGTAGAAAGCCCATAAATTTGAATTTATCTGTAGGCAACCCAGAGACACTCAGAGCGGCAATTACGGCAGAGGCGCCGGGAATCGGTATCACGCTGTATCCCTGTTGTCGGGCTTCGGATACCAATCGGTAACCAGGGTCGGAGATAAGGGGCGTTCCTGCATCGGAAATAAGGGCCACATCTTCACCGTCGCGCAATCGCTTGAGAATACTGTAACTGGACTTTTTGTCGGTATGATCATGATAAGCAATGCAGGGTTTATCTATACTGAAATGGCTTAGCAGCTTTTTACTGTGGCGAGTGTCCTCGCAGGCGATTACACTCACAGACTGGAGAGTCTCCACCGCGCGGGGTACCATGTCTCCCAGATGGCCTATGGGTGTAGCGACTATATATAACGTACCGGATTGATTAGAGTTCATGAATAAAAAGCGTCTTCCATTATTTGTCTTAGCGCTGGGCATCTTAGCCTTTATTGGTGGCTGTGCGCCAACTCCAACCCAGGATACTGTGCGTGTACCAGTGTTTACCGGTGTCGAGGTTCAGGATATCAGTGCTCTGCAACAGGCCCAGGCCATGCTGGAGTCTGCACCAGTGTCTGCCAACCCGGATCAGCGTATTTTTGAGGCCGCCATGCTGTTTGCCAGCGCCGGAGACCTGGCTAAAAGTGCCGAAGCGGCAAAGCTGGTGGTTGCGGAGCAACTGAGTGACTCGCAATATATTGAATTCAACCTGTTTGTAGCCGAGCTCGAACTCAGTTTGGGCAACCCCCAGGGTGCTGCTGACCGTTTGACTCAGGATAGGTTTGTCGGCATTAGTGCAACTTTTAATGCCTCAACACTGAGGCGTATGCTCAGCCTGCAAGCGGACAGCAATTTTGCCTTGGGCAATATTGAGCTGGGGCTGCTGAAGTCGATCAGTTATGCCGGCCTGCTGAGAAAGCAACAGGATATTCGTGCTGTGCATAATAGCCTGTGGCGCCAACTCACAGTGCTGCCCTACAGCTATTTGCAACTTGGCATAAATCACCCAAATACTGTGCTTGCCGGCTGGTTGCAGCTGGCGCAAGTAAACCGCCTGTATCAGGCTGATGCTCGGTCGAGGGCACTGGCCTTTAAGGATTGGCAGCGACGCTGGCGAACACATCCGGCGGCAAAAAATCCGCCGAGAGCTGTAAAGGACCTCGGCTCATCCAGCCGCTCCTCAGCCCCATCCCAGGTGGCCCTGCTGCTGCCTCTGCAAGATAACTATGAGGTGCCCAGTTACACCTTGCTGGACGGCTTTATGGGCGCCTACTATGAGTTTCTCAGCGAGAATATCGAGGATGCTCCGGACATTCGCGTCTATGACACCAGTGTGCAGTCTCTGCAAAAGGCCTATAACAACGCAGTGGAAGATGGTGCCGAAATGATTATTGGTCCCATGCGCCAGTCTGAGGTGGAGGCGCTGTTGCCTATGGCCAGCCTGCCTGTGCCCACACTGAGTCTCAACCGGGTAGATAGGGCCACTGGGTCTCAGCCGCAAAATCTATTTCAATTTGGTCTCTCTCCCCAGGACGAAATAGCCCAAATTGCCGATCGCGCCTGGCTGCAGGGCAAACGCAATGTACTGATAGTTTCACCCAATAATAGTTGGGGACGAAGCTCGGCTTCTTTCTTTAACCAGTACTGGACGGAAAAAGGCGGCATTTTACTGGATCAGGTGGCATACCCCAGTTCGGTCAAAGATTTTACCCCACTGCTCAAGCCGCCACTGCTGATAGATCTGAGCGAAGACCGCGCGCTGCAGATCAAGCGCTTTGTAAACAGCCGTATCAAATCTCAGGTAAGGCGCCGGCAGGACATTGACCTGGTGATGGTGCTTGGCTATCCGGTAGTGGCGCGGCAAATCAAACCGGCCCTCGATTTTCTCTACGCCTCTGATGTACCTGTAGTGGCTACCTCGCATATCTATAACGGTATTGAACAGACAGACTTGGACCGGGATTTAACCGGCGTTGAATTTAGTGCCATGCCCTGGACATTGCCCGGTCAACTGGCCAGAGAGCTGACACCGGATAGGCGCCTACACACAGCCTATCGCCATCTCTATGCCGTGGGTCACGATGCCTTTCTGCTGCACAGAAATCTGAGCGATCTTCAGTCTGAGCAGCAGGCCTGGGTATTTGGTGCCACAGGATTACTGTCGCTGTCCGATGGCATTATTAAACGACAACAAAAATGGGCTGAATTCCAGCGCGGCAAGGTGGTGGAATTGGCCCGCTAAGGGTTGAAAGGCGCTGCAATATAGAGCGCTGGGCATTATTTATCAGGACCCCTGTGACCAGAGGTAAGCAATAAGACGGCAAGGCTTATGGATAGAGCAAACAGGCAGCACGGCTATCTTTCGGGTGATCAGGCGGAAGATCTAGCCCGCCGGTATCTGATGGATCAGGGCTTAGAGTTGTTGGGCAAAAATTTTCGCACCCGTCAGGGAGAAATCGACCTGATAATGAAAGATAACGGCTGTATTGTGTTTGTTGAGGTGCGGTTTCGCCGCTCTAAGATCTTTGGCGGTGCAGCTGCATCTATCACCGCGAAGAAATGCAGGCGGCTCACAGCCGCGGCGGCGATCTATTTGCAGAGCCGCGGTTTGAGCGCTTCTAATCCAGCCCGCTTTGATGCTGTGACCATAGGCCCGAGTAGCAACCCAATGACTGAGGATGCTGGCCACTTACATAGCCAGTTAAAGAATTATGCCATTGACTGGATTAAGAATATTATAATGTAGCCGCGACTATACAGCGTTAAATAAGCGCAAAAGGTAACATCAACTCAAAAGGGACTATGGACAAGCAAATTTTTACCCACTTTCAGAAGGTCATCGAGACTACCATGGTAGTCGGAGACGCTTTTTCTGAACCCATGGCAGCAGCTGCGGAAAAGATTGCCCAGGCACTGCTGGCGGGTAATACTATTTTTAGCTGTGGTGATAAATCTGCGGTGCCCCTGGCCCAGTTATTCTCGGATTATTTGGCTCAGGGTTTTGAAATTGAACGTCCGGGTTTTCCCGCACTAAATCTCAATAAACTGATGGATAATTCCTTTGGCGCTGAACGCTATGCCCAGTCTGTTCAGGTACAGGGAAAATCAGGCGATGTCCTGCTGATAGTCAGCGCGGGGGATAACAGTCTTGCCCTGCTGACTGCCATTGAAGCTGCAATTGATAAACAATTAGGCGTTATTCTGCTCTCGGGGGTCAATGATGATTTACTATCGGCTACTCTCGGTTACAATGATATTGTAATTCCCGCAGCGGAGTTTCAGGGGCAGCTGGCGACAGCAGCTCATTTTCAGATCGTTCAGTGCCTCTGTGCACTGGTCGACCATCAAATTTTTGGAGGCGAGTAGATGCGAGTTTTAGCGGTATTATTAACCCTGATGTTTATGCTGTCGGGATGCACTACAGTTGTTGATTCGGTTACCTCTAAGCCCTTTGATCCGGACCCTTCGAGCACCAGTGTAGGCACAGCTATCGATGATATAAAGATGGACACCCAAATTGGTGTCAATATCAAAAAGGCTCACCCGCAACTGGATAAATCCCATATCAATATCAATGTAGCAAACCGCGTTGTGCTGTTGACCGGCGAGGTACCTTCCACAGAAATGAAGAAAATGGCCGGCGATGTGGCACGTAACTTTAAAGATGTGCGCCAGGTTTACAACGAGCTGCAGGTGCGAGGAAAAACTTCCATTGTTTCGCGTACCAATGACAGTATGCTGACGGGCAAAATCAAAACCAAACTGATGTTTAACGACAAGGTTAAAGCCTCAAATATTGAGGTGATTACCGA